>Ga0209573_1002092_pt1 | contig 27052 bp, 20 predicted proteins | sample TNRBio252014_DNA_FD_185870 | JGI IMG/M metagenome (GOLD analysis project Ga0209573, IMG submission 185870) | Wastewater treatment Type I Accumulibacter community from EBPR Bioreactor in Madison, WI, USA - TNR Reactor_6/25/2014_ DNA (SPAdes)... | ecosystem: Engineered > Bioreactor > EBPR >... | reverse complement strand
AGGTCTCCTCGCCAGCGATCATGCCGTGGCACCGCCGCCGATTGAAATCGGCGTCTGACACAGCCGAAGCATGCTGAAGCATGCTCAGACATGCACACACAGCCGACAAGGATGACGGGGCGTTTTTGTCGATTGCCACCGCCCGTGCTATCCTCACTGGCGTGAACCTGGTAACCATCGAAAACGTCAGTAAACAATATAGCGAGCGGCTGCTGCTGGACAGCGTCAGCCTGCTGATCAACCGCGGCGACCGCATCGGCCTGATCGGCATCAACGGCAGCGGCAAGACAACGTTGCTGCGCCTGATCGCCGGCCAGGAGACGCCGGATGCCGGCAAGGTGACGGTCTGGGGCGGCGTGCGTGTGCGCTATCTGCCCCAGGAGCCGGCGCTGGACGACCGCCTGTCGGTGCTGGACACCTTGTTTCAGAGCGATGCGCCCCAGATGCGCTTGCTGCGTGACTACGAGGCGGCCAGCCTGGCCTTGCAGCGCCAGCCGGCCGACGCGCAGGTGCAGGCCCGCTTTGCCAGCCTGACGGCTGACATGGACCGGGCGGCCGGCTGGTCGGCCGAGGCCCAGGCCAAGGCAATTCTTTCCCGCCTCGGCATCGAACCGTCGGGCGAGACGTTGGTGGGCACGCTCAGCGGCGGCCAGCGCAAGCGCGTCGCCCTGGCGCGCGCGCTGCTGGACCCAGGCGATCTGTTGGTGCTGGACGAGCCCACCAACCACGTAGACGCCGAGACGATCGACTGGCTGGAACAATTTCTGTTGGGCCTGCCCGGCGCGCTGCTGCTGGTGACTCACGACCGCTACTTTCTGGACCGGGTGGCTAACCGCATCGTCGAGCTGGACCGCCGCCAATTGGTCAGCTATCCTGGCAACTACAGCCATTACCTGGAGCAATCGGCTGAGCGTCACGCCCGGCTGGTCAAGACCGAGGAGGATCGCCAACGTCTGCTCAAGCGCGAGCTGGAATGGTTGCGCCGATCGCCCATGGCGCGCGGCACCAAGCAAAAGGCGCGGCGACAGCGGGCCGAGGAAATGGAGCGGCTGCGCTACGACACGCAGCAAGAACGGGTGGCCCTGGCGCTGGCCAGCCGGCGTCTCGGCAAGAAAGTGCTAACCGCCCGTGGCTTGGCCAAAGCCTACGACCAAACCCCCGTCTTCGCCAACCTCGATTTCGAGCTGGCCCCCGGCGACCGGGTGGGCATCATCGGCCCGAACGGCGCGGGCAAGAGCACCTTGCTGGACATCCTGGCCGGCAAGCTGGCTGCCGACAGCGGCATGGTGGAGTGGGGCGAGACGGTCCACCTGGGCTACTACGACCAGCGCAACGTCGATCTGAACGAAGACCAGCGCGTGCTCGACTTCATCAAGGGTGAGGCCGAGCTGATCCGCGTGCAAGAGCGCAACACACCGGCCTGGAACCGCACCGCGGCCGACATCCAACTGATCGACGCGGCGCAGATGCTGGAGTGGTTTCTCTTCCCCCGTCCGCAGCAGTATGCCTACATCGCCAGCCTCAGCGGTGGCGAGCGGCGGCGGCTCTACCTGCTCAAGACCCTGATCCACCAGCCCAACGTGCTGTTGCTGGACGAGCCAACCAACGATCTGGATATCCAGACTCTGTCGGTGCTGGAGGAGTTTCTCGACCACTTCAAGGGCTGCCTGGTGGTGGCCAGCCACGATCGCTACTTCCTGGACCGCACCGTGGACTTCCTGGTCAGCTTCGAGCCAGGCGGCGCGGTCAGCGGCCGCTATCCGGCGCCGTTCAGTGTGTATCAGGACATCAGGGCGCGCGAGACGGAGGATGGGAAAGACAGGAAAGAAGGGAAAAGTGGGAAGGAAGTGAGAGGCAGAGGGTCCCAGGGGCAGGTAGAGCGCAAGATGACGTGGAAAGAGCAGCGCGAGCTCCAGGAACTCGAAGCGCGCATCGCTGGGCTGGAGGCGCAGGTGGCGACATTGCACGCCGAGATCGACGCCAGCAGCGGGGATTACGTGCGCCTGCAGGAGTTGGCGCAGCGGCTGGCGGGAGCGGAGGAGGAACTGGATGAGGCGATGGCAAGGTGGTTGGCCCTGGCGTAGAACCGCGGATTGACAGGAGGCGCGGATCAGAGTGCGCTATCGCAATGGTCCGACTGCTGCGCTGGCATCCAAAGAGCGCGTGATGGGAAGTAGCCTCCCATCCGCGATTCCTGTAAATCAGCGGTTCTTCCGCTCCTCACACGCGCAAGACTACTGGCTCGAAGTGCGTCGCCCGGAAGTTGAAGACTATACCAAGTGGGACATTGAGGTGGCGCATCCAAGCCTTCAGGTTTGAGATGTGAAGCTGATGAGGATCCGACACGGCCACCGGAAAGACTAACACCCGATTGTCGATCTGTAGGTGGTTGAATTTGATCGCGCCCAAATCTTCGGCGTCGAGAAAGACGTGGAATTCGTTACGCGGCAGAACCTCAAGCCCTCGCAAGCGGAACTCATGGAAACACGCGTTGGCATAGATCCGATGGATAAAGCCGGGGCCCAAAGTCCTAAACACCTCGATTGCACCCGCAAGCAGTTCGCTCGTTACGTCTGGAAAGAGAAAGCCGGACAAGTCTTGGTCGCTCATGGTTGCAACGCTGATGCTCTCTGTCCATGCCTGTGGCGTCAGGACACGTCGGACGAACTCTGGCGCTGGCCCGCCAAAACGAAACAGTAATCCCACCTCAGCGCTGACCGTTTTCATGTACGACAACAACTGTGCAAGGTGAACCGGTTCGATACGCGGTGCGACCTTCAACTCAACAACGGCCTTGCCGGATGCGAAGATATCCAACCGCTGCACACCCACCAAACGATCCTTGTAGAAGATTTGGTACTCATCCTGTCTGACGCATTCCACACCTGCCCGCTTTAACACCACCAACATGGCTTTCTCGAAGATGTGTTCAGGATACGTCGATCCCAGCCGATTGTACACCGTATAGTACGCGCCGATGAGTTGGCTGGATAACTCCTGATGAATCAACTTGGTCACTTCAGCACCTCACTTCCTCGTTCCGAGGCAAGTACCTACGCGTCCGGCTTTACCGCCGCAGCAGGATATGCGAATCAAGAGCCGCAACCGGTGCGGCTACTGTGTCCATGTTTTCCATCATCACCACCGCCATAGTCCGACCTCCGATCCGCGCCTCCTGCCCATCCGCGGTTCTACCCACACACCATCACCGAGCACCCCGCCTCCCGCAGCACATGATCGAACGTGCTGCGCACGAACAACTCCACAAAGGGCGAAAAGCCGGTGTCGCCCAGCACCAGCAGATCGCTGCCCTGTTCAAGCGCGACGTGCAGGATTGACCTGGCCACACCGGCTGGGCCAGACTGCGCGCCTTTGAAGAAGCCGCGCGCGTCAATGCCCTGCTGTCTGAGATAGGACAAGGCCGCGTCCAGCGTGGCCGAGGTGGTGCGCGCTGTTTCCTCGACTGTCGTCGCAGCCAGCCGCGCCTCCCAGGTCGCAGCCAGGTGCGCGGCCACGTAGAGCGCCTCCTCGGCGTAGGGACTGCCGTCGTAGGCCAGCACAAGCCGGCTCAGCCGGTCGGCAGGTGTTCGCTCATCGCCAGCCGGCCGCATCGAACGGCCGTCCCTCCACCAGCCGGCCCCAGCCGCGATGCCCGACGAACTCGCCCGTCTTGCACACCACCAGCCCGCGGCTGAGCGTGTAGCGCACCCGCCCACGCACTCGCCGGCTCTCGTAGGGCGTATAGCCGGCGATGTTATGCAGGTTGGCGGCTTCGATGGTCCCGCTGGCCGAGGTGTCGAAGACCACTACGTCGGCGTCGCTGCCGGGCAGCAGCGCGCCCTTGCGCGGGTAGAGGCCAAAGATGCGAGCCGGGTTAGTGGAGGTGAGCTCAGCCAGGCGCGACCAGGTGATGCGGCCTGCGGCCACCCCCTCAGTGGCCAGCAGCGGCAGCATGGTCTCCAGGCCGGGGATGCCGCCGGGAGTCTGCGTGAAAGGCAGGCGCGGCCCGCCAGTGGCTGCAACCGCGTCTTGCAGGGTGGTCAGCGCGCCGTTGGCCTCTTGCAGACGGCGCACCGCGTCGTTCTCCAGCCGGCGGATGGCGTCACGCGAGGTGCCCATCGCGCGCGCGACCTCGCGCCATTCGCGCTGCCAGCCGTCGCGCAGGCCGGCGCGCAGCACCACCATCTCCCGCTCCTCCTCGGGCAGCTTGGCCAAGACGCCTTGCACGTCCTGGTTCTCCATCGGCTGCAGACCCAGCTTCTGAAGAATGGTGTAGTCGCAGTGGTCAGTGCCGATGCTGTTGACCGCGCCCGAGGCGACCAGCTCCCAGAGGCGCTCTGGTTGCGACGGATCGCGCAAGGGCGGCTGCATGATGCCCCACTCCGGGTGCTCGCCGGCGTAGACGCGCTCGTCCAACAGCAAGTACTGCGGGCAGGTCTCACTCCAGGCTATCTGGCCGGCCTGCTGCGCCGCATGGATCAACTCCGAGGAGCGAGCCACCGAGTTGTGAACCACGTAGAGCGGGCAGGCTGCCTCCTTGGCCAGCAGCAACATGCGCTGCACAGCTTCGACTTCAGCCAGCGCCGGCCGGGCCGCGCCGTGATAGGCTAGCTCGGTCTTGCCGGCGGCCACCAGCCGCGCGGTAGCCGCGCTGACCAGCGCATCGTTCTCGGCGTGTACCAACACCACCACGCCGCGCCGGCCGGCCGCCCGCAACACCCGCAGCAGGTTATCGTCGTCCTGATAGTAGTTGGGGCGGTAGGTGGTATAGACCTTGGCCGAGGGCATGCCCATTTCCACCAAATCGGCCATCCAGCCATCCAGCTCGTCGTCGCTTGGCGGCAGCTCGGTCAGCATGACGTGGAAACTGTAATCGATCTTGGCCAGCTCTTGGGCCTCGGCCAGCCGGTTGGCCACGGCTGTGCGTACGTCCTGGCCGGGGAACTGGGTCGCGAAGTCGATGACCGTGGTCACGCCGCCGCAGGCCGCAGTCCGGGTGCCGACAGCCCAGTCGTCAGGCGTCTTGTAGATGCCGGTGTCCAGATGGATGTGGGTGTGCGGGTCGACCAGCCCCGGCAGCACCACGCAGCCGGCCGCGTCCAGCACCTCCTCGCCCGGCTCCGGGTCGAAGCGCACGCCGATGCTGTGGATGCGCTCGTCCACGATGCGCAAATCGCCGGCCATCTCGCCGAGCGGCGTCACCAACGTGCCGTTTTTGATCAAGAGTTGTTGAGTCATAATGATTCGAGAAGCGTGATATGCTCGTAGGTCCGGCTACCAGCCGGACGGGGCTCTTGTCACGTTGATAACGTGACCTACCAGCCGGACGGGGCTCTTGTCACGTTGATAACGTGACCTACCAGCCGGACGGGGCTCTTGTCACGTTGATAACGTGACCTACCAGCCGGACGGGGCTCTTGTCACGTTGATAACGTGACCTACCAGCCGGACGGGGCTCTTGTCACGTTGATAACATGACCTACCAGCCGGACGGGGTTCTTGTCACGTTGATAACGTGACCTACCAGCCGGACGGGGCTCGCGCAGCGACAACCTGTCACGTTGGTAACGTGACCTACAATGCCGCTCGCCAGTAATCCAGCAGGTCCTGCAAGGTCTGCTGCCAGGGGATCAGCGGCTGCCAGCCGGCGTCAGCGGCCAGGCGGGCGGAGCTGCCCACCTGCGCGGGCACATCGGCCGGCTGCATGCGCTCAGGCACGGGACGCACTTTGATGGCCGTCGCCGTGCTCAGAGCCAGCAGGCCGTCCAACAGCGATTGGACGCTGCGACCGGCGCCTGAGCAAACGTTGTAAGCCTGGCCCGGCCGGCCGGCCTTCAAGGCCAGCGCATAGGCCCGCGCCACGTCGCGCACGTCGACGAAATCGCGCACGGCCGCCAGGTTGCCCACCTCGATCAACGGCGGTCGCCGGCCCTGCTCGATCTCGGCGATCTGGCGGGCAAAGGCGGCGCTGACGAACTGCGGCCCCTGGCGCGGGCCGATGATGTTGAAGCTGCGAGTGCGAATCACCGCCTGGCCGGCCGCGCTGGCCATGGCGCCCAGCAGATCTTGCGCAGCCTTGGTCACGGCATACTGGGTGATAGGCCGGAACTCCTGCGCCTCGCCGATGGGATTTTCGTGCGGCTGGGTTGGTCCATATTGGGCGCTGGAGCCGGCAATCAGCACCCGCGCTTCGGGCGCTGTCGCGTGCGCCGCCTCCAACAGGTGGATCGTGCCGTAGACGTTGGCCTCGTACAGCGCACGATACGGTGCGGCCGGGTTGGTCAAGGCCGCCAGATGGTAGATCTGATCGGGCTGCGTTGCTGCCACAATCTCTTGCAGCGCAGCCGCATCGGCCAGGTCAGCCTGCCAGACTGCGACGTCCAGTCCCAGCCGGCGCAGCCGCTCACCTGCGCCGGCCGCCACGTCCAATCCCACCACGCGCCAGCCCTGCCCGGCCAGCAGCTCGGCCAGATAGCTGCCGCAAAAACCGGCTATGCCGGTGATGAGGGCGGTGGGTAGGTTAGTAGTCACACAGGTTCCTTTGGCGAGGGTACACGAGTATACAAGTAGACAAGGGTGAAGCGCGCCTTGGTTACTTGTTTACTTGTTTACTTGTTTACTTGTTTACTTGCTTCCCTCACCCTGCCATACACCACCGCCACCTGCGGCCGGACAGCGGGCCAGGTGAAGCGCTGCGCGTTGACGATGGCGGCCTGGCTGAAGCGTTCGGCCACGCCCGGCTCGCGCAACAGCCGCAGGATGGCTTGAGCCAGGGCGGCGGGATCGTCGGGCGGCGCCAGCAGCGCATCGACGCCGTCGTGGACCGTCTCCGGTACGCCGCCCACGGCCGTGGCAACAATGGGCAGGCCCAGCGCCGACGCCTCCAGCAGCGTGTTAGGCTGGTTGTCCACCGCGCTGGAGCTGACGAAGAGATCGGCGGCGGCGTAGGCGGCCAGCAACGCCGCGAAGGAGACGCGCCCGGCAAACTCTACGGGCGTGTTCAGCTCTGCGGCCAGCGCCTCGACCTCGGCTCGCCGCGGGCCGTCGCCGATCATCAACAGCCGCGCGTCGGGCGCCTGTTGCCGCACCAGCGCGTAGGCTCGCACCATCAACGTCGGATTGCTGACCTGATCGAAGCGCTTGATCCAGAGCAGCAGCGGGGCAGGCTGGGCCGTGAGGTTGCGTGGGCCGCCGGGCCGCGGGCTGAACTGCGCCAGATCGACCACGTTGGGCGCCAGGATCGGCTGCAAGCCCAATGGCTCGAAGGCGGCGGCGATGGCCTTGGCCGAGATGAGCAGGGCGTCGACAGGCCGGAGCAGCGCCTGCACGGGCCGGCGCTGGGCGGCCACGAATCGCTCGGCCATGCCGCCGTGGTAGCTGGCCACCACAGGCAGACGGCGCAGCGGCCGCGCCAAGCTGATGGCCAGCATGGGCAGGTAAAAGCCCCAGTACGACGCCAGATGCACATGGATCAAATCGGCGCCGCGGCTCGCGCGCCACAGCCGCCAAGGGACGGCCACGATCTGGGCCAACGGCAGCAGCCAACGCCCCAGCCCGCCCAAGCGCCGCAGCGACTGGACGTTGGTGTCCACCGGGCGCACTTCGACCCCGTCGCCGCGCAGACAGCGCGAGAGCGTCTCGACTTGCGTAGTGACGCCGCCTGGCCGCGGTTCGTGCGGCCCGACCATGCAGACCACCAGGCCGGCCAACGCCAGCCTTGGTCCGTTGGAAGCCATCGATTGAGGTACGGTCGCTGTGGTGGCAGGCAAGATCGTAAGCGTCACCCATTTCTTGCCACGAATTGAGCGAATTGAACGAATTGGGGGAAGCACATTCCGAAAATTCGTCAAATTCGTGTAATTCGTGGCAGTTCCGGCGCTCTGGGAAAGTTCGCTACGCGCGCTCCAACAGATCGACGATGCGCTCGGCCGCGTGGCCGTCGCCGAAGACCGGCGGAGGCGAGCCGGCCGGCCAGGCGCGCTGCGTGGCGGTCCGCACGATGGCGTCACGATCGGCGCCCACCACCACGTTCCAGCCGGCCTGCACCGTCTCAACCCATTCGGTCTCAGGCCGCAGGGTGACGCAGGGCACGGCCAGGGTGTAGGCTTCCTTTTGGATGCCGCCCGAGTCCGTCAGGATGAGCGCTGCAGCCTGCTCCAGCGCCAGCATATCCAGGTAGCCGATCGGCTCGATCAACCGCACGCCGGCCGGCACAGCGAGGCCCAGCGCATCCAGTTGTTTGCGTGTCCTGGGGTGCAGAGGCAGAACCACCGGCCGGCCGGTTTGGCGATAGATGTCGTCGAAAGCGGCGAAGATGCTACGCAGGTTCTCGGGCACATCGGTATTATAGGGCCGGTGTACCGTGGCCAGCAAATAGCTCTGGGGGAGCAGCCCCAGCCGGGCCAGCACGTTCGAGCGCTGCCGGGCCAGCCCCGCATGCTGGCGCAGCGCATCCACCATCACATCGCCCACCAGATGCACGCCGGCTGTCAACCCCTCGGCTGCCAGCAGGTCAACCGCCGTCTGCGTCGGGCAGAAGAGCAGGTCAGCGCAGTGGTCGACCAGCACACGGTTGTGCTCCTCGGGCATGGCGCGGTTGAAGCTGCGCAGTCCGGCCTCCACGTGGGCCACCGGCACGCCCAGCTTGACAGCCGCCAGCGCGCCGGCCAGGGTCGAGTTGGTGTCGCCGTAGACCAGCAGCCAGTCGGGCCGCTCGCGCAGCAGCACCTCCTCGATGGCCATCAGCATGCGGCCGGTTTGCTGGCCGTGGCTGCCAGAGCCGATGCCCAGGTTGAGGTCCGGCTGCGGGATGCCCAGCTCGGCGAAGAAGACGTCGGACATGCTGGCGTCGTAGTGCTGGCCGGTATGCACCAGCAGCTCACGATGCCGCCGCCGTAACACCTGGCTGACCGGCGCGGCCTTGATGAACTGCGGGCGAGCGCCGACGATGGTGAGGATGTTCATGGGTGGTGAGGGTAGAGTGGTAGATTGGTAGATTGGGCAGCATGCCCGTTAGGCGGCGACTCCGAGACCAATCTACCAATATACCAATGTACCAGTCTACCTGTAAAACTCCGCTACTGCCGCCACGATCTCCTCCTGCTGCGCCACGGTCAGCTCCGGGAACATGGGCAGGGAGAGCACCGCACGGCCGGCGGCTTCGGCGTGGGGCAGCGCCCCCTCGGCCATGCCCAGGTCGCGGTACAGTCCTTGCAGGTGCAGCGGCAGCGGGTAGTAGATCATGGTGCTGACGCCGCGCTCATGCAGGTGTTGGGCCAGCGCGTCTCGCTGAGGCGCGCGGATGGTGTACTGGTGATAGACGTGGCGCACGTCGGGCCGGACGTAGGGCGTGGTGACGGGCGCGCCCGATGCAGCCAACAGGCCATCGTAGCGGCCGGCAGCCGCGCGCCGTCCCTCCTGCCAGCGCTCCAGATAGCGCAGCTTCACCCGCAGGATCGCGGCCTGCATGGTATCCAGCCGGCTGTTGAAGCCCAGCACCTCGTGGAAGTACTTGGTTTTGCCGCCCTGGCGGCGCAGCACGTCCAACTTGTCGGCCAGGGCCGGGTCGTTGGTGACCACCATGCCCGCGTCGCCGTAGGCGCCCAGGTTCTTGGTGGGGTAGAAGCTCAGGCAGCCTATGTGGCCGATGCTGCCCGCGCGCCGGCCCTTGTACTCGGCGCCGATGGCCTGAGCCGCGTCCTCGATCACCGCCAGGCCGTGCTGCTGGGCGATGGCCATGATGGCGTCCATCTCAGCCGGCTGGCCGTAGAGATGCACCGGCACGATGGCCTTGGTGCGCGGCGTGACCGCGGCTGCCACCGCGGCCGGGTCGAGGTTGTAAGTGGCGGGGTCGATGTCCACGAACACCGGCCGCGCGCCGCTGTGGCTGATGGTGTTGGCCGTGGCGACGAAGGTGAAGGGGGTGGTGATCACTTCGTCACCGTGGCCGATGTCCAGGGCGGCCAGCGACAGGCGCAGCGCGTCGGTGCCGGAGGCCACGCCGACGCCATGGCGGCAGCGACAGTAGTCGGCCACCTCTTTCTCCAGCGCCTTGACGTCCGGCCCCAGCACGAACGCGCCGCTGTCCAGCACACCTTGCAGCGCCACCGCGATTTCGTCGCGCAGTTGGTCGTATTGCATCTTCAAATCAAGAATCGGAATCATGTCCCTACTTCCTTGTCTACTAGTTTGCTTATCTACTTGCCTACTTGTCTACTTCCCAACGAACTCATCCTCCGGCACAGCGCGGCGCGACTTGGCCGGGCTGCCCATGACCAGAGTCGCGGGCAGGACGGGCTTCGTGACTACCGAGCCGGCAGCCACGAAAGCCTCGGCGCCTACCTCGACGTTGGGCAGGAGGGTGACGTTGGCGCCGACGCGCGCGCCGCGACGGATCAGCGCGCCGCCGCGCTCGGCGAAGCGCCGCTCGGTGCGGCCCATGTAGTTGTCGTTGGTGGTCACCACGCAGGGCGCAATGAAGCAGTCAGCTTCGATGGTGGTCCAGGCCGTGATGTAGGCGCCGGTCTGTATCTTGACGTTGGCGCCGATGCTGACGGCGTTCTCCACCGTGACGTGCGTGCCGACGATCACCCGGTCGCCGATCTGCACCTGCTCGCGCACGAAGGCCAGGTCGCCAACGAGACACTGGCTGCCAATGGTCGTGCCGCTGTAGACCACTGCGCCCGTGCCGATGCTGGTCTCGTCGCCGATCACCAGCGGCGGCAGGGCTTTGGGAACCTTGACCGTGCTGGTGGGCGCGGGCCGCGGCTGGCGGCCCAGCACGGCGTGGTCCTCGACGCGGCAGCCCGCGCCCAGTTGCACGCCGGCATGGATCACCGCATGGTGTCCGACGCTGCATCCCAGCCCCAGCCGTGCGCCGGCCTCGATCACCACGCCAAAGCCCAGCGTACACCCCTCGCCGATCTCGGCGGAACTGTCGACAAACCGCATCACTTCATCACTCATAGGTTTCCCTCATTTCTTTCCTTTCCCTTTCCTAACGCCACCGGCTCCCCACCCCGCTCCAGCGAGCGCTGCCCGGCATCCAGCACCCGCAGCACCTGCAAGCCGTTGCGGCCGTCGCTCAGCGGCGTCTGGCCGTTGACGATGCAGTCGATGAAGTGCTGGCATTCCAGGCGCAGCGGCTCGCGCATGTCGACGCGCGGGATGGAGATGTCGCCGAAGCGCAGGCTGAGGGAGTCGCCGTAGCTGTCGTAGGCCGGCCGCTGCACGCCCTTGTCGTAGATGCGCAGCTTTTCGGTGCTGTCCACGTCGTCGAAGACGGCCATCTTCTGGCTGCCGACTACGGTGATGCGCCGCACCTTGTGCGGGTCCAGCCAGCTCACGTGGATATGGGCTGCGCGGCCGCTGGCGAAGCGCAGGGTCAGGAAGACGGTGTCGGGGATGCCGGGCTGGAGGTAGGTCAGGCCCTGGGCAGCCACGGCCTCCGGCTCCTCGCCCAGCAGATGCAGCGCCACCGAGATGTCGTGCGGCGCCAGGCTCCACATCGCGTTTTCGCTGCGCCGCACCTGGCCCAGGTTCAGCCGGCTGGCATAGAGGTAGTAGACCTCGCCCAGCTCGCCGCCGTCCACCATCTGCTTGAGCCGCGCCACGGCCGGGTGGTACATCAGCAGATGGCCGACCATCAACACCCGCCCGCGCGCCTCGGCCAGCGCGGCCAGGTCCTCAGCCTCGCTGACCGCCAGGGCGATGGGCTTCTCCACGAAAACGTGGCGGCCGGTCAGCAGCGCGGCCTTGGCCAGCTCGTAATGGGCCGGCGTCGGCGCAGTGACGATCACTGCCTCGATCTCCGGGTCGCTCAGCAGCTCGCCGTAGTCGGTTGTGATCGTCATGCCCGGGTATTGGCCGCCGACCCGCCGCAGCGCCGCCTCGTCCAGGTCACAGCACGCCTTGACCCGCGCCTGCGCCAGTCCATTGAAATTGCGCAACAGATTCGGGCCCCAATAGCCCAATCCAACCTGTCCTAACGTGACCATGCTTTCACCTACCAATCTACCAGTTTCCCAATCTACCAACCTACTTCCCCAACAACGTCTGCACCCGCGCCACTACCATGTCCAGCGCCACGGTGTTATGGCCGCCTTCGGGGATGATGACGTGGGCGTAGCGCTTGCTGGGCTCGACGAACTCCAGATGCATCGGCCGCACGGTGTTCATGTACTGGTCGATCACCGAGTCCAGTGAGCGGCCGCGCTCCTTCAGGTCGCGCTCCAGGCGGCGCATGAAGCGGATGTCAGCGTCGGCGTCCACGAAGATCTTGACGTCGAACAGCTCGCGCAGCGCAGGCTCGGCGAAGATCAAAATGCCCTCCACCAGGATCACCGGCTCCGGGTTGATCAGGCGCGTCTCGGCCAGCCGGGTGTGGGTGCGAAAGTCATAGGTGGGGATCTGCACCGGCTGGCCGCTGCGCAACTGCTTGAGGTGCTCCACCAACAGCGGCGTCTCCAGCGCGTCAGGGTGGTCAAAGTTCAACCGGGCGCGCTCCTCCAACGGCAGATTGGAGGCGTCATAGTAGTACGAATCGTGTTGAATCAAGGCGATTCGGTTCCAGCCAACCTTCTCCAGGATGGCGAAGGCGACCGTTGTCTTGCCTGAACCGGTGCCGCCGGCCACGCCGATGATGATGGGACGCAGATTTTCGGTCATTGGTTTTGTCCTTCGAGGCCCTCACGCCGGCTCCTTTTCAGAGAGAGCAGGAGATGAAGGTGCAATTTCCCGGCTGTAGGTAGTCGTCCAGGCCGCCAGCCATTGCGGCGCTTGCCGCCAGAAGGGCGAGGCTTGCAGGTGGGCCGTCACCTCGGCGCCGTGGCGCTGGCGCTGGATGGTCAACGCCAGCCGGCCAGCCGGCCGCCACAGCGCCAACAGCGCTGCGACCAGAGCCAGCGCGCCGCCTGCGATCATCAGCGGCAGGCCGGGGTTGCGGCTGACCTCCACGGTAACATAGTGGCCGGCGGCCAGGGAATAGATGGCGTCGCCGATCGCCAGATTAGCGCTGCCTTCGACGAACTGGTTGGTGATGGGCGCCTGCTGGCCGGCTGGGAAGGCCTGCACCAGGAAGGTGGGGCCGCTGAAGCCGCGCTCGGGCAGGGCTGGGAAGGCAACGACGCTGACCACCAGCTCACTGTCTGGAGCCAAAAAAAGCTGCTCGGCGCGCGGCTGGTCGAACACCAGGGTTAACGAGCTCTGCGGCGGACCGCGCCGGTCTACCGGCTGAAGCCGCACGGCGCCGCCAGAGGCATCGCGGGCCGTCACCAGCAACGCCTGGCCCTCGCCGGTGCGCCGGATGGAAACGCCGGCCGCACGCGCCGTGCCCCAGGCAGTGAAGGCTCTGTCAATGGCCGGCTGGCCGTTGCGCTGCACCACAACGCCATCCACCGCGCCGTCTGGCCGTGCAGCCAGCACCAGGCTATCGTCCTGGCTCAGCCGCACCGGCTGGCCCGGGGCCAGGACGATGCCTGCCTCGCGCCAACCAGCCCATTGACCCAGCCATAGCCCGGCCAGCACAAGGAGCAGGCCCAGGGCAAGCAGCGGCGCCGCCAACACACCCCAGATGCTGCGCTCGGCCACCGCGTAGCCTGCGTCGCCTGTCATCACGCTCTTCACCCGCCAACCCTCGCTGCGCAGGTTCTCGGCCAACTCGGCGGCGGCCAGGTCGACGTTGGTCGTCAGGCTCACAACGGCCTGAAGAGGCCAGCGTGGAGCCAGGTTGGCGACAGCGGCCGGGTCTGGTTGGCGCAGTCGCTGCCGTGCGTCGTTCGCGGCCAGTCCCAGCCGCAGCAGCAGGATGAACGCCAGCAGCCCCAGCAGGGCCCACAGCCAGGGCGCGCGCCACAACTGGAACAGGCCAGCCGCCTGCATGGCGCCCCCCAGGCTGCCGTAACGGCTGGCGGTCTCGGCCAGCCAGCGGTCCGTGCTCTGGAAAGGCGTCTCAGGCGGTGCCTGTGGCAGCAACACGCTCAGCAGCAGCGTGAGCACGGTCAAACCCAGCACTAGCGCCAACACCCGATCGCTGGCTGCGAAACGGTACAGGCGGTCGATGGGGTGGGGAGAGGGCTGGCTTGGGCTGGTCATGGGACTCGTAGCGGGCAGACAAAAGCCCCAACCGCTGGCGGTTGGGGCTTGTCGAGGCGTAAGGAGCCACCCGTCGGAATCGAACCGACGACCGGCGCATTACGAATGCGCTGCTCTACCGGCTGAGCTAGGGTGGCACAGCGCCGGGTCACCGCCCGACGGAGGGCATTATAGCGCAAGCAGGCCCTAACGCCAAATGACAACCAGGAAGCTACACGCGCGTGACGTAAGCGCCGCTGCGGGTGTCGATGCGGATCATGTCGCCCACGTTGACGAACAACGGCACCTGCACCTTCAGGCCGGTCGCCATCTCAGCCGTCTTGGTCGCGCCAGTGGCCGTGTCGCCGGCATAGCCCGGCTCGGTGTAGGTCACTTCCATATCGACGGTGGTAGGCAGCTCGATGTCAATAGGCTTGCCCTCGTAGCTGACAACGTCCAGGGTCATCTCGGGCTGAAGATACTGCACTGCGTCGCCCAGCACCTCGGCCGACAGCATCGGCTGGTCGTAGGTCTCCAGGTCCATGAAGGTGTAGAGATCGCCCTCGTGGTAGAGATACTGCACCGTGGCGTGGTCCAGACGGATATCCTGGACGCGGTTGCCCGATGGGAAAGTGCGATCGATGGTTGCCCCGCTGCGCAGGTCGCGCGCCTTGATACGAATCGTCGCGCCGCCGCGGCCGGTCTTGATGTGCTCATAATGCAACACGCGGTAGATGTTGCCCTCGAACTCGAATGTAACGCCTTTGCGCAAATCCTGAACGCCGATCATAAGCATTTGTCTCCTGGAAGCTGTTTTGCAACGGTAAAAATGCGACGCACCTGGTCGTGCGCCGCATTACTTGCTGGATTATACGTGTCAGATTAGGTGTCGTCAAGTTCACAAAGCCGCGCTGTGCCGCTGGATGGATCCAAACGAGCGTCATTGCGCTCAAATCTCGCGCTTCTTATCCTGCTGACCAGCGCGCTCAACTTCAATCAAAATTCCAACATCCGGCGTGATTGAATCTTCCCTGTTCTTGCGTTCAATCAAGTAGAATGACTTGTTCGACAGGCTGAGCGTGCGCACATCAGAGGATGTGAATCGGATGTGTTCAAAGTGGGTTGAGCCCTTCAGGTTTCGTGCGCTAACAGCGACTTGTGATCGGCCAGATGACCGTTTACGGCGATTGGTGGCCGACCACGGAAACCCGAAGAACCCGTCCTGAGCTTGCTGAAGGGGTCTGCGCTCAACCACTTCTGAATACACCCATTTGACTCCACCAGGGTCCCTGGGCAGTCTCTCAGCCGAACCTGGCCCAATCGCAGTCGACAAAGCACCAGAGGGTCCAGCATGGTAAGCCAAGCGGGCTATCAATTCGACGTTTTCATCAGCCACAGCCCGGCAGACAGGGAGTGGGTGGATGCCTGGTTGCTGCCGCGTCTGGAACAGGCAGGGTTGAGCGTTTGCGTGGATTACCGCGACTTCGTCACGGGAACGCCGCGCATCCAGAGCATCGAGCGCGCCATCACCAGCAGCAGGCGCACCGTGGCCGTGCTGACCCCCGATTGGTTGGCCAGCGAGTGGAACGCCTTTGAGGACCTGCTGGTGCGCAGCCTGGACCCGGCCGCCGTGCGCCGCCGGCTGATTCCCGTCAAACTCAAGGTGTGCGACTTGCCTCAGTCGCTGGTTGCGCTGGAGGGCGTCGATCTGACGGCCGAACGGCGCTGGGAGCAGGGCATCAAGCGACTGCAGCGGGACCTACAAGACGTGGTCCCGGTGGCAGCGCCCTGGCGGCAGGATCACGCCGAGCCGCTGTGGACGCGCTGGCGGCGCTGGTTGAGGAGGTATCGGCGGGAGGTGCGGCGGGGCGCGGCGCTGGGCGTTCTGGTCGCTTTATTGACGTTGATGGCGCTGGCGCTGCCCCCCTTCCAGGACCGGCAAGGGTGGCGGGCGCTGAGCGAAGAGATGCCGCAAGCCTGGCGTCTGGCCCGGGCCGGCGCGGTCTTGCTGGTCAGCAGCCAGACCGATTTCAGCGGCTGTGTGCCCGCTGACAATCCAGGCCTTTGGCGCAGCGCAGACCAGGGCGCCACCTGGACGCCCATCGTCGTGCCCAGCCTCAAGGTGGAGCGGCTGGACCGCCAGTGCGACACCGCGGCCTTTTCCGACTTCGCCGCTTCACCGGCCCAAGCAGACCGCATCTACGGCGCGACCTGGGAGGCGGGCCTGCTGCGCAGCGAGGACAGCGGCCAAACCTGGCAGCGGGTGGGGCAAGAAGCCTTGTCGCAGCGGCTGAGGGAGGTCGCCGTGGATCCTCTGAACTCCGATGTAGTCATCGCAGCGCCCACCGACAAAGGGCTGTACCGATCGCAGGATGGCGGGAGCCGCTGGGAACGGCTGGATGCTAGCGGCGCGTGCGACACCGAGCAGGAAGGCGCAGCGCTGCCGGCGGACTTGCGCGTCGGGGCGCTGCTCTTCACCGCCGAGGCGCTGTGGGTCGGATCCTATACCTTTCCTGAGCCGCCCGGCGTCGCCGATGGGCTGTACGTGAGCCATGACCGGGGGAGTTGCTGGCAGCGGGTGGATGTGGGCGATGGCCGCAGCATGGTTCGCTTTCTGGCCGCAGTTCCTGGCCGGCCTGACGAAATTCTGAGCTTGACTCAGGATTTCCGCGCAGTGGCCGGCACGCCAGAAGAGACGCTGTGGCGCATCGCCGAGAAGGGCGGCCGGCTGCAGGAGTTGTGGAGCGCTGATACGCTGCCAAAAGCGCTGTTCACCGATGAACGAGCGCCCAACGACTGGCATGTGGCCACTGACAGGGGCTCCGTCGTCAGCGGCCGCATCGATCGCCGCCAGTTCGCCGAAACGCCCCGGCTGCTCCCCTGCGCCTTGGGCAATCTCACAAAAACACCGCTGGTCTGTTTGACGGCATTGGCCGCCGACGAACAAGCGCCGACGCCGCTGCTGCTGGCGGCCGGCCGCGTCTATCACAGAGACACAGTGCCCTGGTTCAGAGCGATCTGGCCCGCGGTCGATCCTCGTAGCGCAGAATAAAGCCACCCACGGAGGTGCAGCATGTTCGGACGTCCCAATCCACAGCTTGCCTACGAAACACCGGTGTATGCTGGCTCCCTGCCGCGCATCGCTTGGGAGTCTGAGCCGAAAGAACCGCGGCCAGAGGTCATCGCCAGCATCGAGTGGTTCAAGAAACAGTTTGCGCGCAGCCGCTTCGACCAAAGCTGGTATGAGTCGCCTGTGTCCATCGTGACGCCAGAGTCGCCGGAGATTCTGACGACCATCGACTTCGTGCGGGACTACCCGCAGCCAGATCTGATCGAGCCGCTGCTAAACCAGATCAACGCATCGCAGTTGAACCTGGCCGCATACCAGATGAAGTTAAGCGACGCCGACTGGCCAGTGCTCAATCCTTTCAACCCCGTGACCTCGCGCTACACGGGCCTGCCGGCGCTGATCGCTGCGAGCGTGGACTCCTTTGCCCCGAACGAAGACTCTGCGGCGCGGCAGGCCAGGAGATGGCTGACGGACAACGCCCCCGTCATCACCGGGCTGGAACAACTACCCGACGACGATTTGCCAGTTGTTCAAGTTCAAGGCTTCCTAGCCACTGACCAACCGGCTGATATCGTTCATGTACATTTTCAGCAACAGTTTCGCGGCCTGCCTGTCTACGGCGCCCAGGTTGCACTGCACATGGCCACCGGCGGGGACGTCGGGTCGCAACGACCCACCTACGTCACCAGTTCCTATTTTCCGATCCCTGATATTCAGTTTGCGCCGGCCATCGAACCGCAGACGGCGATCGCGGCCGCCGAACAGGCCCTGGCGGCCTATCTGTCGGGGCCAGACGCGCTGCAGCCGCTGGGTGAAGCGCTGGCCAGCTCCGCAGGGCAGGCGCTAGCGGACCGACTCGCGAACTTCGCCGTGGCTCGCGCGGCGGCGTTGCAGGCGCGGGATGCGCTAGCGGCTCGCTTTGCAGACACCGATCCGGAGCTCAGCGCCCTCGGGCTGCCGAGCGTGCTCAAACACGTGTGGAATCAACAGGAAGGCCAGGGATCGACCGAACTGGCGTGGTGGAATCGTCTTTCGTTTCCTACCAACCTTCCTGACACAACCCAGATTGGCGACCTGTTGGCCCCGCCGCAGTTGAGCGGCCGTGATCTGCTGCCCATAGTCCCCCCCAGCCTTCACTCATGGATTGAGCAGCCAGCCAGCGCTGCACCGCAGACTGTATTTCAGCAGCTTCAGGAGTATGATTGGGAGCGGCAGCAGGCGACGCAGGCGCTGGCGCAGGTGCAGGAATGGCTGGCCGCTCACAGTGCGCCGGCGGACATCGGCTCATCGCTGGCAGCGGTGGCCGGGGCCTGGGCCGAGCTTGGCGAGCCTGGAGCTCCCACCTGGGACGCCCATATTGCCCGCATCCAGGGCGGAAATGAGGAGAATGGCCTGCTGATCTTGCCCTACGCCGGCCGTTACTACATGGTCTATCTGGTGGAGCTGCTGACACCGTCCAGGGATGAGGGCTGGCGCGTCTTTGTCAACGCCGAAAGTGGGGCCGTCCACGACGAGATCCGCATCATCGGCCGGCCCGAGCCGATGAGCATGCATTTCAACATGCGCTACTACGCCAGCTCGCAGGCTGCACTCGACAACGCTCGCACAGCTATGACCGATGCCGAGATCACGGACGCTGATACCGGCCTCAGTTCCCTGGTGCAATTCAAGTTCCACCCCGATTCGGGCGGAGCCGCGTTCACCCTGCCGGGCCTGAAAAATACCAATGGGCCTGCCTCTCTTCACCACCAGGAAGGCATGAACATCGCTTTTCATGCGCACAAGTTCCTTGGTTTCTTCCAGAAGCAGTGCGGTGTTGCTCCTGACGACCTTCTCCAGTGGTACACCGCCTCTGGCCAAGCGGGCCGCCCCTTGACAATCCAGGCCGGCAAGCAAGGCGCCACGCTGACCACAGGCTTTGTCCCTTCGATTGCCGCCTTCAACGGAACTGTCACTTTCCAGTCCGCCTCAAACACCGGCCTATCGGCAGAGGGTGGAACCGTCCACCATCCCAGCCGGGACCCCGAACTGATCTACCACGAGATGGCGCACGCCCTGATGTGGCTGCTCCATCGCGTGCCCTTCGACAGCCGCCACGACTCCGTTCCGTTCAGCCGCGCGTTGCTGGAGGGCTTTGCCACCTATCTGGCGCGCTCCCTGGCCGCGCGCGTCGACCAAGACGACGGCCATTGGGCGCGGGCGAGCTATGAAACCACCAACTGGCATCAACGCTGGAGCCTCACTGTGCCGGCGGTGGGGCCTGCGGCGGGGGCGCCGCCCCAGAGCGAGATCGGACTGCGGCTGCTGGCTGTGCCCAACCACTACCCGGAGGTGAGCACCGTGGGTCTGGCGATCTACGATGTGGGCATGATCTGGGCGCGGGCGCTCTGGGATGTCCGCACCTACCTGTCTGGCCAGGTGGAGGTGGGCGTTGACCTTGAGGCCAGAATCGCTCTGGCTGATCGTCTCGTCATGCAATCCTATCGCTGCGTTCTGGGCTGGAGCGCTTCCTTCGAGACCGCGGCCGAGGGACTGATTGCAGCCGCCAGCATTGCGCTGAGCCAGATTGCCGCTTTGACGGCTTCTCGGCGCAAACAGATCGCCAAAGGTATCCAGGACATTTTCTTCGGCCGCGGGATTCTGGCGGAGCGCGGCATCCAAGCCATCGGACAGGTGGCGTCGGGAGGCAGCACGCATTGGCTGGCTGGCGCGGACAGCGGACTGCGCGTGAGCGCGAACCCCGCATCGCCCTGGAGCCAATGGCAGCCAATCAGCGACGCCGGCAACGCTCCTTTGCCGGGCGTCACCGACCTGTTCGTACATGGGACCAAGGTCTACATCGCCACAGAGCTGGGGATCTACCTGTGGGACGCGACAACAGGCAACCACACGGCCGTTAAAGTGGGCGGCAACGAAATGGCGGCCCAGACGCCTCGCTGCCTGGCCGTGGTCGCCGGCCAACTGGTGGCCGGCACCAACTACACGCTGTGGCGCTTCGACGAAACCCTGCATAGCTGGAACCAGTGGATCCCGGCCGGCGGCGGCATCGAGCTGAAGCTGGCTGCATCGCAGATCATGGCGGCGACAGTCGGCGGCCAGGATTTCTGCCTGGTGGCCGCGCTGAGACTTATGCACTGCGCCAATCTCGGCGGCGGAGGAGCAACCGCGCCGGATTGGAAGTCACCTGTGCTTCGGGATGCCGGCAACCAGGAGCCAGGTTGGATCACCAGCAGTTGCGTCGTGGATACTACGCTCTACGTGGCCACTGCCTACCAGGGCGTCTGGCCGGTCCAGCTCAGCAACGACAGCGGCAACCTCAAAGCCACGGTCGGCGCAGCGCTCCCGGTCGCTCCAGAGCCTCCAGACAACAAACCCGGCATGGGCAAGGTGCTGCGCCTGGTCAACGACGGCAACCAGAAGCTCTATGCGGCCACGACCAACGGCCTGTTCGAGTTCACTCTACAGCCAGCCGGAGGCCAATGGACGCGCGTCGCCGGGTCAGACAAGACAGTAATCACGGTGGTGCTGCCCATCGGCGGCGCGGTGGCCGCCGGCACAGCCGCGGGCGGGCTGTGGGTGCGCCAGCCAACAGCCGGCGGCGGAACTGAGGTGGCGAACGTCGAAACCGACGTCGTATGAGCAACGCTTTTCCTGATACGCCTGGAGGTGAACCATGCTTCAACGAACATTTCCTTCTGTGCTGCTGGCGGCCGGCCTGGCCCTGGCGTTAGTGCTGGCGCTGCAAGTCACCAGTTATGCCCAACCTCAGCCCTGCAAGCCAACCTACACCGTGCGCAGCCACGACACGCCGGCCAGCATCGCCACCCTGCTGGGGATCAGCGAGGCTGAGCTGCGCGCGGCGAACCCAGCAACGCTTCCAGCCAGCGGCCAGCTCTATGTGGGCCAGGTGCTGTGTCTGCCGCCCGACGCCGTGAGCCTCTACGTAGACGGCGGCGCCGGCATTCCTACGGCCGAGGCTCTCGCGGTTGGCTGGTCCAGCCCGCAGTTGGCCATGGAAGTCACCTATCAGTTCATCCCAACGGAGACCGATGAAGAAAACCAGTGGAACCTGGTCACCGCGCGAGGCGGCTTCGTGGGCAGGCGTCTGGTCATGCCACTGCAGTCTCTCAATCCTATCAAGGCCATCACCCGCACCGAGCAGCTTCTGGCAGCCATCGTAGGCAAGCCGGCGCCAGTGCTGCTAGCCGTGCGCAGCTCTGAACAATCGATGACCTATACGCTGGTTTTTATCGGAGACCAGGCGCCTCCCATCGCCAGCTTGTCGATCACCAACGGCCTGCCCATCTCCCTCAAGCCCAACTTTACTCTGGGCGCTCCGGTACAGCAGGCGCTGGGCGGCCCAAGCATCCAGGCTGTCGATCTGCGCCTCTGGTTGGAAAGCGCCGGCAGCATGCGGTGGCCGATGCAGATCAGCCACATCAGCTTCATGAAAGATGCGGACACAGCCTACGAATCCTATCGCGATAAAATCGTCGCCTTGGCCCTCGTGCCCACAGCCTGGCGCAACACCGGCCCGTTTGCTGGCGCCAACCGCTACCAGGCTCTGGTGCTGTTGCAGCACAACCGCTTCGGCCCGGCCGGCGCAGTCATGGCTGCCAACTGCGAACAATGGCAGGGCAAGCGCGGCGCTCTCTACAGCTTGCTGCGCGCCTTAAGCAGGTGTCCGAGTTGAGCGTCATGGCCGACACCGCCCACCTGCCAGCCTCAGCCCACGCTCTCCTCGCCGGCATCGCCGCCTACCAGCACGTCAACCCGCTGCCGGCGACGGTGCTGAACGACGCGCGCGATCTGTATGACGTGTTGGTGCGGCCGGACCAGGGCGGTTTTGCGCCCGACAACGTGACGCTGCTTTTGGACGGCGCGGCCACCGGCTTCGCGCTGCGCCAGGCGCTGGCTCGCCTGGCGCAGCGCTGCGACGCCGAGTCCAGCGCGCTGATCTACCTCTCCTGCCACGGCGCCCGCATCGCGCACGGTCCGCTGGCCGGCGAATACCTGCTGCCGGTCGATGTGGATGGCAGCTCGCCGCAGGCGCTGGCGGCCAGCGCTATCTCCGGCGCCGAGTTCAGCGCCGCACTGCACGCCATCCCCGCCCGCAAGGTGGTGGTGATTTTCGACTGCTGCCACGCGGGCGGCATTGGCCAACCCAAGGATGCGCTGGTCCCCGCGCTGCAAGCCGGCCTGCCAGAGCGCTACTACCAGGCGCTGCTGGCCGGCCGCGGCCGCGTTATCCTGGCCTCCTCGCGCAGCGACGAGTACTCCTACACCCTGCCCGGCGCCGCCAACAGCGTCTTCACCACCCACCTGCTGGCCGGGCTGCGCGGCGATATCGCCAGCGACGACGGCCTGATCCGCATCTTCGACCTGTTCGAATATGTGCAGCCGCGTGTCACTGACGCGCATCCGCGCCAGCATCCGGTCTTCAAGGCGGAGCTGGAGGAAAACTTCCCGGTGGCGTTGCGCCTGGGCGGGCAGGTCAAGGCGATCGCCCGGACCAGCGACGGCTATCAGTACGATGCCTACCTGCTCTACGCCGAGAAGAGCGAGCACGACGCACACTGGGTGGCCAGCCAACTCATCCCCCAGCTCGAAGCAGCCGGCCTGCGCGTGGCCATCTCGGCCGACGTGCTGCAGGCCGGCGTAGCGCGCGTAGCCACCATCCAGCGCGGCATGCAGCAGGCGCGACGCACGGTAGTGGTCCTGTCCAATGCCTTCCTGGCGGACTCCAAAGCTGCGTTCGAGGCGCTGCTGGCCCAGACCATCGGCATCGACCTGGAGAATCGCTGGCGGGTGCTGCCAGTGCTGATCGAGCCTATCGACCAAAGCCAGCTTCCCTACACGCTGACCAGCGCCATGGCCGAGCCGATCGACCTGGTCAAGCCGCTGCGCCCGGCCTACGGTATCCCGCGCCTCATCCGCAACCTGCAAGTGCCGCCGCCGCCTATCGTCCCCATGGGCAGGTAACCAATCCCTGGCACGGTTGAGGATGGCCTGCGATATCTGGCGATATGATGTTGCGCCGCCAGAGGAGCCGATCGGTCGCGCCGGCCTGCGCTGGTGGCGGATGATCTCACCATTGTGACCCGTCCCACTCCCACGCTTTGAACTTTGGGGTACAATCGATGTAACTATTCAGGTGCCGGGCACTTGCGATCGATTTGTGGGCCTGAGTCGGCGTTGCGGACATCCGTGCAAGCGCAGATTCAAGTGCCCGGCACCTATGGCTGAATAGTTGCCAATCGATTACGATACACATAGAGCCGTCGTGGACCTTTTCGGCCGGCCTCAGAGCGTTCTGGACTGGCGGTCCTGCGGCGAGCTCGACGGCCCAACCGTCCGGCGCATCGAGAGTTGAAGCATGGGACAAGATCAAAGGAAAGTGTGAAACAAAACATGAGCAACACGGCAATCGACAATGGCAGTGTCCGGGTCGTCGGCCTGGTGGGCAGCCTGCGGCCCGGCAGCTATACCCGCCTCGGCGTGCAACTGGCATTGCAGGGCGCAGCCGAGTTGGGGGCAATGACCCAGTTGATCGACTTGCGCGACTATACCCTGCCCTTCTGCGACGGCAGCAAGGACGAACATCACTACCCGCCCGATGTGGCACGCCTGCGCAGCGACCTGCGCGCGGCCACCGGGGTGATCCTGGGCACGCCCGAATATCACGGCGGCTACAGCGGCGTGCTCAAGAATGCGCTGGACCTGATGGGCTTTGCCGAGTTCGAAGGCAAGACCCTGGGCCTGTTGGGTGTTTCGGGCGGACGCATAGGCGCGGCCCACGCGCTGGCCGGGCTGCGCACAGCCAGCCGCTCGCTGCGCGCCTGGGTGCTGCCATTGGAGGTGTCGATTCCCCAGGTCGGGCAGCAGTTCGACGCCGACGGCGCGCTGAAGGACGCAGCGCTGGCCGAACGAGTGCGGGACTTGGGCCGGCAGGTGGCCCGTTTCGCCTTCCTCCACAGCTCGCAACAGGCCATGGCGTTCCTGCGAGCGTGGGAAGAGGCGCCCGTCAATCCCGGCGGCGATTGGACAAGTTAAACCTGTTGCAACCTTCCCGCTGTGGCAGGTCTGTACGCAGCGCCGAGCCACACTCCAGCCACACGGGGATCAGATAGACAAATCATGAGATAGCGATGAAAACAAAACGTTGGCTGTGGATTCCAGTGTTGTTGGTTTTAGCGACAGCGGCGACCCTGCTGTGGCGTGAGCGCAGTGAGCCGGCGGTGCAGGCGCGTGTTCAGGGTGCAGGCGAGGCGGCCGATATCAGCGGTTTCGCGCGCGCCACCGGGCCGCAGCCGCTGAGCTTTCCAGCCGACTACGGCCCGCACCCCGACTTCCAAACCGAATGGTGGTATTACACCGGCAACCTGGCCGGCGCCGATGGTCGCCACTTCGGCTACCAGTTTACGATCTTTCGCCGCGCGCTGCTGCCGCCCGACCAACGCGCCGAGCGAGCCTCCGATTGGAACGCTGACCAGGTCTACATGGCCCACTTTGCGCTGACCGACGTCGCCGGCCAGCGCTTTCATTCTTTCGAGCGGCTGGCACGCGGCGGCGCAGACCTGGCCGGCGCGCAGGCCGAGCCCTACGCAGTCTGGCTGGAGGATTGGCGGGTCGAGGACGTGCCCGGCCAGCCCGGCGTGACGCGCGTGCAGGCGGCCGCGGGCGACGTAGCCATCGACTTCCTGTTGACCGACCGCAAAGGCCCGGTGTTGCAAGGCGATCAGGGCTACAGCCAGAAGGGTCCCGATCCTGGCAACGCCTCGTTCTACTACAGCCTGACCCGGCTGGCCACCGAGGGCACAGTGACCGTGGGCGACGCTGTATTTCCGGTCACGGGCGCGAGCTGGAAAGACCACGAATACAGCACCAGCGCGCTGGCCGCGGACCAGGTCGGCTGGGACTGGTTCGCCATCCAACTGGACGACGACAGCGAGTTGAAAGCCTTCCACATCCGCCAGGACGACGGCAGCGTCGATCCCTTTTCGGCTGGCAGCTTCGTGGACCCTGACGGCGCTGTCACCTATCTCAGCCGCGACGACTTCCAGGTCGAGGTCGGCAAGACCTGGCGCAGCCCGCGCAGCGGCGCTGAGTACCCCGCGCGCTGGACGCTCACCGTGCCCAGCCTGGGCTTGCGGCTGGAGTTGGAGCCGTGGCTGGCCGACCAGGAGCTGAACGTCTCCTACAACTACTGGGAAGGTGCAGTCAAGGTGACAGGCGAACGCGCCGGCCAGCCGGTCAGCGGCAACGGCTACGTGGAGATGACCGGCTATGCCGGGTCGATGCAGGGACAGTTCTAGAGTCCAGTGAATGGAACACTTGCACTTGCAGTGCAGGTGCACGTGTTCACCGACTGACAGCACGAAGCCGCCTCAGCGGCTGGGGAAGAGTTCCCAGCGGCTGAGGGCGCTTCGTATTTTCAGCCAGGGATTTTCAATCCCTGGCCAGAGACCACCATGCCACACCAGCTCATTCTCGCCTCCAGCTCTCCTCGCCGCCAAGATCTCTTGCAGCGCCTGGGCGTTCGCTTCGAGATCGCCACAGCCGACATCGACGAGTCGCAACAGCCGGACGAGGCGCCGACTGCGCTGGTGCAACGGCTGGCCAGAGAAAAGGCGCAGACCGTTGCCGCACGCCGGCCGGGCCGCGCCGTGCTGGGCGCTGACACCATCGTTGTGCTGGACGGGGAAGTGCTGGGCAAGCCAGCCGGCGCGAACGAAGCAACAACGATGCTACGCCGCCTGTGCGGCCGGCCGCACACGGTCTGGAGCGCCCTCTACGCGTGGAATCCTGCGTTGGACTGCGTGGCGGCCGCGCTGAACGAGTCGACCGTGTGGATGCGATCCTACGGCGAGGACGAGCTTGCTGCCTATGTGGCCAGCGGCGATCCGTTTGACAAAGCTGGCGCCTACGCGATCCAGCACTCTGGTTTTGCGCCCGTCGAGCGCATCGATGGCTGCTACAGCGGCGTGATGGGCTTTCCCTTGGGCGAGGTGGCGCAGGTGCTGCGGACGATCGGCATCGACGTGCCGGGCCAGGCGGCCGTTGCCTGCCAGCCGCCGCTTGGCCGTTGCTGTCAGATCAATCTACCCGGCTAGCTTTGACGACCACAGCAGGGCGTGTTACACTCTGCTCACCGCCAACCACAAGCGCCGGACGCAGGAAAGAGTCGCTTTTGATCCCCAAGCGCCCGGCGCCTGCTTGGTAAACAAACTCAACAGGTGAGCCCAATGATCCGAGACTATCATCGCTGGTACAGCCCGAACCTGGGCCGCGACATGGAGCTGCTGGTGTACGGCTACAGCGGCGCGCGCGTCATCGTCTTTCCCACCTCTCAGGGGCGCTACTTCGACTGGGAAAACCGCGGCATGGTCGACTCCATGGCCGATCCCATCGAACGCGGCTACGTCCAGGTCTACTGCGTGGACAGCGTGGACGCGGAGAGTTGGTACGCGCGCTGGAAATGGCCGGGCGACCGGGCCTGGCGCCAGACGCAGTACGACAACTACCTGAGCCGCGAGCTAGTCCCTTTCACCCAGCGCAACACCAACCCCTTCCTGATCGTGCTGGGCGCCAGCTTCGGCGCGTATCAGGCGGTCAACTTCGCCTTTCGCCACCCTGATCTGGTGGGCCGCGTGTTGGCGATGAACGGGCTGTACGACATCAGCGACTGGACCGACGGCCACCACGACGACAACGTCTACTTCAACAACCCGGTGCAGTTCGTCAAGAACGAACACGACCACGGACGGCTGGAGCAGATGCGCCGGATGGATATCATCCTGACCACCAGCGAAACCGAACCGCTGCGCGGCGCCACGGAGTACTTCTCGCAGATCTTGTGGGAGAAGAACATCTGGCATGCGCTGCGCATCTGGAACGGCTGGGCGCACGATT
>Ga0209573_1002091_pt1 | contig 27054 bp, 22 predicted proteins | sample TNRBio252014_DNA_FD_185870 | JGI IMG/M metagenome (GOLD analysis project Ga0209573, IMG submission 185870) | Wastewater treatment Type I Accumulibacter community from EBPR Bioreactor in Madison, WI, USA - TNR Reactor_6/25/2014_ DNA (SPAdes)... | ecosystem: Engineered > Bioreactor > EBPR >... | reverse complement strand
GCCGGTCCAGCGCCGCCTCGATCCCGGCCTTCTGGTTGCCCGGCGTGGGTTCCAGCACCATCCCCGCCGCCCCGGCGTAGACCGCGATCGCGACCTTGTCCTCGGAGCGCAACTGCCGGGCCAGCAGTTTCAGCGCCGGCTTGAGCAGGCCGATCTTGTCGGGCGATTCCATCGAGCCGGACACGTCGATCAGGAACACCAGATTGGCCGGCGGCAACTGAGTTTTCGGCAATTCGTAGCCCTTGATCCCCACCGCCAGCAGCAGGGTTTTCGGATTCCACGGGGTCGGCGCCAATTCGGTGCTGACCCGGAACGGCGGCTGGCGACTGTCCGGCGGCGGATAGTCGTAATCGAAATAGTTGATCAGCTCCTCGACCCGCACCGCGTCACGCGGTGGCAACCGGCCCCCGTTAAGAAAGCGGCGGACGTTGGCGTAGGACCCGGTGTCCACGTCGATGCTGAAGGTGGAGACGGGCTGCTCGGCGGCGCGCTTGACCGGGTTTTCTTCCTGATGGGCGTACCGCTCGCGGTCGGTCGGTTCGCTGGCGGCGCGCAATGAGGACAAGGTTCCACCCGATGCTGACGCGATCTGTTGCGGTGATCCGCGTAGCGCCAGATCGGCCTCCTCGGCGGCGGGCCGCCCCAGGGAGTTGGCGACGGTCGGCGCCGGGCTAACTGGCGCGGATGGCGCCATCGCCCGTGGCGCTGGCGATGGCGGCGGCGGGAGTGGCTCTGACCGGACGGCGTCCGGCTTAGCGCGCTGGGCCGTCTCGGCGGCAACGGTCTTGCCAGGGATGGGCGCGCTGGTGGGCGCGTCGCCGCTGCGCGAGCAACCAGCGAACAGCGCGACAAGAGCGAGCACGCACAGCATGGGTGGGAACAGTCGATTCATGGCGGGTCCTCCTCGCGGGTTGGGGATTCAGGGTTATCAACGTCGCCGGATCGAAAATGGGGTTAAGGCTCGCGTTCGCCGCCGGCCGCTGCCGCTACCTTGCCGTTCGCGCCGGTCTGGCCCATCATCACGATCTACCCCGGAACCTTTATTCAGGACCCCTTAGTCATGGCCACCGTGGAAACGCCCCGAATTCCCGGCTACCGCATCGAGAAGATCATTGGCAAAGGCGCCATGTCCACCGTCTATCTGGCGGTCCAGGAATCGCTGGACCGGCGCGTGGCGCTCAAGGTGCTGGCCCCCAGCCTGGCCACCGATCCCACCTTCAGCAAGCGTTTCGTCAAGGAGGGCAAGATCGTCGCCAAGCTGAGTCACCCGCATATCGTCACTATTTACGATACCGGCGTGCATCAGGACTGCTCCTACATCGCGATGGAGTATCTGGAAGCCGGCACGTTGAAGGAGCGGATCAAGAGTGGACTGAACCCGGAGCAGGCGGTCAAGGTTCTGGTCCAGATCGCCCAGGCGCTCGGTTACGCCCACCGCCAGAATTGCATCCATCGCGACATCAAGCCGGCCAACATCCTGTTTCGCAACCCGGAAACTGCGGTGCTGTCGGATTTTGGCATCGCCAAGAACCTGGAGGACAAGACTCAGTTGACCGCCGCCGGCTGGCGGATCGGCACGCCCAACTACATGAGTCCGGAACAGGCGCTGGGCAAGCCGGTGGACGCGCGCTGCGATCTGTACAGTCTGGGAGTGGTGTTTTACGAGACGCTCACCGGCAGTCGGCCGTACAAGGGCGCGGACGCGTTCGAGACGGCGATCCTGCACGTCAAGGGACCAATCCCAACCCTGCCGGAGCCGCTGCGCCAATTTCAACCGGTCATCAACCGGCTGTTGGCCAAAACGCCGGAGGCGCGGTTCGCTAGCGCCGAGGAACTGGCGCAAGTGATCCAAAACGCGACCACCGGCAAGACGGCGGCCCGACCCGGGCGCCGGTGGTCGCGCTGGCTGGTCGCGATGCTGCTGGCCGTGGCGCTGGTCGGTCTGGGCGCGGCGCTGGCTTGGCGGTATTGGCCGACCGCCGCCCATGTGCCGCCGCTCCCGACTCCGATCCAGCCGCGTTAGCGCCGTCGTTCAATAGGTCATGCAGGCGGCGTTGAGAATGCCAACGGCCAGCGACAACGCGCCGAGGAATACCCCGGTCGCCACTTGGCCGGCGGGGATGGCGCGGGCCAGCTCGGGCAGCAGCAGGCGGCCCACCCCGTAGGCCAGCAGTTGGATGAGCAGTGCGATCAGGCCCCAAACCGCCATGTCCAACAAACCGACGCTGTGGGCGATGGCGCTGGCCAACGGTAGCACGAAGCCGAGGATGGCGCCGCCCAGGCTGGCCGCCGCCGCCGCGTTGCCCTCGCGGATCAGGGCGATCTCGCGGTATGGGGTGATGAAGAGGTACGCCGCCAGGAACAGCAGCAGCAGGCCGATGGCGGTGGCGAAATAAAACAGGAACGACGGCAAGCCAGCCAGGGATTGAGTCAGCATGAGCATTTTTCCTTGGGAGTCGGGCGGATGGCTGGAATCAAGGATAGCCGAATCGCCCGGCGCAAGCAGTGGGGCGCTGACCGCGGACGCTGACCCGCTGGTCGCTGGCCAGCGGCATCTCGATCGGTTGGCGGACAAGCTGCGCGAACATGGCCGGCGCCAGATCCGGGTGCGAGGGATGTAGGGGCGCGACAACCGGACCACGATACTGGGCTGTTCGCGCTCGCTCGGCCCTGCCTGCGCTCTAAAGCGGTTATTCGCTCAAAGCATGATCGATCAAACGGGTAACCTCTCTTGGCGCTTTACTCGAACAGCTTTTCCACAAGGGTCGCCGATGAACTCCACTACTAAATTGTACGAGCGGGATTTCTACGCCTGGACGCTGAAAAACGCCGAACTCCTTCGGCAGGGACGGCTGGGAGAGATTGATCTGGAACATCTGGCAGAGGAACTGGACAGCATGGAGCGAAGCGAAAAACGCTAACTAATCAACCGGTTGGCGGTGTTATTGGCCCATCTACTCAAGTGGCGCATTCAGGCAAACCGGCGCGGTCGGAGCTGGCAACTCACTCTCAAGGAGCAACGCCGACAGACCACGCGAGTGCTGCGCGACAATCCCAGCCTAAAACCCTTGCTGGCCGAGATCGTGGTCGAGGCTTATGAGGACGCCATTCTGCGCGCCGCCCAGGAGACCGGCATGGAAGAATCCGCTTTTCCAGCCGGCTGTCCCTTCACTATCGAGCAAATTCTGGAGGAGGATTTTTTACCCGATTGATTGGAAAAAACGAATAAACGCCAATGCGGTGAGTATGAAAACGGAATTTGGTCTATTGAACTCAGGATAGGCGGGAAATGCAATGTCATTCGCTCTATCTCGCCGTAACCTCCTCACTACTTGACTATGACCAATAACAGGCTTAACTAAAAACAATACTCTTGGGGAGGAAATGCCATGTCATCCACGAGCGCGCCGGTTGTGTTATCCGGTTTGCTACTGGGACTACTGCTACCCTTGGAGACAACTGTGGCGATTATCAGCGAAATATTTCAATCCGCGCCCGCCAATTACGGCGGGCGAATCGGATGGGCGGGCGTTTGCAAGGCGATGGTCGCCGCGTTTCAATCCGCGCCTGCCAATTACGGCGGGCGAATCAAGGTAAGCACGCCGCTGAATCCGGCATGGATTTGTTTCAATCCGCGCCCGCCAATTACGGCGGGCGAATCAAAGCTTTGTTCCGCTAAAGCCGTCAAGGCGCGGAGGTTTCAATCCGCGCCCGCCAATTACGGCGGGCGAATCACCCGCAATGATTTTGACCAACCAGGAACGCCGGCTTGTTTCAATCCGCGCCCGCCAATTACGGCGGGCGAATCCCACCCACCGCGCCAGACCAGACCTTAAACCTGTGGTTTCAATCCGCGCCCGCCAATTACGGCGGGCGAATCTACCCGTCGCCAGACTTGAGGCTGTTGATGTCGCCGTTTCAATCCGCGCCCGCCAATTACGGCGGGCGAATCCGCCAGGGCGCCGATGGGATGCTTGCCGGGGCGCGTTTCAATCCGCGCCCGCCAATTACGGCGGGCGAATCTCAAATCCACCCCCGCCCCGCGCGTGTTCGTCGAAGTTTCAATCCGCGCCCGCCAATTACGGCGGGCGAATCCCAGCCACGCCGGGAAGTTGGCGGGCGGCAGAATGTTGTTTCAATCCGCGCCCGCCAATTACGGCGGGCGAATCTTCCAGGGCGTGCCGTCCGGCGCGGTCGAGGTATTGTTTCAATCCGCGCCCGCCAATTACGGCGGGCGAATCTCGCGGTAAAGCCGGCCAGCACGATGGCGACAGCCTGTTTCAATCCGCGCCCGCCAATTACGGCGGGCGAATCCCATGCCGATTACTGAAACCGATCTGGTCTTTCTCGTTTCAATCCGCGCCCGCCAATTACGGCGGGCGAATCCTCGTATCGACCCGTGGACCATTTGGGCCTGCACCGTTTCAATCCGCGCCCGCCAATTACGGCGGGCGAATCTGCCCGCCGAACGTCGCCGAATCCCAGCCTTCGGGGTTTCAATCCGCGCCCGCCAATTACGGCGGGCGAATCTCTTGTAGAGGTGATAGGCGCGAGGGCGCCCCCACGTTTCAATCCGCGCCCGCCAATTACGGCGGGCGAATCTGCGGTTCGATACCGATGCCGCCAGGGCCGACCACGTTTCAATCCGCGCCCGCCAATTACGGCGGGCGAATCAGCAAACAGGCTAGCCCCGCGCTTGTTGCGATTGCGGTTTCAATCCGCGCCCGCCAATTACGGCGGGCGAATCTTTCCCCGATCACGCGGAAGCTGGTGGTACTGGTGTTTCAATCCGCGCCCGCCAATTACGGCGGGCGAATCTCGATCACCGCCGCAAACACGTCTTCCCCATAGAGCGTTTCAATCCGCGCCCGCCAATTACGGCGGGCGAATCACACCACGGTATCGGCATAGACCGGACGTGGTTTGTTTCAATCCGCGCCCGCCAATTACGGCGGGCGAATCGATTTCCGGGATCACCTTTTCGGCCGCCGTCTTCAGGTTTCAATCCGCGCCCGCCAATTACGGCGGGCGAATCACGCTGGAGGTACGGGCAGTGGAGGTGACGGCATGTTTCAATCCGCGCCCGCCAATTACGGCGGGCGAATCGTTGTCGAGGGTGATCGGGTCATTGGCCGGATTGGCGTTTCAATCCGCGCCCGCCAATTACGGCGGGCGAATCATCCGCTCTTGGAACGACAGGCCGGGAATGTAGTAGAGGTTTCAATCCGCGCCCGCCAATTACGGCGGGCGAATCCGTATTATCGCAACTTATTGATTAAATTCAAGTATTGATTATGTTTTTCGGAACCTCCTTGTGTTGTTGAATCACATTCTGGAATCCGTAACGTAAAAAGAAAAAAGTCCTTCATCTTCAATTAATTAGGAACTGCGCGAACCTACCCTACTTCAGGCCATCGCTTGAGGTTCGCGCAAAAATTCCGCTCAAACAACCAAAGAGTCGTTTTCAAAATCCACCGCCCGGAATACACCGAATTCCTTGACATGCTGGGCCAACGGCTCCGTGAGGCGATAAAACCTCAAGTTGTCCTCATTCAGATCAATCTCGGCCAGCAGCGTCCGTTCCAGCGATTCATACTGGGCCTGATTCACCCGGCACTCAAACACGGACTTCTGCACGCGCTGGCCATAGTTGAGACATACTCGCGCGACCCGACGCAACCTGCGTCGGCCTGCCGCAGCCTCGGTGCGAACATCGTAACTGACCAAAATCATCATCTTGGTAACCTTCTCCTGCATGCGGCGCTGATCGCAACATAATCACCGAATCAAAAACGGCAAATAACCTTCTACGTCTCCCCGCAGTACGCGAGCGAGCAACCGCGCCTGTATGTGGGGCAACAAACCCACCGGCGCTGGCTGTTGTAACAACGCATGACCGACTTCTTCCTGCTTGCGCTGCTGATACGCCGCCAGCACGGTTTTTCGACCGGTTTCAGACAAATACACCGCCCCACCGGGCCGTGCCTCGAAATCCTTCTCAGTCAACTGGCCACGGTTGATCAGCGTTAACGCCAACCGATCCGCCAGGGGCCGAAATTCCTCCATCAAATCCAGCGCCAAGGCCGGGCGCCCCGGTCGAACCGCGTGGAGAAAACCCAGTTGCGCATCCAGCCCCACGCTTTCGACAGCCGTTCGGCAGTCGTGGACCAGCAGGGTATAGAGGAAAGAAATCAGCGCGTTGAACCGATCCAGAGGCGGACGACGGCTGCGTCGTTCAAATGAAAACGCTTCCCGCGCATCGGCGCGGATCAGATAACGCACCGCCGAAAAATAGACTCGCGCGCCATCGCCTTCCACGCCTCGCGCCTCGTCCAGCGTCGCCGCGCCGGGCAAGCGCCGGATATGCCCCGCCAGCAGTCGCCCGCTTTGTCGCAACGCCTCACGGTCGGCGTCGTTACCGCTGTCGCGCGCTCCCCGCAACACAATCTGTCGTGCGTTCCGCAGCTTGCCCGCCACGAAAGCCCGCGCCAACTCCAACGCTTGAGTCGCCGCCGCTCGGTGTTGCGCCTGCCGCAACAGGATATTGCCGCTCAACGGTCCTTCCAGCCGCGCCTTGAACTGGCCATGCCGGTCCAGCAAGACCACGCCCCGCCCATCGTCGGCGCAACGGTGCAGCGCCGCCGGACTGACCATGATGTCGCCAAAGATCACCACGCTGCCCAGATGGTGCAACGGCACCTGTAACCGCTTCTGGCGCTCGATCTCCACCACCAGCGTTTCCCCTTCCAGATGGAGATAGGCGCCCTGCGTCATCACATAGAGCGTATTCAGGAGGTGGCGCATGGTTCTTCCTCATCCTCATCCGGTTCATAGAGGGTTTTCCGCAATGTGCGCAGACGGGCGGCGCCCGCGATCAGCGTCGGTTGGCAGAGGTCCAACAGCGAGCACTCCTTGCACCGTTCGTCCGCCACCGGCGGTGGCAAGCGCCCGCTGGCCAGCATCGCCCGAATCTTCGGCACCATTTCCTCCACCTTGGCGCGCAACGCGGCCGTGATCGCCACTTCCCGCCGTCGCCGGGAACTATGGTGAAAGACCGCGCCGCGCGGCACGGGTCGGCCGAGCATCTCCTCCAGGCACATCGCCTGCGCCGCCACTTGCACATCGTCGTGTTGCCGGGCGCGGCGTGGGCCGTGCTTGTACTCCACGGGAAAAGGCGTGCCGTCGGGCAGGAATTCCACTATATCCGCCCGACCTACCAAGCCCAACCGCCGCGAGTACAGCGGCAAGGCGCGCTCGACGCGCACCTCGCCCTCGGCCCGGCTTTCCGGCGTATCCACCTGTTCATGCACCGCACGCCCGCGCAAGGTGTACACGTTCTCATCCCATGCCTGTTCGGCGTGAATCAACGCGCACTGACGCGGGCAATAGCTGTAGTGCTGGAGCGCCGAGATCGCTATCGCCTCGTCCAACTCGTCGTCCGGCGGGGGCATGGCGCTTTACCCGACCCGTCGCAACAGGATCATTCCTTCGGGCAGGCCCGGTTCATCCACCGTGACCGCGTAGTCATCGAAAGTGCGCGGCGTACCGCCGGGATCGCGCAAGGCGACCGAAATCCGCTCGAACAGCCGATGCGCGGGCGCGTTGCCCAAGGCGGTGGCGTGCTGGAACACGTACAAGCCGCGCGTCGTCATCTGCCCGCGAGCGGCGGAATGGTCGTGTTCGAACATGTTGCCCAAGGCTTCCCACAGCAGCGCCAGGTCTCCATCCGAGAATCCGGTCTGCGCCGCCAGATGCGCCGAGATAAAGCCGTGCGCCCGGTACAGACCATAGGGCACGGTGAACTTGCGGCCCATCGTGCGGTTATCGCCCTGTTGGGCTTCGGCTTCTTTCTCGGTGGCGACCGCCATGCGGGTAATGGAATGTTCCGCCGGCGTAATCGGGTTCATGCTGCGGGCGAAGGTCATTTGCACCGGACCGCGCACCTGGCCGCAATTGATACCAAGAGACATCACTGCACCAAAGGTACGCACGTCGTAAAAATTGTTGCACATCCACGCCCGTGCTTTTTCCACCTCGTCGCCACTGCCCTTGCGCTTGCCGCTTTCGCCGGACAGCGCAAATCCAAGGTCTTCATAGGCCCGTTCATGCTCCCGTATCAACACCGCTTTCTCCTTGATGTATATCTCGAATCTCGGCTGTTTGCCCTGCTTGAGTCCCACGTAGTTGCGCACCTTGCGTTTCAGGCAAACATCGGTGACCAGGCCATGACCGGTTTGCGGGTCCATGCGCGGCATGTTGCCTGCGTCCGGGTCGCCGTTGGGGTTACCGTCAATCACGTCGAACAGCAACACGAAGTCGTAACGGTTCTTGATCGAGTCAGTCATGGTCGGGCGCTCCCTGATCAGTAGTTTGATTATCCGAGGATTTTTTGGTGAAAAACTCTTGTCGTTGATGGTAGTAGCCGATGGCGAACCGCCCCTGATCGTCCAGGTTCAGATGGGGCGGAAATTGGGTGACCGCTTCCAATATCTGGCCGATCAGGTTTTCCAGCCAGATTTTTTGCCCGGCAGTGAGCTTGTTGAGATGATGCGGCGCAAGCTTGTTGAGCAGATACGGAAAGGCGGTGACCGGCGTGGCCGAGGCCGCACCATAAAACCGGTCGCGAATGGTGGCGTTGAGGCCGGGGCTGGCCAGTTCCTGAGCGCGTTCCAGCACAGCAAACAGCCGGCCCAGGCGATAGCCGATATTGGGATTTTGCAGATCGAGCGACACGTCAACCTCCTGTTTAGCGAGACTAAATCGAGCGTTGCGAACCAGCACGGCCTTGATCAAAGCCGCACGGACGTAATTAACCGCGCCCTGCTCGGCGCGAATGCGTTGCAAGGCGGCGGCCAGCAGGGTTTGGGGATAGGGCGTTCCCGCGAGAATCGCCCGTAGCGTTTCACCAGCCAGCAGCGGCGGGATGTTCTCGCTTTTGCTTTGAGCGGCAGTAGCCACCAACAAGCGCCACAGCGGCAAGTACTCTAGGTCGCGGGGTGATCGGACGATGGCGAGATCATCGAAATGCTGGCGGATGTTCGCCGCCAGTTCGCGCACTGTATTCACATGCCACAGCCGCACAGCGAGACGGGCATTGTTCGGCGCGAGGCCCAATACGAAGAAGCGGGTGTAGTCATCTTCAAATGGCCGTACACCCGCTTGCGGCGCCTTACACAACGCCTCCACTGCTATTGTCCCACGCTCTGGATCGTCAGGATCGGGTTGCAACCAATCAGCGAATAGTTGCTCGGTGGTATCGGGCTTCTCGGCCCAGAACACGAAAGTATCCTCACCGACCAGCAATTTCTGGCGGGAATCGGCGCGCAGCAGATAGTTGAGCGCGGTGGTGTAGGCGAACGCGGCATATTCACCTACGGGGGCGTTCATACCACGATCCTTTGGAACTTTACCGTGAGAACAGGCAGCGGGAAAATTAAAAGAAAATATATCAGCGCCTCTAGGTACACCATATACACCCTTGACTGATGGGTGCAGCCTAGCAATCACATCTTTTTTGCCAGTTACCAAGCAACGACCATGGATTCCTTCTTCTGATTTTCCTCTATCTGTAATTTTATGATATACTATTTCACGTTGACAGATTAACTCAAGATCTCCTTCAAGCCGGAAACTCAGCGGCTTGATACTTTGAATTAAATCTGGTCCAAGGCGATGATTTAAAATACAATTAAAATCACCTTTTGCCAAAAAAGCGAGCACCGATTTTATACCCTCATCTTCAACTGGATTAGGAAAAAAATCGTGGATACGCTGAATAAAAGCTGTGTGCGCTTGATGAGCACGTTTAGCTTTTTTCTGGTCATCTTCACCATCATTTCCCTTAGCTATTCCAAGTACATAATCTGGGGTTCCCCATAGTAGATTCGCAGCGATATTGACACTTTTTTTGACTCTTTGAGGAACTGTAAAAGACTTTGCCCTTGAACCTTTTTTTCTATCATCACGATAATCGTCAATATCAAAGAAGCATCCACTCTTATCTAAAACTATTAAAAATGCGATCTCCTCGCGTCCAAATCCGGGCGGCGGCAGTTCCTCCTCTTGCCGGCGGTAATAATCGCAAAGGGCTTGCAGGATCATCGAACGATCTCCTCGCTGTTCCAAGCTGGAACTTGGACTATCCCGTTATCGAGTTGGGCGCGGAAGAAACACGGCGTCGGCTCGGAACCGCGATATTCCAGGTCGTAGAGCATCCAGCCGAGATCGCGGCTTTCGGCAATCGGCTCCGGCCACGGCCCAGCGGGGTCTACCCAGGCGAACGCCGCCGAAAATTCCCGGCAACCCAGATAGGGCTGATTGAAACACTGACCCTTTTCGGCGCGGCGGCGGAACATAGCTGTGTATTTGGCGAGCGTGTCGCCGGGATCGGCCTGTTCGGTCAACTCGAAGCGGGCGTGGATCAGATAATCCACCTCGCGCAACAGTAACGCGGCGCGCTGTTGCCGATCTTCATCCGCGTATAGTCCCAGCGTGCCCTTGCCCCGATTCATGGCGGTTTTAACATTGTCCGTGGAAATCACGCTGGCGACCTCGTTGCGGCGTACCGAGCCCCAGCGAATCGGTTTGAGCACGTCGATCCGGGTTACCCGCCAGACGATTTGCGGCTTCCACAAAATCGCCTCCAGCACGCCACGGGCGGCGGAGGGCGTCATCGCATCGTAGGAAACCCGCTCCACCTTCATCTCCGGTCGGGTAAAACAGGCGTAATCGCCCCACACCCGCAGGCACACCGCGTTATCCAGGGTCATTGCATCCTCCTTTCTAAGCAATCAAATCATCCGGCGCGTAGTTGGCGGTCTGCTCTATTCGCAAACCGATCTCCGGGTCGTAAAGCGGCGCGACTTGAACATACACGCCAGGCCGCCGCTCCTCGATAGCGCCATCCGCCAGCAAGCATTGATGAACCCGGCGCGGGATATTCACCACGTAGCGTTGCAGTTGGCGCAGCGTCTTCCGATCCAGTTCATCGCCAGGCCGCGCCAACCGCGCCAGCAGACGTTCGTTGTCGCCATAACGCACGATGACTGGCGCTTGCGTTTCGGGGATCAGTTGAAACCGCTCGGCTGCGGTGCGGAAACTGAATTCAAACCGGTTGTTGTTTTTTAGCAGCGTCATGATGTCCTTGCAGTCGAGCCTTTCCGCGCCCTTGCGCCAGTACAGACTTTGGAAGTATTCGTTAACCAGCTCGGGCGCAAGCGGGTCGGGCGGGCGGCGTAGCAAAAGTTGCCGACCCGCATCGCGCGCCTGGCGCAAATGGCCTTTGGGCGGCTCGGTCGGCGGCACGAACACCACGACCCGTCCCAAATTGGCCAAGCGTCCTTCACGGTTGCAACGCCCCGCCGCCTGGGCGATGGAATCCAAACCCGCCAGCGCCCGGTACACCACTGGAAAATCCAAATCCACCCCCGCTTCCACCAGTTGCGTGCTGATTACCCGAAGCGGTTCGCCAGCAGCCAGCCGTTGTTTGATGGCCGCGATCGCCTCGGCCCGGTGCTGGCCGCACATCAGGCCGGACAGATGCACCGTACCCGCCGGCAACAAGCCGTGCAGGAGGCGGGCATCGTCGCGCCGGTCCACGATGCACAGCGCACGGGGATGAGCTTCCAGGTCGGCGGCGAGCGCTTCCCAAGAAATCGGCGCGCGCAAATCGGCAGGCAGCGCCACCTCCACGCGGCGTAATTGCTCGTGCAGCTCCCCTACCGCCGCCGTATCGCCCACGATCTCGCGCACATCGCCCAATCCATCGAACCACCAATCGAAACCACGTTGCGACGCCAGCGCCGGTTGAGTCGCAGTGCATAGCACGAAGCTGATGCCGTAATGGCGGCTCAATTCCCGAATTGCACCCAGAACCGGCGTCAAAAAATCGGGTGGGAGCAATTGCGCCTCGTCAAGGATCACCACGCTGTCGAGAATGTTGTGCAGTTTGCGAGTCCGGCTGGGGCGGGCAGCGAACAGCGATTCGAAGAACTGGACGTTGGTCGTCACGATCAGCGACGCATCCCAGTTCTCGCAAGCCAGCCGGCTGCGCGGCGTTTCCTGTTCCGAATCGAGATTACTGTGATGTTCCAGCACGGCATCCTCGCCGAATACACTGCGGAATACGTCCGCCGTCTGCTCGATGATGCTGGTGTAGGGGATAACGTAGAGGATACGGCGCTTGCCGTGACGCCGTGCATGACGCAGGGCGAACGCCAGCGAGGCCAGCGTCTTGCCGCCGCCCGTGGGCACGGTGAGCGAAAACAACCCCGGCGTTTGTTCCGCCGCGTTCCGGCAGCGATCCAGCACTACCGCCCGCATCCGGTTGACCGGCGTATCGTCTGCTTGCGCCGCCAGCGCCGCCATGTACGCCTCGAAACGCGGCTCCAGTTCCGCCAGCGGGGGGTACTGGCCGCGCAATCCGAATTTTTCCGGCGCCATGAACTGTTCGGTGTCGAGAAAATCGGCATCCACCAGACAGGAAAACAACAGCCGAATCCACAGGGCGTGGTCGCGCCGATCGGGATTGGAAGTCGGCAACGGTGCGTTGAGAATGTCGGCGGGCGGGGACTGCGCCAGGGCCTCGGTAAGTAGATCGGTCTGCTTTAGGCGATAGGCTAGACTGGACGCTGGCGCTTCGGCGCTTTGCCAATCCGGCAGACCGGCATGATGCCCGGCGATCAGATAGGCGAGAATGCGGCCCAGCCCCTTCATGCGCTCCATCGCGTGCAGAGCGCCCGTCGTGGAATGGTCTACCTTGCCTGGCGCTTCAATGTGAGCGTCGTAACCGGAGGCGCCGCGAATGTAACGCTGAAAAGCGGGGCGGTACTTGCCGAGGTCATGCCACAGGCCGGCCAGTTTCGCCCAGTCGCCTGCGTCGAACGCGGCGGCGAAACCTTCGGCAAGCGCCGCGACACCGCGCAGGTGATCGTCGAGAAGATGCGGCAACCATTGGCCGCTGTTGTTTTGCCGGACGTGGGCAAGAAAAGTGGAAATTTTACTTGACACGAACAAATCCCCTTTTGCAATAAACCACGGATGGGCGATAAACCTCATCCCCGCTTCATCCGCCCCCAGTGCTCCTCCAAGCGTTTCACCGACACCGGCAAGAGGGTCTTCAATTCCTGGGCGAACTGCGACACCCGGAGCTCCTCCAGCAACCAGCGGAAACGGATCAACTCCGGGTCGTGGCGTTCCCGCCGGGCATCCTCTTCCAGTCGCCGCTGGCACCCTTCCCATAACCGGATGATGTCGCCGCGCCGCTGGCGATCCTTGTCCGGCGCCTGCCGGAGTTTTTGCAGCCGCAAGGCGATGGCGCGCAGATAGCGCGGCAGATGCGGTAACCATTCCGCTGGCGTCTCGCTGAGAAAGCCCGGATAAACCAGCCGCGCCAGTTGCTCGCGAACGTCGGCCATCGCTTCGGCCCAGACCGGCTCGTCAGTTAGCATCCGGCGGACTTCGTGATACGCAGCCAAAATCGCGGCGGCCGTATCACAAACCTCCACCCTCGCCGCCGCCAGCCGGGTTCTACCGCTTTCCAACAGGGAATCGAACGCCGCCCGGTCGCGCGGCAACGACCCATCGGCCAGAAAAGCACGGTCGAGGATGGCGTTCAGCAAATCCTCGCGCAGTTGCTCCTGCGTCCCCAGGCCGAGGTAATGCAGGGTCATCCGCTGGAACTGGGGTAGATCGCGCGCCAGCAGCTTGAACGCCGGCCCCAGCCGCCAGCCGATCAATCGCCGCAAGCCGCCGCGCATCGCCGCCTCTGCTCGCGCCGGCGAGTCCAACACCCGCAGCGCCAGTGTCCCGTCCGGTTCCGCCGCCAGCGCCGGATAACCGCGTAACTGAATCCCGTTGCGGACGAAACTCACCTCTTCCGGCAATTCGCCGAAATCCCAGTCGCGCAACCGTTCCCGCTCAAACTCCGGAGTCGGCAGCGCCGCGAAGCGGGTTCGCGCCTCGCCGCGCAGTCGTGCCTGAATCGCTGCCCAGTCGCGCCCGACCGCCAATGCTTTCCCATCGGCATCCACGACTTGAAAGCGCATCCGCAGATAGTCGGGAACCGCATCGGGATTCCATGCCTCCGCGGGAGTCCACACTCCAGTCACGCGCTGCAAGTGCTCGGTCATGGCTTCAACCAGCGATCGCCCGTCCGGCTCGATCACCTCCAGCAACGCCCGCACGTAATTCGGCACCGGCACGAAATTCCGCCGCAGCGCCTTGGGCAGCGACTTGAGCAAGGCCGCCATCCGTTCCGCCCGCAAACCCGGCACCAGCCAGTCCAGCCGCTTCGGATCGACCTGGTTGACCGCCGCCAGCGGCACGATCAGCGTCACCCCATCGTCTTCCGCGCCCGGCGCGAACCGATACGTCAGCGGCAATTGCAAGCCGTCCAGATCGAGATGGTTGGGAAACCGCTCGCCATCTGCGACCGGTCCCGCCTCCGCCAGCAACGCGGCCCGGTCGAGAAACAGCAGGCGTGGATTTTCCCGTTCGGCTTGCTTGCGCCAGGTCTCGAAAGCTGGGCCACTGTAAATGCCTTCGGGAATTCGCTCGTCGTAAAAACGATAAAGCATCTCCTCGTCGGCGGTCAGGTCGCGGCGGGCGCGGACTTCCAACTCCTCCAGTTCGGCCAACAGTCGCCGGTTGTGCTCGAAAAATGGGGCCTTGCAATGAAAATCACCCTCCACCAGCGCCTGGCGGATGAAAATCCCGCGCGCCAGCGCCGGATCGAGCGGGCCGTAATTAACCCGGCGACCGGCGATAATCGGCAGGCCGTACAGCGTGACCCGCTCGGTGGCGGTGACTTGCGCGCCGCGCTTCTCCCAGTGCGGCTCGGCATAACTGCGTTTGAGCAGTGGCCCGGCCAGGTCCTCGACCCATTCCGGTTCGATCCGCGCCACGGTACGGGCGTACAGCCGACTGGTCTCGACCAATTCCGCCGCCGCCACCCAGCGCGGGCGTTTCCTAAACAGGCCAGAACCAGGGAACAGATAAAAATTCCGACCCCGCGCGCCCAGATAGACGTTCTCCTCCTGCTTCAGGCCCAGATGGCCCAGCAAGCCGGTCAACAGCGCCCGGTGCAGGCCGGCGTAGGGCGCCGGTTCGCTATTGAGCCGCATCCCCATCTCGGTCACCCGCCCCAACAATTCCTGATGCAGGTCGCGCCATTCGCGCATCCGCACGAAGGAGAGAAAATCGGCCTGGCAGAGATTGCGCAACTGGTTCTTGGAAAGTTGCCGCGCCTGCTCGTGGTAGTAGTCCCACAACTTGAGCAACCCCAGAAAGTCGGAGTGCTCGTCGCGAAACCGGCGATGCTTCTCGTCCGCCGCCTGCTGTCGCTCCAACGGCCGCTCGCGCGGGTCCTGAATCGCCAGCGCGGCGACGACGATCAACGCCTCGCGTGGACAGCTTTCCCGTTGCGCCGCCAGCAGCATCCGCCCCAAGCGCGGATCGACCGGCAATTTCGCCATTTGCCGGCCCAGGTCGGTGATCCGCCGCTGCTCGTCCACCGCCTGCAACTCGAACAGCAACCGGAAGCCGTCGCTGATCTGGCGCGAATCCGGCGGGTCCACGAACGGAAAATCCTCCGGCCGGCCCAGATTCAGCGCGCTCATTTGCAGGATCACCGCCGCCAAGTGGGTGCGCAGAATTTCCGGGTCGGTGAACGCGGGGCGGGCCTGAAAATCTTCTTCCGCATACAGCCGCACGCAGACGCCCGCCATCACCCGCCCGCAGCGACCGGCGCGCTGGTTGGCGCTGGCCTGGGAAATTTTCTCCACCGGCAGGCGCTGAATCCGGCTGCGCGGGCTGTAGCGGCTGATGCGGGCCGTTCCCGGATCGATCACGTAGCGGATGCCGGGCACGGTCAGCGACGTTTCGGCGACGTTAGTGGCCAGCACGATGCGGGGCCGACCACGCGGCTGAAACACCCGGTTCTGCTCGGCGGCGGACAAGCGGGCGTACAGCGGCAACACTTCGGTATTGGGCGGATGATGCTTGCGCAGGCTTTCCGCCGTCTCCCGAATCTCGCGCTCGCCGGACAGAAAGATGAGAATGTCGCCCGGCCCCTCCCTCCACACCTCGTCCACCGCGTCCAAAATCGCCTGCTGCAAATCACGGTCGCGCTCGTCCTCGTCCGCCGCCAGCAACGGTCGGTAGCGAATCGCCACCGGATAGGTCCGCCCCGAGACTTCAAGGATCGGTGCTTGATCGAAATGACGGGAAAAGCGTTCAGGATCAATCGTCGCTGAAGTGATGATCAGCTTCAAATCGGGCCGGCGCGGCAGCAGCCGCTTGAGATAGCCCAGCAGGAAGTCGATGTTCAAACTGCGCTCGTGGGCCTCGTCGAGAATGATGACCTCGTACTGGTCCAACTGGCGGTCGCTCTGGGTTTCCGCCAGCAGGATGCCGTCGGTCATCAGCTTGACCAGCGCCTCCGGCCCGGTCCGGTCGGAAAAGCGCACCTTGTAGCCGACCTGGCCGCCGACTGTGGTCCCCAACTCCGCCGCGATCCGGGTCGCCACCGAGCGGGCGGCGATCCGGCGCGGTTGAGTGTGACCGATCAGTCCCGCCGCGCCCAACCCCAGCGACAGGCAGATTTTCGGTAACTGGGTCGTCTTGCCGGAACCGGTCTCACCGCACAGGACGAGGACCTGATGATCGCGGATCGCGGCGGCAATAGCGGCGCGATGGGCGTTGATCGGCAGGCTGTCGTCGAAGGTGGGAACCGGCAGCGCGGCGCGGCGCTCCTGCAATCGCAGGGTGGCGGCGTCCACTTCGGCGGCCAACTGCTCCAAAGCGCGATCCACCGGCTTGTGTTCGCGCTGGCGCAAAACCCGCAGGCGGCGGGCGAACGCGGCGCGGTCGCGGGTCGGGCATTCGGACAGGCGAGCGTGCAAAACAGCGAGCAGTTTTTCCACAACGATTTCCAACGGTTCGTTGACCTTTAAGGATTGGCGTTCCAGCAAACACGGCGGCGAACCGTCGTTCCGACATTAAGCTTCAACCGGACGCCGATCGCAAAATCCACTTGCAGAACGCGGGGCTTTCGCGTACTTTCCGCCGCGGGCATGAGGTTGCCAACCTCCCAGCGCCCAGCGTCGGCCCCCCTTGGATACTGAATCTCCCATCCGGGAATCCGGCACTCCAAGCGTCGGCAACAAGGAAATATTGCTTTGAGGTTTTGCGTTAATGCGTACTGGTACTGTGAAGTGGTTTGACGAAGCCAAGGGCTTCGGTTTCATCGCCCCCGAGGACGGCAGCAGCGACGTATTCGTCCATTACTCGGTCATCGAGGGCAAGGGATTCCGAACCCTGGCGGAAAACCAGAAGGTCGAGTTCGACGTCAAGGCCGGACCCAAGGGTCCCCAAGCCACGATGGTCAAGCAACTCGCGGTAAAATAACGTCCCCACCAAAGTGATCGAGCCAAAGCCCCGCGCGAAGCGGGGCTTTGTCGTTTCCGCCGCCCAAATTTCCCCTGGACCCGACGACACCCGGTGGGTTGGCCCGAGTCCCGGCTATAATGCCCTGCCTGCTTCCGCCCGATAGAACGCACTGTGATCGAACAACTCCGCAACATCGCCATTATCGCCCACGTGGACCACGGCAAGACCACGCTGGTGGACAAACTCTTGCAGCAGTCCGGCACGCTTGGCCACCGGGGCGCCCCGGTGGAACGGCTGATGGATTCCAACGACCTGGAGAAGGAACGCGGCATCACCATCCTGGCCAAGAACACCTCCCTGCGCTGGCGCGATTACCGCATCAACATCGTGGACACGCCCGGCCACGCCGATTTCGGCGGCGAGGTCGAACGGGTGCTGTCCATGGTGGATTCGGTGCTGCTGCTGGTGGACGCGGTGGACGGGCCGATGCCGCAAACCCGCTTCGTCACCCAGAAAGCCTTCGCCATGGGCTTTCGGCCCATCGTGGTCATCAACAAGGTGGACCGACCCGGTGCCCGCCCGCACTGGGTGCTGGACCGCACCTTCGACCTGTTCGACCGCCTGGGCGCGTCCGACGAGCAACTGGATTTCCCGGTGATCTACGCCTCGGCATTGCATGGCTACGCCGGGCTGGACGAGAGCGTGCGCGCCGGCGACATGACGCCGCTGTTCGAAACCATCGTCCGCCACGTCCGCCCGCCCGAGGTCGATCCCGTCGGGCCGTTTCAGCTTCAGGTCAGTTCGCTGGACTACAACAGCTACGTCGGCGTCATCGGCATTGGCCGCATTCGCCGGGGCAAGATCAAGACCAACACCCCGGTGGTTATCCTCGACCATCACGGCAACCGTCGCACCGGCCGCATCCTGCAAATTCTCGGCTTTCAGGGCCTGGAGCGGATCGAGTTTCCCGAGGCGGCCGCCGGCGACATCATCGCTTTCACCGGGGTGGACAAGCTGGGCATTTCCGACGTGCTGTGCGATCCCAACGCGGTCGAACCGTTGCCGCCGCTCAAGGTGGACGAGCCGACCATGAGCATGACCTTCCAGGTCAACACCTCCCCCTTCGCCGGACGCGAGGGCAAATACGTCACCAGCCGCCAAGTGCGCGAGCGGCTGTACCGGGAACTCATTCACAACGTCGCGCTGCGGATCGAGGACAGCGACGACCCGGACAAATTCAAGGTGTCGGGCCGGGGCGAACTGCACCTGTCCATTCTGATCGAGAACATGCGCCGCGAGGGCTACGAACTGGCGGTGTCGCGCCCGGAAGTGATCGTGCGCGAGATCGACGGCGAATCCTGCGAACCCTACGAGCAGTTGACGGTGGACGTGGAGGAACAGCACCAGGGCGCAATCATGGAAAAGCTCGGCGAGCGGCGCGGCGAGTTGCTGGACATGCAGCCCGACGGCAAGGGTCGGGTGCGACTGGATTATCTGATTCCGGCGCGCGGCCTGATCGGCTTCCAGACCGAGTTTCTGACCACCACCTCGGGCACCGGCCTGATCTACCACGTGTTCGACCGTTACGGGCCGATGAAGAAAGGCGCCATCGGCGCGCGGAGCAACGGGGTGCTGATCGCCAACGCCACCGGCAAGGTATTGGCCTACGCCCTGTTCAACTTGCAGGAGCGCGGCCGGATGATGGTCGCGCCCGGCGACGAGGTTTACGAAGGCATGATCGTCGGCATCCACTCCCGCGACAACGACCTGGTGGTGAATCCGCTCAAGGCCAAGCAACTGACCAACATCCGCGCCGCTGGCTCGGACGAGAACATTCTGCTGACCCCGCCGGTGCGCCTCAGTCTGGAGCAGGCGCTGGAGTTCATCGACGCCGACGAACTGGTTGAAGTTACGCCGAAATCCATCCGCCTGCGCAAGAAACTGTTGCTGGAACACGAACGCAAGCGGGCGGCGCGAACGAGCGGCTGATTCTATATTTGCGCTGGAACCGGGGTTTCGTTCTTCCAATCCCGCAAATCTTTTCTATAGTGGTTGCAGGCTGTTCGCGGCGTCACCCTTTTCCCGAGTCCGGGAACCCGCGGCCACGGCCCGATCAATTCTACTGGGAGAGGTTAAACGTATGGCAGAACAAAAACTTGGCAATCCGGCGGTCGTTGGCCTAGCCGGCTTTGGCTTGACCACGATGGTCTTGCAATTCCACAACGTCGGCTGGATGCCCAGCATCGGCCCGGTGGTCTGGCTGGGTCTGATTTTCGGCGGCACGGCGCAACTGATCGCCGGCCTGCAGGAAATGAAGACCGGCAACAACTTCGGTTATTGCGCCTTTACCTCCTATGGCGCGTTCTGGATTGCCCTGGCCCTGATGCTGTTGGGCAACAAATACGATCTGTTCAAGGCCGGCACCGAGGACGTCGGCTATTTTCTGGTGGCATGGACCCTGTTCACCGTGATCCTGTGGATCGGCTCGCTGCGCATCCATGGCGCGATGGCCTTCACCTTCACCACGCTGCTGATCGGTTTCATCCTGCTCGATCTGGCGCATTTCGGCTATCCGGGCCTGACCGTGGTGGCCGGCTACGAATTGATGGTCTGCGCGCTGGCCGCTTGGTACATGATGGCGCGCGTCATCCTGAACGAAATCTACGGCAAGGAAATCCTGCCCGCCGGCAAGCCCTGGGTGTCCTGAACGGTCGAATTGGGATTCGCCACCAAAATTTCTGGAGGATTTGAAGATGCGGAAAACAACACTCGGTTTCGCTAGTCTGGCCCTGATTCTGGGCGTCACGCCGGTCATCGCCCTGGCCGCCGACTCCAACGCCGCCACCCCCGACGAAGTCATGACCAAGGTCCACGAGGCCGTCCAGTACCTGAACGACAAGGGTCTGGCGGGCTTCTCTGACTTCAACAACAACAAGGACGCCCGCTGGGTGTGGAAGGACAGCTACGTTTTCGTCTATAGCTGCCGGGACAACGTAATGATCGCCCATCCGCTGCGGCCCGACATGGTTGGCAAGCCGATCCTGCAGATGAAAGACGACAAGGATCACCTGCTGTTCCAGGATATGTGCAAGGCCGGCGCCAACAAGGATGGCGGCTGGGTCGAATACTGGTGGCCGAAACCGGGCGAAGCCAAAGCTTCCCGCAAGATCTCCTTCGTCCACAGCGCCGAGGTTTCCTTCAAGCCTGACATTCAGGTCGGCGCCGGGATTTACGACGACAAGATGAGCGTCGAGGAATTGAACAAACTCGCCACCCAGGCCAAGCAGCCGAGGAAGGACGCACCGTAGTAAGCCGCTTTGATTTTTTGAAGTCCAGCAGACCGCCCCAGGCAAGCCCCTGGAGCGGTTTTTTCATGGGCGCGGCGCCGCCCCCGGCATCACGTTGGCGTCGGCGCGGTAGCGGACTTCCTCGTAGGGCCGACCCTTGGGCGGCTGATCCGTCACCTGCATCCGACCCTGATCGTCGCGCCAGCGGTAGAGTGGCTTGGTGTGCTCCGGCTGGCTCGGCAGCCAGCCACGCGCCCAGGACGGCACGGCCTGCGGCGCCATGTATCCATACAGCAGCACGCCGCCCAACGCCCCCAGCACGAGCAACACCACCCACGGCAACACCCCGCCGGCCTGCCGCCGGCTTGTCCGCCCGGCGCCGTTCCATAATGCAAGCCCCCCCATTGCGCCCTCCTCCCCACGACCTTGCTACGGCCAATCGCCCCGCAACGCGGCAACCCGCTCGCGCAGCAGGGCCGACGTGGCCCGCTCCGCCGGTATCGACTCCCCCACCGCCAGTTCGATCCGCGACCAGAATCGCCGGGGAAAGTGGCTCATCGCCTTGCCGTAACGGCGGCTGAAGAAGCTGCCCCACAGCCCGCGCAGCGCCATCGGCACCACCGGCGCCGGCGTGCGCTGGATAATCTGTTCGATGCCGGCCTTGAATGGACCGATTTCGCCGTCCGCGGTCAACCGCCCTTCCGGGAAGATGCCCACCACTTCGCCCTCTTCCAGATAGTGGGCGACCCGGTCGTAGGCGCGTTCCAGAATTTCCGGATTTTCGCGCGCCGAGGCGATGGGAATCGCGCCGGCGGTGCGGAACACGAAATTCAACAGCGGAATTTTGAAGATTTGATGGTCCATGACGAAGCGAACCGGCCGCCGGCAGCAACCGATCACGATGAGCCCATCCATGAAGCTGACGTGGTTGCACACCACCACCGCCGGCCCCTCGTCGGGAATGTGCCCCAGTCCCCGCGTCCGCAACCGGTAACCGACGTTCACCAGCAGCCAGACGATGAAGCGCATCAGGAATTCGGGCACCAGGCCGAAGATATAGACCGCCACCGCCGCGTTGAAAATCGCCATCAGCAACAACAACTGCGGAATGCTCAGTCCCCGGTCCAGCATGATCACGGCGATGATGGCCGCCGCCACCATGAATACGGCGTTGAGGATGTTGTTGCCGGCGATCACCCGCGACAGATGGCTGGGCTCGCTGCGTTGCTGCACCAGGGCGTACAGGGGCACGATGAAGAAGCCGCCGAACATGCCGATCAACACCACGTCCAGCACCACCCGCCAACTGCCCGACTGGCTCATGAAGGCCAGCACGCCCAGCAATTCCCCGCCCGCCGGGGGCACCGCTGGCGTGGCGAAAAACAGATCCACCCCGAACACGGTCAGGCCGATGGAGCCAAACGGCACCAAGCCCAGTTCCACCTTGTGGCCAGACATCCGTTCGCACAACAGGGAACCGACACCGATGCCGACGGCGAACAGCGTCAACAGCAGGGTGATGACGTGCTCGCCGCCGCCCAGGGTCAGCTTGGTGAAGTTGGGCAGTTGCGCCACGTAGACGCTGCCCAGAAACCAGAACCAGGAGATGCCGAGCACCGACTGGAACACGGTGAAGTTCTGGTAGGTGAATCGGAGGATATTCCAGGTCTCGGTGAGCGGATTCCAGTTGATCTTCAGGTCGGGCGCAGCGGGCGGAGCCGGGGGAATCGCCCAACTGCTCAGGTAACCGAGCACGGCCAGGACTATCACCACGCCCGCCACCCAGTAGGCACCCTGCTGCAAGGCGATCAGCACGCCGCCCAGCATCGTGCCCAGCAGGATGGCGAGATTGGTGGCCATCTCGACCCAGGCGTTGCCGCCCACCAACTCCTCCGGCTTCAGATGCTGGGGCAGGATGCTGTATTTGGCGGGTCCGAACAGGGTGGACTGGAACCCCATCAGGAACAGTACCGCGATCAGCAACGGCACGTTGTTGGTGACGAACCCCACTGCCGCGCCGGTCATGATGACGATTTCCAGCAACTTGACCCAGCGGATGTAGCGCGACTTTTCATACTTGTCGCAAAGCTGGCCGGCAGTGGCCGAGAACAGGAAAAACGGCAGCACGAACAGGCCGGCGCAGAGATTGATCAGGAAATTGGAATGGCTGGCGTCCGCGCCCACCGCCTGGAACGCGATCAGAATGATCAGGGCATTCTTGAATACGTTATCGTTGAACGCGCCCAGAAACTGGGTGACGAAGAACGGCAGGAACCGCCGTTGCTCGAGCAGGGTGAATTCGTTGCCGTTAGCCATGCGGCGGGGTTCTCCAGGGGCGGATGGTCGAATCAGGTCTCGGTGATGCGGATGTGCGTCGAACCCGGCAGGGTCTCGATCAGGCCGGCTCCCAGCAGTTGCGCCGGCGTGTAATAACCGCCGGCGGCTGGATGGGCCAGCAACCACTCAACCACCGCCAATGCGCCTTGCACGGTTACATCATAGCCGTTGGCGGTTTGCACGCGGCCAACTTTGCGCGCGCCGGCGGGATTGGCGACTTCGCCCCAGACCCACGTTGGGGCGCGCTGGCGCTGCTCGGCATCGGGGCCGCGCACGGTGGCGGTGACCCGCTGTTTGAGCAGGGTTTGCACGAACCCCAGTCCGAACAGGGGCCGCAACCAGGGCAACAGCCAGCGCCAGCGTAACAGGGTCGGCGTGGCCGGAATGTAGGTTTCGATAGTCGGAATGCCGGTGCTGTAAAACGCCGTGGCGACATCGCCCCAGGGGATAGTCATGGCGGTTTTCTCGCCCCGGCCAAAGTCGATCCGGCGGATTTTCCAGACCGGCGGCACGGCAACGATGCGACCATCGCGGCGCGCCTGCCCGCCCTTGCCCAGTCCTTCCACCATGGTTTTTGCGGTGCCCGGACTGAAGCCGGAGCGGGAATCAAAACCCAGGGCCAAATGGGTCGCATCCGGTAGCGCCATTTTGAGCGCCACCGCCAAACAGTCGGTGGGAACCACATCGAAACCCACGCCGGGACAAAGGACGACGCCGGCGGCTTTCGCTTCCGCATCGCGAGCGTGCAGCGCCTCGAACACCTCGATCTCGCCGGTGATGTCCAGATAGTGCGCTCCCGCCTCCAGACAGGCGGTCGCCAAGGGCGCGGCGGTGGCCGAGAACGGCCCGGCGCAATTTAACACCAGCGTCATGCCAGCCAAGGCTTGCGTCGTCGCGGCGGCGTCGGCGAGCGCGAATGTCTGGCATTCGCAATCCAGTTCTCGCGCCAGCGGCGCGATCCGCTCCGCCGACCGTCCGGCCAGCGCCGGGCGCAGTCCCCGCCGCCGGGCTTCGCGGGCGATCAGTTCGCCGCTGTAGCCGTTGGCGCCGTAGATCATCCATGGGGAATCGTTCATGGGCTTCGCACTCGTGGGTTTTGGGCGCTTATGGTCAGGATGGCTCCAAAGTCAAAGCATCCGTGGTGATTTGAATCCATACGGCGCCTCCGGGGCTTCGAATCATTTCCTGATTATCGCTGATCCAGCCAAACGACTCGAATTGCTCCCCATGGAGCACGCCAACCTTATTGTTCATATCCATCAACTCTTGCAAGGTATAGCAACGGCGCTGCCCAAGCTTGGTGTTGCATGTCGCATGGCCTCATGCTACCCGTTCGGGCACATGCTCGAGTTGTTCGTAGACCAGCGGATGAAAATGAAACAGATTGACAATAGTAGAACGGGTAGCGCCTTCGATCTGCTCGGCGGCATTCATCAAGCTGCTTTCTTCTTCAAGTTTGAGCATTTCGTGCAATTCACCATAACGAATCGGACGCAGACATAGAGGGCATGAGGTAAAAGTGTTGTTCATGATTCCCCTACTCTCATGAATTCCATATTCTAGCAACGATAGGGACTTCAAAATTGCCTGGATATGACTGGCTTGACTCGTCAGATAAGGGCTATCTACAGTATGAATAATCTGCCATGCCAGAACAACTTGGCAAAGAAAATTGGTATCCGCATCCGCGTATTCAGGCGCAAATATTCCTTGCGGAGGGCCTTCAATACGTTCAGGTTTAGTGATGGTTTTCCCACCTCCAATCTTAGGTAAACGGAGTATATAGTGCCCTCGATCCACAGCATCTTTTACACGCCGATCTATTCGAGTACGATCAGGCTTTTCCAAATATCGAACATGCCAACTCGGAAGAGGTGGAAATTTTTCAAAAATATCATGGCTTCTGTACAAAACAAACGCATTGTTGCCAATGATAATTTTCGAATCCAGTGAGCTGAATTCACTTTTTATCTCGCCAGTGGTTTGAAGACACTGTTCGGGTAATACACGAACGACATAGTTATTTTTGTAAATGGATAAATCGGGAATCAAAGCCAGCTTTTCGTATGGAATAATGACCCGGCTATTCCTATAAACGTGATTCTGGTACGCTCCCTTTGCGCCACCACGCGGAGTTGCATAACCAGCCTTGCTGAGCTTATCCTTATCCTTTTCCTTCATGAAAGCCCATGCTTCAACCGGGGTAGGCGAACACTTTCCCTGATGACCCGCTAATCTCAGGCACCCATTTTCTAAACAAAGTGGTGGAATATTTTCAAGGACTCTTCTCATTTAAAATACCCTCTATTTTTGATTTTAAATGCCGTACATCGAGTTTTCCAGAAAGCAGGAGAATGAGCACATTCCGAATCAGATCTTCCATTCGATCCCGATAAGCATGAATCCTGGCAATCTGGATAGAGTCACCCAAGACTTGCTCCATCGGCAGCGCTAGCATCGATGCAAACTGTAACGCATTAATGACCTGTATCACTTGATCTTGATATTCAACTGGGGGAACTGAAATTTCAAATTCAAACAGATCGCCGACATAAAGTTCTGGATAAGTTGAGCCATTCGCAACCTGTTCAAAATAGGGCCTGTTAGCGATCATCCAGTAAGCAAGATAAGTTGATCTCAAGTGAAGTCCACAGGTGAAAGCCAAAAATCCTTGATTCACAGTCATGGGGGCTGTATTGACCGCCACCATTCCGACAGGCGCACGCTTAGTGAGCATAACGGTCCCCACTGGATGTAATTTTAGGGACGACCCGACTAACCCTTCACGGGTAATTGTCCGTTCCGTTGTTGACACAAAAATTCCTCCCCGCCGACGGGATATTTCCTTTGGAGTCAACCAGGGAATATCGCCATCCCAATATCGTTCGATCTCGGTTCTAGGCGTCGTCCCCGTATCGGCCGCAACGATCAATCCTTCTTTTGAATCAGGTTCAAGAGTGCCTTTTCGCCAATGAGAAGGGCATTCCAGGAATGGTTCAGCCATCAATGAGTTCTTCCAGTAAATTGAGCGCCTGTTTCGCAGACTGGCCCACTGTGAGCAGCACATCCTTAATCTCGGTCAATTCGGCGCGAAGTCTATCCATGCTGACCTCACCAACACGCGCCCGATCAAAACCCACATATCTTCCAGGCACAAGAGCGTATTTATGACCCGCTACTTCTTCCCTGCTCGCAACTCGGCAGAAACCCGGAATATCGTTATAATTTCCATCTCCATCACCTCGCCAAGCATGATAGACGCCAACAATTTTATTTATCTCTGTTTCAGTTAACTCCCGATGGGTGCGATCAACCATCACCCCACAGGATCGCGCATCTATGAATAGACATTCTCCACGTCGGTCCCGAAATTTTCCATGATGATCGCCCTGCTCAGCGCTGCTTTTATCCTTGGCGATAAACCAAAGCGATACCGGAATTTGTGTCGAATAAAAAAGCTGGCTCGGCAATGCAATCATGCAATCAATGAGATCGTCTTCAATAATCAACCGTCGGATATTACCTTCCCCGGAAGTATTGGAACTTAATGCACCATTGGCTAATACAAAACCGGCCACGCCATCCGGCGCAAGGTGTGATATGAAATGCTGAATCCAGGCATAATTAGCGTTGCCCTCGGGAGGAATACCATATTTCCAGCGATTGTCATCGCACAGACGCCTGCCTCCCCAGTCCTTTTGGTTAAAAGGCGGGTTAGCGATAATGTAGTCCGCTAATAATCCGTCGTGTAAATCATGGGCGAAGGTATCGGCGCTGTTCTGACCCAGGTTGGCGATCAATCCCCGGATGACCATGCCCATTCGCGCCAAGCGCCAAGTAGCAGGGTTGGATTCCTGCCCGAAAAGTCGAAGATCGGTTTTGCCGCTGCCCTGTTCTTCAGCAAATTTTTGCGATTGCACGAACATTCCTCCAGAACCGCAACAGGGGTCGTAAATAATTCCACGGGTTGGGGCGAGCATTTTTACCAGAAGATTCACGATGCAATGGGGTGTGTAAAATTCTCCACCTCGGGTAAGCGTTC
>Ga0209573_1002090_pt1 | contig 27056 bp, 20 predicted proteins | sample TNRBio252014_DNA_FD_185870 | JGI IMG/M metagenome (GOLD analysis project Ga0209573, IMG submission 185870) | Wastewater treatment Type I Accumulibacter community from EBPR Bioreactor in Madison, WI, USA - TNR Reactor_6/25/2014_ DNA (SPAdes)... | ecosystem: Engineered > Bioreactor > EBPR >... | reverse complement strand
CCCGGGTCCAACTAAACTACGGGCTTCGCGCACCATTGAACGAACGACCTCAACGCCGGCTCCAGGCGGAATCGTGCCCCGTTTCGTCCCTCGCTACCGGCCGAAGGTCGGTGCGTAACTCTACGGCAAGACCGGAGAATAGAAAATCAAGACCTGACCCCATCCTCGGCGGCCTTGCAGAGAAGGTGGAGGACGGCGAGGGTGACTTCCTGGACGTGGGCGGTCTCGGCGGAGGGGACGACGAGGCCGTGGTCCCATTTCGCCGCCTCGGCGGCGCCGCGCGAGCCGGTGACGAGAATCGTGACGAGGCCTCGCGCGCGGGCGGCCTCGAGCGCCTTCACGACGTTCGGGCTCGTGCCGGAGGTGGAGAGGCCGAGCGCGACGTCTCCGGACCGGCCGAGCGCCTCGACCTGCCGGGCGAAGACGTAGTCGTACGCGTAGTCGTTCGCGCAGGCGGTGAGGATCGCGCCGTCGCACGTCAGGGCGATCGACGGAAGCGCCGGGCGGTCGTCCTTGTAGCGGACGACGAGCTCGGCGGCAAAGTGCTGCGCCTGCGTGGCGCTCCCGCCGTTGCCGAAGGCGAGGACCTTGTTCCCCGTGCGGACGGCCGCCGCGACGGCGGCGCACGCCGCCTCGAGCGCGAACGTCATCGATCCGCGCGCCGCCAGCGCGGTCGCCGCGAGGGCCGAGAGGTGCTCGTCGATCACGAGGTCTCCTTCATCTTCGTCACCATGGAGGTCGTGGAGCGCCCGGGGAGGAGCGGGACGAGCGCGACCTCGCCGCCGTAGGAGCGGACGAACGGGGCGCCGACGACGCTCTCCTCCGTGTAGTCGCCCCCCTTGACGAGGACCTGGGGCCGGATCTCTCCGATGAGCGCCTCCGGCGTGTCTTCCTCGAAGAGGACGACGAAATCGACGGCGTCGAGGCCGCCGAGGACCTGCGCCCGGTCCGTCTCCGACAGGATGGGCCGCTCGGGACCCTTCAGGCGCTTCACGGAGGCGTCGCTGTTGAGGCCGACGACGAGGACGTCGCCGAGCTTCCTCGCAGCTCCGAGGAGGGTGACGTGCCCGGGGTGGAGGAGGTCGAAGCAGCCGTTCGTGAAGACGACCCGCCTGTGCGCGCGGCGGAGCATCTGCGCGACGGCCGCGACGTGCCCCCGCTCGAGGAGCTTCTCGGCCGGCGAGGATCTGAGTCCGTCGAGGAGGTCGGCCCAGCGGACCGAAGCCGTTCCCGTCCGGCCGACGACGATCCCGGCGGCGCGGTTGGCGACCTCGGCCGCGTCGGCGAGCGGCAGGCCCGCGCCGAGCGCGACGCCGAGCGTGGCGAGGACGGTGTCGCCGGCGCCCGTCACGTCGAAGACCTCGCGGGCGCGGGCCGCGATCCGGAGCGGCTCGCTCCCCTTCCGCAGGAGGAGCATTCCCTCTTCCGAGAGCTTGACGAGGATCGCGTCGAGACCGAGGTCGTCCCTCAGGCGCGATGCGAGCCGGGCGACCGTCCCGAGGTCGCGGGCGCTCTCGCCCGTCACCGTCTCGAGCTCCTTGCGGTTCGGCGTGATGCAGGTCGCGCCGCGGTAGCGGGAGTAGTCCTTTCCCTTCGGGTCGACGAGAGCGGGGATTCCCCGCCGGCGAGCCTCGCCGAGGAGAACCTCCATGACGCGCGGCGTGAGGGTTCCCTTCGAGTAGTCGGAGAGGAGCAGGACGTCGGCCGCCGCAAGCGCAGCGAGGCCCGCGGCGACGAGCTCCCCCTCGGCCGCGGAGGAGAGAACCGCCGGGAGCTCCTGGTCGACGCGCAGGAGCTGGCGGCCGTCAGCCACCATCCGCCGCTTGACCGGCGTCGTCCGGAGCGGGTCGACGACGACATGCTGCTCGCCGCCGGGAAGGCTGCCGAGATGGTGCGCGATCCAGGAGCCTTCTTCCTCGGGCCCCACGGCGCCGAGCGCCACCGCCCGCGCTCCGAGCGCCGCGAGGTTCTCGACGACGTTTCCGGCGCCCCCGGCCCGGCGCGACATCGAAGAGAGAGCCAGGAGCGGGACCGGCGCCTCCGGCGCGACGCGAGAGACGTCCCCGAACCACGTCTCGTCGAGCATCAGGTCGCCGACGACGACCGCCTTCACGCTCGGCGCGGCCGCGGCGAGGGCGGCCAGCTCGCGCGGGGTCACTTTCCCGCCTCCAGCCCCAGAACGAGCGCCTGCGCCAGGAGCGGCAGGAGGATCTCGTGGTGGCCGGTGATCGCGTACGAGGCGCCGCCCGAGAGGACGGGGCGCTTCAGGACGTTCTCGTGCGGGCGGTAGTGGCGAATCATGTCGAGGTCGACGGTCGTGAAGCCCCTCACGTCGTTCCCCAGGTTGCGGGCCATCGAGAGAGCCTTCAGGAAGACCTCCGGCATGATGACCGCAGAACCGGCGTTGATCCAGACCCCGCCGTCGCCGAGGTCTCCGATGACGCGGCGGATCGTCGTGAAGTCGCGAACCGACATCTCGCCGACGAGCGCGCCGTCCATGCCCGGGTGCTGGACGAGCGTGTCGGTTCCGAGCGCGACGTGGACGGTCAGCGGGATGTCGGCCTTCGCCGCCGCGCCGAAAAGGGACAGGTTTCGGTACGGGAGGCGCCCGCGGAGGATCGCTTCGCCGAGCGCGCGGCCGTAGCCGACGCCCCTCTTCCGTCCGGCGCGGAGGGCGCGAAAGATCCCCTCGCCCGTCTCGCGGCTCATCCCGAACTCGCCCGTCTCCAGGACGGCGCCGACGTCCTCCGAGGTCTTCCCGTGAAAGGCGACCTCGAAGTCGTGAATGCCGCTGGCGCCGTTCGTCGCGAGGGCCGTCACGAACCCGCGCTCGACGAGGTCGATGAGGACCGGCCCCAGCCCCGTCTTCAGGACGTGGGCGCCGAAGGCGACGACGACGGGCTTCCCCTTGCGCCGCGCCGCGTGGATCGCCGCCACGACCTTCCGGAGCGACTCGGCGGCGAGGATCTTCGGCAGGCCGTTCCAGAAATCCTCGAAGGAGCCGCTCGTCGAGGGTGGCGCCGCGAAGTCGACGGTCCTCACCTTGAACGATCGTGTCGCGATGGGGTAGGTCGTCACGGTCTCCCGCGGGCGCCTCGTCATCGTCCCCTCTCCCGGGCCGCGGCCCTCAGCTTCCGGAGGCCGTCGGCGAGCCCCCCGGCGAGGATCACACGCCCCCCGCCCTTCTCCCGCACCGCCGCGCGCTGCTCCCGCCCGTGCCCGGAGAGGAGGTGGACGGCGAGGGCGCCGAGCGAGAGCCCCGCGCCGACGTCGTCCCACTTGTCCCCGACGACGGCGGACCGCGCGGCCGAGAGGGAGTGCCGGCGCAGGGCGCGCCGATGGAGGAGGGTCCCCGGCTTGCGGCAGCGGCACGAGACCGCGTACTCCCTGACCTTTCCCTCCGGGTGGTGCGGGCAGACGAGCCAGCCCTCGATCGGGACGCCGCGGGCGGCCAGCCGCCGCTCCACCTCGGCGTTTACCGCGTTCACCTCGTCCCAGCGCGTCAGCCCGCGCGCGACGCCCGACTGGTTCGTCACGACGAAGAGCTTCGTCCCCTCCGCCGCGAAGCGGGCCAGGAGCTCCGGCGCGCCCGGGGCGAGGCGAACCTCCTTCGGGTCGGCGAGGAAGCCCCGCTCGGCGATGAGGGTCCCGTCGCGGTCGAGGAAGAGGGCGTCGAGGAGCGGAAGGCGCCTCACCTGGCGCCGGTGGCCTTCCGGATCGCCTCCGTAAACGAGGCCTCGGTCTGCAGGCCCGGGAGGCGGGTCGCGATCTTCCCGTCGCGCCCGTAGACCAGGGTGTAGGGCAGCGAGCCGTCCCACGTCGGGTCGACGGTGTCGATGAAATCCTGCGGGTCGCGCGTCTTCGCGAGCCAGGAGACGAACGAAACCTTCTTCTCCTTGAGGAACTTCGGCACCTGCGTCGGCCCCGTCTTCTGCGAGTCGAGGGAGACGAGGACGACGGCGAGGTCCCTGGAAGGGAACTTCTTCGCCGCCGCGACGAGGTGCGGCATCTCCTCGCGGCACGGCTCGCACCAGGTGGCCCAGAAGTTGACGAGGAGGACCCGCCCCTTGCGCCCCGCCACGATCCGGCTCTGGTAGTCCTCCGGCTTCAGGTGCTTCACCGGTTCGGCGAATGCGGGCGTCTCTACGCCGACGAGCGCCGCGAGGGAGAGCGCCGCAAGAAGGGCGGAGACCGCCCTCCTCGCGCGCGCGGGGGTCCGCGAAGGGTTCACTTCAGACGCGCTTGATCGAGCAGCCGAAGGCCTTCGTTTCGGCTGCGGGGACCGGCTTGCCCGAGAGGATCGCGTCGAGGGCGTTCCTGAGGTCGGGCGACTTCACGTTCTTCGGATCCTCGTGCGTCTCGTCGATCCGCCCGCGGTAGAGGAGCGTCCCCTTCGGGTCGAGGACGTAGATCTCGGGCGTCTTCTGCGCGGCGTAGAGATCGGCGACCTTGTTCCCCTCGTCCTTCAGGACCGGGAAGGCGAAACCGTTCTTCTTCGCGTCCTCGGCCACCTCGGCCGCGGGCTCCGTCTTGTTGCTGTTGATCGTGACGAAGGTGACGCCCTTGCCGGCGTACTCCTTCCCCATGTCCGCGACGCGCCCCTTGTAGCCGATGGCGTAGGGGCACTTCGTCGCGTCGAAGATGACGACCACGGCCTTGCTCTTCGCCAGGAGGTCCTTGAGGGCCACGGGCGCTCCGCCGGCGGCCGGCGGAAGGGTGAAATCGGGGGCTGAGGTGCCGATCTTCGGCGCCTCGGGCTTCTCTGCCGGCGCGGGGACCGCGAGGGCGAGCGTCGTGGCTGCAGCGAGGGCGGCGAGGGTGAGGCGGGGGATCTTCATGCAGTCGTCTCCATCATTCTCTCGAAGGCCTCCTCGGAGGCCTGCCTGAGAGTCGCAACGGAAACGTCGAGGACGGCATTCCCGCTCACGCTCACCCGGAGGACGTCTTTCGTCACGCGGCCGAGGAAGGCCGTCGGAACCCCGTGCCGCCGGGCCGCCTCGAGCACGATCTTCTCGTTGCCCGGAGGGAAGGAGACGACCACGCGCGGCGTGGACTGGGAGAAGAGGTAGACCGTCGGCAGGAGCGCCGTCTCGACGTTCAGGTCCGCCCCGAGCCCGTTCGGGATGCACGCCTCAGCGAGCGCGACGCCGAGGCCGCCGTCGGAAACGTCGTGCGCCGAGGAGAGGAGCCCGTCGGTCGCCAGGTCGCACAGGAGGTCGACGAGGGAGCGGACGCCGAGGAGATCGAGACGGGGGCAGGGCCCCTCGTCGCGGCCGAGGACGGTGGCGAGGTACTCGCTTCGCCCCAGCTCGTCGCGGGTCTCGCCGAAGAGGGCGACGACGTCGTGCTCGACGGCGAAGGCGTGCGGAACCGCGCGCGCGACGTCCTCGAGGAGGCCCACCATCCCGACGGTGGGCGTCGGGAGGATCGACTCGCCGTCGGTCTCGTTGTAGAGCGAGACGTTTCCCGAGACGACGGGCGTCTCGAGCGCGCGGCAGGCGAGGGAGAGCCCCTTCACCGCCGCGGCGAGCTGGCCCAGGATCTCGGGCCGCTCGGGGTTGCCGAAGTTGAGGCAGTCGGTGACGGCGAGCGGCCGCGCGCCCGTGCAGGCGACGTTCAGGGCCGCCTCGGCCACGGCGTGCGCTGCGCCGCGCATCGGGTCCGCGAAGCAGTAGCGCGGGTTGACGTCGGCCGTCAGCGCCAGCCCCTTCTTCGTTCCCTTCACGCGCAGGACGGCCGCGTCTCCCGGCGGCCCGATCACCGTGTTCGTCCTCACGCTCCGGTCGTACTGGCGCCAGATCCAGGCCTTGCTGCAGAGGTTCGGAGAAGCGAGGAGGACGAGAAGGGCCGTCCTCTCGTCGGGCGCGCCATAGAGGTCGACCGCGCCCTCGATCGGCGCGAGCGGCTCGGCGAGCGTCCAGGGACGGCGGTAGACGGGCGCGTCGTCGACGAGCGGCGCCACGGGAAGGTCGGCCGCGACCTCGCCGTGCCAGTGGAGGACCATGCGCGGCTCCCCCGTCACCTCGCCGATCTCGGCGACGTCGAGGCCCCACTTCTCGAAGACCTCGATGACCTCCCGCTCGCGCCCCTTCTTCGTGACGAGGAGCATCCGCTCCTGCGACTCGGAGAGCATCAGCTCGTAGGGCATCATCCCGGCCTCGCGCATCGGGACCCGGTCGAGGTCGAGGCGCATGCCGACGTCGCCGCGCGCGCACATCTCGAAGGAGGACGACGTGAGGCCCGCGGCCCCCATGTCCTGGATGGCGACGACGGCGTCGCCCTCGAGCACCTCGAGGACCGCCTCGAGGAGGAGCTTCTCGGCGAAGGGGTCGCCGACCTGGACCGTGGGGCGGCGCTTCGCCTTCTCGTCGTCGAAGACGTCGGAGGCCATCGACGCGCCGTGGATACCGTCGCGGCCGGTCTTCGAGCCGGCGTAGAGGACCGGGTTGCCGACCCCGGAGGCCTTCGCCTTGAAGATCCTGTCGTGGCGGACCAGGCCGACCGCCATGACGTTCACGAGAATGTTCCCGTTGTACGTCGGGTGGAAGAACGTCGACCCGCCGACGGTCGGGATGCCGATGCAGTTGCCGTAGCCGCCGACGCCGCGGACGACGCCGTCGATGAGGCCGTGCATCCGCGGCGCTTTCGGGTCGCCGAAGAAGAGCGGGTCGAGGACGGCGATGGGCCGCGCCCCCATCGTGAAGATGTCGCGCAGGATGCCGCCGACCCCGGTGGCCGCCCCCTGGTACGGCTCGATGAAGGAGGGGTGGTTGTGCGACTCCATCTTGAAGACGACCGCGAGGCCGTCGCCGATGTCCACCGCGCCCGCGTTCTCGCCCGGCCCCTGTACGACGCGCTTTCCCGTCGTCGGGAGGTCGCGCAGGAAGACCTTCGACGACTTGTAGGAGCAGTGCTCGCTCCAGAGGGCCGAGAAGATGCCGAGCTCGACGAGGTTCGGCTCGCGCCCCAGGGCCGCGAGGATCCGGTCGTACTCCTCCGGAGTGAGCTTGTGCTCTGCGAGGAGCGCGGGGGTGATCGTCGGGGAAGTGGATCCCATGGCGCGAGAGTTTACCCGCGCCCTCGGGAGGGACCGGCGAGGGTAACCTCCGCGGGATGTTCTCGACGAGAACCCCCGCGCCCGGCTCCTGGAACCGCCTGACGAGGGCGCTCGGCGCGCACCCCCGGCCGGTTCTCGACCTGACGGCCACGAACCCGACGACGGCGGGGCTCGACGTCGACGCCTCGCCCGCCCTGGCCCTCCTCGCCGGCCCGCGGGGAGGGCTCTACTCTCCCGATCCGTGCGGCCTCCTCTCCGCGCGGGAGGCGGTCTCGGCGTACTACGCGAAGAGGGGCGTCGGGGCCGATCCCGGGCGGATCGTCCTCACGGCTTCGTCGAGCGAGGCCTACGGCTGGCTCTTCAAGCTCCTCGCCGCGCCGGGAGACGCCGTCCTCGTGCCGGCTCCGAGCTACCCGCTCCTCGACGCCCTTGCCGGGCTGGAGGGGGTCGAGCTCGTCCGCTACCGCCTTCCCGCCGAGGATCGCTGGGCCGTCCACGCGAGCCTCGTCGAGGAGGCGGCCGACCGGGTCGCCGCGGCCGGGCGGCGAGTCGCCGCGGTGGTCGTCGTGAACCCGAACAACCCTACCGGCACGTCCATCTCCCGCGCCGAGCTCGGTGCGCTCGCGTCGCTCGCCGCGCGGCGCGGCTTCGCGATCGTCTCCGACGAGGTCTTCCTCGACACCCGCTTCGAGGACCGGGCCGGCGACGTGCACGTCGCCTCGGCCGACGCGGAAGCGGCGGCCGAGGCGCTCGTCTTCTCCCTCGGCGGCCTCTCGAAATCGGCCGCGCTGCCGCAGCTGAAGCTCGGGTGGATCCTGGCCGGCGGGCCCGAGGCGCTCCTCTCAGAGGCGCTCGAACGCCTGGCCTGGATCGCCGACACGTACCTCTCCGTCGCCACGCCCGTCCAGCTCGCGCTCCCGGGTCTGCTTTCGTGGGGAGATGGGGCCGCCGCCGCCCTCCGCGCCCGTCTCCGCACGAACTTCGCCACGCTCGTGGAGGGATTCGAGAGCTCTCCCGAGACGACGGTCTCGCCGCTTTCCGCCGGCTGGTCCGCCGTCCTGAGGCTTCCTGCGGTCGAGCCCGAGGAGGCGATCGTCCTCCGCCTCCTCGAGGAGGAGGACCTCCTCGTCCACCCCGGCTACTTCTTCGATTTCCCGCGGGAGGCGTTCCTCGTGGTCTCGCTCCTGCCGCCCGGGGAGACGTTCCGCGAAGGCGTCACGCGGCTCGCGCGCGGCGTCTCCGCGCGACGCTGAGCGGGAAGGCGGACGCGCCTCAGCGCGGCTTCGGCTTCGGCGCGGCGCCCTTTCCCTTCGGGGCCTTCCCCGGCGCAGGTGTCGCCGCGGGCGCCCGCGGCAGAACGAGGAGCGCGAGCGTGGACTGCTGCACCTCCCAGTCCGCCTTCTTCCAGGCCTCTCCCCGGGCGCGATCGGCCTTCCCCGTGCGCCTCACGGAGGCCGCGGCGAGAAGGAGGCGCCCTTCGTTCTCGAGAGGGAGAGAGACGACGCCCTGGGCGTCGGCCGTCACGACCGCCGGCACCTCCCTCCCAGGCGCGTAGGCCCTCACGACGGCTCCCGGCGCGGGCTTCCCGTCGAGGAAGACCGAGACCGGCAGCGTCGTCCCCGCGCGGAGAGGAAGCGGCGGGACTCCCGCGACGATCTCGAGCGGGAGACCGAGCGGCTCGTCCGTTCCCGCAGCCGGGTCGGCGGGCGAGGCGGAACGCAGCGGCGCAAGGACTCCCGCGAACGCGCGGGCGCCCTCCACGGCGACGATCCGCGCGGCCTTCTTCGTCTCTTTCTTCTTCGTCCGTTCGGCGATCGCAGCCGTCGCTCCGGCATCCCGCAGGAACGCCTCGAACTCCGCGGCCCCCACCGTCCGCGCCTCGGGCGCCAGGAGGACCCCGAGCGTCGCGAGGCCCTGGCCTGCCCAGGTCGCCTCGAGTCGCGTCACGGGCCCGTCGGCCTTGGCGGAGGTGAGCGGCATGGGCCGCCCCGCGCCGAGCCTCACGAACGACCGGTCGATTCTCCCGGGTTCCACCGCGCTCCCGGGCTCCGGGAAGCGCGCTCCCGTCGTCAGCTCGACGAAGGAGCTCTCTCCCGAGAGGGTGGTCGGAAACGGCAGGGGGGTCGCCGCGACGGCCGGGCGGGGCGGGCGGGCCCCCCGGCGGACCGGGGGAGCGGCCTTCACGACGCTCTGCGGCAGGACGGGGTGGAGCCACGTCTCGGCGGCCGCTCCCGGCCCCGCGAGCACGAGGAGCGCCGCCACGACCGCCGGCCTCGCCGTTCCCCGGACCGCGCCGCCCCTGTCCCTCTCCGGCATCACTTCGTCCTCCCCGAACCGGCGGTGATTCTAGGGCCACGGGACGCCCGGAGCCCCGGCGGAGCGAGACCCTAGAATCGAGGGATGGCGCGCGGCATCCACCCTCCCCGGTCCCGCGCCCGGCGCGTCGCGCTCAAGGCGATCGTTCTCTGCGTTCTCCTCCTTCCCGCGGTGCTCCTCTTCCTGCTCTACCGCCCCGGCGTGCAGGCCCGCCTCCTGGCGACCGGCCTGCGGAAGGCCGAGCAGGCGACAGGGCTTTCGCTCTCGGCCCGGGAGGTGTCGATGGACCCCCTCCGGGGGCGCCTCGTCCTGCGGGGCGTCGCCGCGGCCGTCCCCGGGGCGCGCCCGTTTCTGACGGCCGAAGAGGCCGAGGTCGAGATCGACGTACGGGAAGGGCTCCGCCGGAGCCTGCACGTCCGGCACCTGGTCGCCGAGGGAGTCCGCATCGACCTCTCCGCGCCGCTCCCCGCGTCGCAGGGCACCTCGACGGGAGAGCTGACGTTCCTCTCTGCAGCCCGGATCGATCACATCCGGATCGAGATCTCCTCTTTCGTGTCGGGGCCGCTCCCCGCGGCGCTGGGGGACGTCATGCTCGGGGCGAGGATCGAGAGGGCCCGGCTGACCGGGAACCTCCACGGCGGCACGCTCGCCCTGCAGGGGGACCTCCCCTCCGTCGTCGTCGACCGCCCGGGCCCCCTCCAGCTCGCGGCAGCCGGAAACGTCGTGCTCTCGCTGACGGAGGCGGGAGAGATCGGACTGACGGCGCTTCACCTGGCGGGCGACGGCTTCTCCGCATCGGTCTCGGGCGCCGCCAGCCTCTCCCCCGAAGCGCCGGTCGCCTTCCACGCCGAAGTGAGCGCGGAGCCCGCGAAGCTCGCACCCGAGCTGGGGACCACGGGGACGTTCCGCCTCGTGGCGGATCTCGGAGGGAGCCGCTCCGCGCCTTCGGCCACCCTCGCCGTCGACGGGCAGGACGTGAAGGCCCCCGACGTCGCCCTCGAGACTGTCTTCGTGAAGGCGCGCCTGAAGGACGGGACGCTCTTCGTCGAATCGGCGCGGGCGGATCCGAGGCCGGGCGGGCACATAGAGGGAGAGGGTCGATTCGATCTCGGCGAGGGTGCAGGGACCTGGACGCTGCGGGCCGCGCGCCTCCCCGACGGACTCCTCGCCATGGTTGGTGACGAGGCGACACGGGCCCGCTGGGGCATCGCCGGAACCGAGCTCGACGGCACCGCGACGGTCCGGCACGGGCGGGGCGACCCGCTCCCGCTCACGGTCGACACCGAGCTGTCGCTCTCCCGCGCCGGGACGGCCCTCGCGACCGCGACGGCCCGCCTCGATTCCCGCGGCGCGACGACGCTCGACCTGGCGGCGACGTTCCTCCCCGGCTCTCCCGGCGAGCGGCACGCGGAGGGAAGCCTTCGGGCGCCGACCCTCGCGGGCCTCGCGTCGGGCCGTCTCACAGGCGGCCGGCTTCGCGTCCGGGCACCCGACCTCGCCGCCGCGCACGCCGAGCTCCGCGCTCTCTTTCCCTCGCTGGTCGCCGAGGCCCCGGAAGGAATCGACCTCAGGGGAGGGATCCGGCTCGACGTCGAGGCCGCGGGACCCCTGCGCGCGCTGCGGGGGAACGCCGAGGCGGCGTTCGACCCGGCACGGGGCGGCTCGCTCCTGCTCCACGCAGCCGCCGACGCCGGCCGTCGCTCCGTCGAAGGGACGGTCCGGGCATCCGGCCTTTCGATCGGCACCGTCCGTCCCGGCGCGACCGGGCTCGCGACGGCCGACGCCACGTTCGCCCTGGGTCCGAAGCAGCGGGAGGTCCGCGTGACCCTCGACGCCGCCGGCCTCTGCCTCGGCGAGGAGCTGCCGCTCCTCGAGGCGCTCCACGCCACGCTCGAGGCCGATGGACCGGAGCTGCGGATCGTCGACCTCGCCGTCACCAGCCGGGAGGTGCCCGGATCCGGGCCCGGCCTCGCCCGCCTCGAAGCCACGGGCCGCCTTTCCCTGACGGAGCCCTTCCGCGACGCCGACCTCGACGCCATCGCCTCGGCGGGAGGGCTGTCGGCCGAGGCGCACGCCCTCCTGCGCGACGGCGTCCTCGCGCTCGACATTCCGCACGCGGGCCGGCCGGGTCTGGCGGCGGCCCTCGCCGCGCGCCTCCCGCTCGGTGCGCTGCGCGACGTTCCCGCCGCGGCACCCCACCTCCCTCGGGGCCTTCCCGTGGGACCGCTGGAGCTGACGCTCGACGCGCCGGGCTTCGACTCCTGCGCTCTCGCGACGTTCCTGCCGGCGGGCACCGACGTCGTCCCCGTTTCCGGCAACCTCCGCGCCTTCGCGACGATCCCCTTCGCCGATCCGCTCGCCGGCACCGCGACGGTCGAGCTCGAGGGAGCATCGCTGGAGACGCCCGCTGGCCGGCTCGCCGTTTCCCGTACGGCGCGCGTCACGCTCGAGGGCGGCCGGCTCCTTCTCGAACCGGTCACCGTCGACGGGGTGCGAACGTCGTTCCTCGTCTCCGCCTCGGGCGACCTCGTGCCCGGCGCACGCCCGGGCGCGGCCCTCGCCGGACTCTTCTCGCACGTCGCCGTGACGGCCGGCGGCCGGGCCGACGCGGCGCTCCTCACCCCCTTCCTCGCGGGGGCGGCGGCCTCGGGCGAGATCGTGCTCGACGCCAGCGCGGCGGGCCCGCCCGACGCGCTCGAGGGGCGCGTCTTCCTCGACGGCAAGGGGTCGCGCTTCTCCTGGCCCCTGGCCTGGCCCACCGAGATCAAGGACCCTCTCCTGGAGGCCGAGCTGACGCCGGGCTCGGCGAAGCTCACCCGCGGCGAAGCGCTCCTCAACGGGGGCCCGCTCCTCCTCTCGGGCGGCTGGTACCGGGGCGGCGGGACCACGCTGACGGCCCAGTTCGCCGACGTGCGGTACCGCCTCGCCTACGGCCTCGCTGCGACCCTCTCGGGCGAGCTGACGTTCGACGCGATCGAGGACGAGCGGAGGATCTCCGGAACCGTCACGCTCGACCGCGGGCTGCTGGAGAGGGACATCGACCTCGACCGCGAGATCCTCGCGCGCGTCCTCGCTCCTCCCGAGGCGACCGGGAGCGAGAGGTCTCTCCTCGACACGCTCGCGCTCGACATCGGCATCGAGACCGCCTCCGGGGTGAGGATCCGCAACAACGTGGCCGACCTGTCCGCCTCCTGGAGCCGGCTCGAGGTCACGGGCAGCGCCCGGCGGCCTGTCGTCCGCGGCCGGATCGACGTCGGGAAGAACGGCCTCGTCTTCGCCTACGGCCAGGCCTTCCGCGTCGACAAAGGGGTCATCACCTACACCGGGGACCCCGCCACCGATCCGCGCCTCGACTTCGTCACGACCTCCTCGCTCCAGGACGAGCGTGTCGTCGCGCGCCTGGCGAGCAGCGACGTCTTCGCGTCGACGGTCCAATCCTTCCAGCAGGGAGGGACCGGCGGACGCGGAGAGGCGGACGCCGCTGAACGGCTGGCGTGGGGCCTCGCGGGCTATTACAGCGCGCGCCTGGCGTCGACCCTCGGCCAGGCCCTCGGCCAGGTCGCCGTCTCGACGCGCCCCGTGTTCGTCCTCGGCGAGACCGACCCGACCGCGCGGCTGACGCTCTCGCGCGAGTTCTCGAGGAACGTGACGCTCGCGGCGTCCTTCGACCTGAGGAACGCGCAGAGGCAGACGTGGGTCGTCGACGTGCACCGCCTCAGAAGGCTCCCTCCGGTCGGCTTCCAGCTCTTCACCGACGACGACGGGAGCTGGGGCGGCACGCTGCAGCAGCGCATCGAGCTCGGGGGGACGCACGCGCGCGCCGTCGACCCCGACGCGCCGCTCCTCGGCGCGGTAAGGGCCTCGACTCCGGACGGCATCCCCCGGCGCGGCTTCCTCGCGTCGCTCGGCCTGACGCGGGGCGCGCCCGTGACGCGCGACTCTCTCTTCGACGCCCAGATCGATGCCGAGGCCTGGCTCCGCGGGCGGGGCTGGCCCGAGGCCCAGGTGTTCCTGAAGACCGTTCCCTCACGAAAGGCGCGGCGGGTGGACGTCGAGGCGTCCATCGACCCCGGTCCGCGGGTCACGGTGGAGTTCGAGGGCGATCGTCTGCCGGCAGCCTCACGACGCGCCGTCGCCGACCTCTATCGGGCCGGGATCCTCGAGCCGTCCGCGCTCGAAGAGATGAGACTGGAGGCGCGCCGGGCCCTCCGCGCCCTCGGGCACCTCGACCCACGGGCGGAGGCGGGAGGCTCCGACACGCCGGGAGGCCGCCGTGTCGTCGTCTCCGTCTCGGCCGGCCGGCGGGTCGACATCGCCACGATCTCCTTCACAGGGGTTTCCCCCTCGGAGGGGGTTTCGCTCGCCCGGCGCTTCGCCACACCCCTGGCCCGCGTGGAGCTGGCGGCGAGCCTCCCGAGCGCGGACGGGCGGCTCGTGCAGGCATTGCGCGCCCTCGGCTATCCCAACGGCGCCCTCGTCCGGCGGGAGCTCTCCGAGGACGGCGGGACCCTGACCGTCGAGGTGGACCCCTCCCTTCCGTCCCTGGTCGAATCTGTGGAAGTCCGCGGAGTTCCTGCAGAGGAGGCGCGCGCCCTCGTGCGGCGCGCGCTGCTCTCCCCGGGAGAGCCGGCCGACGCCGACAAGGCCTCGCTCTCGGCCCTCGCCATGGAGGACGCTCTTCGCGAGCGCGGTTTTGCCGAGGCCCGCGTCCGGGTGGAGCTCTCCCCCGCCACGCCCGAGGACCCGCCCCGCATCGCCGCCGTCTTCGCCGTCGAGGCCGGCCCCGCCGAGCGCGTCGGGACGGTTTCCCTCGAGGGGCTCTCACGGACGAGCGGGTCCTGGGCCCGGCGCGCCGCCGGGCTCGAGCCCGGGGGAGTATTCCGGCAGGGCGACCTCGCCCGCGCGCAGGCCGACGTCTTCGCGCTGGGCCTCTTCGAGGCCGTGAAGGCCTCGAGCGTCCCGCGCCCGGACGGCGGCGTCGACGTCGTCCTCGCGGCCGAAGAACGCCCGCCGTTCTCGTTCGGCTACGGCGTCCGCTGGGAGAGCGACTCCGGGCTCGCCGCCGTCGTCGACGTCGTCGACCGCAACGTGCTCGGTCGCGGCGTCACGCTCGGCTTGCGCGGCCTCTACGATCCGGACGACAGGGCCGTCCGGGCGTTCGGGGGCCTTCCCGAGCTGCTTCTCGGGTTCGGTGTCGAAGGGTGGTACGAGTGGCGCCGGACGTGGCGCGAGGGTCTTTTCAGCGACCGGCAGACCGACACGAGCGAGGCCTCCCTGCAGCTCTCGAGAACCCTCTCCGAGAGTCTCTCCGCCCGGCTGTACGGGAGGTACCGGACGTCCCGCGTCTTCGAGGACGACCCGTTCTTTCCCCTCGACGTGACGATCGAGTACCCGTACGTCGGCGGCGGTCTCGTCTGGGACAGCCGCGAGGACCCCCTCCTCGGGACCCGGGGTCTCTTCGCGACCCTCGACCTCGAGACGAGCGGCGACTGGCTCGGGTCGAGCTTCTCGTACGCCCGCGCCTACGGGCAGGCCAGCGTCTACCGTCCGATCTTCGGCGCCGGGGCGGGTCGCGTCGTGTGGGCCCAGTCGCTGAGGCTCGGATTCGCGAAGGCCTTCCAGGGGCAGGTCCTGATCCCGGACGTCCGGTTCTACGCGGGCGGCTCCTACTCGGTGCGGGGATACCCGACCGAAAGTCTCGGGCCCCGCGAGGACCTCGGCGGCGAGCTCTTCCCGACCGGCGGCTCGACGCTCCTCGTCCTCAACGAGGAGCTGCGCGTTCCCCTCCACCCGATGCTCGTCGGCGTCGGCTTTCTCGACCTCGGTCAGGTCTGGGCCTCGTCGAGCGACTTCGGGCAGGGCCTCGCGACCTCGCTCGGGCTGGGCCTCAGGGCGCTCACGCCGATCGGTGTCCTGAGGCTCGACGGCGCCGTTCCCCTCGACCGCCGGCCCGGCGACCCGGCCTACAGGGTCTACTTCGGGTTCGGCAACGCCTTCTGAGAACCTCTCGTTTCGAGAGGCACCCCTTCTCCGACTGATCGATCCGGGTCCGTTTCCAGCGGAACGGGGCCTGGCCCGTCGATTGCAACCGATCGACCGATCCGTCCGGACGTTCCGGGCGTAAGAACGCCGAGCCGCAACGAACCGGGGCCCGCCCCGAAAGAGACCCAGGAGGATTTGATGAAGAAGAACCTGTTGTCCGCAGCCCTCGCCGCCGGCCTCGGCCTGACGAGCTTCTCCGCCCTCGCCGAGGCGTGGGCCATCGACGCGTCCCATTCGACCGTCGGCTTCTCCGTCCGTCACATGATGGTCTCGAACGTGAAGGGAGCCTTCGGCACGTTCACGGCGAGCGTCGACGGGAGCCCGGCCGACCCGACAACCGCGAAGATTTCCGCGACGATCGAGGTCGCCTCCGTCGACACCCGCGACGCCAAGCGCGACGAGCACCTCCGCGCGGCCGACTTCTTCGACGCCGCGAAGTTCCCCCAGATGACGTTCACATCGACGAAGGTCGAGAAGTCCTCCGCCACGACGGCGAAGGTCGCGGGGAACCTGACGCTGCGCGGCGTGACGAAGCCGGTCGTCCTCGACGTCGAGTACACCCAGCCCGTCAAGAACCCGTGGGGGAAGACCATCGTCGGCGCGAGCGCGACCGGAAAGATCAACCGGAAGGACTTCGGCGTGAACTGGAGCAAGAACCTCGACGGCGGCGGCCTCGTCGTCGGCGACGAGGTGACGATCCAGCTCGACCTCGAGTTCGTGAAGCAGGACGCCCCGGCGAAGTAGCCGCCCGGCCCCGCCCCTCGCGGGAAGTGCGCTCGCGGCCGCCCCGAGGCCGCGGGCGCTTCGCCTTCGACCTATCCCTGGAAGTCCGCCAGCTCGATCCTCAGGTTCCCGGGATTCGTCGCGTACGACAGCCCGGCCGCGAGCGTGACGACGCGCCTGCGGATGAGCTGCTCGATGACCTGGTCGAACGTCTGCATCCCGTCGTTCCCGCCGTCCCGCATCGCGTCCAGGAGCGACTTGCCCTCGTTGTCGCCGCCCCCTTTCTCGATGTAGTCGCGCGTGCGCGAGTTGGACCGGAGGACCTCGATGGCGGCGACGCGTCCGGTCCCGTCGGCCCGCGGCAGGAGCCGCTGCGAGGCGATGAACTGGAAGGAGCTCGCCAGGCGCGTCCGGATCACCTGCTCCTCGCTCTTGGGGAAGACGCCGATGATCCGGTCGACGGTCTTGGCCGCGTCGGTCGTGTGGAGCGTCGAGAGGACGAGGTGGCCCGTCTCCGACGCCTCCAGCGCGATCTCGATCGTCTCCGCGTCCCGCATCTCGCCGACGAGGATCACCTTCGGCGCCTGCCGCAGGGCCGAGCGCAGCGCCCGGGAGAAGCTGGGGCAGTCGCGGTGGAGCTCCCGCTGGTGGATCGTCGCCTTCTTGTGCCCGTGGACGAACTCGATCGGGTCTTCGATCGTGACGATGTGGACCGCGTGCGTGTCGTTGATCAGGTCGACCACGGCCGCGAGCGTCGACGACTTCCCCGATCCCGTCGGTCCCGTCACCAGGACGATGCCGTTCTTCAGCCCCGGGATGTCGCGAAGGGCCGGCGGGAGCTTCAGCTCGTCGAACGTCGGCACGCGCACCGGGATGACCCTCATCACGATGGCGTGGCTCCCGCGCTGGAAGAAGACGTTGACCCGGAAGCGCGAGAAGCCCGGAATCGAATAGGCGACGTCTGCGGCGCCGTCGTCGACGAGGGCCTTCTGGGCCGTCGGGTTGTCGCCGACGAGGTGCCGGGCGATGGCCGCGGTGATCTCGGGCGTCAGCATCTCCCAGCCGGGCGCCGGCACCGGCTCGAGCTTTCCGACGAGCTCGACCTGCGGCGGCCGCCCCGGGGAGAAGATCAGGTCGGATACCCTCTCCGACCTGCGCACCATCATCGCGACGAGATTCGGGAAGGGAACCTGGGCGGGCGGCGCGCTCGACACGTCCCCTCCTCGCGGTCCCGTCAGCGCGCAGCCGCCGCGAGAAGGGCGCGCGCCCGCTCGGCCTCGGGGGCCGTCGGCGCGACCTTCACGAAGCGATCCAGGTCGACGATCATCAGGTCCTTGCGCCCGAGCTTCTCCTGCGCGAGGGCCCGGTAGTAGTAGCCGAGCGCCATCCCCGTGTCCTTGTCCAGCGACTGGGTGAGGAGCGTCACGGCGTCGGTCCACTTCTGCTGGAAGGCCCGCGTCGCGCCCATCTGGTAGAGCGTCTCCGGGCTCCCCCCGTCCAGGTCGCGGGCCTTCCCGAGCGCGACCATCGCGTCGTCGTAGCGGCGCAGGCGGGAGAGCGCCGAACCCTGGACGAGATGCGCACCCGCGTCGTCGGGCTTGGCGGCGGCCGCCGCGGCGGCGAGCTCGGCGGCCTTCTTGAAGGACGCGTCCGCGTCGGCCGTCTTCCGGGCCCTGAGGAGCGTCTCCCCGAGCCAGAGCGGAACGCGCGGGTCGGCGGGAGCGGCCTGCGCGGCCTTGCGCAGCACGGCCGCCGACTCGTCGTACTTCTTCTCCTGCTCGAGGAGGCGCCCGAGGGCGATCGCGACGTCGGCGTTAGCTCCAGCCTGCGAGACGAGGGGCTCGAGGGCCGTCCGCGCCTCCTTCGCCTGGAACGCGTCGAGCTTCTTCCCCGCACCCCGGGCGATCTCGGACGGCGTCGGGGGCGCGGGGGTCGCCGTGGGAGGAGGCATCGGGGCGGGTGCGGCCTGCTGGGCACGGGCCTGCGGTGCGAAGAGGATCAGCGCGAGGGCGGTGGCGAGGATCGTTGGGGTCCTGACGAACATGGGGCCTCCTGGTTCCGAAGTCGCCTCAGGATCGCACGGACGGAGACGGAATGCGCAGCAGCCGCCCGGGCGCTTCCCGCCCCTTCAGCTGGCCGCACGCCGCCGCCGCGCCGAGCCCCTTGGACCACCGGACGGTGACGTCGACACCCGAGGAGGCCAGGAGGCTCCCGAACGCGTCGACGCTCTCCCGCGACGGGCGGGAGAGGCCGGGCAGCCACTCGGCCGACTCGTTGAGCGGGATGAGGTTCACCTTCGACGGGACGCGCTTCACGAGGCGGGCGAGCGCCCGCGCCTCCGCGGCGGAGTCGTTCACGCCCGCGATCAGGACGACCTCGAAGGTGATCCGCCGGCCCGGCTCGAGCGGCCACTCCTCGAGCGCCGCGAAGAGCTCGTCGACCGGCCACTGCGCGTTGATCGGCATCAGCTGCGTCCGGAGGGCGTTCCCCGCGGCGGTGAGCGACACCGCGAGGTTCGGCCGTCGCTCCCGCTTCGCCAGCTCGCGGATGCCGGGAACGACGCCCGCCGTCGAGACGGTCGTCCTCCTCGGCGAAACCTCGGACTCGAGGAGTTCCAGGGCCCCCGAGACGTTCGGCAGATTCAGGAGCGGCTCGCCCATCCCCATGAAGACGACGTTGGCCTCGCGTGGGCCGAAGGCCCTCTCGCGCGCGACGGCGAGGTACTGGCCGAGGATCTCCCCGGCCGTCAGGTTCCGCCCCGCGCCGAGCCGCCCCGTCACGCAGAACGCGCAGTTCACGGCACACCCCGCCTGCGAGGAGACGCAGACGGTGACGCGCTCGCCACCCGCCGAGGCCCGGCGGCGCGGCGCGGGAATGTAGACCGCCTCCACCTTCGCGCCGTCCGCGAGGCGGAACAGGAACTTCTCCGCACCGTCCTCGGACGGCGTCCGCGCCTCGACCTCGGGCAACCCGACCGTGAAGCGCTCCTCGAGCGCCGCGCGGGCGGCCGTCGGCAGGTCCGTCATCGCGGCGAAGCTGGTGGCGCGCCGCTCGATCATCCATCGCATCACCTGCGCAGCGCGAAAACGCTGGGGCGCGACGGGGGCGATCGCCTGCGCGAGCTCGTGGAGGGACAGGCCGAGGAGGGGTGTCTTCAAGAGACGGGCGCGGAACGCGGATCTCTCCGCTCGGGGTGCGCGGGGCGCATGGGCGGCTCAGGTCCGCTTCGCGACGGTCGAGCGGAGCGTCACCGTGTTCCCGGGACGGCGCCGGCCCCGGGGCGCGCGCGGCGCGCGCGTCGGGTCGATGCCGACCGAGCGGAGGAAATGGAGGTCCTTCACGTCGATCTTGAAGCCGGCGCCCTCGGTCTCCTCGCGCCGGGCCTGCTGGCCTCCACGGCGGATGGACGGGAGCGCGGCCTGTGCCCTGTGCCCGCGCTTCTCGAGCGCGACGGTGGCGTCGAGGACGAGATACGCCTCGTTTCCCTCCTCGCGGATCCGCTGCAGGATCTCGTGGACGCGCGCCGAGGAGGAGACCGCCTCGTTCAGGGCGTTCCCCAGCTCGCGGAGCGCGGCGCGGGTCCTCTCGTCCAGGGCCATCGCCGCGACTCTAGTTCCCGCCGGAGGCGCGCGTCAATCGGGACGGGTCAGTCGGAGACGCGATCGAAGCGCCGGTCGAGGAGGCGCACGAGGACGGCGCGCACCTTGCGCGGCGTCGAGAGCGCGATGCGGCGCCGCAGCGTGTCGAGCGGGTGCGCGAGCACCTCCCGCGCGACCTCCGCGTAGATGCCGCCCATCATCGTGACGGCGAAGCGGCAGTCGCGGTCGACGAGCTCCTTCACCGGCTCGGCCGCGCGGAAGAGCCCGATCGCGCGCCGCGCCTCGTAGCGGACGACCTCGGCGAGGGCGGGGGTGGCCCGCAGCGCGAGGAGGTCCTCCTCCCGCGCGCCGAATCGCTCGAGGTCCTCGAGCGGCAGGTAGACGCGGCCGCGCGCGACGTCCTCGCCGACGTCGCGCACGATGTTCGTCAGCTGCAGCGCCGTCGCCAGCTCCCGGCCCCGCGCCTCGGCGCGCTCGTTTCCGAGACCGCCGAAGATCGCGAGGGAGATCGTCGAGATCGTGGACGCCACGAGGTCGCAGTAGCCGAGGAGCTCCCCGAAGGTCGCATAGCGCGACGTCACCAGGTCCTGGCGGCATCCGGCGAGGAGCCCCTCGAACGCCCCTTTCGGGATGGGAAACCGCGGCAGCGCCTCTGCGAGAGCGATCCCCGCCGGGCTCGACGGAGTTCCCCCGTAGACGGCGTCGAGCTCCCTCGCCCACGCGTCGAGGCGCTCCGGAGCGCCCGCCGGATCCCCCTCGTCGACGGCGTCGTCGGCGGCGCGGCACCAGGCGTAGGCCGCGTAGACGGCCTGCCGCCGCTGCTTCGGAAGGAAGCGGAAGCCGACGGAGAAGTTCGCGCCGGCCTTGTGCGTGAGCCTGCGGTTCGCGCGGTGGGCCGACGAGAGATCGGAGACGCCCGGACCGGCCGACGCGGCGCTCACGGGATCCTCCCCAGCTGGGGGGCACGGATCTCGCGCTCCCGCGCGCGGCACCAGTGCGGGGGAAGCCGGTGCGCGCAAAGCCCGCGGTTCTTCCAGAGCGCGGCGACGAGCGGCGCCAGCGCTAGGCGGACGGGGCCGGGCCTGTAGAACGCGGCGAGGACCGAACGGAAGTCCGCGTGCGTCGCCAGGCGCGCGAAGAGCGAGAGACCGAACGCGCCCCCGGCCTCGTACAGAAAGCGGTTCACGAGCGAGACGCGCTGCCGGCGCCCGAACCTCTCGCGCGCCAGGGCGGAGAAGTCGCCTCCCGTGAGGAGCGCCTCGGCCGCGAGGGCGCCGGAAGAGATGGCGTAGCGCATCCCGAGGCCGAAGAGGTAGTCCTGGAACGCCCCCGCCTCACCGGCCGCCGGGCGTCCATCCCTGCACGGCTCGGGGGCCAGCGCGAAGTTCATGAAGGAGTAGGCGTCGCGTTGGCCCTCCATCGGGATCGCGTCGACGGAGAGCAGCTTCTCCCTCGCCTTCTCGAAGTACCGGTCTATCCCGCCGAGGTCGCGGACGATCGCGCAGCCGAACGTCCCCCGCCCGCCGACCGTGAAGAGGTACGCGTAGCCTCCGGGAGCGACCGAGGGGTCGTAGAGGACGCGGACGCGGGTGGTCCCGTCGGTCTCGAAGGCCCGCTCCCGGGCGAGGCCGTCGGGCGTCTGCGGACCGATCGCCACGAGATCGGCGGAGGCCGGCTCGAGCCGCGAGCGGAACCGGACCTCGGCCCCGGCCCCGAGCGCTCCAGCCAGGAGCGTCGTGTCGAGCGTCCCCTCGCCGGGGCCCCGCGTGACGAACCAGGCGTAGGGCTCTCTCGAGGCGATCTCGAAGCGCCGCATCTTCGCGTCGAAGAACTCGGCCTTCGTCGCCGGGACCCAGGCGGGCTGTGGAAGCCCGAGCCGCGCGAACATGGCCGGAACGTTCTCCTGGCGGTCCGACGCGTCCTCGATGACCTGCAGGTCGCCGACGAAGCGCGCCCCCACCGTGGCGTTCTTCTCGTGGACGGCGACCCTGCGCCCGGCCCGCGCGAGGAGGGTCGCTGCGGAGAGTCCGGCAGGGCCGGCGCCCGCGATGGCGATCGTCGACGGGTCGTTCACGAGAGACGGCCATTATTGCGGATTCCGCGGTGGGCGGCCCGGCCCGGCCTCTCCCCGGGGCGCCGCGGAGGCGGCCGGACGAAGGCCACCGGAGGCAGGGGCCTGGCGCGCGAATCCGTCGATCGATCCGGACCGCGGCGAGGGAGAAGGCTCTCCCCGGACTAAACTGCGTGGTTTTCGGAAAGGTCCTTCATGCGTTTCGACTCCCTCCGCCCCCGACTCGAGCCCTTCCTTCTCCGCGTGGAGCGCCCCGGGCGCTACCTCGGCCTGGAACGCAACGTCGTCCGCAAGGACCTCGCCGCCTCCGAGCTCACGCTCTGCCTCGCCTTCCCCGACGCCTACGAGATCGGGATGAGCCACACCGGGACGAAGATCCTCTACGAGATCGTGAACCGGCGGGAGGGCTTCGCCTGCGAGCGCAGCTACGCCCCGTGGGTCGACCTCGAGGAGGTGATGCGGCGGGAGGCGATCCCGCTCTTCTCCATCGAATCCTGCGCCCCGGTGCGGGACTTCGACGTCGTCGGCTTCTCCCTGCAGAGCGAGCTGAACTACACGAACGTCCCGAACATGCTCGACCTCGCGGGGATCCCCGTCCTTTCGGCCGACCGCGGGGACGGCGATCCGGTCGTCATCGGCGGCGGGCCGTGCGTCGCGAACCCCGAGCCCGTGGCCGATTTCTTCGACGTCTTTCTCATCGGCGACGCCGAGGAGGCGCTCGGGGTCTTCCTCGACGCGGTGAAGGCGACCCGGCGCCTGCCGCGCCGCGAACGGTTCCTCGCCTTCGCGGCCTGCCCCGGCATCTACGTCCCCTCCCTCTACGACGTGACCTACGACGGAGAGGACGGCGGCGGCGACCGCGTCGTCTCGTACGTCGCGAACGCGCCCGGGGTCCCCGAGCGGGCGAAGAGGGTCTGGGTCGAGAAGCTCGACCCGGCGGTCTACCCCGACAAGCCGATGGTCCCGTCCGTCGACATCGTCCAGGACCGCCTCGGCCTCGAGATCATGCGCGGCTGCACGCAGGGGTGCCGCTTCTGCCAGGCGGGCTACTGGTACCGCCCGGTGCGCGAGCTGGACCCCGCCGACGTCGCCCGGATGACGAAGGCCTTCATCGACGAGGCGGGGTGGTCGGAGGTCGGCCTCCTCTCCCTCTCCTCGGCCGACTACTCCCAGATCGAGCCGCTCGTGGCCTGCCTCGCGCCCGAGCTCGCGAAGACGAAGGTCTCCATCTCGCTCCCGTCGCTGCGCGCCGAGGCGTTCTCGGTCGCCCTCGCCGACGCCGTCTCGGAGGTGAGGAAGTCGGGCTTCACGTTCGCGCCCGAGACCGGCTCAGACCGCCTCCGCCGCGTCATCAACAAGACCTTCACGAACGACGACATGGTGAAGGCCGCGGGCGTCGCCTTCGAGCGCGGCTGGGACCTCATCAAGGTCTACACGATGATCGGCCTCCCCTCCGAGACGACGGCCGACCTCGACGAGCTCGTGACGCTCGTCGCGAACATCCTCGCCGAGGGACGGAAGAAGGGCGTGAGGGCGACGGTCCACGTCTCCATCGGCTCCTACGTCCCGAAGAGCTTCACGCCGTTCCAGTGGTCCGCGTTCGACGGCGTGGAGCGGCTGTCCGAAAAGCTCGTCTACCTGAGGGAGAAGTTCCGCCCCGTCCGGGGAGCCAAGCTGAAGTGGCACGAGCCGAAGGAGGCCGAGATCGAGGCGATGCTCTCCCTCGGCGACCGGCGGATGTCGCGGGCCCTCCTCGAGGTCTGGAAGCGCGGCGGGAAGTTCGACGGCTGGTCCGAGCACTTCTCCTGGCAGCGCTGGACCGAGGCGCTCGAGGCCGCGGGGATCCCGAAGGCGCGGCACCTGAGGCAGAAGGACCTGAAGGAGACGCTCCCCTGGGACGTCGTCGACGCCTCGATCCGCAAGCCCTTCCTGGTCGTCGAGTGGAAGAAGGCCCTCCAGGAGATGGCGACCGACGACTGCAAGTGGGGGCACTGCTACGCCTGTGGCGTGCCCGGCAATGGCGAGGACACCGTCCTCGCCAGCGGCATGCCCGAGGCGTTCTCCTTCGCGCTTCCGTCGCTGGACGCCCGGGAGATCCCGCCCGCCGAGGCCCGGGAGGGCTCCGCGGCCGGGGTCCCAGCCGCCGGCCCCACCCTGCCGTCCGCTTCGGGCGTCGCGAGCGGCGTCGCCGACGCACGGGACGAGGGGCGCGGCTCGGCGTACGCCGACAAGGCGAAGGGGGCGGCCTACCGGATGAAGGCGACGCCCGACCTGCTGCCGCTGCGCGAGCGCCGCACCTCCCGGGGCGGAGCGAGCGAGAGCGCCGCGATTGCGAAGACGTGGCGGGTCTCGTTCGAGAAGCTCGGCGATGCGCGCTACCTCTCGCACCGCAACGTCATGGACATCCTCGAGCGGGCGCTGCGGGCCGCGCGCGTCCCCGTCCGCTACACGGAGGGCTTCAACCCGCACCTGAGGCTGTCGATGGGGCCGGCGCTCCCGCTCGGCCAGGAGTCGCGGCACGAGCTCTTCGACCTCGACGTCGTCGACACCCTCGCACCGGAGTTCCTCGCCGCCGTCAACGACCGCCTTCCTCCCGGGATGCGGCTCCTCGGCTGGACCGAGCTGCCTGCCGGCGCGCGCTCCCTCGGCAAGGCCGCGACCGAGGCCGTCTACCGCTTCACGATGCCGAACGGCGACGAGATGACGCAGCGCCTCCCCCTCGCGGGAGAAGGCGCCACGACGCCGAAGCGCTTCATCGAGACGACGTGGGGCATCGCCCCCGAGGACCAGCACGTCATCCGCGTCGTTCGCGAGGAGACGGTCCTGGCGCGCTGAGCGCGCCCGGAGCCGGAGCCGCCATGCCGTTCACGATCCGCTGCCACGCCACGTTCGAGGCCGCCCATCACCTCCGCGACTACGTGGGAGGGCCTGAGCCGGTCCACGGCCATTCCTGGAAGATCGAGGTCGCCCTCGGCACCGACGCGCTGGGCGCGTACGACCTCTCCGTCGACTTCGTACCGACTGAGCGGCTCGTGCGGGAGCTGGCCGCGCGCCTCCACGACCGCGACATCAACACCGTGCCGCCGTTCGACGGGAAGAACCCGAGCGCCGAGAACATCGCACTCTGGGTGGCGGACGAGATCCGCGCCTCGGGTCACCTGAAGGACGGGGCGCGCCTCGAGGAGGTGACGGTGTGGGAGGGGCCCAGGAACTCGGTGACCTGGAGACCCTGAGCAGGCGAACCCGGGCGTTCGACCGGCGCCAAGGGCGCGGTCGCCGGTGTCCGGGCGGGCGGGGCGCTCCGACCCGCCCACCCTCCCGAAGCCCTACTTGCCCGCAGCCGTCCCGAACGAAGGCAACGCCATCCCGACGCCCGCCTTCGCGGCCTGGGGCAGCTCTTCCGGCGCGGTCGCGGGCCTCGGCCGGTAGGTCGGCAGCGGGACCGCCTTGCCCCCTGCGTAGATCGGGTGCCGCCCCTTGTCGCGGTACCAGTCGGCGAGCGTGGCCGTCTGGTGCATCTCCTCGATGATCTGCCTCCACCCGGCGCCCGTGTTGTAGGCGCAGAAGGAGATCTCGCCGAGCTGCGTGCCGTACGGGATGATGCACATCTCCGTCCGGCGGAAGTCGTAGTTGAAGAGGTCCTGGAACCACATCCCGGCCACGAGGAGGACGCGCCACGGGTAGCGCCCCTCCTTCGCGATCCCCATCGACTTGCCGGTGTGGCCATCCATGATCTTCAGCGTTTCCAGGACGCCGAGGTTCTTCGGGACGCCGGCGGGCCGGATGTTCCTCGCCGTGGCGAGCGCCGCCTGGAGAACCGTGAGGAAACGCCCGCGCGCCGCGTCGGTGATGACGGTCAGGTCGCGCAGGAGCTGGTCGACGTCGAGGAGCTGCGTCACGGGGACCGCGTCGCCGGTCTTCTCGTGGACGAGGACCATCGTCGCGATGCCGCAGTTCGGATGGCAGCCGCACTTCAGCGAGCCCCACTCGGCCTCGAGGCCGCCGAGGAGGTCGCGCAGGTCGGAGAAGGGGCCGGACGCCGAAAGGGGAAACCAGTCGCGCATCGGCTCGCCGAGGCCGGCCTGCGTCTTCACGTCGCTGGCCAGGTGGGAGAGCGTGTAGCGCTGCTTCTTCCGGGTCTCGTCGTCGATCTCCTCGTCCCGCCCCGTGAAGGAGACGGGCTGGAACGAGAGGGCGTTGATCTTGTCGATGTTCTTGATCGCGAACCGGATGATGTCGCCGACCTGCTCGTTGTTGATCGTGTTGACGATCGTGATGACGAGCGTCACGTCGACGCCGGCCGCCTTGAGGTTCTCGAGCGCGCGCAGCTTGACGTCGTAGAGGTTCTCGACGCCCCGGTGCTGGTTGTGCTCGTTCCCCACCCCGTCGAACTGGAGGTAGACGAGGCGGAGGCCCGCCGCCGCCGCGGCCTTCGCGAACTCCGGCTCCTGCGCGAAGCGGATGCCGTTGGAGGCGCACTGGGCCGCGAAGTAGCCGATCTCCTTCGAGTAGCGGATCGCCTCGAGAAAGTAGGGCGAGAGGGTCGGCTCGCCGCCCGAGAACTGGACCGAGACCTGCCTCTTCGGCTTGATGGACACCGCGTTGTCCAGGATCTGCTTCACGTCGTCCCACGACAGCTCGTGCACGTAGCCGACCTGGTTGGCGTCCATGAAGCAGGGGTTGCACATCATGTTGCAGCGGTTCGTCAGGTCGACGGTGAGGACCGCGCCGCGGCCGTAGCGGATCGACGAGGAGCCGTGCTCGTGGAGCTTGTCCTTGCCGATCTTCACGTCCCGCCCGAAGAAGTTCCCCTCGAGCCGGCGGTAGAAGTCGACGTCGCTCGACATCAGGTCCTCGAACGTGCCGTGCTTCGGGCACGTCTTGACCATCCAGATCTCCTGGCCGCGCTGGATGATGTCGGCCGGGATCTCCCCGGGGTGTCCGTCGATGAGGGCCTTCAGGTCCTCCTGGCCCTTCACGATGGCGTCACGCACCTCGCGCGTGCAGACCGGGCAGAGGGAGTCGGTCCTCCTCGGGAAGCCGAGCGGCGGCTTCGTGCGCTCGTGGCTTTTCGGCAGCGGCTCGGGCGACCACGCCGGTTGGAAGGAGCGGGCCGGCACCTTCCGGTTGGCCCACTGGAACCCCCTCCAGGCGACGTTCGCGGTTCCCCGCACCGCCGAATAGAAAGCCTCACGCATCATCTCGGGTCCTCCATCAAGAGCGGCACGGGGCGCGCCTCGCAAGAGTC
>Ga0209573_1002089_pt1 | contig 27064 bp, 27 predicted proteins | sample TNRBio252014_DNA_FD_185870 | JGI IMG/M metagenome (GOLD analysis project Ga0209573, IMG submission 185870) | Wastewater treatment Type I Accumulibacter community from EBPR Bioreactor in Madison, WI, USA - TNR Reactor_6/25/2014_ DNA (SPAdes)... | ecosystem: Engineered > Bioreactor > EBPR >... | reverse complement strand
GCGCCGGCGCCAGGCGGCCTGACCCCGGGGGGCGCCGTGCTCGCGCGCCCTCAGCGGCGCCGTCCTCTTGCGGTCGTGAAGCGCAGGGCCTCCAGCAAGACGCGGGAGAGGTGGGCCCGCGGGTTGTCGCGCGGCACCAGCAGGCCCAGGCGACGGACCAGCGGAGGCCGGCCGAAGGGCAGGGTGCGCAGCGTCGACGGGAACTCGTGGGCCACACCGCGGGCCGGCACCACCGACGCGCCCAGTCCGGCGGCCACCATGGCGACCACGCCTTCGAGGTTGTCGATCTCCATCGTCGACTGCACGGCGATGCCGCGCCGCTCGATCTCGGCCTGCACCAGCGCGCCCACACGCGCCTGGCGATGGAAACGCACGTAGGGTGTGTGCTCCAGCACCTGCTGGTCGCTGTCGCCCGGCGTCTGCCGGTGCACGATGACGACCATGGGCTCTTCGGCGAACGGCATGAACTCCAGGTCGGGCCGCGCACCCTCGGGTTCGGTGACCACGGCGGCATCGAGCTGGCGGTGCACGATGGCGCGCTCCAGCTCGTGCGTCAGCCCGGTCGTCAGGTGGATGTCGATCGATTGCCCCCGCCGCTGCAGCCGCGCCAGCGCCAGCGGCAGCACGCCGGAGACGCAGGTGTGCACGGCCCCCAGCTTGAGCAAGCCGCCGGCGGCGTCGCGCTGCAGTGCCTGGCTCATGTGCTCCCAGTGCGAAAGCATCTCGCGCGCCCGGTGCGTCAAGGCCAGGCCGGCGTCGGTCAGCACCGGCGGCCGGCGCGTGCGGTCGAACAACCGCATGCCCAGCTCCTGCTCCAGGGCGCGCATCTGCATGCTCACCGCCGACAGCGACAGGCCGATCGCCTGCCCGGCCTTGGCCATGCTGCCGCGGTCGGCGACCGCGGTCAGCGTGTACAGGGTCTTGATGTCCACGGACCTTGCACCCCGGCGGCGTCCCTGGCGCCTACATCAGCTCGTCGCGCCGGTCGTCGGTCTCGCCGTAGCGGTGCAGGGCCGGGGGCTTCAGGCCGTCGTAGAGCCTGGCTATGCCGGCATTGATGGCCTCGCCATGCTGGGCGAACAGCGATCGGCCCTGCACGTCGCTTTCCACGATGAAGGGGCCGAAGTCCTTGACCTCGAACAGCCACATCGCCTGCGCGATGCCCAGCTCGTCGAGCCAGTGCACCTCACGCACGCGGCGGATGCCGCGCCCCAGCAGCGCGCCGGTGCCGTAGCCGACGGTGGTCAGGTAGACGGCGCCCCGCGGGGCCAGCACGCGGCAGTAGTCGTCGGCCGGCATGCCGCCCTTGCCGATGATCAGGCGCGCGCCGGTCCTGTCGATCCAGGGGCCCATCCAGCGCGAGAACCGGAAGCTCGCGGTGGCCGTCACGGCGCCCACGCGGTAACTGCCCTGCCCGTCGGCCGCGGCCGCCGGGGAGCAATGGAAATTGGCGTTGCTCAGCGCCGCCAGGTCCGCCACCGGCAGCGGCAGGCCCTGGTCCAGCACCCGCTTGTAGACCCCTTCGCGAGCGGTGTAGACGAGGCCGTCCAGGTACACCGCCGAGCCGATCTCCAGCGCCGCGATCTGCGCGGCCGAGGCCGGAAGGTCGAGGTGCACGACCTTCATGTCGCCATCGGCCTGCAGGCGTTGCGGGCGCTCCAGGGGTGTGTTCATTGCACGGTCTCCCGTCGCAGGTAAGGCGTGAACCACTGCGGGTCGGTGCGGTGTTCGATGCGGCCGTCGGCGTGGATGCGGGCGGTGGCGCGCCGCGACGACAGGCAGAAGGTGTGCAGGCTCACCGGCATGCCGCCGGTGTGCGTGAAGCCGCATTCGATGTGGCAGTCCACCACCATCTGCGAGCCGACGAAGCCCATTGCCCCCATGCCGATCGAGTTGCCCAGCTGCATCAGTTCCAGCTCCAGCGCCGCCACCCCCGGGTCCGGGTTGCGGTCGCCCACGGTGCGCAGGCAGGCTGCCTGCTTGCCCAGCTGCATGCAGGTGTCCTTGGACCCCCCGAGGCCGATGCCCACGATGGCCGGCTGGCAGGCCAGGCCGCGCTTGCCGAAGGCGATCAGCGTGTCCAGCACGAAGCGCTTGATGCCGTCGACGCCGTCACCGGGGAACAGCATGCGGTAGTCGGTGCCGAACAGGCCGCCCTTGTGCACGGTGGTGATCTCGATCCAGTCGGCGTCGGGCTCGAAGCTCCACTCGACCTCGGGCGCGTTCAGGCCGACGTTGTTGTTGTGGTCGGTCCGCCACAGCGGGTGCACTCGGTTGGGCCGCAGCGGCACCTGGCGCGTGGCGTCGGCCGTGGCCTGGCGCAGCGCGCGCTCGACGGCGACGAAACCCGACTGCACCTGCGCTTCGTTGCCGACCTTGACGTAGAAGCGCGGCACGCCGGTGTCGGCGCACATGGGGCGGCGGTCGGCGCTGGCGGCGTCCCAGTTGTCCTGCATCGTCTGGATGACGAAGCGGGCCAGCTTTCCGGTCTCGGCGCGGCGCGCCGCCTCGATGCCGCGCCTGAAGTCCTCGGGGATGTCGATGGCGGCGCGCGTCATCACGCCGAGCGCGGCTTCGCCGACGCGGTCGATGGGGATCATGCCGGGCTCCTGGCGCTGCGGATCGGGCTCGATGGCAGACTGTTCATGTCACGGCCCGCGGGGGGCGCCAGCGGCGTCGCCGATCAGCGACTGGCCGGGGCGCACGATGCTGAAGTCCACCGGCACCAGGTCGACCGCGAGAGCGTCGCCGCGGCGCGCGACCCGGGTGTAGGTGCTCTGCTCCAGGTTGCCGGCATCGGGGAAGTCCTCGCGGTAGTGCGCGCCGCGGCTGTCCTGGCGCGCCAGCGCGGCGCGGGTGATGACCTCCGAGATGTCGAGCAGGCTGTCCAGGTTCAGCCAGTCGTGCCAGCTCAGGTTGAAGGCGCGGTCGCCATCGGCCACGCCCAGGCGGTCCAGGTCAGAGCGGTGACGCGCCACGGACTGCAGGCCGCGCTGCATCGCGCCTTGCGCGCGGACCACGCCCACGTCGTCCCACATGGTGTGCGCCAGGGCTTCGCGCAGCTCGTGCGTCGCGCCGGCGCGGCGGCCGAAAGGGCGCTCGGCGCGCGCGATGCCAGCATCGACGACCCGCCGGTCGGGCGCGCGCAGCGTGCGCTGCGTGCGCACGAAGGCGGCCATGCTGTCGCCGGCAATGCCACCGAAGACGGTGGAGTTGGCGACGCCGTTGCCACCCAGGCGGTTGGCCCCATGCACGCCGCCGCAGTCTTCGCCAGCGGCGTACAGGCCGGGCAGGGCGGTCGAGCCGTCGACCTCGAAGGTCACCCCGCCCATCATGTAGTGGGCCGTCGGCACGATCTCGACCTGCCCGCCGGCGAGGTCGAAGCCGCAGTCGGCGCAACGCTTGACCATGCCCGGGAACCTGCGCCTGACCAGGTCGGGCCCCAGGTGCGCCATGGCGATGAACACACCGCCCATGGGGCCGGTGCGGCCGGCGCGCATCTCGGCATAGATGCCGCGGCTGACCACGTCGCGCGTCGCGCGCTCGCCGCGCGCGTCCACCGCCAGCATGAAGCGCTCGCCGGCACCGTTGAGCAGGTGGCCGCCGGCGCCGCGCAGGCCCTCCTCGAGCACGGTGCCGGTCATTCGCGTGTCGGGGCCGCCGAGCAGGCCGGTGGGGTGGAACTGCACCATCTCCATGTCGCGCAGCGCCAGGCCGCAGCGCAGCGCCATCGCCAGCCCGTCGCAGGTCTTGTCGCCGGAGGGCGTGTGATAGCGGTACATGGTGGGGCCGGCGCCGGTGGCCAGCAGCACGGCGCGCGCACGCACCAGCCGGTAGCGGCCGCTTCGCATGTCGATGAACAGCGCGCCGGCAATGCCCGAGCCGTCGGCCGCCGGCACGAGCTCGATCGCGCGGTGCTCTTCCATGGCCTCGACGTCGAGTGCGCGCACCTGCTCCATCAACCGGTTGATGATCTCGATGCCGGTGAGGTCGGCCTTGTGCACCGTGCGGTCGAAGCTCTGGCCGGCGAAGGCCTTGAAGTGCAGCGAGCCGTCGTCGTTGCGGTCGAAGAAGCAGCCGAGCTCGTTCTCGAGTTCCTGCACGCGTTCGACCGCCCCTTCGACCAGCCGCCAGGCCAGGTCCTGCCGGGGCAACCACTTGCCGCCTTCGATGGTGTCCATGAAGTGCCGCTCGACCGAGTCGCCGGGCGCCAGCGCCACGTTGTAGCCGCCCTGCACCATGCGCGTGCAGCCGCACTTGCCGAGCAGGCCCTTGACGGCGAGCGTGACCTTCAGCGACGGGTCGGCCTTCTTGGCATGCAGGGCGGCGAACAGGCCGGCACCGCCGGTGCCGACGATGAGGATGTCGGTGCGATGTTCCTCGAAGCCCATTCAGAGCACCCCCGCGAGGAAGACCCCCGCCACCAGCAGCGACAGCCCGGCCCCGGCGGCGATCCAGCCATGCCGCGCATCACGCGTGGCGCGCCAGGGCAGCAGTTCGAGCGCCAGCAGCCGCAGGCCGAAGGCCAGGTGCAGCGCGAGCAGCCCGACCAGCACGGTCTCGGCCAGCTTGACCAGGCCGATGTCCGCGAAGGCCAGGAAGCGGTCGAGGCGCTGCCCCTGCTCCAGGGCCAGCCCCAGCACGTAGAAGTGAACCGGCAGGAACAGGCCCAGCGCAAGGCCAGACAGCCGGTGGCCCACGAAGGCCCACCAGGCGCGGTGCCGCGTTGGCGTGGTCACGGACCGACTCCGATGGCCACCACCGCGCGCAGGCCCATGGCCAGCATGGCGACGGCCAGCCCCAGCGCCAGCGCACCGGCCGCCAACCGTGGCAGGCGCAGCCACTCGACGGCCACGTTGCGCAAGCCTATGGGCACATGCACCGCGACGCACAGCACGAACAGGCCGTAGAACGTGATCCAGGCCCAGTTGCCTTGCGTGCGCGACAGGATCTCGGCAGTGGTCAGCCCGCCCCGCACGGCGACCAGGATGACGACCAGGTGCACGACGACGAAGGGCACCATGGCGACCGCGCTGAGGCGCTGCAGCACGAAGAGCAGGGGTTCCATGGGTTGTCCTGCGGGCTCTCAGCCGCCCCGGAGGAAGCCCAGCAGCCCGGCCTTCTTCAGGCCCGCAATGCTGCCCGTGGGGCTGAGCTCCACCGGGCACTGCGCCATGCAGTGGCCCTGCGCGTGGCAGCTGCCCACGCCGCCTTCGGCCATCACCCTGCGCAGCAGGCCCTGGCGGTCGGCGTGGCGCTCGTCGTTGTGCAGCGTCCAGGCGCGGTTCAAGGGCGCCGGGCCGAGGTATTGCGGGTTCCAGCCGACGACATCGCAGGCCGCCTGGCAGACGCCGCAGTTGATGCACTCGATGGCCGCATCGGCAAGCTTGCGCTGCTTGCCCTGCGGCGACACGCGGGCCACGGGATCGCGCCGCGTCGTCCGGCCCACGAACGTGTTGCCGGCCCGACGCCACTTGTCGAAGAAGCCGGCCATGTCGACCACCAGGTCCTTGATGCGCGGCATGTGGCGCAAGGGCTCGAGGGCGATGACCCCGTCCTGCTGCACCCGGCTCACGTGCGTGCGGCAGGTCCAGCGTGGCTGGCCATTGACGGTCATCGCGCAGGAGCCACAGACGCCGACCCGGCAGGCAAAGCGGTAGGCCAGGCCGGGTTCCTGGTGGCGCTGGATCTCGGTGACGACGTCCAGCACGGTCTGGTTGGCGCGCCAGGGCACCCGGTACTCGACCAGCCTGCCTTCGCCCGGGCCGCTGCCGCGCGCAATGCGGACGGTGAGCTGCCGTCCGGCGGCTTCCTGGTCTGCGGATACTGGACCTGAACTCATTCGTGGCCAAGTGACGGGCACTCGACGCTGCCCTTGGCGCAGTCTATAGATCGTTCATTTCTGGATCAACCACCGGTTGCGCGATATTTTTTGAAGCAAGCTGCGGGACTGCCTAGAAGGACAACACCCGGCGCGGCCGGGACTCATCGGCGTGCCGCACGCCAGGAAGGACCCAGGCCCGGGCTTGGTGCGCAAGTTGTTGAAGCGGGCCGGTCTGAAGTGAAGGAGCGTGGCGCCATGAAGATCTTGACCGCCATCGAGCCCGGCACCGAGGCCAGGGCTCCTCATGTGATGAATGAAGAGACGCGTGCCGTGCCATGCGTTCAGTGACGCAGCACGACTAGCTCGAACGTCTAGACCCCACAACTCACCACCTGCAGACCAAGATGCGCCTCGAATGCATCGAAGTCGCGGTCGCTATGCAAGAGGTGGAGCCCATCCGCAATGCAGCGAGTCGCGATGATCACGTCTACTGCGCCCCGCACCGTGACGCCCTTGGCCCGCAGCTTTCGGAAGTTCTTCGCCGAAGCGACTGCGACGGCTTCGCCGCCGAGATTCAGTTGCTCCAGCGCAGCAAGCAAGCGGCGGGCTTCGTTGAAGCCACGATCGTCCTTGAATCCACGAAGGACTTCAGCAAGGATCAGATCACCGACTACAAGCGTCTCAATGCCAAGATTCCGATCCAGCCATTCCGCCTGCACCGTCGGCTCGTTGCGAAAAAAGTCGATCCAGACGCTGGAATCGACCAGGATCACTTGTCACGCCTCATCGCGTCAAGGTCGCCTTCCCATTCGTACTTGCCGCGAAGCTTGCGCAGTTCTGTCTGTTGCTTGAGACGCAGAAGCGTCCGCAATCCTTGCTCCACTGCCTCACGCTTGGTCTTGATGCCTGTGGCCTTCAACGTGGCCTGCATCAACTTGTCGTCAATCACGATGTTCGTCCGCACAACTGGGCTCCAATGGCTTCGGCGAGCAGGAATACACATCATATCAGGCCTTCGTACACACGTGGGGTCTAGGGCAACGCTGAACGAGGCATCGACTCGCGGCATCCGGTGATGGCGATGCGCGAAGCCGGCGAGAGGGCGCGAATTCGGTCGTGCGCCGGCGACTTGCAGTCCGATTGCGCCGGCTACCGGCCCTTGTCGGGCTTCGGCGCGAGCCATTGGCTCGCTTTCCGTTCGCTACGCACGGACTTGTTCATCCAGTACTCGGCGCGCCAGGTGGATGTTGGCCAGGCCCAGCGCCACGAAGGACCGCGTTGCGTCCTTGGCCAGCCCGCGGTAGCGTCTTCTTCCTGGTCCGTCCTTTTCGGATCAACGTCGCTGACGGTCTTCTTCAGCTCTGCCTTCGGTCTTATTCAGACTGTGCGCCAATGAGTGCGTGGTCGCGGTGTTCGTCGCACTCATCGGGTTCGTTGTCGTTGAACCACCTTTGCGGCCAGCAGGTCCGGCGCACCCCCGCCAGGCATGACCAAAGACTGGCTCGCCGTCCTCTCCCGCGTCAAGGCCGCCCTGCTCCGCGCGACCGGACCGAACATGACGCCGACGGCTTGCTCCAGGACGCCTGGGTCAGGCTGGCTTGCTGGCAGGCTCGGGAACCATACCGACCATGGCCGCTGAGCGGACTCAGGTCGCGCAGGATCGTCACAGCGCGCCTGGGCAGCGGCACGATTGCTCCTGTTCCCCCGCCGCTGCCCCCAGGAAGGGGTGAGAACTTGTGAGGCCGACCTGGACGGTACAGGCCTCTGAACCCGCGCCAGTGCTGCGTCTAAGGGGCGTCATGGGATCGTGCGGGACGTTCTGGAACGCCTGGCCTGCCCGGAGGGACTCGAACCCCCGACCTGCGGCTTAGAAGGCCGCTGCTCTATCCAGTTGAGCTACGGGCAGTGCGGTGGATTCTAGGATCGGCCTGCCCCGCGGGCCGGCCGATGGTCAGCGGGGCTTGTGCTGGCCGGCGCCGAACAGAACATCACGCGCCTTGTCGTCGGTGAGCGGCTTTCGCAGGTCGGCCAGCACTTCGACGCCCCGGCGCACCGCGGGACGGGCGGCCACTTCGTCGAACCAGCCCTTGAGGTGCGGGTAGTCGACCCAGTCTATGCCCTGGTTCTTCCAGGACCGCAGCCAGGGGAAGATGGCGATGTCGGCGATGCTGTAGTCGGCGCCGGCGATGTAGCGGCTGTGTCCGAGCTGGCGGTTCATCACGGCGTACAGGCGCTGGGCCTCGCGGGTGTAACGGTCGATCGCGTAGTCGATCTTCTGCGGTGCGTAGATGCGGAAATGGTGCGCCTGGCCCAGCATGGGGCCGACGCCGCCCATCTGGAACATCAGCCACTGCAGCACGGCGTAGCGGCCCCGGGTGTCGGCGGGCAGGAAGCGGCCGGTCTTGCCGGCCAGGTACAGCAGGATCGCCCCCGACTCGAACAGCGAGATCGGCTGGCCGTCGGGGCCCTCGGGGTCGACGATGGCAGGAATCTTGTTGTTCGGGCTGATGCGCAGGAAGTCGGGGTCGAACTGAGCCCCGGTGCCGATGTCGATCGGCGTGACGCGGTAAGGCAGGCCGCACTCCTCCAGCATCACGTGAACCTTGTGGCCATTGGGGGTGGCCCAGGAATACACTTCGATCATCGTTGCTCCACGGTCGCGACGCCGGCAACCTGCGGCGCACTCTAATCCATGCTCGACGGATTCAAGCGCCTGTTTTCCGGCAGTGGCGGGCCGGCACCCGCACTGGCCGAGATCGAGGCCTGGGCCAGCGGCCGGCGCTGCGTGTTCAAGGCCGTGCCGTCCGACGATGGCTTCGTGGTCGACGGCCGTTCCGGCACCGTGGGCTGGCGGCTCGAGTGGGGCCCGTCGCAGCGCCCCTACATCCATGGCGGCGAGCTGAGGCTGCGCGCCGAGCTCGGCCTGGCCAAGGAGCTGCAGGTCCTGCTGATGAACCAGCAACTGCAGGAGTCGCTCGAGAAGGCGATGTTCGAGCAGTTCGTCGAGGAAGTGCAGACCCGACTGGACAACGAGACCCCGCCCGAGATGCGCTGGCTGGTCATGCTGCACAAGCTGCCGGGCCAGGACCTGGGCAAGCTGCGCGACCGTTTCGTCGCGCTAGGCAATGCCAAGCCCTGGGTCCAGCACTGGCTGGAGGGGGCGCTGTCGCTCAGCCTGGGATCCATGCGCGTCGAGCCCGACGTGCCTTTCGTGGTCATGATCTCGCGCGGCCGGCTGACGCTGCGTCGCGCGCTCGACGACCCCGATCCGCGCGAGCTCGAGCAGATGGTGCGCGTCTTCGATACCGCCATTCGCGAGGCAGCGCGGGTCACCGGCCAGGGGGTGTCGACCGAGTCGCCACCACCGCCCGACCTCGCCATCGACTGAACCCGCCGGGGCGCCGGCCAGGCGACCCGGGCGGCCGACGCGCTGCCTCAGGCGGCCCGCTCGGCGAAGTGCCAGGCGCGCTCGGCCAGCGCCCGTGTGGCGGCGCCCGTGGCGCGCGCCTGATCGCTGGCCGCGATGCCGTCGACCACCCGTCGGGCAATGCCCTGGGTGATGGCCGCCAGCCGGAACAGGTTGTAGGCGAGGTAGAAGTTCCAGTCGGCCTGCAGCGCCCTCAGGTCCGCGCGCCCGGTGCGCTCGCAATAGCGGGCCATGTAGTCGGACTCCCCCGGTATGCCCAGCGCCGCATGGTCCAGGCCTTCGATGCCGCGGAACACCCCGGGCGCGATGTGCCATGCCATGCAGTGGTAGCTGAAATCCGCCAGCGGGTGGCCCAGCGTGGACAGTTCCCAGTCCAGCACCGCCAGCACGCGCGGCTCGCTGGCATGGAAGATCATGTTGTCGAGCCGGAAGTCGCCATGCACGATCGAGACCTCGCGCTCGTCGAGCGCGCTTGCGGGCATGTGCGCCGGCAGCCATTGCAGCAGCCTGTCCATCTCGCCTATGGTGCCGGTCTGCGAGGCTAGATACTGCTTGCTCCAGCGGCTGATCTGGCGTTCGAAGTAGCTGCCCGGTTTGCCGTAGTCGGCCAGACCCACCGCCGCCGGCTGCAGGCTGTGAAGCGCGGCAATCACCCGGTTCATCTCGTCGTAGTGGGCCGCCCGCTCGGGCGGGGTCAGACCAGGCAGGGCCTGGTTCCAGAGCACGCGGCCGGCCACATGCGCCATCACGTAGAAGGCGCGGCCGATCACCGTTTCGTCGTCGCACAGCAGCTCCATGCGGGGCACCGGGACGTCGGTGCCCGACAGGGCCTGCATGACACGGTACTCGCGCTCGATGGCATGCGCCGAAGGCAGCAACCTGGCCGCCGGCCCCGGCTTGGTACGCATGACCCATTCGCCGCCGGGCGTGATCAGCTTGTAGGTCGGGTTGGACTGGCCGCCCTTGAACTGCTCGACCCGCAGCGGGCCGGCATAGCCGCGCAGGCGGCCGTCCAGCCAGGCGTGCAGCGCCATCGTGTCGAAGGCATGGCTTTCGGCCATGGGTCGGGTGCCGGTGTACTGCTCCATGGGGGCTCCGTGTGTTGGCGGCTCGGTGGCGGCGATCGGGTCCGCGCGGGTCCGCTGACCGGGGTTCAGCGGTCGGCAGCCGCGAGCAGCTTGTCGCGCGAGCGCACGACCAGCCGCGTCGGCTCGACCCTGACCGCGCCTTCGCGCTCCAGCGCCTTGAGTTCCTGGTTGACGCGCTGGCGCGACGCACCCAGCAGCTGCGCCAGGTCTTCCTGGGCCAGCTGCAGCCCGATGCGCAGCTCGTCGCCCTGCACCACGCCGTAGCTCTTGGCCAGCAGCAGCAGCTGGCGGGCCAGCCGGGCCTGCAGCGGGCGTGTATTGAGGTCCTCGAAGTGATCGAACATCAGGCGCAGGCGGCGGCAGTTCAGGCGCAGCAAGGCGTCGTAGAGCTCGACATGGCCGGCCAGCAGGGCCTTGAAGTCGGCCTTGCCCACGCTGAGCAGCGTGGTCTGGCCATGGACGTCGGCGTCGTGCGTGCGCGGCAGGCCGTCGAACAGTGCGATGTCCCCGAACCAGGTGCCGGGCTCGGCGTACGTCAGGGTGACCAGCTTGCCGGCCAGCGACACCGAGCTGACCCTGACCGCGCCGCGCGCCACGCCGCACCACTCCTCGGCCGGCGTGCCGCGGCTGGACAGCGAGGCGCCGTCGGCAAGGCGCCGCACGCGGGCCCGCGCCAGAATGTCGGCGCGCAAGGGCGCCGACAGCCGCGAGAACCAGGAGCCGCCCTCGATGGCATGCCATTCGTCTGCGGTCAAGTCGGGGATCGTCATGTCTTGTCACGACCGCCGGCGGCGGACACCATCGCATTGTGGTGCAAGCCCGCGGCTACGCCGTACCGCAGTGCCGGCTGATCGCCCGCGCGCGCACGGCCCCCTGCAGGCCTCCTGCAGGCCTCCTGCACGCCCCCTCGCCTCGAAAGGAGCCGACAATGCCTTCCTCCGCCCTGGACATCCCGAACCGCCGCGAGCAGGTGCCGCCCGAGGAGTGGCGGCAGCGCGTCGACCTGGCGGCGGCCTACCGGCTGGTCGCCTTGTTCGGCTGGGACGACCTGGTGTTCACGCACATCAGCGCCCGCGTCCCGGGTGCGCCGGACCAGTTCCTGATCAACCCCTATGGCCTGATGTTCGAGGAGATCACGGCCTCGAGCCTGCTGCGCGTGGATGCGCAGGGCAACAAGCTCTGCGACTCGCCGTTTCCGGTCAACCCGGCCGGGTTCGTGATCCACAGCGCGGTGCATGGTGCCCGCCACGACGCGGGCTGCGTGCTGCACACCCACTCGCTCAACGGCGTTGCGGTGTCGGCGCAGAAGGCGGGCGTGCTGCCGATCTCCCAGCAGTCGATCTTCGTGCTGTCCGGCCTGGCCAGTCACGACTACGAAGGCGTGGCCCTCAGGGACGACGAGAAACCCCGCCTGGTGGCCGACCTGGGCCAGGCCTCGTTCATGCTGCTGCGAAACCATGGCCTGCTGACGACAGGAGCGACGGTGGCCGAAGCGTTCCTGAACATGTACCTGTTCGAGGCGGTCTGTGCGATCCAGGTGCGGGCGCAGGCCGGCGGCGGAGAACTGACCCAGGTGCATCCGCAGATCATCGCCACGGCCCGCCAGCAGGCGGCCCAGGTGACACGAGGCCTGGGCAGTGCCCTGGCCTGGCCGGGGCTGCTCAGACGCCTCGATCGCCACACCCCGGGGTACGACCGCTGAACGGTGCTGGAGGCTTCGCTTTCGATGGCGCCGGGAGGCGCCCCGTCCCCCCGTCATCGAAGGGCGCTCGATCGCGGGGGGGCAGGCTGCCCGGCCCCGTCCGGCGGCTGTGCACCGAGGCGAGGCCTGGCCTTCATCGTGCTAGAGTCCAGCCGCTTCCCGAGAGCTGACTTCGAGTCCCCAGGATCCCGCTGGAGTCCTCGCGCCCGGACCTGGTCCGGGGTCGTGGCCTCCGGATCGCGGGTTCGGGCCCCCACAACGCGCCGCGCTGCTGAATGCCCTGCAAGAGGCTTCCACCCCGACCCGTAACGCTGCTTGATCCGGGCCCGAGCATGTGTCCAGGAAGCCTGGGCCCTGCACGACGCTCGCATCGGGTCCTCGTGGCCATCGCGCTGGCCGTCGTGACGCCCTGGTCGCATGGCATGGGCTGGGGTCCCACGCCGCAGGCGGTCACGCTGGGTCAGCCGCTGGACCTGCGGTTGCCGGTCCGGCTCGATGCCGGCGAGGTGATCGCACCCGAGTGCGTGACGGCAGGCGTGATCCTTGCCGACCAGCGGCTGTCCAGCGCCCTTGTGCGGGCGCGTGTCGACGGGGGTGACACGGCGCAGGCCACGGTACGTGTGGTCACGATGGTGTCGATCGACGAGCCCGTGGTCGAGGTCGAGGTCAGCATCGGCTGCCCGACCCGCCTGTCCAGGCGCCTGGTGCTGCTGGCTGACCCGCCGTTGTCGCCGGTCAGCGTGCCGCTGACTTATCCGGCAAGTCCGACCGACCTGCCGGTCGCACCGGCTTCCACGCCCCCTGCGGTGTCCGAGTCGACCGGCGCTCGCCCGCCACCCGCATCGGCACCGGCACCGGCACCGGCGACGCAGGAGCCGGCGGCGCGCGCGCGTGTGAGCGAGCGGCCGGCCTCTGCCGCGCGCCGCGTGCATCGCAAGCCGCCGGCGGGCGATGCTGCGCCGGGCACGGCCGATGTCGGCAAGCCCCGGCTCAGGCTGGACGCCGAGCCGCCCCCCGCGTCGACCCGCTCGGCGGCTGCCGATGCGGCGGAGACGGCAGCCGCCGCAGCGTCGGCGGCCTCGGCGGCCATTGCGCAAGCCGCCCAGGCGGCGGCCAGCCGCGTGGCGGCGCTGGAGCTGGCCCTGGAGAAGATGCGTGTCGAGGCCAAGGCCGACCGCGACGCCCTGCTGCAGCTGAGGTCCCGCGCCGCCGACGCCGAGACCGCCGGGCGCTGGACCCCGTACTTGCTGGGCCTGCTGCTGCTGCTCGGGCTGGTCACCGCCTGGTTGGCCCTTCGTGTGCGCGCCATGACGCGCGAGCGCCAGGCCGAATGGCTGGCGGCGGCGCGGGAGCAGCGCGAAACGGCGGCCGCGCCTGCATCCACCGATTCGTCGCAGGCGGGCATCCCGTCGGAGCTGCCACGGACGCCGGTGGCGCCATTCAGCCCGACCAGCCCCGGCCCCCTGGGCATGAGCGGCACGGCGGGCGCCGAGGGTGGCGCCGAGGAGCCCTGGGCCATGCGGACCCAGGTCCTGTCACCGTCGCCGCCCGCGTCGGCGGAGTCCCGGGCGGTGTCGATCGAGGAGCTGATCGACCTCGAGCAGCAGGCCGAGTTCTTCATCGTGCTGGGCCAGGAGGATGCGGCGGTCGACCTGCTGGTCGAGCACCTTCGCAGCACGGGTGGCGGCAGCCCGCTGCCATACCTGAAGCTGCTCGAGATCTACCGCCGCCGCAACGAGCGCGAGGCCTACGAGCGCACCAGGGCACGCTTCAACCACCGCTTCAATGCCGTCGCACCCGACTGGGACGACGACGTGCTGCACGGGCGCAGCCTGGAGGACTACCCGAACATCGTGGCGCGGCTTCAGATGTCCTGGCCGACGCCGCTCGACGCGATGGCGGAGCTGGAGTCGCTGCTGTTCCGCAAGACCAAGGGCGAGCTGTTCGACATGCCCGCCTACCGAGACCTGCTGTTCCTGTATTCGCTGGCGCGCGACCTGCTGGACCGCGAGCCGGTGGAAGGCGGCAATGTCGATGTGCTGCTGCCCTTGTCCGAGGGGGCGACCTATACCGAGCCCATGCCGCTGGAAGACAGCCCCGAAGGGCTGCCGCCGGGCCTGCCCGACTTCGAAGGCCACCCGACGGTACCGGTCGACCTCGACCTCACGCAGCCGGCGATGCCCGACAGCATCTTCGGCGACCCCACCGAGCCTTTCAAGCGGCGCTGAGCGTGGTCGCCGCGGCCCGCGCGGCGCCTGCCGTCACAGGCGCTCGAGGCGCTCGAGCGCGAGGTCCAGCGTCTGGTCCCGCTTCGCGAAGCACAGCCGCGCGATGCCCTGCTCGAAGCCACCCGCATAGAAGGCCGACAGCGGGATCGCCGCGACCCCGGCTTCGCGTGTGAGCCACTGGCAGAACCCGGCCTCGGGCAGATCGCTCACCGCGCGGTAGTCCACCGTCTGGAAGTAGGTGCCTTCGCTGCACAGCGGCAGCAGCCGCGTGCGCTCCAGGCCGGCGCGGAAGCGGTCGCGCTTGCGCTGGTAGAACGCCGGCAGGCCGAGGTAGTGCGCCGGCTCCGCCAGGAAGCGGGCCAGGCCATGCTGCATGGGCGTGTTGACGGTGAACACGTTGAACTGATGCACCTTGCGGAACTCGGTCGTCAGCTCCCTGGGCGCGACCACCGTGCCGACTTTCCAGCCGGTGACGTGGAAGGTCTTGCCGAACGACGAGACGACGAAGCTGCGGGCGGCCAGCTCGGGGATGGACGAGGCGCTGACATGCCGCCGGCCGTCATACACCATGTGTTCGTAGACCTCGTCGGCAATCAGCACGATGTCGGTCGGCGCCAGCAGCGCGGCCAGGCGCCGCATCTCGGATTCGGTCCATACCGTGGCCGAGGGGTTGTGCGGCGTGTTGACGATCAGCGCCCGGGTGCGGGGCGTCAGCGCCGCGGCAAGTCGGTCGAAGTCGGGCCTGAAGCTGCGTGGCTGCAGCGGCACACGGATGACCTTCCCTCCGGCGAGCTCGATGTTGGGCGCATAACTGTCGTAGGTGGGTTCGAGCACGATCACTTCGTCGCCCGGATGCACGCAGGCCAGCACGGCAGTCAGGATGGCCTGCGTGGCGCCGGCGGTCACCGTCACCTCCTCGCCCGGGTCGTAGCGGCGGCCGTACAGGGCTTCGACCTTGGCCGCCACGGCCTCCCGCAACTGGGGAACGCCGGCCATGGGCGGGTACTGGTTGAGCCCGGCGCGAAGCGCAGCCTCTACGGCGTCGAGAAGCCGAGGATCGCAGTCGAAGTCGGGAAAGCCCTGGCCCAGGTTGACGGCATCGCATTGCTGCGCCAGCGCAGACATCACGGTAAAGATGGTCGTGCCGACCTCGGGCAGGCGCGAGCGAAGACGGGGTGTGGTGAGCGTCATGGCAGCAGGCGTGGCGGGAGGGGGAAATCGTGCGGAATCACAGGGCGTAGTCCGAGCCGCCGCCGGCCAGCGCGCGCCGGATCAGCGAGGTGCTCAGGCGCGGTGACAGCTGCTCGGCGAACGCGAACACGAACTGCCGCAGGTAGGCGCCACGCTTGAAGGCCACCCTGGTGGTGTTGTGGCCGAACAGGTGCCCCACCGGCCGCGCCACCAGGTCGCCGTCGGGCGGGTCGTCGCGCACCGCCACCTCGGCCACCACGCCCACGCCCAGCCCCAGGCGAACGTAGGTCTTGATGACGTCGGAGTCTATGCCTTCGAGCGCGACCCGCGGCGCCAGTCCGGCGCGGGCGAAGGCGGCGTCGATGCGCGAGCGGCCGGCCATCGCGGGGTGGTACAGCACCAGCGGTTCGGCTGCCAGCTGCTCGAGGCTGGGGCGCTCGGCGCCGGCCAGCGGGTGCGTCGCCGGCACGACCATCATGTGCTGCCATTCGTAGCAGGGCAGCGAGACCAGCCCCTCATGCTCGGCCAGTGCCTCGGTCGCCAGGCCGACCTCGGCGACATCCTCGAGCAGCAGCCGGGCCACCTGGTCGGGCATGCCCTGGTGCAGCACCACCTGGACCTTGGGGAACAGGCGCCGCAGCTCCGCCACCGGCTGCGGCAGGAAGTACCGTGCCTGGGTGTGCGTGGTGGCGATCGACAGGGTGCCTGCGTCCTGCTTGGAGTACTGCTCGCCGATGCGGCGCAGGTTGGCCACCTCGCGCAGGATGATGTCGATGGCCTTCAGCGCCTCCAGCCCCGGCTCGGTGATGCGGCGCAGGCGCTTGCCGTGGCGCGCGAAGATGTCGATGCCCAGCTCCTCCTCGAACTCGAGGATGGCCTTGCTGATGCCGGGCTGCGAGGTGTGCAGTGCCTTGGCCGTCTCGGTCAGGTTGAGGTTTCGGCGCGCCGCCTCCTGCACGAAGCGAAGCTGCTGCAGGTTCATGGCAGCGCCCGGTCGACCAGCGATGCGGCGAAGGCGGCCATGGCGTCGATCATGGCCGGTTGTTCGCCCAGCAGCGGATGCAGCACCCACTCCACCGCGGGGTGATCGCGCCTCAGGGCGTCCACCAGCACCGGCAGGTCCTTTCGCACATGACCTCCCGCACCGAGGAACATCGGCAGCACGCCGACCCGGTGGCAGCCGGCCGCTGCCAGGTCCGCGCCCGCGCCCGCCAGGTCGGGTTGCATCAGCTCGAGGAAAGCCAGCCTCACCTCGGTGTCCGGATGCTGCTGTCGCAGCCGGCCGGCCACCGCCTCGAAGGGCGCCGACCATCGTGGGTCGCGGGCGCCGTGGGCGAAAAGGATCAGTCCGGACTTGTTCATCGACGCACCTGAGTGACTTCAACGGTAGCGGACCAGCCATGCAAAGGCGGCCAGCGAAAGGGCCAGGAACAACGCGCTCGGGCTGGCGGCGGCGATCCAGGGCGTCCAGTCGCGCAGCAAGCCGATGTGGCCGGACAGGTTGTTCAGCAGCACGAACCCGATGCCGATCAGGATGCCGCCGAAAACCTTGAGGCTGACCCCGCCGGCACGCGCATGCAGGTAGGCGAAAGGCAGCGCCAGCGCCACCATGACCAGGCAGGACAGCGGGTACAGCGCCTTGCGCCAGAAGCGGATGCGGTGCTGCTGCGAAGCCTGCTCCTGGTCGCTGAGGTGAGCGCTGTAGCGCCACAGCTCCAGCGTCGTCATGGTCGCCAGCGGCAGGACGGCCGCGGCCACCGTCGACGCCGACAGCGTGCTCCGCCACGTCAGCGTCGACTCGAGGGCGGTGTGCACGGGGCCGTCGCTGCCCGGTCGGGGCCAGCGCGTGGTGTCGGCCTGCGACAGGGTCCAGGTGCCGTCGTCGGCGACCCGGGCCTGCGGGGCGACGACACGCTGCAGCAGGTTGCCCTCGGCGTCGAACTCGAAGATCCGCACGCCTTCGAGCACGCCGTCGGCGCGCGTGCCGGCAATGTTGATCGAGACCGAGCGCGCGCCGTCGGCGCTGCGCTCCTTGAGCCAGGCTCCGGCGCGGCCGACGCGCACGCCACCGTTGAAGCGGGCTTCGAGCAGCACGGCCGCCCGTTCGCTGGCCGGTGCCACGTAGTCGCCGAGCACGAAGTTCAGCGCGCCGAAGGCCACGCCCAGCACCGCCAGCAGCCCGAGCGCACGGCCCGGGCCCAGGCCGCCTGTGCGCAGGATCGTGAACTCGGAGGCCTGGGCCATGCGTGCCAGGGCATAGATGGTGCCGATCAGCACGGCGATCGGCAGCAATTCGTACAGATGCCCGGGAAGCTCGTAGGCCGCGCCCAGGGCGACATGCCACACGGTGCGCCCGCGGCGGCCGACCTGGTCGAGGTCGTCGACGAAGTCGATGAAGTAGAAGAGTGAAAGAAAGGCCAGCGCGACGAAGCCGACCGACGCGACGATGTCGCGATAGAGCAGCCGTCTCACCGTCCTCATCGGTCCCTTGCCTTGCCTTCAGTCGAGGCCCGCAGCCACCGCCGGCCGCCGCCAGGGGCGCCGGAACACCGCGGAATGGTCGCGCCGCCACAGCAGCCCGAGCGCCAGCAGTGCCACGCCTCCGTGCAGCAGCAGCAAGGCCGTTCCCAGGCCGATGCGCCCGCCAGCCACCCAGGCCTGGCTCAGGTTGACCAGGTTGAAATAGACGACGAAGGCGAGCAGCGAGAAGATCAGGTTCCAGTTGCTGGCCCGCCGCGGATGGGTGGCCGCCAGCCCGACGCCCAGCAGCAGCAGGTTTCCGGTCGCCAGCAGCATGCCGAAGCGCCAGGCGAGTTCACCGAGGTGCCGCGCATGCGGGTCGGCAAGCAGTTCACGCGTCGAAGTCGCCTTCGGGGGGCGACGCTCGGCCTCGCGCACCACCTTCTCGCGCACCAGCACGCGGTAGTGCTCGAAGCGCGACTGCGTGCGGTTGCCGTTGCGGCCGTCGATGTCGTGGCGCTGGCCACGCTCCAGCACCAGGAAGCGCTCGTCGCCTTCGCTCTCCAGCCGGGCGCTGCGGGCGGTGGTCACGCTCTCGGCCTGCGCCTGTGACGACAACACGAACACGTTGCGCGCCTCGCCGGTCTGCCCGGCGCTGGCGCCGCGCTCGACGAAGAACACGCGCCGCCCGTCGCTGGAGGTCTGGAACACGCCCGGGGCGACGCGCGACAGGTCGGAACGCTGCTGGTACCTGTCGCGAAGTTCCAGGCTGTTGCGGTTGCCCCAGGGCCAGGCGTACAGCAGCAGCGCCGCCACCACCACCAGCACCGGCCAGGTCGTGCGCAGCACCGGACGCACGAAGCGCGCGACGCCGACACCGCTGGCGAACCAGATGGCCATCTCGCTGTCGCGGTACATGCGTCCCAGGCAGACGACGATGGCGACGAACAACGACAGGCTCAGCATGGTCGGCAGGTGGCCGAGGGCCGTGTAGCCCAGCAGCAGCACCACGTCCTGCGGCGAGACCGTTCCGCTGGCCGCCTGCCCGATGGTGCGGATCAGGAACATCGTCAGCACGATGGTCAGCACGACCACCAGGGTGGCGCCGAAGCTGCGCGACAGCTCTCGTCGTATGCTCGAATCGAATAACATGCCCGGTTTGCCTGTGGAACCGATTATGGACTTCAAGACTTGGGTGCCGGGCGCGGCCGGCCTGTCCGGCGCCAAGGCCGATGCGCTGCTGCTGATCCTGGCCGGGGCCGAGTTGCCCGCCGGTCTTGAGCCGGCGCTCGCCGATGCCGCGCGTGGCGCCGTGCAGGCCGGCGACTTCAAGTTCGAGGCCGGGCAGCTGGTCGTGCTGCATGCGCCCGCGGGGGTCGGCCCGCGGCGCCTGGTGCTGGCGGCGGCCGGCAAGGACGGTGGCGTCAAGGCCTTGCGCCATGCGGCCGCGGCCGGCGTGGCCGCCCTCAAGGCTGGCGGCACGAGGCAGCTGGTGGTCGCGCTGGCCGGCGGCTGCACCGATGCCGACTTCGCGCGCGTGCTGGTCGGCGCCTGCGAGGAGGCCGTCTACACCTACAGGCACACCAAGCCCAGCGCTGCGGCGCCGTCGGCGCTGGCCAAGGTAAGCCTGGCCTGCACCCGGGAAGAGGCACGTGGCCTGACGCAGGCGATCGCCGAAGGCGCAGCGGTGGCCGCCGGCGTGGCCTTGGCGCGCGAGCTGGCCAACCGCCCCGGCAACCACTGCACGCCGGGACACCTGGCCGCGCAGGCGCGGCTACTGGCCAAGCAGCATGGGCTGAAGGTCGACGTGCTGGAGAGAAAGGATGTCGAGCGCCTGGGCATGGGTGCCTTCCTGGCGGTGGCCCAGGGTTCCGACGAGCCGCTCAGGTTCATCGTCATGCGCTGGAACGGCGCCGCGCGCACCGACCGGCCGGTGGTGCTGGTCGGCAAGGGCATCACGTTCGACAGCGGCGGCATTTCCATCAAGCCGGCAGCCGAGATGGACGAGATGAAGTTCGACATGGGCGGCGCAGCCAGCGTGCTGGGCACGATGCATGCGGTCGCCACGATGCGTGCCAAGGTCAACCTGATCGGCATCATCCCGGCGTGCGAGAACCTGCCCAGCGGCCGCTCCGTCAAGCCGGGCGACGTGGTGACCAGCCTGTCGGGCCGCACGATCGAGATCCTGAACACCGACGCCGAGGGGCGGTTGATCCTTTGTGACGCGCTGACCTACGCCGAGCGCTTCGACCCGGCGGTGGTGGTCGACATCGCGACCCTGACCGGGGCTTGCGTGATCGCGCTGGGCCATCAACGCAGCGGCCTGTTCTCGCCCGACGACGCGCTGGCGGCCGAGTTGCTGCAGGCCGGCGAACAGGCGCTCGACCCGGCCTGGCGACTGCCCCTGGACGATGAGTACGACGAGGCGCTGAAGAGCCACTTCGCGGACATGGGCAACGTCGGCGGGCGGGCCGGCGGCTCGATCACGGCGGCCAAGTTCCTGCAGCGCTTCACGGGCAAGTTCCGCTGGGCGCACCTGGACATCGCAGGCACGGCCTGGAAGTCGGGCGCCGCCAAGGGGGCCACCGGCCGTCCGGTCGGGCTGCTGACGCGCTTCGTTCTGACTCGCGCGCGCTGACCAGGGCGGCAGCCGGGCTGCGGTGGCGATGAGCGTCAAGGTGGAGTTCCACAGCGGGGTCGAGGATCCCGTGGCCTTTGCCTGCCGCCTGCTCAGGAAGGCCACCCGCAGCGGCGCGCGCGTGGCCGTGACGGCGCGCGGGGCCCTGCTGGGCCGGCTCGACCGCCAGTTGTGGACCTTCGACGAACGGGACTTCCTGCCGCATGGCCGCTGGTCGGGCCAGGGTCCTGCGCCGGGCACCGTGCGCCATGCGCCGGTCTGGTTGCTGGAAGCCGAGCCCCGTGACCCCGTTCCCGGGCTGCCTTCGATCAGGGTCAACCTGGGGGCTGCGGCGCCGGCGCCGTGCCCGGACCTGCAACGCCTGATCGAGATCGTGTCCTGCGAAGACGAGGACGTGCAGTCGGCTCGCGGGCGCTGGAAGGCCTACCGCGCGGCGGGCTGGACCATCGTGCACCATGGGGCCGCCCATGACTGAACGACAGCCGTCGGCCGAGCCGAGTCCGGCCGCACCCCGCGAGACCCCTGATCCCGGTCGCGGCGCACCCGGCACGACGCAGGAGCGGCCGCCGGCGATCCGTGTGCCCACGCTGACCGAGGTCGTCGCTGCCGCGGCGTCGGCCGAGGCTGCGGCCGAGGCACCCGACGAGGGGCGACTGGTGGCCGAAGTCCTGCACGAACTGCACCAGCGCATCGACCTGATGTTCGAGTACCGCGTGCGCGAGGCCTTGTCGCCCTTGCTGGCCCGGGTCGCCGAAACGCTGATCCGCGAGGCGCGCGAGGAGCTGGCGGCCACGCTGCGCGACGTCGTGCAAAGGGCCGTGGCCCAGGAACTGGCGCGGCGCCGTACGCGGTGAACCCTGTAGGCGCAGGCCGGCCGGGCCGCGTTGTGGCCCGACGTTGCGCCGCCGGGACCCTGCCGGGGCCGGATAAACCCCTTGAAGAAGGGGGCGGCTTTTGCAGTATCGTCCGGCGCTTCGTTTATCGGCTCACCCCGTTTGTCCTCGGGACAACAACCCAACCGGAGGTTTGTACATGCAATTCAAGCTCACCGCCATCGTCGGCGCCGTCGCATTCGGTTTCGTCGGCGCCACCTCGGCGCAGGATCTGGTGGTCAAGATCGGCCACGTCGCGCCGACCAGCGGCGCCATCGCGCACCTGGGCAAGGACAACGAGAACGGCGCGCGCATGGCCGTCGAGGAACTCAATGCCAAGGGCGTGACCATCGGCGGCAAGAAGGCCAAGTTCGAGCTGCTGGCCGAAGACGATGCCGGCGACCCCAAGCAGGGCACCGCTGCTGCGCAGAAGCTGGTCGACGCCAAGGTCAACGGCGTTATCGGCCACCTCAACTCGGGCACCTCGATCCCCGCGTCCAAGATCTACAGCGACGCCGGCATCCCGCAGATCAGCCCCTCGGCGACCAACCCCAAGTTCACGCGCCAGGGCTACAAGACCACTTTCCGCGTGGTGGCTGACGACGTGCATCTGGGCGGCACGCTGGGCAAGTACGCCGTCAAGGAACTCAAGGGCAAGAACATCGCCGTCATCGACGACCGCACGGCCTACGGCCAGGGCGTCGCCGACGAGTTCGAGAAGGGCGTCAAGGGCGCTGGCGGCAAGACGGTGGGTCGCGAGTTCACCAATGACAAGGCGACCGACTTCACCGCCATCCTGACCAGCATCAAGGGCAAGAAGCCCGACATCATCTTCTTCGGCGGCATGGACGCCGTGGCCGGTCCGATGATGCGCCAGATGAAGCAGCTGGGCATCGAGGCCAAGTTCATGGGCGGCGACGGCATCTGCTCCGGCGAGCTGCCCAAGCTGGCCGCCGGCACCATGGGTGACGGCCAGGTCGTCTGCGCCGAGGCGGGTGGCGTCGAGGGTGCCGCCAAGAAGTCGATGGACGACTTCTACGCCGCCTTCAAGAAGAAGTACAACGCCGACGTGCAGGTCTATGCGCCGTACGTGTACGACGCCCTGAACGTGATGGTGGCGGCCATGGTCAAGGCCGGGTCCGCGGAGCCCGCCAAGTACCTGCCGGTGCTGGCCAAGACCGAAGGCCACAAGGGCGTGACAGGCACCATCGCCTTCGACAACAAGGGCGACATCAAGAACGGTGCCCTGACGCTCTATACCTACAAGGGTGGCAAGCGCGAGCAGATCGCCGTCGTGCGCTGACGCACTGATGCACTGATGCACTGATGCGGTCGCGGGCCTTCCGGGGCCCGCCACCCCGGGACGGGCGCCTCGATGGCGCCCGTGTCGTTTCCGGGGCCGGCCCTTGTCTTTGTGCTGCCCTGTGTGCTGTCTCAGGCGGCGCCTGGCGGCAGCCTGCCGTACAGGCGACACAGCTCTGCCAGCCGCTGCGCGTGCCAGGGCTGCACCTGCGACCAGCGCAGGCGCCAGCGCCACCAGCCCGAGGACTGGCCTGGAAAGTTCATGCGGCAGTCGCCCGGCAGCGCCAGCACGTCCTGCATCGGGTGGATCGCGGTGTCGGCGACGCTGGCGCAGGCGGCGCGGATCATCGTCCAGGGCATGTCGTGGCCGTCGGTGGCCAGGTAGCCACGCGCGAAGTGGCGCTCGTGCTCGCTCGCCGTGGCCCACCAGCCGGCGACGGTGTCGTTGTCGTGCGTGCCGGTGTAGACCACCGTGTCGGGCTCATGGTGGTGCGGCAGGAAGCGGTCACTGGCGTCGCCCGCAAAGGCGAACTGCAGGATGCGCATGCCGGGGAAGGCGAACTTGCGGCGCAAGGCGTCCACCTCGGGCGTGATGACGCCCAGGTCCTCGGCGATGATGGGCATGGGCCCGAGGGCCCTCGTGATGGCCTTGAACAAGGCGTCGCCAGGGCCCGGAACCCAACGCCCCTTGACGGCGGTGGGCTCGCTGGCCGGAATCTCCCAGTAGCCGGCAAACCCCCGGAAGTGGTCGATGCGCACGATGTCCACCCGCTCGAAGGTGCGCCGTACGCGCTCCACCCACCACGCAAAGCCCTGCTCGGCATGGGCGGCCCAGCGGTACAGCGGGTTGCCCCAGCGTTGCCCGGTGGCACTGAAGAAGTCGGGCGGCACGCCGGCGACCACGCTTGGCCGACCCTCGGGGTCCAGCTCGAACAGGTGCTGGTGCGCCCAGCAGTCTGCGCTCTGGTAGGCGACGAAGATCGGCGTGTCGCCGACGATCTGCACGCCGCGCCGATGTGCGTGGGCCCTCAGCGCCTGCCACTGGCGGTGGAAGCTCCACTGGCAGAACTGCCAGAAGGCGATGCGCTGGGCATGCGCCTGCCGGGCTGCTTCGAGCGCCGCCGTCTCGCGGCGGGCCAGGGCCGGCGCCCAGTCGCACCAGTCCCGCCAGTCCTGTGACTCGGCCAGCGACATGAACAAGGCGTAGTCCGGCAGCCAGTCGGCCTGCGCCGCCAGGTAGGCGTCGTGATCGGCGCGCTGCGGCGGGCTGGCCGAAGCGGCGAAGCGCACCGCGGCCCGGGCCAGCCGCTGCATGCGGAAAGGCACCACGGCGGCAAAGTCCAGCCAGGCCGCGTCGAGCCCCTGAGCGGGCTCGAGGTCGGAGCGGTCAAGCCAGCCCTGGGCCTGCAGCTCGTGCAGGTCGATCAGCAGCTCGTTGCCGGCGAAGGCCGAGGGACTCATGTAGGGCGAGTTGCCCGGCCCGATGCCGCCCAGCGGCAGCATCTGCCACAGTGACTGCCCCGCTGCGGCCAGCCAGTCGACGAAGTGGCGCGCACCCTCTCCGAGGTCGCCCGAGCCATGCGGGCCGGGCAGCGAGGTGGGGTGCAGCAGGATGCCGCTGGCGCGCGGAAAGCGCATGGACAGGTCTCCTTCAGGGGGCGTCAGGGTCGGCGTCCTCGGCCAGCAGCAGCAGGCTGCGGGCGCGCAGCGGCACCCGCTGCCCACCGTCGACCGCCCAGTCGCGCCAGCCATGCGGCTCGGCGCTGTCGACTTCCAGCTGCCAGCGGCCGGCCGGCAGCAGGAAGTCGGCGTCGGTCTCGCGGGCGTTGACCAGCAGCAGCAGCGCCGGTCCCGGCCGCCCGGGGCGGGCAATGGTGGCGCCGAAGATGCGCGACATGCGGTTGCTCCAGTGGCCGGCGTCCAGTGGCTCGCCCGTGCGGCGCCACCAGGTCAGGTCCGGGCGCCCGCGGGCGTCGGGCAGGCCGTTGTACCAGCGGGGTCCCAGGGGCAGGCGGCGCCGGCGAACGGCACTGACATGGGCGACGAAGCGCAGCAGGTCATGGTCGGCCTGCGACCAGTCCAGCCAGGAGATCTCGTTGTCCTGGCAGTAGGCGTTGTTGTTGCCGCGCTGGCTGTGGCCCATTTCGCTGCCCGCGGCCAGCATGGGCGTGCCCTGGCCCAGCAGCACGGTGGCCAGCAGGGCGCGCTGCAGGCGGGCCCGGCGTGAAAGCACACCCGGATCCTCGGTCGGACCTTCCCAGCCGCAGTTCCAGCTCAGGTTGTGGCCATGGCCATCGCGGTTGCCCTCCTGGTTGGCCTCGTTGTGCCGAAGGTCGTAGCTGACCAGGTCCTTCAGCGTGAAGCCGTCGTGCGAGGTCACGTAGTTGACCGACTCCAGCGGCCGCCGGCCGCGTGCCTGGAAGATGTCGGCACTGCCGCAAAGGCGGCGCGCCAGCTCGCCGCGCGTGCAGTCGCCACCCAGCCAGAACGCCCGGGCGGTGTCGCGGAAGCGGTCGTTCCATTCCAGCCAGCCGGCCGGAAACTGGCCCAGCTGCCAGCCACCCGGACCGATGTCCCAGGGCTCGGCGATCAGGCGCACGCCGGCCAGCACCGGGTCCTGCTGCAGGGCCGTGAAGAACGCATGGCGGCGGTCGAAGCCCTGGTCGCCCCGTCCCAGCACCGGGGCCAGGTCGAAGCGGAAGCCGTCGACGCCCATCTGCTGCACCCAGTAGCGCAAGCTGTCCAGCACCAGCTGGATGGCGCGCGGCTGGCGCAGGTCCAGAGTGTTGCCGCAGCCACTGTGGTTCTCGTAGCCGGCTTTTCGATCGGGCGGCAGGCGATACCAGCTCGTGTTGTCCAGACCTCGCCAGGACAGCGTCGGGCCCCTCTCGTCGGCTTCCGGCGTGTGGTTGTAGACGACGTCCAGCATCACCTCGATGCCGGCCGCGTGCAGCGCCTGCACCATGCTGCGGAACTCCGACCGCGCGCTGGCGCCGTCCGGGCGTGTCGCGTAGCGTGGTGAAGGGCAGAAGAAGCCGATGGTGTTGTAGCCCCAGTAGTTGCGCAGGCCGTGTCGCACCAGGTGCTGCTCGTCGATCGCCTGCTGCACCGGGAGCAGCTGCACGGCGTTGACGCCCAGCCGCTTCAGGTGGGCGATCGCCGGCTCGCTGGCCAGCCCCAGGTAGGTGCCGCGCAGCCCTTGCGGCACCTGGGGCATGCAGCGCGTGAAGCCGCGCACGTGCAGCTCGTAGACCAGCAGTTCGTCGTCGGCGGCGCGCGGCCGGCTTGCGCCGGCGGGTGGCTCGGCGGCGACCACGCGCGCCTTGAGCGCGTCGCCGCCGTTGTCCCGCCGGTCCGGCTCTTGCGGCGCTTCCGCGCGCGCGCCGCCATGGGCGCCAGACCAGTCGAAGTCGCCGACGATCTCGCGCGCCCAGGGGTCCAGCAGCAGCTTGTGGGCGTTGAAGCGAAGACCCAGCTCAGGCTGCCAGGGCCCGCTGGCCCGGTAGCCGTAGAGCAAACCGGCAGCGGCACCCGGCAGCAGGCCATGCCAGACATCGCCGCTGCGAGCCGGCAGCCGCTGGCGCGACGTTTCGTGCCTGCCCGTGGCGTCGAACAGGCACAGCTCGATCGCCGTGGCCTGGGCCGACACGACGGCGAAGTTCACGCCGTCCGGCCCCACGTTGGCACCCAGCGGCCAGGGCCGGCCGTCCTGCAATGCGGCGACCTCTGGCGCCAGCGAGCTCAGGCGGTCCATTGCAGCATCAGCGTGGCCAGCGGCGGCAGGTCGACGACGATGGAGTCGCTGCGACCATGGCAGGCCACCGGGGCACTCTGCGCGGCGCCCAGCGGCGTGCCCACGTTGCTGCCGCCGTAGTGGGCCGAGTCGGTGTTCAGCCGCTCGACCCAGCGGCCGGCACGCGGGACGCCGACTCGCAGCCCGCGGTGCACCGCCGGGGCGAAGTGGCACAGCACCAGCACCGGCGCCGAGCCGTCGGCCGCATGGCGTACGAAGGCCAGCAGGCTGCGGCCGGCATCGTCGTGCGTGACCCACTCGAAGCCGGCGGGCGAGAAGTCCTGCTGGTGCAGCGCCGGTGCCGACACCATCAGCGAATTGAGGTCGTGCACCAGGCGCTGCACGCCGGCGTGCGCAGGGTCTTGCAGCAGGTGCCAATCCAGGCTGGCGTCGTGATTCCACTCGCGCAACTGTGCGAACTCGCCGCCCATGAACAGCAGCTTCTTGCCCGGGTGTGCCCACATCAGGCCGAAAGCCGCGCGCAGCGTGGCCAGACGCTGCCAGCGGTCGCCGGGCATCTTGCCCAAGAGCGACCCCTT
>Ga0209573_1002088_pt1 | contig 27068 bp, 21 predicted proteins | sample TNRBio252014_DNA_FD_185870 | JGI IMG/M metagenome (GOLD analysis project Ga0209573, IMG submission 185870) | Wastewater treatment Type I Accumulibacter community from EBPR Bioreactor in Madison, WI, USA - TNR Reactor_6/25/2014_ DNA (SPAdes)... | ecosystem: Engineered > Bioreactor > EBPR >... | reverse complement strand
GTTCAGCGCCACCAGCAAATCCATGATCTCGTGGCTGCGCTGGGTGTCGAGATTGCCGGTCGGTTCGTCGGCCAGCAGGATGGTGGGGCTGGTGACGATAGCGCGGGCAATGGCGACCCGTTGTTGCTGACCGCCGGACAGTTCGGCGGGCGTGTGCTTCTCCCATTGCCGCAGACCGACCGCGTCGAGCGCCTCGCGCGCCCGGGCGTGGCGGGCGGCGCGCGGCTCGCCCCGGTAAACCAGGGGCAGTTCGACATTTTCCAGCGCGGTAGTCCGGGCCAGCAGGTTGAAACCCTGAAACACGAAGCCGAGGTAATAGCGGCGCAGCAGGGCGCGCTGGTTGCGGGACAGTTGCTCGACGTGCAGGCCGCGAAACACATAGGCCCCGGAGGTCGGGTTGTCCAGACAGCCAAGGATGTTCATCGCCGTGGACTTGCCGGAACCGCTCGGCCCCATGATCGCGACAAAATCGCCGGCGTCGATGCGCAGGTTGACCCCGCGCAAGGCTTGAAATTCCGCTGTTCCCTGCCCGTACACCTTGGTCACTTCCTGCAACTCAATCAGCGTTTCGCTCCCCTCGCCCTGCGGGAGCGGGGTCAAGGGTGAGGGCGGCTGGCTCCCCTCGCCCGGTGGGAGAGGGGCTGGGGGTGAGGGCGCGGCTTTCACGGTTTTGTTCCCGAACTGGCGGTAATCACCGGCAGGCCCGGCTCCAGTCCCTCGCCCGTCACCTCGGTCATGCGGCCATCGCTGCTGCCGACAGTTACCGGCACGGCGACCGGCTGGCCGTCGCGCAGCAGCCAAATCTGCCGCGCCGCACCCCTGACCCCCTTGGCGTTCTGGGGTCGGCTCCTCGGACCCAGACCTCGGGGAGGACGGGGCAGCAGGCTCGCCACCAAGCCGCCGCCGCTGTTGGTCTGGGCTTCAGCCGGTTTCGGCGGCGTGAAACGCAGCGCCGCGTTCGGGACGAGCAGCACGTGATCCCGTTCGGCGGTGACGATTTCCGCCGTCGCGGTCATGCCGGGCCGCAGGCTGAGATCGTCGTTGTCCACGTTGAGAATAGTCTTGTAGGTCACCACGTTATTGACCGTCTCCGCCCCGAACCGCACCAGACTGATGCGGGCGGGATAGCTCCGGTTGGGATAGGCGTCCACGGTGAAGGTGGCCGACTGCCCATCGCGCACCTGCCCGACATCGGCTTCGTCCACATCCACCTGCAATTCCATTTGCGCCAGATTTTCGGCCAGGGTGAACAACACCGGCGCTTGCAGCGAGGCGGCCACGGTCTGCCCCGGCTCCACTTTGCGTTGGAGCACGACGCCGTCGATGGGTGAACGGATGGACGCCTTGGTCAGATCGGTTTCGTTGGAGCGCAGCGTGGCGCGCGCTTCCTCGACCGCCGCCCGCGCGCCGGCCTCATCCGCGATGGCGCGATCCACCATCGCCTCGGCCGTTTCCAGTTCGGTCGGCGCAGGCACCTTGCCACCGCTCAGCTTGGCGACCTGCCGCAATCGCCCCAGATTGGCGCGGGTTTCCTTGACCGTCGCTACGGTCTGCAACACCTTCGCCTCGGCGGACGCGAGCGCAGCCTTGGATTTCGCGCTCTGATCCCGCAGCTTGGCGAGATTCAGCCGCGCCAGAACCTGACCCTTGCTCACCCGGTCGTTGTCGTCCACCAATACCGCTTCGATGGTGCCAGACAATTCGCTGCCGACATCCACCTGATTGACCGGGGCCAGCTTGCCGGTCGCCGAGACCGTGACCCGCAGATTGCCCCGGCTGAGCGGTTCGGTCTGAAACTGAGGCGTGGCCTGGATCGCGGCCCTGGAGTTGAAATATACCCACCCGCCGGCAGCCAGCCCGGCGAACACGGCGAGCGCGACCAGCCAGCGCAGAACCTTGAAGCGACCGCGCGCCGGTTCCGAACCGATGATTTTCGCCAGTTCGGCATCCGCGACGGAGGGCGTGTTGCTCATGGCGATGGTCCTGCCGCGACGGCGGCGATCGGGTGGGCGGACGCCGGCGACCAGCCGCCGCCCAGGCCCTTGTAAAGCTGAATCAGCGCCTTGACGCCATCGGCCTGACTGAGCGTGAGCTTGTCTTCAACGGTCAGTACCGTGCGTTCCGTATCCAGCACCGTCTGGAAATCGATGAGACCGGCGCTGTAGCGGTGCCGGGCGAGCAGCGCGGCGAGACGGGCGGCCTGAGCGGCGGCGCGCAGATTTTCCTGCCGCAGGCGGGTATTGGTCAGGGCGACCAGCGCATTCTCGACCTCCGCCAGTGCGTTCAAAACCGTGGCTTCGTAGTTGATCAGGGCCTGCTCCTGCACGGCGGTCTGAATGTTGATCTGCTGGCGGATGCGTCCGGCGTCGAAAACCGGTGCAGCGACGCTGCCCAGCACGCTCCCCACCACCGCGTTACCGCTGGACAGGGCGCCGATAGTCAATGCGTCCAGACCGAGCGACCCGCTTAAACTGAAATTTGGATACGCCTGGGCCTCGACCACCCCGATCCGCGCGGTTTCCGCCGCCAGCGTGCGCTCCGCGACGCGCACATCGGGCCGCTGGCGCAGCGCATCCGCCGGAATGCCCACCGTCACCCGCGCGGGTATTTGCGGAATCGCGGCCGGATTGGACAAGCGGTTTGCTAACACACCCGGCTGTTGGCCGATCAGGATTTCCAGGCGATGTTCCGCCTCGACGCGGCTGGTTTCGAGGCTGGGAATTTGCGCGCGGGTCTGCTCCAGATTAGCGCGAGCCTGCTCCACGTCCAGCGCGGTGGTCAGCCCGGCCTGCGCCCGCCACTGGGTGAGTTGCAGGGTTTCGGCCTGGGAAGCCATGTTGGCCCTGGCGATGTCCAGCGCCGCCTGAAAGGCGCGCAGTTCCACGTAATTCAGCGCCACCTCGGCGACCAGCGACACCTGGACATCGTGCAGGCTGGCCTGGCTGGCTTCCAGATCGGCCTGGGCGGCTTCCACGCCACGACGGAGACCGCCGAACACGTCCAGTTCCCAACTGGCGTCGAACCCGGCGTTGAACCGGCTCGCCGTACCCCCGCCGCCCGATTCGCCGCTGGCCTTCACCCGCCGTCCCGCCGCCGAGCCGGAAACTGTCGGAAACAGTTCCGCCCCGGCCAGCGCGCGCCGGGCGCGGGCCTGGCGCAGCTTCGCCTGAGCAGTGCGCAGGTCGAGACTGGTTTGCAGAGCTTGGTCGATCAGCCCGGTCAGCGTCGGATCGTCGAATTGCCGCCACCAGTGCGCCAGGTCCGCCGGCGCGGTGGGCGCGACCGAAATCCCTGCCGCCGCCGCACCGCGCCAGGCAGCCAGCGTCGCCAGTTCGGGCGCGACGTAGTTCGGGCCGACCGCCGCGCAACCGGTCAGCAGAGCCGCAGCCAGCAACCCGACGCGGTATCGGAACCGTTGGACAGAAGTTGCGCGAAGGGGTGATTTCAAAATCATTTTCCTGATCGTAAGGGAAATTTCCCAGAGGAAACCGAGAGTTGGGGTCAGCGCATCTCGAACAGTTCCTGATGGAAGCGGGCGTCGGGCAACCCCAGCGCGGTCAAATCCCGCTTCAAAGCCTGGCCAAATCCGGCCGGTCCGCAAAACCACACGTCGGCATCGCGCCAGTCGGGGACGGTCTGGCGGATCCGCTCCGCGTCCAGCCGACCGTCGCGTTCATCCCACAATACATGCAGGCGAACGTTGGCGGCTTGTGCGTCGCGCTCAAGCAGGCCGATGGCCTCGGGGTCATAGACCGCCGTGGTGTGAAACAGGTCAATTATCTTGCCATCGGCTTGTCGAGCCAGGGCTTTCAGCCGCGAGATGAAAGGCGTAATCCCGATGCCGCCGCCCACCCAGATCTGCCGCTGTGACTCGCTCTGGAAGTTGAACCGTCCATAGGGGCCTTCCACTTTGACCGGGTTCCCGACATGCAGGCGATCCGCCAGGGTGCGCGTATAGTCGCCCAGGGCCTTGATGATGAATTGAATCCGGCCGTCGCCGGCCCAAGCCGATGAAATCGTGAACGGATGCGGCCCTTCGTCCTCGTGCAGAGTCACGAACGCGAACTGCCCCGCGTCATGACCCGCCCAGCGCCCTTTGAGCTGAATGCCGACTTCCACCACGTTTAAAGCCTCGTGGCGGACGATGGACGCCACTTCGCCCATGACTTTGCGGTTCGCCGCCACGCGATGAAACAGCACCAGGAATGCGGCCACGCTGCCGGCGGCCATCAGCACCGCCATGACGGATCCCAGCACGCTGCTCCAGTAGTCGAATTTCAGCAGGACCACCGAATGCCAGACCAGCGCCAGATAGGTTACGGCCAGCAGGTGATGGATTTTAAAGAAATGGCGGTATGGAAATCGCTTGATCAGGGCCAGAACCATCAGCGCCGCCGCCGCGTAAAACGCCCATTCGCCGATGCTCTCGGCCAGATGGCGCTGACTGATGAAAAACTGCTGGATCGAGTCCGCCGGCAAGGCAGGCCGGGGCGAACGCACCGGGCGCTCCAGCAAGCCCCAGCCGACCAGCCATTTGGGACCCTGAGCGATCAGCCAGTGGCTCACGGACAGCGCCAGCCCCGAGATGCCCAGCCATTTGTGCAGGCGGTACATCTTGTCGAGGCCGCCCAGGTAGGGTTCGAGCACGACGGGGCGAATGGCCAACACCATCGCCACGCTCATGACGCCGATGCCCAGCACGCCGGTGTATTGCATCAGCACTGCCCGCCAACTGAACAGGCCGCTCAGGCTCGACCAGTCGGTCTGATCGGCGAGCCACCAGAGACCTGTGAGCAGCAGCAGGTAAATCCAGAAAATACGTTTTATGGTTTGCATTCAACACTCCCCTTCATCATGCCGTTTCCCCGTTTTGCGGAGCGCCCTGGAAAATTGTCCTCTCGTTCCCACGCTCCCGCGTGGAATGCCGTTCGGGCCGCTTCAGCGGCCCACGACGCCGGAGCATCGCGACGGCTCTGGCTCCCACGCTGGAGCGTGGGAGCCAGATCAAGGGGCGCTATGAGAATGCCGCCACTGTACCCCCGGCATCCGTAAATGCGGGTTAGGGTTGTGTAAAGAAAGGTAAAGACGGGCAAAAACAGGTAAATGCGCTGGGTTGTTGAGCGGGGATCGCTATCATGATCGTCATGAACGGTAAATGAAGCGGTTGACGGCGATGATCCGGGTGTTGCTGGTGGACGACGATGTCGAGTTGGGCGAGATGCTGACCGAATACCTCGAACGCGAGGGTTTCGGCGCGACGGCCGTAGCGGACGGGGAAGCGGGCGTACGCGGCGCGCTGTCGGGCGAATACGGCATCGTGGTGCTGGACGTGATGATGCCGCGCCTGAACGGCATCGAAGCCTTGCGCCGCATCCGCGCGCAGGACAGCCGCCTCCCGGTGCTGATGCTCACGGCTAAAGGGGACGACGTGGACCGCATCGTTGGCCTCGAACTCGGCGCGGATGATTACGTGCCCAAACCCTGCACCCCGCGCGAACTGGTCGCCCGCATCCGGGCCATCCTGCGGCGCACCCAAGCGCGGGAGCCGGCCAGTCCGCCAGCCGGCCCGCTGACAGTGGGGGGGCTGACGCTGTGGCCGGAAAAGCGCAGCGCGGAATGGAACGGTTCACCGCTCGACCTGACCAGCACCGAATTCAATCTGCTGGAGGTGCTGGTTCGCAACGCGGGGCGGGTGGTGAGCAAGCAGGAACTATCGGAACAAGGTTTGGGCCGCCCGCTGGCCCGCTACGACCGGGGCATCGACGTTCACCTGAGCAGCATCCGGCATAAGCTGGGGCTGGACGACACGGGGCGCTCGCCGATTCAGACCGTGCGCGGCGTCGGCTATCAGTACATCCGGGAGTGACCGCCATGGGCCGGCTGTTCTGGAAATTCTTTCTGGCCTTCTGGCTGGCATTACTGGCGGCTGGGGCCGGGGTAGGCGCTGCGGTCTGGCTTTACCAGCAGACGCTCGACGAACGCGGCCAGGAATTGGCGAGCGGGCCGCGCGCCGCGTTTCTGGTGAACGCGACGGCGGCAACCCTTCGGCATGGCGGCGTCGCGGCGTTACAAAGCTTGCTGGAAGAGTGGCGCAACCGGGGCCGGGGCGGCGCGCATGTGTATGTGGTGGACGATGCCGACCAGGAGCTGCTGGGTCGGGTGGTTCCCGCCGAGGCGCTGGCCGAGGCACGCCGCCTGGCGTGGGAAGATCCGGAGCAGCGCATTGCCCGGCTGGAGCGCGCAGATCAGCGGCACTACCTGTTTTTCATTCCCGCCGAACGCGATGCGTCCTCGCGCCGCCCACCACCTTCACCGGCCATACCGATCAGCGTCGGTCTCGTAGCCAGTTTGGGATTCAGCGCGCTGCTGGCCTGGTATCTCGCCAAGCCGATTCGCCACCTGCGCGGGGCGTTCGACGCGGTGGCGGCGGGCAAGCTCGACACGCGGATCGGGCCGCACATGGGGCGGCGACGCGACGAAATTGCTGATTTGGGACGGGATTTCGACCGTATGGCCGGGCAACTGCAAATTCTGCTCGGCTCCCAGCAACGCTTGCTGCACGACGTCTCGCACGAACTCCGCTCGCCGCTGGCGCGGCTGCAAGCGGCTATCGGGCTGGCGCGGCAGCAACCGGAAAAGCGGGAGACCTCGCTGGATCGCATCGAGCGCGAGTCGGGCCGGCTTGATGAACTGGTGGGGGAACTGCTGACCTTGTCGCGGCTGGAAGCCGGCATGAGCGGCGTGGTGGACGAGGAGATTGATTTGGTGGAATTGGTGGCCAGCATCGCCGACGATGCGCGGTTCGAAGCGGAAGCGAACGGGCGCCAGGTCCGGTTTTCTGGTGAAGGGGAGGCTGTTGTCAAGGTCCGCGCGGAATTGCTGCACCGCGCCTTCGAGAACGTGATCCGCAACGCGGTGAAGTACACCCGCGAAAACACGACGGTCGAGGTCAAGATCGAACGGCGGGCTGCTCCTGACCGGCTGATCGTGACCGTTGCGGATTGGGGTCCCGGCGTTCCCGAAAGCGATTTACAGGCGGTTTTTGTACCGTTCTTCCGCAGCGGCGCGGGTGTGAAGGCAGCCGGTTTCGGCTTGGGACTGGCTATCGCCCGGCGGGCTATCGAAGCGCATGGCGGGAGTATTCGGGCGCTGAATCGTCAGGGTGGCGGGTTACGGGTCGAGATCGTCCTGCCGGTAGACGGCTTGTTTTGAGGGTCCATCCGGCCTTTCCGCCCGGATTTGTAAGTTGGAAGCGTTTTCGAATTTACTGCGGTGACCGCAGCAGTTGCTGTTTTTTGACCCGCTCGCGCATCTGATAACGCACTGCCGTTCGAAGGTTTCATCTGCGATTTGTATGCACGGCTGGATGTCTACGGGCTGGGGCCGGGGATTTACCCGAAAGCGGATGCCCCCAAGCCGCCTTTTCACCTGCACTGCTACTGTTTAACCGCGCTCCGGATCGACCTGATCCGCCGAAGCCGAAGTTCAACCCGAAAGCCGAGCGGGCGTTTCTTGAAGCGTTGCCGGCGAAAGAAGCGCGGGATGTGGCCGGGAGTTGGGAAAAACGGCGGCGGTTCGGGCAGCGGGAAGCGGGCGGCGGTCACCCGACCCGTGCCGTCGTCCACGTCGAGATGCTCGGCCCGCTGGCCCCGGCCCACGATCAGCGGTAGCAACGCGGCGATCTCGTCCCCTGCCAGCGGCGCGGCCAGCCGGGCGGGATCGGGCTTGAACAGCGCCTCGGGCAGCTGGGCCACGTCGATGACGTGCAACATCGCCCGGCAGCCGAACAGGGTTCCGGCCCGTTGCAGGATGCAGTAGTTTGCGGGGCGTCGGTGGTGACCGCCCAGATGGCGTTGGGCTGGGGGAAAGTCTCCGTCTCCTGATGGAACTGGTCACGTTGCGGATGCTCGCGGTAAAAATCGAACCGTTCGGGGGCGACGAAACCGAAGATTTCCGGAACGACCGCCTAAGTCAGGCCCAAGGTGCAGGGCAGAATGGCCGGTGGTTCGCCGCCGATCAGTATGGAGAAGCGGGACATGCGCGAAACCTCCAGTCAGATGGGATCGTTGTGGGTAGGGGTGACATCTGCGCTACGGTAGCCCCGAACCGACCAGAAATCCGGTCTAACAAAGCTTGCCGGTCAACTCCCGTACCCGCCGGCAACCCTGGCGGTTGTCAACAGAAAGGTCGTACCGTCAGAATCCGTAGTCACGGCGCGGTTGAGCCGCCCTTCGACAACCCATCCACCTGACCGTTGTGGAACGCCCGTGGCGGCTCGCAATCACCCGCGCCGCACTGCGCCACGCGCTCCGCCCAGGAGACCCTCATGCACCACCCAGACCTTCGTCCCGAACCTTCCTTTTCGCACGCTGACGATGCCGGAACCGCAGCGCGTGGCATCCAGCGCCTGACCGCGCGCACGGCTGAAATCGGCGGCGGTATTTCGGTGACGCGGCTGTTGCCTTCGCGGCAGCGGCGCACCATCGGCGCCTGGTGCTTCCTTGACCACGCCGGGCCAGCCACATTTGCCCCCGGCAGCGGGTTACGGGTGGGACCCCACCCGCACACCGGTTTGCAAACGTTCACCTGGATGCTCGATGGCGAGATTCTGCATCACGACAGCTTGGGCAATGAACAGATGATCCGTCCTGGTCAGGTGAACCTGATGACGGCCGGTCGCGGCATCGCGCACACCGAGGAATCGCCCGTCGTCGAGACCCGCGCCCACGCAGCGCAACTGTGGATTGCGCTGCCCTCCAGCAGCGCCGACATCGCCCCGGCCTTCGATCACTACCCCGAACTGCCGTGCTGGCAAGAACATGGCTGCACGTTCACGCTGTTGGCCGGCGCACATGGCGGACGCACCTCGCCCGCCAGGATTTATTCTTCGCTGATCGGCATGGATTTGCTGGCCGCCCAAGAGACCGAACTGGCGCTGCCGCTCGATCCCGCGTTCGAGTATGGCGTTCTGCCCCTTGAGGGCATGGCCGAAGTGGAAGGCGAACCGCTCGCTGCCGACGAGCTGGCCTATCTGGCGGAGGGCTATAATCTCCTGCGCCTGAAGCTTGCGGCGGGTACGCGGGTGCTGCTAATCGGCGGTCAGCCTTTCCGCGAACCGATCACTCTCTGGTGGAATTTCGTTGGCCGCGACCCGGCGTACATCACGCAGGCGCAACGCGACTGGGAAACCAACAGCCCGCGCTTTGGCGAAGTGACGGGCTTTGATGGTCCACGACTGGTAGCGCCGAGGTTGCCGTGGCAGGACGATCACACCATGGAGTCGCCGGACTGAGCGGACTGGCCGGGGAGCCGGCGCAACCGTTGATCATCGTTGAAAACCGGGTGATGGTCGCCGGTTCTTTCTGCAATCCATCCCTGCTCTCCCGCCCGTTCTGGGCGGGTCAAAATGAACGGTCCAGTCTATCGTGGACTTCCTCCGGCTCGGGAATCACCCGGTTCTACCGGGAAGGCGCAACAGTCCGCAAGGGTTCAGATGGACAATCCCAGCGTCGATCTTCAATGAATCATCTACAATAACAAGACTTTGTTTAAGACCGAGAATTTTACTTGGTTTTTGGCAAAGAACTTGCCCTCTCTAAGACTGGATGCAGGCTGGTGTCGAGGAAACCGCGCCATGTCGAGCAAACCGCCCTGCTGGAAACGCGCCGTGAACGCCAGGATCACGCATCCAGTCCATGCATCACGGGTTCTGAAGTTTTCCTGAACTTTCATTCCAGCCTTTTCTATTGCAACCGGGGAGTTCCAATGACGACGCGATGGCTTGCAAGACCGGCGTGGCGGGTCTTCATCATGATACTGGCGCTTTTGTCAGGCCGGGTGGTCTTTGCCGTTCAACCACTTCCTGACGAAGCGCCCACCGTTTGTTCCGGCGTCTTCGCCGAAACCGGTAGTATCCTGGCTCCAGAAGTGGCGACCGCTGAAGATATTGAAGCCTTTCATAAAGCGGTGGGCGCCTTGCGAACCGAACTGGATGCAGTGTGCAAACAGGATAAAACCGCACTCAAGCTTTTTAAAGCCAAGGTGCAAAAAGTTGTTTTCGAGATGAGCGCCGGGGCCACGGAGCCGACGGCCTATCTCAAAGACGGTCAGCTCATCGTCGAGTTTTACGGCGGATCGTTCGACGCGCGATCTTTTCGCCAGATCGTTAAGAAAGTCCTGCAAGATCAGAAAGTCCCACGGGGCGATTAGAGGAGAAAACAATGGCTACCTTCCCACTATCTTTTGTGCCAACCCTTAGCTACAAAAAGGGCGGCCGCCGCTTTGGCGCCAACCGCGATGACGGCAAAAGAAAACACGCTGCATGTGATCTCATTGCGCCGAAAGGAACCGAAATCTATGCGGTGGAAAACGGCAAGGTCACCTACGGACCTTATCTGTTTTATCGTGGCACCTACGCTATCGAATTCAGGCTGGATTCGGGAAAAGTGGTGCGCTATTGCGAGATTGAAAAAGTCGCTTCGGGCGTCGCCGTGGGTTCCATCCTGACCGAAGGAACCCTGATCGCCTATGTCGGCAAAATGTATGTGGATTCGATGCTGCACTTCGAGTTGTATGAAGGAACCGGCTCCGGTCCTCTAACAGTTCGTTCCAATCCCCCTTACCAGCGCCGCTCGGACTTGATCGACCCGACAGACTATCTCGACGAGTGCGCGCTTCTGGGGGCAGTACCCTATCCGAAGGGATGCGCGCTAGGGCCATGATCCCCATCTTCTGCATCCATACCTATCGCTCGCCTCGGCGCAGTTCGAGGCGATGCAACCGCTTCAGGCCAAGCCGGCATGAAGGAATGCCGCGCTGACCCGTTAACCCGAGGGCGCTTTCATGAGTCAATGCACATTCATAGTGGACGATAAGGCCACCGTTCAAGGGACGACCCTTTTCGCTGAGGGGAAGCACGCCTGCACCAGGGAAACGGGCGTCTATCTTCCACCGAATCATCAAGACCAATCCGACAAGCTGAATGTTATCCTTTGGCTGCACGGGTATTACGTTAAAAGCGTCAGAAATCTCCTCAGTCCCCGTTCTGTTTATGAAACAACGCTTCGGCAAAGCGTACTCGCTGCTAAAAAGGATGTGGTCCTCATCGCGCCCTGGCTGGGTTATCGCGACCTTAGCGGGGGCAGTATCGGCTTGGGCAAACTGGGTCAAGGCCGGGGATGTCAGTCCTATCTTGAAGAAGTCCTGGCCGCGCTCGGCGATTTTCAGGGCGTCAGGAATCTTCGAATCAACACCCTCATTATCGCCGGCCATTCGGCGGGTGGATTGATGATGCGGGATGCCGTGGGAGCGATCGGCGATCTCAAAGCAAACCTGAAAGAATGCTGGGGTTTTGATTGCATCTATGGTCCTGCCGATACCTGGAATGAATGGATTCGCGTTAATAAAATCAAAGTTAAACTCTATTTCTATATTGCGAATGGCAGCAACAAAATTTCCGCAGTCGATCTGATAAAACAGGTGAATGGCACACTAAAAAAACCAATTTTTTACCACAGCCATCAAAATATTTTTATGGCTCCTGCGCTGAAAGCGTATGGTACGATGGTTGACCGGATCGCATTCCAGTCAAATGAAGAATTTCAAGTTAAATTCGCCACGGATGCGTATGAGATGATGAGAAAAGAGGTCGATCCACTACTCGATGATCCGAAACCGGGCAAGTATTGGCAAAAAATTTATCCCTATTTAAAAGGACACTTTGAAGTGGTCAGGGATCTAGTGACTCCGCGCATCCAGCAATCCCCCGTGCTTTGAATCCATGGAGGCTCTCCGACGGTTCTTGTGGAACCCGTCAGGTGGACAACCGGCTTCACAGCCAGCTTATTGATTTATAACAGTCCAGAGTCGATTCTCAGCCGGCTTGGCAGGCTGAAAACCGCCCTGCACAGCCAGATCCACAAGAATCGTCGAAGAACCCGGATTTCAAGACTATCCGCCGAAAATCACCTATGTGGTGACAGGCGAGCAAAACCACAGCTTGTTGCCTTCGCTGTCGAGGAAACTGCCCACATAAAACTCCCCGTAGGGCCGTACCTCGTCGGCGATGATGATCCCGCGGGCGCGCAAGGCGTCCTGAGTTGCGGGGGCGTGCTCGGTCGCCAGGGTAATGCGTGGATTGGGCCGGTTAGTAGGCGCTGCCCAGTCGGGTTTAAGCATCAGGATGACCGAATCCAACCACCAGCCGACCGGTTCCTCGCCCTCGAACGCGGGCGGCAAACCGAGTTGCTGGCCGTAAAACCGATTGGCGCGATGCAGATCGGTGACCGCGAGGGCAATGACTTTAACCCGTTGCAAGCCGAGAGGCGGCAAGGTGGTGTACATGGCTTGGTGCTCCGGGACAGCGCGGCGTAGCCACGATGCCCCAAGAAGTTCGCTTTAAACCGCTTGCAGGACAGTCAATGCCTTGGCGGCGTCTTCGGCGGAATCCAGGCCGATATACAGAATAAACTGCGTCCCGAGCACCGCTGCCGAGAAACCGCGCAGATTGAGGCCCGCGGCGGCTAGTTGGGCGGCCAGTTGAGCGGCCATTCCCGGTTGGTTTTGGCCTTCAACCCGTATTGAATGCACACGTGCGGTCAGGTTGAAACCCAGGATGGCGGCGGCTTCGAGTTCCGCATCGCCCGTCAAGGGGGTGATATAGACGACCGACTGGTCGGGTTGATCAGGCTCTCGTCGGGCGAGGATGAAGTTGAGATCGGCGCCGGCTTCCCGCAGGCCGGCCAGGATATTCGCCAGGCTGCCGGGTTTGTCTTCGATGCGGGCGGCCCACACCTCGACACGTTCAACGATCAGGTTCATGGTTTTGTCCTCCTCCGCTATTCAGGCGGGTCACAAAACACATACGTTGGCTTACCCATCGCGAGCTGCCCGAAAGTGCGCTTAAGGCAGCTCGTTTAAAAGATAGTCCAGAAATCCAAAAATACCAGTGAAATACTCAGGAATTCAGCGCTCGGCAGACCTGAACCGAGCGATCTCAGGAGAGCACGGCAAAAAGCCGCCTCAACGGCTCGGAAATCGGCTCTTCCTTCGGTTTCTCCCATGTTCCCCGCGTCACCGATGAGGTTCAAACCATGACAGCCGAACGGACGGGGCCAGCGAAGAAGGGAGCGCCCAGTCGCGAAACGGACAGCCGGGTTGGAACAGCGCCAGCGGCAATGGTTTGTCTTCGTGAGCCAGATGGCGCTTGGCGGTGGCCCACACCGTCAGTTCCCGGGCTACACTGGACGTGTAGCCCGTTCGGGCCATCCGATCACCGTCATCTATTGGGGGGAACGCCATGATCGAGAGCGACGCCTCTTTTGGCCCAATTGAATTCAACTACTATCCGGTCGGTTCCGGCAGTGACTGGTTCACCAAATGGTTGCCCGGTTATCCTGCACCCCGCCAAGGCTATAAAATCCACATTTCCGCTCGCGCGGAGGATGCCGAGATCGTGGCGCGCACGGTGCTACCCCACTTGCGCCATCTGCGCGTCGCCCACAAGGTGGTCAGAAACCTGGAGCGTTACCGGCAGCAGCTCCTCACCGCGCAACGCGGCAAGTTCATCACCGTCTACACGAGAGATGCGGCCCACGCGCAACAGGTCCTGAACGCCATCAATCCTGAACTTGAGCAACTCCGGCGCTTCGGTGGCATTCGCCCCGGCCCCACGCCGACCACCCGCGAAAGCCGTCATCAAACCCCGGAAATCCCGGTCGGCGATAGTGGATGGGTTTGGACACGCTGGTTTGAGGAAGGCGACGCCGATTGAATACCGCCCTTTAAATTAAAGACCCCCCGCAGCAAGCTGCCGGGGTAGCCGGTGACGAACGCGCCCCGTGCCCATCCTCGGAACCGTCCGCAACAGGCGGCCTACCGGGCCGGGTCACAACCAAAGCGACCTTGACTCCCTGAATCCTGCACGGATGGGCGGCTTTTACTGCTGCAATCGGGTTGAGTTGCCCCTCAAACCCCCTTGGGAAGAGGGTGGCGTGTGAACGCCGGGGGATGCGTTCCGCAACCCCGTTCAGCACAGGGCGGTACTGGAGGAAACCCTCTCTCTTGACAAGGGAGGCAAGAACCCGTCGTCAATCCCACCTGGTTGAAACACTACATTGATCTTTAAAGCCAGTTCAGAAAAAGATTTTACCCATTCATGCCAGTCGAACCAGGATGTCCCCTCTGGGCGGTAGGGGGTTACTCAAGGACTTGTCAGCGATAGCGTCAGTCGCTAATCATGCCCGCATCACCATTCAAACCCACGCCAGCTCGGCCGAGGAAGAAAACCGGAGACTGATCACCCCCCCTCGTCATCTCTGAGGGACATGGCTGATTTTTGCGGCGCTATGATCGTATGCGGGCCTTGCAGTTTCCAGCCATGATCGCGGTGATGACGCCTATCCAACTCATCTCTAGTCGGGCCAAGCGAGCAGGCCAAAGCCATGGCGATTTTGCATCGCTTTTCCGATCAAAACCTCACTCTCGCCGATACGGTGGGTCTACATATCATAAGCTTGCGTGGCGTCCGGGAATGCTGGTCCACGGATTGTCATCTGGATCTGACTGGAGTGCCGCTGGTCGTTCACAGGCATTGACCGGCAAGAGATTGCGCGTTCAACGTCAAGGGTTATTTGGATCATTCAACAACGTCCGCATCATCCCCACCACCCGCGTAGTCACCGCATCCGCTGGCGCGCCCCGGCCCAGAATGTAGCCCATCAGTTGCGGGTCCTGAAGTTCCAGCAAATCAGCGAACGCTTGCTGCTCCTCCTCCGCCGCCTCCGGGTAATACTGTTCCAGATAACCCAAGGTCAGTAAATCCAGTTCTTTCATGCCCCGCCGGCAGCGCCAGCGCAATTTGCCGATCAGTTCATCCACGATTTAAGCCTCCACCAAAAAAAGCCCCTCGCCCGCGAACGGGAGAGGGGCCGGGTACAAGGGAAAACAGGGAGCGCCTTAGCGCCGTTCCACCATCAGCTTCTTGATTTCCGCGATGGCCTTCGCGGGATTCAGACTCTTCGGGCAGGTCTTGGTGCAGTTCATGATGGTGTGGCAGCGATACAGACGGAACGGATCTTCCAGAGCATCCAGTCGTTCGCCGGTAAACTCATCGCGGCTGTCTACGATCCAGCGATAAGCCTGCAACAGGATCGAGGGACCCAGGTACCGTTCGCTGTTCCACCAGTAGCTGGGGCAACTGGTCGAACAGCAGGCGCACAGAATGCACTCGTACAGCCCATCCAGCTTGGCCCGGTCTTCCTTGGATTGCAGACGTTCCCGCGCCGGCGGCGGGGTGATCGATTGCAACCAGGGCTTGATCGAGGCGTACTGGGCGTAGAAATGCGTTAAATCCGGCACCAGATCCTTGATCACCGCCATGTGCGGCAGTGGGTAAATCTTGACATCGCCCTTGATATCGCTCATCGCAATAGTGCAGGCGAGGGTATTAACGCCGTCAATGTTCATCGCGCAGGATCCGCACACGCCCTCGCGGCAGGACCGCCGGAAGGTCAGAGTTGGATCGAGTTCGTTCTTGATCTTGAGCAGGGCGTCCAGCACCATCGGCGCGCAGGTGTCCAGATCGACTTCGTAGGTATCCATGCGCGGGTTTTCGCCGCTGTCCGGATCCCAGCGGTAAATCTGGAACCGCTTGATATTCTTGGCCCCGGCGCCGGCATAGTAGGTCTTGCCCTTACCGATGACCGAATTGGCGGGAAGCTTGAATTGAGCCATGGCGTCGTCCTCTTAGTAAACGCGCTTTTTGGGCGGAACGTACTCCACCTCATCGGTCAGGGTGTAGGTGTGAACGGGCCGGTAATCAATGGTGACCTGACCTTTGGGATCCAGCCACGCCAAGGTGTGCTTCATCCAGTTCTCATCGTCGCGATCCGGGTAATCCTCGCGGGCGTGCGCACCGCGACTTTCGGGCCGGTTGATCGCCGACTTGATCGAGACCATGGCGCAACCCAGCAGATTATCCAGCTCCAGCGTTTCCACCAGGTCGGAATTCCAGATCAGGCTGCGGTCGCTGACCCGGACCTGCTCGAAATTGGCGAACACCTCTTCCAGCTTGTGAATGCCCTCCGCCATGGACTCGCCGGTGCGGAATACCGCCGCATGATTTTGCATGGTGCGCTGCATCCGCAGCCGCAGGCTGGCGGTTGACTGGTCGCCATTGGCGTGGCGCAGACCGTCGAAGCGCGCCAGAATCCGGTCCAGGTTGCCTTGGGGCAGCGCCTGGTGCGGCGCATTGGGCTTGAGCTGGTCGGCGCAGCGGTTGGCGGCGGCGCGGCCAAAGACCACGATGTCGAGCAGTGAGTTGGAACCCAGGCGGTTGGCGCCATGCACCGACACGCAGGCCGCTTCGCCAATCGCCATCAGGCCGGGGACGACCTGATCGGGGTTGCCATTTTTCAGGGTGACCACTTCACCGTAGAAGTTGGTGGGAATGCCGCCCATGTTGTAATGCACGGTCGGCAACACCGGCACCGGTTCCTTGGTCACGTCGACGCCGGAGAAGATACGGGCGGTTTCAGCGATGCCCGGCAGCCGCTCGTTGATGACTTCGGGACCCAGATGTTCCAGGTGCAGGAAAATATGATCCTTGTGCTCGCCGACGCCGCGCCCTTCGCGGATTTCAATGGTCATCGACCGGCTGACCACATCGCGGGACGCCAGATCCTTGGCGTTCGGCGCGTAACGCTCCATGAAGCGCTCGCCATTGGAATTCGTAAGATAGCCGCCCTCGCCGCGACAACCTTCGGTCAGCAAGCAGCCGGCGCTATAAATGCCGGTCGGGTGGAACTGGGTAAATTCCATGTCCTGCAACGGCAGGCCCGCGCGCAGCACCATACCGTTGCCGTCGCCGGTGCAGGTGTGGGCAGAGGTCGCCGAGAAGTAGGAACGACCATAACCGCCGGTGGCCAGCACGGTGGTGTGGGCGTGGAACACATGCAGCGAACCGTCGGCCAGATCCCAGGCCACCACGCCGCGACAGGCGCCGGCCTCGTCCATGACCAAATCCAGCGCGAAGTATTCGATGAAAAACTCGGCGTTGTGCTTGAGCGCCTGCTGATACAGGGTGTGCAGAATGGCGTGGCCGGTGCGGTCGGCGGCGGCGCAGGTGCGCTGGGCGATGCCCTCGCCGTAGTTGGTGGTCATGCCGCCAAACGGCCGCTGGTAGATTTTGCCTTCCTCAGTGCGCGAGAACGGAACGCCATAATGTTCCAGTTCGATCACTGCCGGGATGGCTTCGCGGCACATGTACTCAATGGCGTCCTGGTCGCCGAGCCAGTCGGAACCCTTGATGGTGTCGTAGAAATGCCACTGCCACTGGTCTTCGCCCATGTTGCCGAGCGCCGCCGACATGCCGCCCTGCGCCGCCACCGTGTGGCTGCGGGTCGGGAAGACCTTGGTCAGGCAGGCCGTCTTTAACCCCTTTTGCGCCATGCCAAAAGTGGCGCGCAGCCCGGCGCCGCCAGCGCCAACCACGATCACGTCATAATAATGATGAATGAGTTTGTATGCGTTGGACATGAAACCTCAGCCTCCGGTGGTGGGCGTCAGGCCAGTGCGATCTTGAGCACGGCGACGATGGAAATGGCGCCCAGCAGAAATAACGCGAGCTGCGTAACCAGCACCGCGATAACCTTGGCCCCTTCCGGGCGGACGTAGTCTTCGTAAATGACCTGCATGCCCAGACTGGCGTGATAGAACATGGCGGTCAGCAGCGCTACGAGCAAGCCCGCATTGACCGGACTGCTCAGCCAGTGCTGGAAGGCTTCGTAATCGGCGCGCGATACCGACAGCAGGGAAATGACGAACCACAGCACCAGCGGCACCAGAATGACCGAGGTGACGCGCTGCATCCACCAGTGATGGGTGCCGTCTTTGGCGGCGCCCAAGCCGCGAACGTGAGCAAGCGGGGTGCGAATACTCATAACGACTCTCCTCAGGGCGCGGCGATCAGCCAGCACAGGACGGTCAGGATGATGGACGACCACACCACGGCCCAGCCCGATTGGGTGGCTTTTTCCAACTCAAAACCGTGGCCGGCGTCCCAGAACAGGTGGCGAATGCCGTTGGCGAGGTGATAGAACAGCGCCCAGGTCCACAGGAACAGGAACAGTTGCCCCAACATCGACCCCAGCACCGTCTGGGCGTGTTCATAGGCTTCGGGACCGAGCGCGGCGGCCGCCAGCCAGTACACCATCAGTAGGGTGCCCACCACCAGCCCGGCCCCGGTGGCGCGGTGGGTGATGGACAGAATGGAGGTCATTTGGGGTCGGTAGTAGGGACCGATCATGAACGGCGACAAAGGCCGTTGTTTAGCTGACATAGGTTTCTCCTCGTTACGCATTGGCAAAAGAAGACGGGTCTTGTTTGATGCAGTGCAATAATAAACGAACGCCGGCTGAATTTCCGGAGAAATAGCAGGGGCGGGATGATGAAGGTGCTTCGCGCCCTTCGGACCCATGGCCCGACGAATCGCGGCAGCCGGTTAGAAGTCGATGCAACGTCCGGCCTTTTCCCAGTCGCCATAACGGGTCGGCTCCAGACCTTTGGGGCCGCCGTATTCCTGGGGTTTTGAAGGCGCTTGAACGTCGTCTTGGGAGGGGTCAGCGGGTACTGCGGCTGGCGGTGTGGGCAGCGGCGTCTGCGAGTGATTTTCGTTCATGCAACTCACTTTTATTTTGTGGGTTTTATGGATGACGGTGGCAGGCCATCCCGATCCCATTGACGGGATCTCCGGTGACTCCAAGGCAGCAGCCTTTGCGGTAGGGGGAGCGTTCCGGTCTATTATTTTGCGGGATTGATTATGCCATTTGCCGCTCATGGACGCAATGAACCGGCGGTGGTTGCAATGGCTCCCAGCTACTCAACCTTGGATATCAGAACCATGAATGCCGAATGGAATGCTTTGCTCGAACAGACCGGTGCGGTGCGAACGACGGATGCGGTTGACGCTTTTGGCCATCCGGAAACCGAGCGGGATGCAGCGCTGACGGGCGATGTGGGTTGCGATTTGTCACATCAGGGCCTGATCGCCGTGCAGGGACCGGATGCGGAGATTTTTCTACAGGGACAATTGACCTGCGATCTGCGCCGGCTTACGTCGGATCATAGCCTGCTGGGCGCGCACTGCACTCCCAAGGGTCGGGCGTTTGCCCTGTTTCGCCTGTTTCGGCGCGAGGAGAGCGTTTATCTGGAACTGCCGCGCGCCCTGGTCGATCCAGCGCTAATCCGCTTGCGGAAATATGTGCTGCGGACCCGGGTTACGCTGGAGGATGCCAGCGATACGCTGGCGCGGATGGGGGTTGCGGGGCCAAACGCGGCCGACTTGGTCGGTACAGTGCTGGGCGCGGTTCCACAAACCGTTAATGGCGTCGTAACTGCCGACGTGACCTATCCGCGTGGCGTCACCGTTATCCGCTTGCCTGGCCTGTTGCCCCGGTTTGAACTGCACGGCGCGACGCGCGAGTTAAGCACGGTCTGGAACGCGCTGACGCCCAATGTCACGCTGGTCGGTGCCGAACCCTGGCGGTTGCTGAATATTTTGGCGGGAACGCCAACCGTCCATCCCGAAACCGTGGAAGCCTTCGTGCCACAGATGCTCAATCTGCACCTGCTGGAGGGAATCAGCTTCCAAAAAGGCTGCTATACCGGCCAGGAGATCGTGGCCCGCACCCACTATCTGGGCAAGCTGAAACGGCGGATGTATTTGGCGCGGGTGGACAGCCCGACCCCGCCCCGCCCCGGCGACCCGGTGTTCTCGCCACCGACCGACGCCAGCCAAAGCGCCGGGCAACTGGCCGACGCCAGCCGCCATCCTGCCGGCGGTTACGCGGTGCTGGCGGTGGCGCGGATCGACTGCGCGGAGCAGGGAACGCTGCATCTGGGCGACGCGAACGGACCGGCGCTGCAGCTGGAACCGCTGCCGTATGGGTTTGATGCGGTGGCTTAACCGGTCTCGCGCCTGACCATGGAATGGGAACTGGTTGATTCACCGACTTGATCTTGCCGGGATCTTGCATCCCGGCACTGCGAGTGCTCAACCGCCAATCACTTGATGAAGTTCGCGGTAGCGGCCCGGAATTTCCGGGGATTGGCCGCCAAGGGAGTGCAAGCCTCCGCTCCGCCTACAAGAAACCGTTGCGTTTGCGCGAACCGGACAGCCCGCGACCAAAGCGAACATCCGTGCCTTTCTGGGAGGTGAGCAAGGCGCGGCGGTTCCTGAAGAGAACGTCACAACCATCCTCAAGAATTTTGGCGCGGCGAAGGCGGTCGTGGCGAATGAACAATCCCGGCAGCCGCTGGCGGACAACGCGCCGCCCGTGGCAACGGAAGCGCCGCAGGTGGACGTGGAGGAAAGGCAAAGGAAGGCATCGGCTGCGATGCAACAATCTGAGCAACGGGTTGCCGCCGTTCGCCAGACCCTCCAGAACTACCAGGAAGGTAAAACGGACTCGCCGGGCCTGATTACTGAAGTTGCTGATCAAGTGATGAAAGGCGGGTTGCCTTTTGAGCACGCCCAATCCATCTTGCGCTCCACGATTACGGACTGGAACGCCGTTGATATTGACGCGGCCTTTCAGCGGGTACTGGCGCATAAGGCGCGACGCGCAAAGCAGGAATCCCCTACCCCAGTCCCGCCGCCGACTGCCACCGGCCTGGCCCCTCAACCGCAACTCAACCAGGAGCCCGCCCATGGCCTGCAAGCCGAAGCCCAAGCCCAAGCCGCGCTGAATCAGACCGCCCCGACCGAACAGGAAGGGGCAAGGGCCAAAAAAGAGCCGTGGCAGAGTGCGCTTCAACAATCAGAACAAAGAACTGACAAAGTGCGCGGGATGATGCGCGATTATCGGTCAGGAGACATTGATAAGCAGACTTTCCTAACACAACTCGCGGAGCAGGTGGCGGCTGGAGAATTAACTCAAGATCATTTAACAGCAATCATGAGAGGGTTATGGAAAACGCCTGCCCGCATTGATTATGACGATATTGGATGGGTATTGCGGGAAGGACATAAAGCTGAGCGCCTGCCTGCCCCTCCCACTCCCGAAAGTGCCGCAGCGCCGGAAGGTTCGCCGTCCGCTCCGCGCGCTCTGGCCCGGAAGAACGCCGCCAGCGTAGAGAAAGCCCAGCGGGCCATTAAGCGCATCAAAGAGCAGGCGCAACGGGCCAAGGATACCGGGAAGACTTCCCAGTCCCGTAAAAAGATGATGGAAACCGACATGGCGACCTTGCGGCTTCATGCTGACAAGCTGGGTGTGCCGGTTCGTGACGCGGGAACGTATTTCAGCGAAGACACCTATGGAAAGATTGCGTCCGAAGTTGAGACACAGTTGCAGGGCTTGAGTGCAGCGTCTGTCGAACCCGCTGCCGCAGTGGAACCGGGGACGGCGGACCCGCAGCAGGCATCAGAAGCCACGTTTGCCCCCTCCCCCGCCTCTGAACCGGCTCCCGAACTCGCCACTGCTGAGGACAGTCTGGCGGCCCAACAACAAGATGAGGGTTCTCCTGAAGCACCGACTTTCTTTGCGCGGTTCTCTGAAAATAAAATCATTCCTATTCCTGACGCGCAATTAGTGGATTTAAGCCAATCTCCGCGCACGAAATGGCTAGCGGGAACCGATCATCAATTTGTGGTGCATCGGGCGTTTTCTACATCCGAGAAGCAAGAAGACAACGCTTATATCGTCACCCATGTAGGGACGGGTAGGACAATAAGGCATCAAAGCGAAACACGACAAACCGCGGCGGAGGCAATTTCTGCGGCGCGTGATCTGCTGGCAGAGGTTGGAGAGGCGAAATTTAATGCAAAATTAGCCACTCTTCCGAAGCTCGACGCCAAGCTGCCGCCCGTAGCCAAGAATCCCACCTCTGCCCTAGCAACTGCCGAAACGCCCACGGCCGCCGCTGGTCCGCCACTCCTCAAGCAGGACTGGCTCAAGGCCCGGAATGCGGCGCTGAAGGCCAGCGGGCTAAGCCTGAAAGCGCTAGACTTCGGACAGATCATACGCCTCCCGATGGTTGTTACTTCTTCTGATCCCACCGTTGCGCCCTATTGGAACACGGTTTTTGTCGCGCCCGAAGACCGAGAGGCCCTTGGAGTAACCGCGTTAAATCTGCTGCTGACCGGCAAGGATGCGCTGGGCAAATCCGCCAACGAGGCCGCGTTGAGCGGCGCTGGGAAGGAAGCCTATCGAGTCATGTTGTCCCGCCGCGAGCCGATAGCGGCTATCGTGCAGCGAGTGGGTCAGCAGGATTTGCCGGGAGACGCCATTTATAGCGCGGCCCGCCTATACTCCATAGCTGAACTGGATAGCGCCGCTCAAGAAGCAGGCTTCAAGACTGTGCGGGATTGGGCGGACAGCTTCCGCGCCCAGCCGGTAAAAGTTACGACCGAAGAGGAACTGCGAGCGGCGTTGTGGGATGACGTGGAACGCAAGCCGGTTGGCAAGGCGGAACTGCCGGATGGCACCGTCGTCTTCTTGCGCGACACCCCGACCGGCTACACCGTAGTCACCCGCTCCTCAGGGGGGACCATGGGCGAAAAAATGGGCGGGACCGCGATGGACCCGTGGGGAGGCCGGACGGCGCTGAATAGAGCTGTGGAAAGCGCCCACCTGCCGAAAGAAGCGGCGAAGAAAACGACGGCTGAAGATGCGCCGCTCTCCACTGCGCAACAACAGCAAGTTTTCAGCCTTAGCCTCGAAGAAACGCTCTTCACGCAAATTCTGGCCGATCTGTCGACCCGCAATCAGTTGGCTAACCCTTCCAACGCCTTGTTCAGCAAGGTGCGAATAGCCCGTGAACAAATCTAGGAGAAGTTGAACGATTGGATTACACGCCAACTGGATGAGAACAAAGGCGCGCCCATCGCCCCAGTCGCCAATCGCATTAATGCCGATTGGGCCGATGAAACCTATGCGCAAGCGATGACGCAGCAACTGGTCACGCGGGCGCTAGAACTGAAGGAACGCGCCAACCGCCCACCGCAGCCGTTCACGGCAGATGATATTGGAAAAACGATTCGCGCCAAGGAAGGAACGAATTGGCCGAAAGGTTCTACCGCAAAGTTGGTCGGTTCAGCTCAATGGAATGCGGACAGTCAGCAATGGTTGGTTAAAGCTAATCCGGGAGGTGGAGCTAAAACCGTTAATGCTCAAGAGTGGGAGCTGGATGAAGCTGTCGCCACCGCCCCCCCCGAGACCCCGGCTCAGCCCATCAAAGTCACGGCGCTCGATCAATTGGACGCTGCGTTAGCGAATGAAGCGGTTGTAGAACTCCCTGATGGGAAAAAGGTGCAAATCAAGGAGGAACGGGCGCTGGGAAGCCGCCCTGAAGAAAAGATCACCGAATTTGTTTTGCACACCACTTACCCCAGCGGGACGCAGAGCCGTAGCCAAGGATCAGTCCTCAATCCGCAGTCTTTTGATGAGGCATTGAAATATGCGCGGCAAGCTTGGCCGGAAAAGGCAGTCACTCCCTCGTCTACAGAATCTGCACCGGCTCCGGTCCCGATGCCTCAAGATGGATGGCGAGAAAGCCCGATAAAGATCAAGGCGTATGCAATCGCTCTAAAGAAGGCCGGTTATATACAGGACGAAGCGACGATTAACAACAGGTCAAAGTCTCGCAACTTTTTAGCATGGGTCAATGGGGTAGAGAACCAAGCGTTCCGAAAATTGCAACCTGCGATAGGGACTCAGGAGGTATTGGACCAGTTAGCGCAGCGGGTGGTTAAGGAGGGGATGTCTATCGGCCAATTGCACGTCATTGTGCAGCCATTTGAGGACGCGACCCACGGGGCCATCAAGATGGCGCTGCAACGGGCGGGGGCAACTCCGAAACAGTTGGAAGCGTGGGGATATGAGGGGATGACGGAAGCGCCCGCTAAACCCGCCGACTACGGCGCGAACAATACCCTAGTTACTACTGAACGGGCAAACGAGGTACGCAAAAAACTTAAGGCTAAACTGGGTCAGTTGAATGCGGGGATCGACCCAGAGCTATTGGCTTTAGGAACGGAACTGGCGGCCTACCATCTGGAAGCCAGCGCCCGCAAGTTTGTCGAGTTTGCCAAGGATATGGCGGCAGACCTGGATACCACGGTCGAGAAGATTAAGCCCTTCCTGCGCGCTTGGTACAACGGCGCACGGGACATGATGGAGGATTCCGGGCTGAATGTCGCCGCCATGGATTCACCGGACCAGGTGAAAGCGGCCTTGGCCGAGATGAACAATCCGCCTGCCCCCGAGGGGCGTACAATAACCCCAACGGCAACCACGACTCAGGAGAGCGGTAATGATTCCTCCAACCGAGGAGAAGTTGCAGAAAATGATCAAGACGGCGCTGCACGACCTGGCCCCGATCAAGTACCGGAAACTCAAGGAAAGCGGGGGACTCCCGCTGTTTCTGGAACGCCGAGCGGCAGAGATGAGGGAGAGTCAGGAGATCGCTCAGGATCGGGCGCTGTGGGAAATGGATCGCCAGGCGGAACGGGAACCGGACTTCGACAAGGGTCCAGCCCTGATGTGGCGAATACGGCAGGATTGGAGTCAGATTCTCAGCAGCCACCTCGAATTTCAGGACGATCCGACCGAGGGATAGACTTTCGGGCCACGCCCGCCGCACTGGCGCGCACCGGCAGTTGGCTGGACACCGCCAAGCGCAACGTCGCTATCATCGAATTGGCGCAACGCCTGGCGCAAGAAGGGCGCAAGGCTACGGCGGAAGAGCAGCAACTGCTGGCCCGCTATGTCGGGTTTGGCGCGTCGGACATCCGCAACGCCCTGTTCCCGACGTATAGCTCGCCCAAAGGCGAATGGGCGGCGCTGCGGGATCGGTTGGAAGCGGCGTTGTCCGCCGAGGAACTCGCCACCCTCAAGCAATCCACGCAGTACGCCCATTACACCAGCCCGACCATCGTTCAAGCGATGTGGCGGGCCATGCAGTTGATGGGCTTTTCGGGCGGCTCCATCCTGGAACCGGGCATGGGTATCGGGCATTTCGCAACCCTTATGCCCGATTCGGTGTTTCGGTCCTCCACGTATTCCGGCGTGGAGTTTGACGGGCTGACCGCTAAAATCGCCCAGCAGCTTTTGCAAACCCAAAACATCTTTCACGCCGATTACACCCAGCAGGCATTCCCCAACAACTTCTTTGACTTGGCGATTGGCAATCCGCCGTTTCAAGGCGGGGCGTCCGTGGACTACAGCAGCGGGCGCAAAACCTACCGATTCTCGCTGCATGATTTCTTCTTTGCCAAGACCCTCGACAAGGTACGTCCGGGCGGGATGGTGGCGTTCATCACCAGCAGCTACACCCTCGACAAGCTCAACGATAAAGCCCGGAAATTCATGGCCGACCGCGCTGATTTGATCGGCGCAATCCGGCTGCCGCAAACCGCGTTCGCCCAGAATGCCGGGACTTCGGTGACGACCGATGTGATTTTTCTGCGCAAGCGGGAACCCGGCGCGGAACCGGGCGGCGAACCGTGGCTGGGGTTGGAAAACGTCACCACGCCGGACGGGTCGGTGCTGGTCAACGAATACTATGCGCGGAACCCCGACATGGTGCTGGGCGATCTGCGGATTGCCGGCAGTATCGACGCAAACGGTCAGCACATTAACGGCCTCACTCCCGGTTCAACGGTGGTGGTGGCACGCGACTCCACTCCCGAAGGGTTGGATCAAGCCTTTCAGGCGGCGGCGGAGCGGTTGCCGCAGAACGTGTATTCCTCAGTGCGAGCGGCCCCGGAAGCCCAGCAGCAAGCCGTTATCGAGCGGGAGTTCAATCCCAAGGCGAAAAAAGAAGGACAGCTTTATCTGAATGACCGTGGGGCGCTGATGGTCCGCCAAGAGGGGATGGGCGTCAGCCTTCAAGCGATTGCGCCCAAGTTGACGGACGCGGATCAGGCGTGGCTTAAGGGGTATGTCGGGCTGCGGGATGCGCTCAACCAAGCCCGGCTTTCGCAGTACCAAGGCGGCGATTGGGAGGCGGATTTAGCGGCTCTCAACACCACCTATGACCGCTTTGTTCAGCAGTTTGGGCCGATTAGAGCCTTCCGCCTGCAAACCAAGCAAGTTGAGAATGAAGACGGCGAACTCGTCGCCGAAACTCGGCGGGTGTTCCTGAACAGCAAGCTGTTAGCGCTGGATGTGGATAATCCGGTCATGCAGGCGCTGGAGGACATCAACGCCAACGGCGACATCAAGCGCGGGCGCTTCCTGACGGGCCGACTGATCAATACCCCGATGACCCGCGAGGTGAAAACCTTGGGGGATGCGCTGGGCGTTTCGCTGGACGCCAAGGGCCGGCTGGATTTGGCCGACGTGGCGGAACGGATGCAGTTGTCGGTAGAGCAGGCGATTGAAGGGCTGGGCACCTTGATCTACCAGAACCCCAGCCAAAACGGCGCATGGGAATTGGCGGATGCGTACCTGTCCGGCGATGTGGCCGCCAAGCTGGCGGAAGCGCGGGCGATTGCCCAACAGAATCCGATTTATCAGCGCAATGTAGACGCCTTGGAGAAGGTGCAACCTCCGCCGCTGACGCCCATGCAAATTCGGGTCAAGCTGGGCGCGGCGTTTGTTCCGGCAGACATTGTGACCGACTTTGCCCGCACCGTCATGGGTGAAGAAACGACGGTCGTTAGCCATGATCCGGCGTCCGGGGTCTGGACGGTATCGGGCGCGACCGGCAAAGGGTCGCGGATGCGTCGGTCGGCCTCCGCCGAATGGGGAACCGAAGATCGGTCTCCTGCGGAAATCCTGGAGAACGTGCTTAACAACAAAACCCTGGTGGTTAAAAAAACCGACAGCGATAAAAGAACCTACACCGATCAAAACGCAACCGCGCAACTGAATGACGTAGCGGATCGGCTGCGGTCGCGCTTCTCCAATTGGGTCTGGACCGATACGAATCGGGCCGCCCGCTTGCTGGACATCTACAACACCAAGTACAACAACCTAGCGCCCCGCATCTTTGACGGCAGTCATTTGACGCTGCCGGGAGTCACCCGCACCTTCAAGCCCCACCTCCACCAGTTGCGGGCGATTTGG
>Ga0209573_1002086_pt1 | contig 27089 bp, 21 predicted proteins | sample TNRBio252014_DNA_FD_185870 | JGI IMG/M metagenome (GOLD analysis project Ga0209573, IMG submission 185870) | Wastewater treatment Type I Accumulibacter community from EBPR Bioreactor in Madison, WI, USA - TNR Reactor_6/25/2014_ DNA (SPAdes)... | ecosystem: Engineered > Bioreactor > EBPR >... | reverse complement strand
CCCCGAGGCCCCCGCCTGCACCTCCTGCGGCGCCTCTCTCTTCATCGAGACCGACATCCTCTGTCCCGCCTGCTATCAGTCCCGCCGCGCCCCCGGCCGACTCCTCCCGTTCGATCCTGCCCGCCGGCTCCGGGCAGCGGCCCGCCTGGCAACGCGCCGGTGCGACGACTGCGGCGGTTCATGGTGGCGGGTACACGCGAACGGCGACGCGGAGTGTGAGTCGTGCCGCCGGAACCGGGCCTCTACCACCGACAACCGGACACTTGGCATCCCTGCCGGAGGTGCCCGATGAGAGCCCTCCTCCGCTTCCTCGTCGCGCTCCTCTCCCTCGTCGCCGGAGGCGCCCGGTGACCAGCGTCGAGCTCGATGCCAAGGGTGCGATGCCCGCAAGTACGGCCCCCGGGGGCACGCATCGGGCCGGCACCCCTTCGGAACCACATGAGCCCCTTTTCAGACGGCGCCTCGCGGGGGGGCGTCAGCAGTCACATGGAGGGGGATTAAACGGCCCCCTAAAACGCCAGGTACGAGCCGGTGGGCTGATCCTCTCGGATCCATCCCACTCGCGTAATCGGGGGGATCAACTGAGACGGGCGGTGCTGGCGCAAGTCGCACAACCACGCGCCCCGCAGGCTCCTCGGGGGCGTCAATGAACCCCGTGAAGTGCAACGTTAGGTTTCTTCAATGAGGTCATCGACGTCACAAAGCGCCTTGCTGGAAGAGCATCGACGGCAACGCGGTCTTCACGGATGCCTGGAGGTGGCACTTCGACACCAGCCCCGTTCTCCGCTCCACGAAGGAGTGTGCGTTTCGACGGCACAACAGACCTCATCCCCGACCGGGGATCACCCGAGACTTCGTGAGGGCCCATAGTCGGACCGAGAGGAATACGCCGACCTGCACACACGAGATAGCCGATCCCTGGCTGAGTTGCGACGCGAGACGCTACCCCCAAAGAGACCTATCCTTGGTGCCATGGAGACAGGCGTGACCTTGATCCCCATCGGAAGGCCGCTACCGCTTACCAGAAGATAAGCCGCTCAACGTGAAGCAGATCTTCCGAAAGGCCCGCAACGTCCTCCGCTTCATCTGGGAGGAGTATGCGGAGGCGCGAGAGAGTGCTGTCCACTACGGCGCCATGTTTCTCTACGCATTGGGCCTCTGGTTTCTGTTTGTCACGTACCCATTCTGGGCCGGTGTGTGGTTCTGCCTCTGGCCCGGGCTGACCGCGTTAGCTATCTTCAAGTCCGATCGCGAGAAGGAACGCGAAGAGCTCCGGGAAGAAATCAGCCGCTATCGTCGGGAGTTGGAGACGATCGAGAAGGTCACCCGGGCGCGCATTGAACAGGAAGTCGAAGAAAAATGGCGGTCATGGGCGGAGAAGAGCCCGGTGATCGGTTCGCACCCTGACTCATCCCCGAGGGTCGCCTGTTCCAGGGCATCCGACGCGCCTGCCCCACTCACGGGCTCCCTCCGCCCCTGCAAGAGCGCCTGTCCGACGAAGGCATCGGACACCGACGAGGCCCCAAGTCCAGAGACTCTCGCCGTCGAATTCATCGACACGACCTTCGATTGCCACGGGCCGCTCCCCTTCAATACCGTTCTCGCTCAGGCCAAGGAACTCGGCGTGGTATCGGAGGTGGTGCAGTGCTTCCCCTCCGCGTACGAAGTCGTCTATTTCAAGACAGCCGAGGGCAGCCGCGCCCACCTGACGTCTCCGAATGCGGTGCATGAAGAGTGGACCCCGATGAGAATCCGCGAGTTCCTCTCTGGCCCGGCCCCACGGAACCAGGCGCAGCGAGGGGGACCACACGAAGACGACGAGAGGGCCGTGGCTGAGAACCCTGGGCCCTCCTCCTCGCCGTTCGCTGCTCAGGACTCGAGGACGAGGAAGCGCGCAGAGGAGGACATCTGGGCGCTAGGCAAGTACCAGCCGCCGGAGTGGATGAAGGACAGGGTGTATCGGGTGAAGTTCGATCCCCTGGCGTGGAAGGGGCTCCAAGACCGCGTCCCCCTTACCGCAGTTCCGTCCGTCCCATCCACACGAGAGGAGCCGTTGAGCACACGCGCGGCTTTGGCTCAGGAGCCCGTGGTGCCGGAGCAGTGCTCGGACCAGGGCGATCAGGGGGCATCACCGGTAGCGACGGGTCCAGTCGACGAGACGAGTGGTCTCCTCACGGCGATGCGGGAATCTCGTCAAGGGAGCAGGCTGTGGATCCAGTTCCCAGGCGAGGAGAGGGTTCTAGTCGGAGTGAAGGGCAAGGATCTGCCGCCGGAACTGCCACCGTGGGTGCAAGAGGCGCTCCAGGTCCGGAGGGCGAAGCGAGCGGCGAGCCAGGTCCTTGAAGAAGGCGATCGAGGCCTGCCCCCTCCCCCCAACGAGGAGACGGTTCCTGAATCCGCCTCCACGCCTGACACGCCTACACAGTCCTCCCCAGCATCTCCCGGCCGGCCGGAGACTGTGAGGGACCTCCTTGAACGAGGATGGAAGGTCAAGACGGTACGGCTCCCGTCGGACCCAAGGCCGGATGAGCCGCTTCATCCGACTCTGAGTGAGGTTCAGACTAGCGAGACCCTGTGGGCGCCGCCGGGGACAGATCCGGCGATATTCACCGTCCGCGTCCCGGTTTCGGCCAAGAGCTTGACGATACGCGAGTACCGCCACCTGCTGTCTCTGATGATGGCCGAACGGGCCGAACGGGACAGACTGACCGGGGCGGGAGTGATAACGGCCCTGGGGCCGGCGATCGGGGAGGGCGCGGCGGAGCAGATTCTGGTGGAGTGGGAAGAGGACCCGAACGCCAGCCCGGAGAGGGAGATCTGGAGAGCGATCGACCTGGCGTGGGAGGTCTCGATTCTCGACCAGGCGCTGGGGATGGCGGGGATGCCAGAAAAGGGCCCGCTGGAAGTGGCCCCGATGTCGGACGTGAACAACCTCGTGGCGAGGGAGAGCGTGAGCGACCTGGGGCTGGAGGACTGGGCCCAGCAGGTACCGGACGGGCCAGATCGGGCGTAGAGGGAAACTGGACCCGGAAGGCGGCTAGCGGCATGCCGCCTCCGCCACACTCCCCATTGTTCTCGGGAGTGCTATCGAGGGATTACCTGCCTCTCCGCAGGATCCCCTTCGCGCTACGCCGAGCTCTAGCTAGCGCTGTAGCCCCTCAGTCATCCCGGCGACTCAAGCGGCAACCGTCCCGTGCTCCTCCTCGCCCATCTTCTTCGGCCCCCGCCGCTTCAACCGACAAGGTCCTTAGGTCGTACCGCCAACAGCTCCTTGAAACGCTCCCGGCCACCCCCCGTGTGCCTCGATGACTTCGTCGATCTCCTTCATCAGGCGGATCGTTTCCGACAGCGCGAAGACGATCTTCTTGTAGTGCGCAATGTCGTCGCTGGAGAGCGTCCGGCCCTTGCGGTCCTTGAGCCACTTCTCGCAGACCTGGTAGCCACCGATATGAAACTTCCAAACGTCTTCGCGCACGCCCAGAAATCCGGTCGTCTGAGCCTTGTCCAGCCAGACAGTATTGCGCGACCACGAGACCTTCTCGACCTCGGGGATCCGGCCGCGGATGAACTCGGTCATGGGATCGGTGAGCTTGGGAGAGTCGAGCAGATGTAGGGATACAAGGAGTCCGCCCAGCTGCGCCAGGTCTCGAAACAACGCAGGGCCAACGGGAAGAGGGACTCGCGGAAAATCGATCCTGAGGGCCTCAGCGTACCGTCGGCGATAGCCTGGGCTGTGGAAGACCGCGTACAAGTATCGGAACACGTCCTCTGGCGAAAGCGTCGAAGCACTTCCGAGCCTGGTCTGCATGGCCTGAAGAAACTCTGTTGAATAGTTCAGCGTGTCCGCACGCTCTAGAAATAGACGCCCTTCCAAGGGACTTCTGAGTGGAAACAAATAGGGCGTACCAAGGGTGCTGGCCATGCTCCTATCGGTCATCGGTACTTTGGTGACGAACACTTCACACTCGTCTGGGACACCTGAGAGCTGCCTCATGGTAACGAGTGCAATGCTGCCGCCGAGAATGCACTCGCTCACGTCCCGGCGCGGGTACGCCAGGAACCCCTTGCTATTTCCCGTGAAGTACGTAAACCGATAGTCGAATGGTCGATACTGAACTTGAATGATCTTGCCTTTGGCCCGGGTATCCTGTTTCGCGAGATCGACTGTCCAGTCCCTCCCATCGGCTCCGAGGTCGTATTCCTGTCTGAGCCACTCTGCATCGTGGCACCGGAAATCGCTCAAGACTCGATCCAGATCGTCTCGCCGGAAGTGAATCGTCAAGCCGTCCCGCTTTGTCTGAATGCCAGAGTTATAGAACGGCATGACGGTCGGAAGTCTCTGCCAGCCTTCATACTCTGGTCGGACCGCGGTCCCTTCAAGTCGAAAGAAGAAGTTTGGCGGGCAAGGCACAGCAACCCGCCGCGTCGCCAGGCCAATGGATAGCCGGCTAAGCGCGGCGTACTTTTCCCGCCTCGTGCCAAATACACCGCCAACCCGCACCTCGCGCTGACGACCGGCGCGCAGGACCAGGAGTGAAATCGCTACGCCTTGCTTGATGTCAAAGACGTTCTCGTCTGGACCGCCATCAGGGGCGGATTCCTGCTTCTGGGCACTGCCGTGCAGGTCGAGAATATCGACTCTCTCGAAGGTCTCCAGGAGAGCCTGGCGCATTCGACGATGAGTAAGCCCATCGAGGTACACATGATTCGTGATGAGACCGACCGTGGCGGCGCCCGTTTCACTTGACAAGTGCTGTGCGAATCGGACGAACTTAATGAAATCATCATCGAGATTGATCTTCTTCTCATCAAGGCCGCGTTTGTAGTCTAGGAGAAGCTCGAGGATGACCGGAATCCTGTTTAGTTGGCCGAAGTTTGAGTACGGCGGGTTTCCGAGAATCGCGGTGAATCTCCGAGTGGCTTTCACAGCATTCACGGCCTGAGCTTCATGCGCGAGGGCAGGGATCGCGAAGGCGAACTTGCCACTCAGATCGTGAGCAGGCTCAAGCGCGTTCGTCAGAAACAACTGGACCCGCTCGGCGCTGCCGAAGCGGTACCCAGTCTCGTAGAGCTTGAGCCCGATCTTGAGGTGCGCGATGGCGTAGGGAGCCATCAGCAGCTCGTAGCCGTGCAGGCGTGTCAGCAGGTGCTTCGGCACGTACTCGTTCCACAGGGCATCGATCTTCTTCGCCCCGTGGCCTTGTGCCTTCCACTTGGCAACGAGCGTCGTGTGGATAACGTCGATGACCTCGACGAGAAAGGTGCCGGTGCCCGTGGCCGGGTCGAGGATCTGGATGAAGTCCTGGTCAGGCCAGACGCCCTCGGGCATCTTCAGGTCCTTGTTGCGCTTCGTCATCTCGCCCCAGGTGGTCGTGTCGGCGAGGCCGTCGACGAGGCCAAACTCTGTGCGCAAGAGCTCGTCTACCGAGCGCACGATGTAGGAGACAACCGGTCGCGGAGTGTAGAAGACGCCGCGCTGCATACGCTTCCCGGCGTCGTACTCTTTCAAGAACAGCTCATAGAAGTGGATGACCGGATCTTCCTGCGGGTTCCTGTCTCCGAAGTCGCGGACGACGGCCTCCATGTTGGCGTCGTCGAGCAGCTCGACGACCTCGGATACGCCCAGCTCGTCGAAGTCGATACCGGGCCCGCCTGCCTTGCCGCGTCGCCCGCCGACCTTCAGGAAGGTCTCCATAAGCTCGCGCAGGAACGGGTTCGTTCGCATGTGGCTGGCGAAGTCGTCGACCGTCTTCTTATGCGGGTATGCAATCCGCGCCGAGAGCAGGCCATAAGCGATGGTCTGTGCATACATGTCCGCGAACCCGTCAGCGTCAAGATCGTGGACCAGCGCCGCCTGGAACGCCTTCATGAGCTTGGTGAGCTGGCCAGTCTCGGTCTCGGTCTCGATTGCCAGCGCCGCCTTGATGCGCTTCCGGATCGCACGGGCCAGCTCAGCCAGGCGGATCGAGAGATCGCGAGAGGTGGTAATGATCTCGCGATAGCGCGCGGAGAAAGCTGCACGCCACTGTCTTCGCCACGCATCGGCGTCGGTCTGGTCGTCCGGCCACGCGAGCTGCTCCGTCAGCTCCCTGGCAACGGCATCGAGGTGCAGTGCCGTGTCAAGGTCGTCCCATCCGAGAACCTTGAGTGTGGGCAGGTCCTGGCTATCCGGCACCGCTGAGAAGTGCGCGAAGCTAATCTGCCGCTCGTCGCCCTCGCCGTAATTCGAGATAAAAAGCAGATCGTCTGCGGCCCATGCGGCGCGCTCAGAGCTGTTTGCCGAGGCTCGCTTTTTCAGCGCGACCTGGCTCAGGATTCGGCGTAGGGCGACAACTGGGAGTCTCTTCGGCTCGAACTTGACGAAGAAGATCCCCCAAGGCTGACCCGGAGACAGTGGGCGCAGTCGCTTGATCGACTTGATCTTCGCTGCGCTCCTGGAGTCGATACCTAACTCCTCCGGGGTGTACTCGAAGGTGAGCTCCTCGAAGTCATCACCCTCAATCGGCCAGCCCATCTCGTCACGGAGGTAGGCGACGAGCTGGTCGAAGCGACGGATTCCTGCAAGCCTGGCGCGGTGGTCAGTCGGCATCCGTTCAGTCCCCGTTCAGTTCCATCCAGCATTTCAGAGATGGCTTGACGCCCACGGGGGCATCCACCCGCTTCAGGTAGGTGTTCTTTATGTGCTTCTCTATCTTGCCGCGAAGTTCGACGAGAGTCTTCTCCTCAGTCGTGCAGTCGCGCAAGGTCTCGGGCCCGGAGCGGATGCTAGAGACGATCTCGCCCGGCTCCTCGAGAATCGCGTCCCTGTTGATGTCGTAGAGGTACCACCGTGAAGTACCGGCCGCCTCGGTGAACTCGTTCTTCTCCCTGTCCAGAGCGGGCAACGTGTAGCAGAAGAACACGCCACGGACGCCGTTGGCCACCCGCTTCCGGCCGCTGAAGATTGCGTTCGGTAGCCGCTTGAGTCGAGCTTCCAGTTCCGCGTCGTCTTGCAGGAGCGCCTGAAAGGCCAGGTGCATGTCCTCCACGGCCGTCTTTGTGCCTTCATAGGCGTGATTGAACTCTCTGAAAGCGTCGAAATCGTCCTCGGGTGTCAGCAGTTTCTTCCCCTCGATTCCGAGGGTTCTCGAGATAAGGAGCGTCTTCCGCGTGACGGTCGCGTAGAGCGAGAGGATCGCGTTCAGCTCATCGGGAGGAAGGAAGTTCCAGAAGCTCACCTTTCCTCGAGAGGAAGTGACTTCGGGGTGATCGGACACGAGCCTCTTCTCAACCTCTGGGTTCATCCGCCGGTCTACGCGCCCGATCCGTTGCATCAGACGCACGGGGTTCCAGTGGATGTCGTAGTTGATCATCCGTGAGGCGTCCTGGAGGTTGAGGCCTTCCGACAAGACGTCGGTGGAGATCAGGACGCGAATCTCCTCCCAACTCTTCCCCGCGAGCGCAGCCGATGACATCCCGTTGTAGTAGGGCGAAAATCTTTGAATGACTTCGGCTCGGCTTCCCTTAGTTCCGCTATCGACCTGGGCGACGCCCTCGACTCCCGCTAGCTCGACCTGACGCCTCAAATAGCGTGCGGTGTCGGCGAACTCTGTGAAGACGAGCACCTTCTGGCCAGCCAGCTCCTTGGTCTTTAGCAGGCGGATGAGCTTCTGGAGTTTGTCATCGTGCTTCGGCTCGAACCTACGGGCCTCCTCGAGAAACTGAACGACCTGATCGAGGTCGAGGAACGTCTCCGACATCATCTCTTCGACGTCATACTCCTTGCGGTTGAGCCTACATACGGCCTCCAGCATCTCTTGGGGCACGATGTCTTCGTCCTGATCCTCGTCACTCTCCTCACCCCACAGTTCGAGCTGGCGGTGCGTGGCGTAGCCTAGGATCTCCGCGTTCTGGGCCTTCCAGCGGTCGAGTCGCTTCTTCTCGGCTTCTGACTCGCTGTGGACCTCGAGAAATGCCAAGAGCTTTTGAAGCAGGCGGTCGCACGACAGCTCGAATGCAGCGACGGAACTCTCGAAACGCTTCAAGAACTGTGTGCGAATCAGCCCTACGACCTGCTGCTGCCGCCCCTCCATCAACTTGTCGATGCTGGTGTCCGGCCCCCTGTACCAATGCAGCGGGTAGTACATAGCCAGTGAGAAGAGGGGGGTCTGGCGAGCGAATGCCTTCTCGAACATGTCGAGCAGGTGACCGTACGTCTTCCGGATCGAGTACGCGGCCACCTGTGGTGCCTTCCGCTCTGGGAACACCGTCGCTTTGCCGGTCTCCCGCATCTGGCTCTCTCGCGCATAGGAGCGGCTGCGTTGGACGACGAGGTGGCTGAACACCGGGTCTTTCGCCAGGATCTCCTGCACTTCCGTCATGTTCTCGCCAGCACCTGTCTCGGCGAAACCGACGCGCCCGCTCAGGGTCTTTTCCATCTTGTTGAAGTGCGCACGCAGACTATTCACGCCCAGCGTACGGGCGAAATACGACTCTTCTCGGCGGGTAAAGAGCTCCGTCATGTGCCGAAAGTCACTCAACCGGTTGTTGATGGGTGTGGCGGTGAGCATGAAGAGGGTCTTCGGCCGTGTGGTGGAGTCGAGTAGATCGTAGAGCCGGTAGTAGCGCGACGGCTCCGACCCATCCTCACTTCCACCATGGATGCCAAGATTCCTGAAGTGATGGGCCTCGTCGATTATCACGACGTCGGCCAACTCGGCGATACGGCGGAATCGTTCCGGGAAGTCACCCTTGCGCCCCAGGTCCGTGTGGCTGAATGTAGCGAGGTTACTGAAGTCTGCTCCGCCTCCGACGCCGCCGATGTGCGGTAGCCATTCGCGCAGATGTGGTTCCCATACACCCTCCTTCGCGGCTTTCGGCGCAAAGAGCACTACACGCTTGCCCTCGTGTAGGACAAGTCGCTCGATTAGCATTAGCCCCACGAAAGTCTTCCCGAGCCCAACGCCGTCGCAGAGGAAAGCGCCACCGTGCTGGCGGGCGATCTTCATGAGAGCCCAGTAGGCTTCCTTCTGGTAGCGGTCTAGAAAAGGGAACATTCGTGAACGAGTCCCGTCCCACTCGCTGGCCGTCAGTTCGTGACCGCGAAAGAACTCCTGGAGTGCCTTGGCGTAGACGTCGAACGGGGAGTAGAGCCGCGTTTGGCGGTCGATCGTGTCGATAACCGCGTCGGTCACTTCGGTTGCTTCGTTCCAGTGAGTCTCGAACCACTCCTGGAGCTGAGCCACCTCTCTCGCGCTCTGGACTTGAATGTTCAGTTCGATATTTCTCGTGAGACCGGCAGGCGTGAAGTTGCTGGAACCGACCAGCGCCTGAGAGCCGATGACCTCGAGCTTGGCGTGCGTGATGTAGGCCTTAGCGTGGAACTTGTCCTTGTCGTAGACGCGGCACTCGATCTGGCCTGAACGGAGTGCTTCCAGGATTGCCGGCACGCCATGGAGGAAGGGGTTGGATTCCTTCGCTGTCTCGATGCTTCTGTCGAGCGTTTCGACGGCGCGTGCCCGGACCGTCTCGAGCAGCACCCTCCGGGTTCGCTCTGTTGTCTCGGCACCGAGGAGGATCCGGATCTTGTCCAGGCCCTGCCACTTTCCGTCCAGCGCGAGTAGCGCGCCGATCTCGAAATAGCCCGTCGCGATGTCGAACGCCCTCGCGATGCCGGTCCATTCCTCGAGATACCGGACCCCGGTCCAACCCGAGACGCTGTTGTCGACGATGAAGAGGTCACGACCTTTGGACTCAATGGTCATTGCGGTCCTCGTATCGGTTAAGAGTGTCGCTCAGAATCCCCGGTAACAGGCACGGTCTGGTGAAAGGTCCGAGATGACGAGGGTGGGGATGAATGCACGGCAGGGAGCGTCCGCGCTCCTCTTAGCGGCACCTCTCGCACTGTGGTTTCTCGGTCGAGCCACGCTGGTCCTCGGCCGGCCGGCCACGATCAGCTGCCCTGTAGTAGCCGAGTCCCTCGACGTGACGTCGCAGACGGGGCCGGGTTGCCGCGCCTGCCTCGTCGCATTCCTGCTGGAGGACCGGCGTGCCGACGTAGAGTGGCGATAGCCGAAAGCGTAGCGTTCTGACCTGTCCTCGCGTCCGGGAACGCCGTGCACGTCGACGTAGTACTTTTCAGTGATCTGGCTACGATTCAAACGTGCCCGTGTCGTTCGAAGACCGTCGCTTATGGGAAGAGTTACTCGCGCTTCGGCCGCACCTCGACGCGGAACATGATCCGGCGTGCTCAGGGATCTCCGACTTCCTCGGGAGGAACGACCGGAAGCGCACGTGCGACGAGTGCAAGGGCTTCCTGCTCGACGTCTGGCGTGAGGATCGGCGAGCGCGCCTCGTGAGCTGAGGCCGGTTGCCCGGAGGAGCGAAATAGCTACGCTCAGGCAAGGCAGAGGCAAGGAGAATCAGGACTCTGTTTAAGGCTATTCGGAACGTATTTACCTGTATGGCTTTAGCGTGAACATCTTCTCGCCGACCCCGTTCACCTCCATCAGGTCCTCGGTGCGCTTGAAGGGGCCGTTCTTCTCGCGGTGGGCGACGATCTTCCCGGCGAGCGAGGGGCCGACACGCGGCAGGCGGGCGAGCTCGTCGGCGGAGGCCTGGTTCACGTTGACGGTCTTCTTCGCCGGCGCGGGGGCGGCGGCGTCCGTGGCGTCCGCCGGGGAGGCGGCGGCGAGGAGGGCGAAGACTCCGAGGGCGAGGGCGAGCGTGCGGGCAGCGTTGCGAACGAACATGGTGTTCTCCTTCTTTCCTTTCGGTGGGACTGCCCCGGGTCGGGGCGGTGGACGTTCGTGGCTTCGGTCGGTTCGTCTCTTCTTCGCTCGGGCGCTCGTGGCCGGCTACGTTCTCTTCGTCATCCCGGCTCTCCTTTCGTTCCGTCTCTCGTTCGGTGATGCCGGGGCTGTCGCAACGTGGGTGCCCACCGACGCCGGATGCCTCTAAACAACTGCAAAAAAGCGTGTTGTCGGAATTGGACGGCGAGATGCAGTCGGAGAGCCGACAAGGTTTCCTGGCGACTTCGGTCCGTCCCGGAAGCTCGGGGCCGCATTCCGGGCGGATCGGGGGTTGCCAGACGATTCCGGGTGACGGTGACAGGAACTCCTGTCGCCCCGCGAACGATGCCGGCCCGGCTCGCCTCCGCGCTAACATGAGACGGTTTCGTACGTGCGGAGGTTTGGAGTGCCGACCGGGTTCCGGCAAATGGGTAGGGAAGTCGCTGCACGCCCGGGCGGCGCAGGGAGCCGTGCGTGATCCGCCGGGGCCGGCCCACGCTTCTTCTCCTCGAGAGCGATCCCTGGAGGAGCGAGAGCCTCGTCACCTTCCTTGCGGCAGAGGGCTTCGACGTGAAGACCGAAGACGCGGCCGTTCAGTCCGAGCCGGAGTTCGTCCTCGTCGGCCTGGGAGACGAACCTGGTTCCCCGACGACCCGCATCGAGAGGATCCGCGCCCGGCACCCGGAGGCGAAGGTCGTGGTCTTCGTCCGCGAGGTGAACGCGCGGACGACGTTTCCCTGCCTCATGGCCGGCGTGAAGGGAATCCTGCCGCAGTCGGCTGGACCCGCCGAGCTCCGGCATGCGATCCGCTGCATCCGCGAGGGATCGCTCTGGACGCCGCGCGCCGTCCTCTCCGAGTGGGTCGAACGCGTCGCCCGGCTCGGGCTCTCCGCCGGCAACGCCTTCACCCGATCCGAGCAGAGGGTCCTCGAAGCCGTGCGCGAGGAGCTCTCGAACAAGGACATCGCCCGGCGGCTCGGCGTGACCGAGGCGACGGTGAAGTTCCACGTGGGGAAGCTCCTGAAGAAGACGGGCGCCGCGGACCGCCGCGAGCTGGCCCGCTTCGCGAGCGAGACGCTCCCGGCCCTCTCCGGTGACGTTGTTTCCTAGACCAGGGTCTAGTCACGGCTCGACCTCGGGCGAAACTCCGTCTCGACCATTTTCCGTCTGCTCCTAGACCGGAAGATCGTGGCCGGACCGCCGATCCGGAGACATATTCTCTTCAGTCCCGGAGGCCCGGAGCCTCGCACTCCTCCAAAGGGACTCTCACTCCTCCGCACGGGGCGGTTGCGCGGGCCGGTGCAACCGCCCCCCTCTTTTTTTCGGAGGGGTTCCCCGACACACCCCGATGCTGTGCCAGGCGTGAAGTCGTGTATTGTTGAAAACAATACACGACTTCACGCCTGGCACAGGTTGCGGCGGCGGCCTCGCTTACACTCCCCCGCCGATGCCGTCCCCGCGGGATTTCCTCTCCCTCGTCGTCTTCGCCCACACCGTCTTCGCGCTCCCGTTCGCGCTCCTGTCGGCGGTTCTGGCGGCGAACGGCGTGCCCGACGGGCGCGCGCTCCTGTGGATCCTCGTCGCCATGGTGGGCGCCCGCTCGGCGGCGATGTCGTTCAACCGGATCGTCGATCGCCACATCGACGCGAGGAACCCGCGCACCGCGCGCCGCGAGATCCCCGCCGGGGTCGTCTCGCCCGCCGCCGCCGCCCTCTTCTGCGCCGGGTCGGCCGCCCTTTTCGTCCTCGCCGCCGCGCAGCTGAACCCTCTCTGCCTGTACCTTTCGCCCGTCGCCCTGGCGATCGTCCTCGGCTACTCGTACGCCAAGAGGGTCACGTCCTTCGCGCACCTCTTCCTCGGTCTCGCGCTCGCCATCGCCCCGGTCGGGGCGTGGGTGGCCGTCACCGGCGCATTCGCCCTCCCGCCCGTCCTCCTCGGCTTCGCGGTCCTCTTCTGGGTCGCCGGCTTCGACGTCATCTACAGCCTCCAGGACGAGGAGTTCGACCGGGCCGAGGGGCTCCGCTCCATCCCGGCGCGCTTCGGGGCCGCGCGGGCCCTCCAGATCGCCCGCCTCTTCCATGGGACGACGCTCGTCCTCCTCTACGCCGTCTTTCTCGCGGTCTCGGGCGGATGGCTCCTCGGGGCGGCGGTGGTCGTCGCCGGCCTCTTCCTCGTCAGGCAGCACCGGCTCGTCTCCCCGGGCGACCTCTCGCGCATAAACGCCGCGTTCTTCACCGCGAACGGCTGGCTCTCCGTCGCCGTCTTCGTTCTCGGCGCGGCCGACGTCCTCCTGCGGTAACCTCTCGGCTCCGTGGGAGCTCCCAGCGCCGAGAAGTTTCCTCTCAGGCACATTGCGATCGAAGGACCGATCGGCGTCGGGAAGACTTCGCTCGCCGGGCTCCTCGCCAAGCGCTTCTCCGGCACGCAGGTCCTCGAGGACGTCAAGAACCCGTTCCTCGCCGACTTCTACGACGGGCGCAAGGGCGCGGCCTTCCAGACGCAGATCTACTTCCTGCTCTCGCGCTACGGCCAGCAGCAGGAGATCGCGCAGATGGACCTCTTCAAGGAGCTCGTCATCGCCGACTACACGTTCGCGAAAGACAAGATCTTCGCGAACCTGACGCTCAGCGACGAGGAGATGCGGCTCTACGAGAAGGTCTGGGGGCCGCTCTCCGAGGCTCTCCCGAAACCCGACATCGTCATCCACCTCACGGCGAGCGTCGACACCTGCCTCTCGCGCATCAAGCTGCGCGGCCGGACGTTCGAGAAGTCGATCACGGCCGACTACCTGAAGCAGCTCACCGAGGCCTACAACTACTTCTTCCACCACTACCGCGAGACCCCGCTTCTCGTCGTGGACACGAACCAGATAGACTTCGTGAAACGGAAGGAGGATCTGGAGGACCTGATCCGCCAGATCACCCGGCCGTTCCGCGGTACCCAGTTCTACGTGCCGCGCGGATCCCGCTAGGGACCGCGACGGCGGACACGGAAGGCGCGAGAAGGGCAGGACCCGGCGAAGCGGACGATCCCGGAAGGGACGGCCGACCCCCGCCGAGAGAAACGCTCTCCCGTTTGCCGCACGCGCGGGCCCCCGCCCCGCTCGTCGCCTCCCGTGCGGGAGGTTGCCATGACGAAGGAACGGATCGCAGACCTGGCGACGGGAGCATCGAGCCCCGGGACGCCGGAGCACGCGAAGTCCCCGCGGCTCACCGCCCCCGCTCTCCGCGCGCTCAAGGGACGCCGGAAGATCGCGGCGCTCACCGCCTACGACGCTCCGACGGCCGCGCTTCTCGACGCCGCGGGGGTCGACCTCCTCCTCGTCGGCGACTCCATCGAGATGGTCGTCTACGGCGCCGCCGACACGCTCGGCGCCACGCTCGAACGGATGGTGGGCCACGCGAAGGCGGTCTCGGGCGCGGCGAAACGCGCGCTCGTCGTCGGCGACCTGCCGTACCTCACGTACCACACGACCCCCGAGGAGGCCGTGCGCAACGCGGCGCGCTTCGTCGTCGAGGGGGGATGCCGGGCCGTGAAGCTCGAGGGCGGCGTCCAGCGCCTGCCGATGATCAGGGCGATCCTCTCGGCCGAGATCCCCGTCATGGGGCACCTCGGCCTGACGCCCCAGTCGGTGAACGCCCTCGGCGGCTTCAAGATCCAGGGACGGAGGGCCACGGAGGCCCGGCGCCTCCTCGACGAAGCGAAGCGGCTCGCCGACGCCGGCATCTTCGCACTCGTCCTGGAGTGCGTCCCGGCCGAGGTCGCCGCGCGGATCACCGAGGCGATACCCGTCCCGACGATCGGCATCGGCGCCGGTTCCGGGTGCGACGGGCAGATCCTCGTCGTCCACGACCTCGTCGGCCTGACGGTGCCGGGAGCGCATGTGCCGCGCTTCGTCCGCCGCTACGCCGACGTCGGCGCGCTCGTCCGGAGCGCCGCGGCCGAGTACGTCGCCGACGTCCGGAGCGGGAGCTTCCCCGCGGAAGCCGAGTCCTTCGCGTCCGACCCGGTCGACCCGGCTGAAGCCGGTCCGATCGTCCTCTACGCCGCGGGAGCCCAGCGCCGGTGAAGACCGTCACGAACGTCTTCGACCTCCGCAGCGCCCTCTCCGCCTGGCGCGAGAAAGGGCAGCGCATCGCGTTCGTCCCGACGATGGGGGCGCTCCACGCCGGCCACCTCGCCCTCGCCGATCAGGCCCGAAAATCGGCAGGCAAGGTCGTCGTCTCCATCTTCGTAAACCCCACCCAGTTCGGGCCCGGGGAGGACTTCGAGCGCTACCCGCGCGACCTCGAAGCGGACGCCGAGAAGCTCCGAGAGGCCGGCGTCGACCTTCTCTTCGCCCCGCCGGTCGACGTGATCTACCCCCCCGGCTTCTCCACGACGGTCCATGTCGCCGGCGTCTCCGAGGGGATGGAGGGTGCACGCCGCCCCGGGCACTTCGACGGCGTCGCCACCGTCGTCGCCCGCCTGCTCTGTCTCGTCCTCCCCGACGTCGCCGTCTTCGGCCAGAAGGACGCGCAGCAGTGTGCCGTCGTGATGCGCCTCGTCGCGGATCTCGGCCTCCCGGTGGAGGTCCGGGTCGCCCCGACCGTCCGCGAGAGCGACGGCCTCGCGATGTCGTCGCGCAACGCCTACCTGTCGCCGGCCGAACGGGCGGCCGCCCCCGCCCTCTTCCGCGCCCTCCTCGTGGCGCAGCTCGTCCACGAGCTGGGCGAGAAGAAACCCGAAAAGGTCCTCAGAGCGTTCCGGCTCGCCCTCGAGACCGAGCCCCTCGTCACCCTCGACTCCGCCGACCTCGTCGACGCCGCCACGATGCGGCCCGTCGCGAAGATCGACCGTTCCGTCCTCCTCGCCGCGGCCGTGAAGATCGGCCGGACCCGTCTCATCGACAACGTCGTCTTCGGGGGGTGAACCATGAAGCTCACGATGCTCAAGGCCAAGATCCACCGTGCCACCGTCACCGGCGCCCACCTGGACTACGAGGGCTCGGTGACGATCGACCAGACGCTCCTCGCGGCCGCCGGGATCCTCCCCTACGAGCGTGTTGAGATTTACAACGTCACCCGCGGCACCCGTCTCGCGACGTACGCCATCGAAGGGGAGGCCGGCTCGGGCGCCATCGAGATCAACGGCGCCGCGGCCCACCTCGCCGGACGGGGCGACCTCGTCATCCTGGCCGCCTACTGCGAGATGACCCCCGAAGAGGCCCCTTTTCACCGTCCACAGCTCGTTTTCGTCGACGGAAGGAACCGGATCGCCGAGCTGAAAGCGTCCGAGACACCCCATACCCTGCCGGCCGGTGTCTGAGGCGAAACGTCACTTTCCGCTTGAATTGGCTCTCGGAAGGGGATTAGAGTCTCGCGCAGCCCGTGGTCTTCCTTGGTCCTACCCCAGGAATCCTCGATCGGCTCCAGGATTTCTCGCGTTTGAGGAGGGTTCAGTCCATTCCCAGTTTCCGGGGTCCCGTAGGGGAAACGACCCCACCGCAGCCTCCTGAAGTCCCGGAGCCGGTAAACAGTTCCCCGCGTCCCTCGTACGCGGGCTCTTTTGGTGTGCGCCAGGGAGTCCCGCTCCACGTGAGCTCGATCTCCTGAGACCAGGAGACCACGGAGTTAAGAAAAGTCATGTATACCGACAAGTCCATCCCCTGCATCGACTGCGGCGCCCCTTTCACCTTCACGGCGAACGAGCAGGAGTTCTACGCCCAGAAGGGCTTCTCCAACGAGCCCAAGCGCTGCAAGATCTGCCGCGACAAGCGGAAGAACTCCGGCATGGGCGACGGCGGCTCCCGCCAGCTGTTCAGCGTCACCTGTGACGCGTGCGGCAAGGCGACCCAGGTTCCGTTCAACCCGACGAACGGCAAGCCGGTCTACTGCCGCGATTGCTACCGCGATCGCCGCACGGGCATGGGCCGCTGAGCAGCGAGTAGAAAAACACGGGCTAGGGTGAGGGCGGGCTTCGTGCCCGCCCTTGCTTTTTCCTGCGGGCCCGCCCGCGAGGCGCTCGAGGGGCGTCGGGGCCGCCGGAGTTACCGGAAGAAGTAACCCTCGAGCGATGGACCGTCGAGCCAGAGGCCCCGGAGCACCAGGTAGAAATAGCCGGCAAAGAGGGCCATCACGGAGACGGCGAGCCCGAGGAACAGGACGAGCGTGCTCGGCCCCAGCCCGGAGGCCGGGAGGCGACGATCAAGGTGATCCTTGTACTTCTCGAGCTCGGCGACTCGGTTGAAGCGCTCGGTGCTTGGCTCCCGCATGAAGTCCGTGAACGCAGATTCGAGGTGGTACGAGTACTCCACGAGGAACCGCTGCTTGAGCCGGCGCATCGATATGGCGATCGCCACCTGGGAGGCGAAGAGCATGGCGAAGAAGACGCCGGAGTCGACGATGACGAATGCGGTGCTCAGGACGGGGGCTGTCTCGAAGGTCTTCCCGACGTAATGCTGGATGGCGAAGAGCGCGAAGCCGGGCGCCCCGATTGCCGCGAGCGCGAGGTAGAGCGTCCCGAGGGGCTTCAGCGAAACGGCTTCGGGCATGCCGACGAAGTAGCGCACAGGAAGGGCGGCGAACCTCGGGGCGAGCTCGATCACCCGGATCACGAAGGCCGGGACCCACACGAGGGCGAAGATCTCGAAGAGGTAGAAGGAGTACCGCACGATTCCGGCAGTCGTCCCGCCCCGAAGCCAGAGCTCGCCGCCCGGGGCGTCGAGACCGCGCACGCAGGCGAAGACGAACGGCACGGATCCGATCATCCAGAGCCAGAACGACGCGAGGATGAATCGGTCGCCTTTCAGCGTCCCGCGGACGTCCTCCGGGTCGTCTCCCCCGGGGCGATAGGAGCCGAGGCGGACCATCTCGGCGAGAAACCACCGGGAGAAGGTCTCGGTCGGGAGCGTGACCGCGCCCTTCATCCGCCCGAAGGCCGAGGCAAGAACACGCGCGCCGAGGAACGGCGCCGTGAGTCCCCAGTAGCAGAGAAGTCCGATGGTTCCCAGGCGGAGGAGGTTGGCGACACTGAGTATCCGGTAGCTGGTGGCCAGGACGACGGCGAAAACGATCCCCACGAGGATCGCCGCCCCGGCGTAGGGTCGCCGCGCGATCCAACGCCATGGCGGGATCGAAGTGACCCAGAGCGCCAGTTTCGGCGCCTGATCTCCGCCCGCGTCGAGAAGCCTACGAACCAGCGCGGTGGCCTTCGACGCGATCTCGCGGTCGAGGATCTCTGGCGGGGCCTCAGCGGTGTCGATGACGACGTCAGGCAGCGCGCCAACGGCTTCCCTGTACGTCTGGTTGGCCGGGTCGAGGCTCACCGCCCGGCGCAGTTGGTCCGCCGCAGCCCGGGGCATTCCAAAAAGCTGAAGAAGCTGGCCGTGGGCGAAGGGGAAATGCGCGGAATCAGGTGCGAGCCGACAGGCCTGCTGGGCCGTGGCGAGCACGTCTCCCGCGGGTTGTCGGTCCGCGAGCATCGCAAGGCTCAGCCGCAGCTTGTTCTCGGCCGAGTCCGGGTCGAGCCGGTCCGCCTCGGCAAGGTGGCGAAGCGCCTCGGCCGGGAGCTCGCGTTCGAGCATCTCCTGTCCGAGCGCGGAGAGGCGCGTGGCCTTCGCGCGACTCTCCCGGGAAGCGCCGACGTGGACTCCGCCCACGTTCCGGCCGATCACCTTTCCCTTGAGGAGGGCGTCGAGCGGGATCTTGCCGGCGAGGTACTCCTCGATGCCCGCGAAATCGCCCGTGGGGTCCTCGAGCCGGAGCATGTGGCCGCAGCCGTAGCTCAGGTACTGAAACGACCGCCCCTTCACGGCGTTGTAGAAGAAGATCTGCGCGGCCTTGCAGTTCGGGCAGTGCCGGAACAGCGCGTACGGTGACAGGTCGAGGGCGAGCGTCGGCGCCGGGTCCTGGGAGAACCTCATCAGGTAGAGGCGGCCGTCGAGAATCGCCATAGGGCTCCGAAAGGTGCGGAGCTCGAATTCGCGGCCTCTGCTGACCCGGGCCGTCGCCTGGAACGAGCCTTCGCTGAGGACGACCTCCTCTACGTAGCCGAGCGGGAAGTCCTCGAGGAACGCCAGCCCTCCCACCACCTTCATGACGAGGACCTGGAGGGCCTCGTGCCTCTGGCGGTACTCCTCCTCCGAGAGCCGGGAGCCGTGCGCGGAGGTGTTCCTGTAGGCCGCGACGAGGTCGAGGAGCGCGGCGTTCGTGACCCTCCCCTGGGGCGGGTTGAGGTCCGCGACCCGGCAAATGCTCTCGACGGCCGACCGGACGGATTCGTCACCGCCGAGGCGCTCCTGGTACCAGCGCAGCAGCGCGTCGATTACCTCGGAGCGAGGCAGCTGTTCGTAGCACCGCAGGGACGTGCGCAGCAGCGCGACCCAGTGGCCCAGAGAGGACTGCGCGAACCCCTGTAACTCCCGCCGGAACTCCTCGTTCGGGGCTCCGTCGGCCAGGAGGCTCTTCGCGCTGATCGCGGCGAGGAGCTTCACCACGCTCTCGGTCACGGAGACCAGCGCGCTCACGCGATCGAACCAGCGCTCTGTGCGGATGTCCCGGTACTGCTTCACGGCGGCAGCGATGGGATAGGCACCGATCGCCTCGCTTCGGTTCAGGGCCGACGTCTCGTGAGCCATCTGTGATCCCCTTCCGAGGGAGAGTCCGAGGGACTTTCTCACAGAAGATGACCGCGGCACCTCCTGTAGGCAGACGGGCAAGTCGGCTCAGCCCCCGGACGTCGGCGGAACGGGCGTGCTGACAGATGGCAGGGGAAGCGGGACACTGTGGCCTGGTGAACCGCGTCCATCGGAGGAGGTCGCATGGGAATTCTTCTCGGCGCCCGGGAGCTGGGGCTGACCACGGAATGGCGGTTCGGATTCGTGCCCTTCGGATACAAGGCCGAGTCGACGCCAGGCGCCGTCTTCCTGGACGTCGGCGGCGGTCTTGGACCGGGAATCCTGGACCACCACGCCCGGTCGGGCTCGGACAGCACGGCGTCGATGGTCCTCGCGCGCCCGGACCTTGTCTACAACCACCTCGTCGGCCCGTGGCTGACCAGGTACCCAGGGGGGCGGGTTCCGGAAGGCACATCCTGGCGAGTGACGATCGTCACCCACAGAAACCCGGACTGGGACGCCATGACCGCGGCGTGGCTCGTCATGCGTCTCGTCGAGGAAGGTGGGTTCCCCGACTGGGCGCCCGGGCTCGCCGCCTACACCCGCGACGTCGACCAGGGGCTTTGGCGAATCGACCGCGAGGGAGCGGTTTCGGTTCTCGCACCACACGTCGGATACCTCGGCCTGCAGAATTGGAAGGCTGAGGGGCGAAGCCTGGACGACGAAGAGTGCCTTCGTCGAGGCTTCCGGCTTCTCGAAGCCGCTGTCGCCGGGGTCGAGCTCGCCACGGGCGCTGGCCCCGCAGGAAGGGACGAGTTCTTGTCGCCTGTGAAAGGGGCGGACGCGTGGACCCGGCAGCCCGAGTTCGAAGAGATCCACAGGTTTCTACTGAAGGATCGGGAGAAGTTCGCCAGCGACCGCGATGATCGTGACGAGCGGGTCACGGAACTGACCCTGCCCGATCGCAGCGGGGGCGGACGCCTCAGGGTGCCTGCGTGGGTGGCCCGCCGTCCGACAAGAAGCGTTCTCAACAAATACTGGGTCCGCGCCGAGGACGTTCCTGTCTTCGTTTGTCCCTACTCCCGGGACGGAAGCGAGATCGACCGCATCGAAGAAGGCCCCGTGTCTTTCCCGCGCGTGATCATCTCGGTGGACCCGACCTGGAAGGACGCTGTGGGTCGGGCGCCGGATCTTCGTGGCCTGGGATTCGCCCTCGAACGGGCAGAGGCCAGTGCGAGGCGCAAGGACGGCACGGATTCCGAGCGGATGGGCCCGCCTCGCTTCCCGAACGGCTACTGTGACAACAGGGACCCCTGGTACGACGGCCGGGGACACGACTGGACCATCGTCGATTCGCCGGCTTGCGGGACGCGCCTGTCCTACCGGTCAGTGCTCGGAGTCCTCGCGAACGAGCCTTTCTGGCAGACGCCACTCGAACGAGGCGAGGTCACACTCGTCTGGACAGGAGCGCAGGAGCCGCGCCTCACCGAGCCTCTCACGCCGATTCCGCCGTTTCGGGGAAGGTCGGACACGCTGAAGGCCTTTTCAGCACAGACCGCCGAAACGGGGCCGAAGCCCCTGCCTTCTGTAAGCGACGCGTTGTACCGCGTTGAATCCCGGGTCCGGCAATTCCCGGCGGGAACCTGCCCACCGATGAAGATCGTCACGATCCGGTGCGAGCCGGGAGCAACGATGGAGGGCCTGCTCGAACGTCACGGCAGCGTCGTTGCAGACAACGGAAGGGCGCCAGACTACTCGTGCAGCCGCGTGCGGTTCTCTCCGCACCTCGGAGACTCCGGCGGAAAGAGCGAGCTCTTGTCGACCCTTGCGGGCGGGGAAGTCCGGCCGCTCGAGGAGCTCGGTCCCGGGGAGGAAGGCGTGCTGTTCAATGGACGCACCCTCCTGGTTCGCGGCAAGGCCGCTCCAGATGAGAAGGAGGAGTCCGTTGCGGACGTCGAGGTTCTCCTCTACGCCGCCTTCGTCAACGAGACGCTCATCGCCCTCTCGGAAGAGCTGTCTCACCAGGTCGGATCCGGGAGCGTCCCGCTCTCAAGCGTCGACACGGGACGCCTGTTATCGAGAATGCTGGTCTTCCAGACCTGCCACTACCAGTTGGACGTGAGCCGGCTGCCCCGCGGCCGGACGATCTCCTCGCGCCTCCACCAAGAGCTTCGCCTTGGCGAACACTTCTCAGAGGTGCAATCGGAGCTCGACCGCCTCTCCGCCCTCGAGGCGAACGCCGCGGAGCGGAGAGCCGCTCGCGCGTCTCGCGTTCTGGAGTTCTTCCTCGCGGCCGTGGCCGTCGCAGGAGTCTTCCAGACCGTAATCGCCCTGTTCACGCTGGACGAGCGGACGACCCGGCTGCGCGAGTTCTGGTACTCGATCGGAATCGTCAGCGTCATCTCGGTCGCCATCCTGGTAGGGGTCAACATCTATCGGAGGAGTGGACCCCGCCGTGGACCGGAGTAGCTGCGGGCTCTCCGACGGCCAGGTCGGGGCGAGGTGCGCCTGGACCCGGGCCTCGGACGAGGCCGCGAGGAGATAGCGAAGCAACGCCTCTGTGTTCGCGCGAAAGCCCTGCAGACCGACCCGATTCGCTGCGTCGCCGGCGAGCTGCCGCGCCGCCCCCTCGACGCGCCCCGGCCGGCGGGCGGACACTCCCGCCGGAGGCGCCGGCATGAACGAGACGAGAGTCCCGGGGTTCCCAACCCTCTGCATCCACGCGGGGCAGGAGCCGGAGCCGGTCACCGGAGCCGTCTCGGTCCCCATCTTCCAGACCTCCACCTACGCGCAGAACGCCCTCGGCGCCCCTCGCGGCGGCTTCGAGTACGCCCGGTCGAAGAACCCGACCCGGCTCGCCCTCGAGGAGCTTCTCGCCGCCCTCGAAGGGGGCGCCGCCGCCCACGCTTTCGCCTCCGGCATGGCGGCCATCGCCTCCCTGGCCACGGCGCACCTCGCCGCCGGCGACCACGTCGTCGTCAGCCGCGGCAGCTACGGCGGCACCTGGCGCTACTTCACGAAGGTCCTCGCGAACTTCGGCGTCACCTTCTCCTGGGTCGACACCTCCGACCTCGCCGCCGTCGAAGGCGCCCTCACCCCCGCCACCCGGATGCTCTTCGTCGAGACCCCGACGAACCCGACGATGGAGCTCTCCGACCTCGCGGCCCTCGCCGCCCTCGCGAGCGAGGCCTCCGCCCGCTGCGGCGCGAAGGTCCGCCTCGTCGTCGACAACACCTTCGCGACCCCCGTCTTCCAGCGCCCGCTCGCCCAGGGCGCCGACGCCGTCGTCCACTCCACGACGAAGTACCTCAACGGCCACTCCGACTCCGTCGGCGGCGCGGTCGTCTCGGCGACGGCCGAAGACGGAAAGCGCATCGGCTTCGTCCAGAACTCGGCCGGAGCCATCCTCTCCCCCTTCGACTCCTTCCTCGTCACGCGCGGCATCAAGACCCTCGCCGTGCGGATGCACGCCCACGACGACAACGGCCGCGCCGTCGCCGTCTTCCTCGCCGTCCACCCGGGCGTTAAAGCGGTCTTCTACCCGGGGCTCCCCTCCCACCCGCAGCACGCCCTCGCCTCGAGGCAGATGTCGGGCTTCGGCGGCATGGTCGCCTTCGACCTCGGTTCCCTCGACGCCGCCCGCCGATTCTTCGGACGCCTCCGTCTCTGCACCCTCGCCGAATCGCTCGGAGGCGTCGAGACTCTCGTCGCCCACCCCGCCACGATGTCCCACGGCAGCGTCCCTCCCGACGAGCGTGCCGCGCGCGGCATCACCGACGGGCTCATCCGGCTCTCGGTCGGGATCGAAGACGTGGACGACCTGCTGGCCGACCTGGCGCGGGGGCTGGAGGGGGAGTAGGGGCTACCTTCGTTCCAGGATCAGGAGCTGCTCGAACTCCGCGGCGAGATTCCGGCCCCTGGCGTAACCCCTCTGTTCGATCAGTCGAACCGCGCCTCTCCCCTCGTCGACGTCCGCCGAAGAGGCCTCGCGGAGGAGCGCGCGGATGTCGTCGAGGTCCTGGGGGCGATCGCGGTCGTTTCGAGCGAGCGCCTTCAGCGCGAGCAGATGCCCGATTCGAGCAACGGGAACGGACAGACCCGGAACGATCTCGATCTCCTCGGCGCGCTCGACCAGCTCGGACTCGATGCCGGAGGAGGCGAAGAGGAGGTCCACCAGAATTCCGCGAATCCGCTGATCGGAGGATCGGAGCCGAGCGGTGGCGAGCCGGTGTCGGGCGGCCTGCTCGACGACCGAGACGACGCCGAAACCGCGGACCTGGAGCCGATGGAGAACGGCTTCGGCCTCGGCATCTCCGTCGACCGCGACGGCTATATCCACGTCACGGGTCGTGCGCGGCTCGGCGCGCGCGCTGACGGCCAGGCCCCCGACGACGGCCCACCTGAGCCGGGCCTCGCGCAGGCCCTCGGCAGCGAGGCGCAGGGCCGTCTCGAGCCTGGTCATCCGTTCCGGGGCCACGGGACGAGGTTGCCGTCACAGTCTCCGTGGTCGGCCCCGGGGCGCCTCGCGAGCCAGGCGGAGACGGCGGCCTCGACCTCCTCTGCGCCCGCGCCGGGATGGCGACGAACCCAGCCCTGACGCAGCATCGCCTCGGCAAGCTCGTGAAGCTCGAAGGCGATCCGCATCCGCTCGGCGGGGCTCTCGGCGAGCGCGTCGTCCACGACCGAATTGTAGTGTCGGCGGCGACCCGGGTCTTCCGTTGGTCCGAGAGAGCCCGCCGTTCAGTCCGTCCTCTCGCCCACCCCGGATCCCCCGCTCCCCTCCGCAACCCACTGCGCGTACGCCTCGTCCGCAAAGCTCGCCGGGAAGGCGAGGAACTCGGGCACCTCGTAGGGGTGAACGGCGCGGAGGAGGTCGCGGACCTCGCCGGACGGCCGCGTCGTCTTGATCAGGAGAAGCCACTCCCTTTCGTCCTGGAACTCCCCTTTCCACGAGTAGATCGAGCGGACGGGGGAAACGATCGAGACGCAGGCGGCAGCCTTCGTCTCGACGAGGTGGCGGGCGATGCGGGCGGCGTCCTCCTCGGAGCCGACGGTCGTCAGGGCGAGCGTGACGGGCGTGCTCATGGCGGGACGTTACGCCAGAATGCAGACGCACCGGGGAACGAGCGGGATGGAGGGACCGGACGTGCAGCGCGCCTGGAAGCGGATCAAGAAGTACTCGTACCTCATCGTCTTCGTCCTGCCAGGTCTCGTCGTCCTCGGCGTGCGGTTCGGCGGCGCGGCGGCCTACCTGACGCCGTTCGTCGCGTTCGTCCTCATCCCGCTCCTCGACCTCCTCGTCGGCGAGGACCGCGTCAACTACACGCCGGAAGAGGAGAAGGCCCTCGACTCCGAGCGCTACTACCGCCTCGTCACCTACGCCTTCGTCCCGGTCTACTGGGGCGTCCTCGCGTACGTCCTGTGGGGCGCGGCCACCGGCGGATGGACCCTCGCGGAGTACGCGGGGAACACCTGGTCGATGGGGATCCTCTCCGGCATCGCCATCGTCGTGGCCCACGAGCTGGGGCACAAGGCGAGCAGGCTCGAGAAGCGCCTCGCGAAGGCGCTCCTCCACCCCACCTTCTACGGCCACTTCACGCAGGAGCACAACCTCGGCCACCACCTCATGGTGTCGACGCCCGAGGACCCGGCCTCGTCGCGCTTCGGCGAGTCGTTCTGGCGGTTCTACCCGCGGACGGTGATCGGGACCTTCCGCAAGAACCTCGAGCTGGAGCGGCAGCGCCTCGCCCGCGTGGGGAAGAGCGCCTGGAGCCTTCGCAACGAGACGTGGCGCAACGTCCTCTTCCCGGTCGTCCTCGCCGCCGCCGCGTACGCCGCGGGCCAGCTGCTGGCGCCCGACGCCCCCGGGCTCTTCGGCCTCGGCGCCGGGGCCACCGCGGCCCTCGTCGTCGTCGTCCAGGCGGTCCTCGGCTTCTCCCTCCTCGAGATCGTCAACTACCTCGAGCACTACGGCCTCGAGCGCCGCAAGCTCCCGAACGGCAAGTACGAGCGCGTCACGCCGCTCCACTCCTGGAACAGCAACCACCTCGTCACGAACGGCTTCCTCTACCACCTGCAGCGCCACTCCGACCACCACGCCTGGCCGGCGCGCCGCTACCAGGTGCTCCGCAACTTCCCCGAGGCGCCGCAGCTCCCCACGGGCTACGCCGGGATGATCCTCCTCGCCGCCGTGCCGCCGCTCTGGTTCCGGGTGATGGACCGCCGGGTCCTCGACTTCCGCGAGCGGCAGGCCCGCTCGGAGATGGTCGAGGGGCAGGGGATCGTGGCGTAGGGGGAGGTGCCGCGGACGCGGGTAATTTCACCCGTGGTCGAAAACGCCCGTGAGTGTTTTTGACTGTGGGTGAAAACGCACGACCCGTCCGAGCTCGCTACCGGGTCCCGCTTGACCCGGGCGGTACAATGGGAGTTGATCATGGGGGCGACCCGGTTTCGACGGGGCATCTCACGATCGAGGAGCACGCCGAGCATGCCGTCTGACTCGTAAAAACAACGGCAAAATTTAGCTGCCAACGACAGCGAACTCGCACTCGCGGCTTAAGCCGTGACGGGACCCGGAGAGCCTGCCTGGAGCGCTTCGGAATCCTGTTGAGAAAGCCAGGCTGGGACCGAAACCCGCCATCTGAAGGTGAGGTCCGAGACGTTTCAGGTTGGTCGTCGCGCCTGGCTGTTCCGACCTGGAAGCGCGGCGACGAGATAACAAGTCGGGACTGAGCGTGGAGAATCTCGACGTACGGTCGCTTCGGACGGGGGTTCGACTCCCCCCGCCTCCACCATTTCGGGGGAGACTCGGAAACGGGTCTCCCCCGAACCTTCTTGCGAGGGCATGGCGAGGGAGTCGCGCTCGACGATCGACATTTCTCGGGTCGGCATTCCGGAAATGGAGTTTCCGATTTGCGACCCAGATAGGAGTTAACGCCTCGCTTCTCTCAGCCGCCCGCGGCAGCGTGCGCTCCGCTTGGGGGGCGCGTCCAGCAGGGCGCGGGCGATAATCGCGCCATGAGTGCGACCGGGCAGGTACCGGCTTCAAACCCGTCGGACGAGAAAATTCTCGGAGACCTGACCCGTCTCCTCGTCGACAGGTTCGGCGCGCGGCGCGTCGTCCTCTTCGGCAGCCGTGCCCGCGGTGATGCACGCTCCGACAGCGACTTCGACGTATTCGTCGAGATGGAGTCGACAGACCGTCCGCCAGAGCGAAACGCACGAATACTGGCGGAGATCGGCCTGCGCCCGTGGAGCCTCGATCTGCTGGTCTACACGCCAGCCGAGGTCGCTCGCGTGCGGCCGATTCCCGGGACGCTGCTATCGATGATTGAGTCGGAAGGGCGCGTACTCTATGACGCCGCTTGACGCGGGTGTCGCCGCCTGGCTGGAGAAGGCCGACAGTGACCTCCTCTGCATCGAGAACAACATCGCGGCGAACCGGGTGCCGTGGGACGCCGTCGTCTTTCATGCGCAGCAGGCAGGCGAGAAAGTCCTCAAGGCCCTGCTCGTCTCGGCCGGAGTGACGGTGCCGCGAACCCACGATCTCGTAGCACTCCTTTCCCAGGTGCGTTCGGCAGGATTCGAGATCTCCGGGGCTCGTCCGGACGTCGAGGTCCTCTCCCGGTTCGGTGCCGCTGTGAGGTATCCCGATCCCGTCTATTCGCCGACGGAGGAGGACGGCCGTGAGATGACCGCAGTGGCAATCCGGCTTCGATCCACCG
>Ga0209573_1002085_pt1 | contig 27097 bp, 28 predicted proteins | sample TNRBio252014_DNA_FD_185870 | JGI IMG/M metagenome (GOLD analysis project Ga0209573, IMG submission 185870) | Wastewater treatment Type I Accumulibacter community from EBPR Bioreactor in Madison, WI, USA - TNR Reactor_6/25/2014_ DNA (SPAdes)... | ecosystem: Engineered > Bioreactor > EBPR >... | reverse complement strand
CGAGGCGATGCTGGCGCTGGTCCGCAACCGCGGCCGGGTGCTCGAGCCGGCCTGTGGCGACGGTGCTTTCCTGCAGCATTTTCCCTTTGCCGTGGGCATCGAGATCGATGCCCGGCATGCGCCCTCGGGGGCGCGGGTCATGGACTTCTTTGCGCTGCCGGAGAAGGAGACTTTCGCCACGATCATCGGCAATCCGCCCTACGTGCGCTATCAGGACATTGCCGCTGAGACGCGTGCCTTGAACAGCCATAGCGTGCTCGATGGGCGCGCCAATCTTTATCTGTTCTTCATCGAGAAGTGCCTGCGGCATCTGACGCCGGGCGGGGAACTGGTGTTCATCACGCCACGTGATTTTCTCAAGGCGACTTCGGCGGTGCCGCTCAATCGCTTGCTGCATGCGGCGGGAACGATCACCGACTGCGTCGATCTTGGCGACTCGCGCCTTTTTGCCGAGGTCACACCCAACTGCGCGATCTGGCGTTTTGAACGCGATAATTTCTCACGCAGTACGCGCTACGCCGCGCAGGGTGTCGCCGACGGGCTGGCCGGCCTGGCAAGATTGCAGTGGGAGGAGCGCCACTTCGTCGAGAGTGGCGGGCACCTGTTGTTTACGCGCGGTGACTACGCTTTGCACCTGAGCGACATCGCTTTCGTCAAGGTTGGTGCGGTGTCCGGTGCCGACGATCTGTATGCCAGCGAGGCCTACGGTAACCGCAGCTTTGTCTGCTCGGCGACGGTGACCACTGGCGCCACCCGGCGGATGCTGTGGTGCACACCCGGTGCGCCGCCGCCGGCGGCGCTGCTGGCGCACAAGGAACGCCTGATCGCGCGGCGGATCAGGTCCTTCGATGAGTCCAACTGGTGGCAGTGGGGGCGTGGCTATCATCAGTCGCCGCAGGAACGGGTCTATGTGAACAACAAGACGCGTCGTCCGCAGCCGTTTTTCGTGCATCCCTGCAAGCACTACGATGGCTCGCTGCTGGCGATTTTTCCACGCGATCCGGGCGTCGACGTGGTGGCGCTGGCGGCGGCCTTGAACAACGTCGATTGGGCCGACCTCGGCTTCGTCTGCGACGGTCGCTTTCTGTTTACCCAGCGCAGTCTTGAACAGACGCCGCTTCCCGAGTCCTTCCGTACCTTCCTGACTGGCTGCGGTGTAAGATCGCGGATCGAAGCCTAGCGTTGCTTGCGGCACCCGTGGAGGAGTAACTGTCATGCGTTTAGCATTCGTCGTCGATCCCTTGCCTTCACTGAAGGCGTACAAAGACACCAGCATCGCCTTGATGCGCGCTGCGCAGGCCGCCGGGCACGCGGTGTGGGCAGTGCAGCAGTCGGCGATCCACTGGTCGGCGCTGCATGGGGTGTGTGCCGAAGCGGTGCATCTGGAAATGCTCGCCGACGACGACGACTGGTTCGTCGAGGTGGATCGCCATGTCGTTGCACTGCGCGATTTCGCCGCTGTGCTGATGCGCAAGGATCCGCCCTTCGACGCCGAGTACGTGACCAGTACCTGGTTGCTGGAGCGCGCCGAAGCCGAGGGCGCGCGCGTTTTCAATCGGCCGCGCGCGCTGCGCGATCATTCCGAGAAGTTGTCGGTGGCCGAATTTTCGCAGTTTGCGGTCCCCGGCGTGGTGGCGCGTCTGCCGGCGCTGATCCAGGCCTTTGTCGACCTCGAAGGGGATACGATCATCAAGCCGCTCGACGGCATGGGCGGCAGCGAGGTGTTTCGCGTGCGTCACGATGACCCGAATCGCAACGTGATCATCGAGACCCTGACCCACCATGGTGCGCGTACGATCATGGCGCAGCGCTATATTCCGGAGATCAGCGACGGTGACAAGCGCATCCTGATCGTCGGCGGCGAAGTCGTTCCCTATTGCCTGGCGCGCATTCCCAAGCCCGGCGAGACGCGCGGCAATCTGGCCGTCGGCGGCCGTGGCGTGGCGCGCGAACTGAGTGCGCGCGACCGCGAAATCGCGACCACCCTGGCGCCAGTGCTCGCGGCGCGCGGTTTGTTCTTCGTCGGTCTCGACGTGATCGGCGACTGGCTGACCGAGATCAACATCACCAGCCCGACGTGCATCGTCGAAATCGCCGAGCAGACCGGCTTTGACGCGGCCGAATTGTTCGTGGTGGCGCTGGAACGTGAGTGCGCGGCTGCCGCCTAGTTTTCCTTTTCGCACTGGCTTGCCTTCTCGCTGCCTGCGCTCGGGCGCCGCTGCACCAGCAGCAGGCTTTCGTTTTCGGTACCCGTGTCGAGATCCTGATTGCCGGTCTTTCCGAGGCCGCGGCACGTCCGGCCGCAGCGGCCGTGCTGCGCGAATTCGACCGGCTCCACCGGCGTTATCACGCCTGGCAGCCTTCCGAGCTGAGCCGCCTGAATCAGGCCCTGGCCGCCGGCCGGACGGTGTCGGTGACGCCGGAAATGGCCGGCCTGCTGGCCGCCGCGCAGCGTTTTTCGCTGCTCAGCGAAGGGCTTTTCGATCCCGGGATCGGTGCCCTGATCGCGCTGTGGGGTTTTCAGTCCGACGACTTGCCGGCGAGCTTGCCGGACGCCGATGCGCTGGCTGCCTGGCGGGCGGCGCCAGCGGGTGTCGCTGACCTGCAACTCGACGAGCTCCAGGTCAGTAGCCGCAACGCCGGGCTGGCGCTTGATTTCGGCGGCTACCTCAAGGGCGTGGCGCTGGACCGCGCAGCGAGCCTCCTCAAGGCGCAGGGCGTGCACAACGCATTGATCAATATTGGTGGCAATGTCCTGGCGCTCGGCAGCAAGAATGGCGAGCGCTGGCGGGTAGGTATTCAGCACCCGCGCCAGCCGGGTCCGCTGGCGACGGTCGAACTCGACGATGGCGAGGCGATTGGCACCTCGGGCGATTATCAACGCTATTTCGAGATCGACGGCCGGCGCTACAGCCACCTGCTCGACCCGCGTAGCGCTCAGCCGGTGCAGCACACGCAGGCGCTGAGCGTGCTGATCAGCGCGCGGCCCGACGCCGGAACGCTCTCTGACGTCGCCTCCAAGCCCTTGTTCATTGCCGGCGCCGACTGGCCGCGCCTGGCGCGTCGGCTGCAGCTGGAGCAGGTTCTCAGGGTCGATGCCGAAGGCCGGGTCCAGGTCAGTCGGACGCTGCACGCTCGGCTTGCCTACCGCGGCGGCCCGCCGCCGTCACTCGAAGTCCTTCCCTGAGCGCTGCGCGGCGACTGTGGACAGTGCCCGGCGGCGCGGAATCGCTTAGAATGGCGGCCTGTTTCGATGAGGGGGCGCAATGATCGGCATTCTTCTGATAACCCACGGCTGCTTCGGCGAAAGCCTGATTCAGAATGTCTGTCACGTCCTCAACAAGCGTCCGCCACTGATCGCACAACTCGGCGTCGCACCGCAGGATGACCCGCTCGATATCCTGCCGCGGGCGCGCTTGCTGCTCAAGGAAGTCGACGGAGGCCGGGGGGTGGTGGTGATGACCGACATTTTTGGCGCGACGCCGGCCAACCTGGCGCTCAAATTGCTCCAGTCTGGCCACGTCGAAGGGGTTTCCGGCCTCAGCCTGCCGATGCTGCTGCGCGCGTTGACCTATCGCGACAAGGACATGGACACCCTTCTGCAGAAAGCCGTCAGCGGTGCCCACGATGGCGTGATGAAGCTGCCGACGCACTAGTCGCTGACGATGATCGGAGGCCTTGATGGTACGTGCTGAAACGGAAATTCTCAATAAACTGGGCCTGCACGCGCGTGCCTCGGCCAAGCTGACGCAGCTCGCCAGCAGTTTCGACAGCGAAGTGTGGATGGAAAAGGGCGCCCGTCGCATCAACGCCAAGAGCATCATGGGGGTGATGATGCTGGCCGCAGGCAAAGGTTCGACAGTGCTCGTCGAGACCACGGGCAGTGACGAGCAGCAGGCCAACGAGGCCATTCTCGCGCTCGTCGCCGACCGGTTTGGTGAAGCAGAGTGAATCGAGTGAATCGAGTACACCCATTATGAGTTTTACCTTGCACGGGCTGCCGGTTTCCGGCGGCATCGCGATTGGGCGGGCGCATCTGATGTCGCACGCGACTCTCGAGGTGTCGCACCTGGTTATCGCGCCTCGCCTGGTGGAAAAAGAGGTGGCGCGCTTCGAGGAGGCACTGCTCAGGGTTCACGAGGAGTTTGCCAGCCTGAAGGAGCGCCTGCACAATTCGCCGGGTGAATTCGGCGCTTTCATCGACCTGCATACGATGATTCTCGCCGACCCGGAACTCGCCGACACTCCCAAGCAGTTGATTCGCGAGCGCCGCTGCAATGCTGAATGGGCGCTGGTGCAGCAGATGGAAGTGTTGGTCGGTCAGTTCGAAAGTTTCGAGGATCAGTATCTGCGCGAGCGCAGCTACGACGTGCGCCAGGTCGTCGAGCGGGTGATCAAGGAACTCGTTGGCCAGCCGGGCCGGGTGGCCCTACGGACCAGCAAGGGGGTCAAGGAAGAAGATCTGATTATCGTTGCTCACGATCTCTCGCCGGCCGACGTCATCGCCTACAAGGATCATCACGTCGCTGCCTTTGTCACCGACGTCGGCGGCTCGACCTCGCATACCGCGATTCTCGCGCGCAGCCTGCGCATTCCGGCGGTGCTTGGCCTGCACAATGCCCGGCAACTGATTCAAGACAAGGAAAACCTGATTGTCGACGGCACGCGCGGCGTGCTGATCGTCAACCCCGATGCGCGCATTCTCGACGAGTATCGACTCAGAAAAAGTCAGATCGAGCTCGAACGCACCAAGCTCAGGCGTCTCAAGACGGCCAAGTCGTCGACGCTCGATGGCGTCGATATTGCGCTGCACGCCAATATCGAGCTACCGGGCGACGTCGCCAACGCGCTCGACGGCGGCGCCGAAGGCGTTGGTTTGTTTCGCACCGAATTCCTTTTTCTCGATCGCGGCGACATGCCGACCGAAGACGAGCAGTTCGAAGCCTACCGAACGGTGGTCAAGGGAATGGGCGGGCGGCCGGTCACCATCCGTACTTTCGATCTCGGTTACGACAAGGACCTGCATCCGGGGAAAGTGGTCGGCGACCGTATGCAAAGCAATCCGGCGCTTGGCCTGCGCGCGATCCGCTTGTCGCTGGCCGAATCGAAAATGTTCCAGACGCAGTTGCGCGCCATCCTGCGCGCAACGCAGTTCGGCAAGATCAAGTTGCTGATTCCTATGCTTTCGCAGGCGCACGAGATTGATCAGACGCTGGCCGCCATCGAGCGCGCGAAGGCGACCCTGCGCAGCGAGAACTGCCCCTTCAACGAGGAGATCGAAGTCGGGGCGATGATCGAGATCCCGGCGGCGGCGCTGGCCGTCGGACTCTTTCTGCGTCGCCTGCATTTCCTGTCGATCGGGACCAATGACCTGATCCAGTACACCTTGGCCATCGATCGCAGCGACGAGCAGGTGGCACACCTTTACGATCCACTGCATCCGGCCGTCCTGATGCTCCTGGCGCACACCATCGCCAGTGCCGAAAAGGTGCATATCCCGGTTTCGATCTGTGGCGAGCTGGCCGGCGACCCGCTGCTGACGCGCCTGCTGCTGGGCATGGGACTGCGCCAGTTTTCGATGCATCCGGCGCAGATCCTGTCGGTCAAGCAGCGCATCATGCAAAGCAACTGTGCGGAGCTGGCGCCCATCGTTCGCCGCATGTTGCGCCACGAGGAGCCCGGAAAAATTCGCGAGCAACTGGAGAAACTCAACACCTGAATTGACTTTTTCCCAGGCTGCAGGTAACTTTCGCGGCCTTGGCGCCGATTTGAACGATCAGCTTGCGGGCGCCTTATAAATACGGCTAACGGTCATGACAATCGAGACGCCCGGGATCATGAAAGTCATGACCGTTTTCCCTCTTCCCCGACCCTTCTCCCGCGAGGGGAGAAGGGAGTTTCGTGAGTCGCTTGCGCGACTTTCACATTAAAGCGCGGCACGCCCAGTCCGCCTTGCTAGTGGACTGGGTTTTTTTCTTCTCCTGCCTCGGGTACCCCTACGATCGCGATGTCATCAGAGAACTCTGTCGGACTCGTTACGCCGCAGCGCGTGCGCTTCGCTACCCCGCTGACACTGAAGAGCGGCGCTGTGCTACCCGGTTTCGAGCTCGCTTACGAGACCTATGGCACGCTCAACGCCGAACGTTCCAACGCCGTGCTGGTCTGCCATGCGCTGGCGGGCAGCCATCATGTCGCCGGCTTCTATGCTGACGATCCCGAGAACATCGGCTGGTGGGACAACCTGGTCGGGCCCGGCAAGCCGCTCGATACCGACAAGTTCTTCGTCATCGGGGTCAACAACCTGGGCGGTTGCTACGGTTCGACCGGTCCGCTGTCGATCAGGCCCGAGACCGGCAAGCGCTACGGCGCTGATTTCCCCCTGATCACCGTCGAGGACTGGGTGGCAGCACAGGCCAGGCTGGCCGACCATCTCGGCATCGACACCTGGGCGGCCGTGCTCGGCGGCAGCCTCGGTGGCATGCAGGCGCTCGAATGGTCTTTGCAGTTCCCCGATCGCATCCGGCACGCGATGGTCATTGCTTCGGCACCCAAGCTGTCGGCGCAGAATATCGCCTTCAACGAGGTGGCACGGCAGGCCATCATTTCCGATCCGGACTTTCATGGCGGTTACTACGCCGAGCACGGCGTCCTGCCGACACGCGGCTTGCGGCTGGCGCGCATGGTCGGCCATATCACCTATCTATCGGATAGCCAGATGGCCGAGAAATTCGGCCGGCAATTGCGTCATGGCGAGCACAAGTTCAGCTACGACGTGGACTTCGAAATCGAGTCCTACCTGCGCTACCAGGGCAATAAATTCGCCGCTTTCTTCGACGCCAACACCTATCTGATGATGACCAAGGCGCTCGACTATTTCGACCCCGCTTACGCCTACGCCGGCCATCTGCCGAGTGCCCTGGCACGTGCCAGGGCGAGGTTCTTCGTCGCCAGTTTTTCGACCGACTGGCGTTTTGCGCCAGCGCGTTCGCGGGAAATCGTTTTTGCGCTGCTGGATAATCGCCTGCGCGTCGTGTACGCGGAGATCGATTGCGACGCCGGTCACGATTCCTTCCTGCTCGACGATCAGCACTACCACGCCCTGCTGCGCGCCTATCTGGGAAACATCGCCGTATGACCGAGCACGAGAGGAGAGTCAAGGCCGAGCAACGCGAGCGCTTCGACTTCGCGGTGATTGCCAACTGGTTGCAACCCGGCGAGCACGTTCTCGACCTCGGTTGTGGCGACGGCAGGCTGCTGCGTTATCTCGATGAGACCCGCGATGTGACCGGCTATGGCGTCGAAATCGATCCGGAAAGCGTTCTTGCCTGTATTTGCAACGGTGTCGACGTGATCCAGATGAATATCGAGTCGGGGCTGCTCGGTTTCGAAGACCATTCTTTCGATCGGGCCATCATTTCGCAGGCCCTGCAGACCATGCACACTACCGAGCGCATTCTCAGCGAGATGTTGCGTGTCGCCGACGAAGCGGTGGTCAGCTTCCCCAACTTCGCCTACCGCAGCAACCGCGCGGCGATTGCCGCCGGGCACATGCCGGTGTCCGAGGATCTGCCCTACGACTGGTTCGATACGCCGAACGTGCGCTTTTTCACGATCGTCGATTTCGAAGACCTGTGTGCTCGGCTCGGCATCGAGATTCGTGAGCGTCTGGCTTTCGACGAGGCCGGCCGGGAGGTGGCCGACGACCCGAACCTCAATGGCAGTCTGGCTTTCTATCGGCTCGGACGCAAATCTTGACGCCTGACTGGTTGCGCCTGCTGCTGACGCGGCGGATGCTGATCTGTGTGTTCACCGGTTTCAGTTCAGGCCTGCCGCTCTACCTGTTGCTGAACCTGCTGCCGGCCTGGCTGCGCAGCGACGGTGTCGACCTCACGATCATCGGTTTCTTCGCGCTGATCCAGTTTCCCTACACCTGGAAGTTCCTCTGGGCGCCGCTGCTCGATCGCTATCGCCTGCCACTCGGTCGCCGACGCGGCTGGATGCTGCTCTCGCAGATCGGTCTGCTGTTGTCGATCGGCCTGCTCGGCGGCTTTTCGCCGGCGATCAATCTGACTCCCGTGATCTGGCTGTCGGTGGCTCTGGCTTTTCTTTCGGCAACGCAGGACGTCGCCCTGGATGCCTTTCGCCGCGAAATTCTGCGTGACAACGAGCTTGGGCTTGGCAATGCCGTGCATGTCAATGCCTACCGAATCGCCGGCCTGGTGCCGGGATCGCTGTCGCTGATTCTCGCCGACCTGATTCCCTGGGCGCAGGTGTTCTGGATCACCGCCGCCTTCATGGTGCCGGGGATGGTGATGGTGCTGCTGGTCGACGAACCGCTGGCGGTCGCGGCGCCAAAGACCCTGCGCGCAGCGGTCGTCGAGCCTTTTCACGAGTTCATTGGCCGCAAGGGCTGGCAGGGGGCGATGCTGGTCCTCGGCTTCATTTTTCTCTACAAGCTTGGCGATTCGCTGGCCACCAGCCTGTCGACGCCGTTCTACCTCGATCTCGGCTACAGCATGACCGACATCGGCGTGATCGCCAAACATGCCGGTCTGTGGCCGGCGGTATTCGGCGGGCTGCTCGGCGGTCTGTGGATGGTCCGCCTGGGCATCAACCGTGCCCTGTGGCTGTTCGGCGTGGTGCAGATGGCGACGATTCTTGGCTTCGCCTGGCTGGCGTGGCGCGGCGTGCAGCCGAGCATCGAAGGCATCGATCGGCTGGCGCTGGCGAGCGTCATCGCCGCCGAGTATCTGGGCGTCGGTCTGGGCACGGCGGCGTTTACGGCGTTCATCGCGCGCGCTACGAACCCGGCGTTTACGGCTACCCAGTTCGCCTTGTTTACCAGCCTGGCGGCCGTTCCGCGGACCTTTATCAACGCCACTGCGGGCGCGCTGGTCGAGTCGCTGGGCTGGGTCAGTTTCTTTTTTCTGTGCTTCGGGCTGGCTCTCCCGGGCATGCTGCTGTTGTTGAAGGTCGCTCCATGGAACGAGACGCCGGCGTCGCCGAGACCCTGATTGCTGCCGCCCGGCAGTTGTCGGCAAGACTGGCCACGCTGCACTTCGCGCCGCCGGTCACTCACACCTATGATCCGCTGACCTATGCCTGGGCAGCGCACGAGATGTACCTGCGTCGCTATGCGGCCGGCCACCGGCGGGTAGTGTTTCTGGGCATGAATCCCGGACCTTTCGGGATGGTGCAGTGTGGCGTGCCTTTCGGCGAGATTGCGGCGGTGCGCGACTGGCTGGGGATCGTCGCCGAAGTGCAGCCACCGGCGCTGGAGAATCCCTGGCGGCCGATCGAAGGCTTCGCCTGCGCACGTTCCGAGGTCAGCGGGCGGCGCCTGTGGGGACTGTTCCGCGAGCGTTTTGGTAGCGCGGAGTGCTTTTTCGCCGAACACTTCGTCGCCAACTATTGCCCGCTGGCTTTTTTTGAGCGCGGTCGCAACCTCACTCCGGACAAGCTGCCCGCCGACGAGACGGCCGCCTTGCGTTCGGCCTGCGATGCGCATCTACAGGCGCTGGTCGCCGCTTTGCAGCCGGAATGGGTGATCGGCGTGGGCGCTTTCGCCGCGGCGCGGGCGAGCGCGGCTCTGGCCGGGACGGGCGTCAGGATCGGGCGCGTGCTGCATCCGAGTCCGGCCAGTCCGGCCGCCAACCGCGGCTGGGCGGAAGTCGCCAGCAAGCAGCTGCTGGCGCTTGGTGTCTGGCAGTGAAGGTGGCGCTGCTGGCTAGGGTCGCCGGCCAGCGAGCACGCCGAGATCGGTCAACTGTCTGCGCAGCGTGCTCAAGGCACGCCAGGCGAAGTAGCCGCGTTGGCTCCAGCGCCAGGCGCGGCCCGGTTTGACGACGATCAACACAGCGATGCCGACGGCGACGATTTCCGGGTGTTGCTTGACGTAAGTGGTGCCGGTGCGCACCGTGGCAATGGCGCGATCGGCGGTTTGCAGAGCATCGCCGAGGGGTTGCAGTTCCCGGGCCAGCAGTTGACGCTGATTGCTGATACGTTCGATCAGTCGGCCGCGCTCGATGGCCAGGTCAATCAGTTCTTGATTCATCGCCGGCTGCCTGTTTCAGTTGGCGAAGATCCTCGTCAAGCTGGGCGAGGCTGGCGGCGAAGAGGTGCTCGGGTCGGCGCATGCTCCGCTGTAGCGCGACGTAGGCGAGACCGCTGCAGGCAATGAACAGCACCCCGCTCGAGGCCAGGAGGACGACTCGGTTCTCCCAGTACACGGCGAACAGCAAAGCCACCAGTAGTGTCGTGCCCAGCGCCAGGCAGAACACCATGATCTGCGACCAGAGCAGCAGGCGGACGGCGCGCAGCTTTTCTTCCTTGAGTTCATTGCCCAGGAGTTCCAGCCGCGTCCGCCCGCTGCCGAGTAGCGCGAGCGCTCCGTTTCGGGTGCCGGTGAACAGGCCCCGGCCAGCCCTGCCCGCGCTGACGGTCGGGTCGCTCATGGCGCGGGGCAAACCCTAGCGGCGACTGATGACGGCACCGAGGAGCAGGCCGACGACGGCCGCGACGCCGACGGCGCGCCACGGGTTCTCGTGCACGAAGTCGTCGGTGGCCCGTGCAGCGGCCTTGGTTTTATCGACCACTGCCCCTTCAGCATCGGCCAGGCGCAGCTTGGCGTCGCGCAGGCTCTGGCCGATGCGCTCGCGCAGGTCGTTCATCTTCTCGTCGGCAACGCCGGCGGTGGCGCGCAGGAGCTCCTCGGCGTGAGAAACCACGATTTTCATGTCGGAGACGAGTTTCTGTTTGCTGTCGGTGGAAAGTTCGCTGTTGACGTCGGGCATGGTGGACCTCGCAGTAGAAAGTGATGGCGAAAAGGGAATGCTTAATGTGAAAGTCGCGTATGCGACTCACGAACCTCCCTTCTCCCCCTGCGGGAGAAGGGCCGGGGGAAGAGGGGGGCGGTCATGACTTTCATGATCCGGAGTATCTCGACATGTCATGACCGTTAGGTGGGGGCCGGAAGAGGCAAGAGCAAAGAGCGATCGTGGTGAAGCAAGCGATCACACATCTGCCTGTCAGATTATAGAATTAGGCGGCCAAGATCAATGCACGCTGCCCGGCAGGCAAGCCTTTGTCCCTGCGGCGCGAGGGCCGGGCCGTCGCGGCGGCCTTCAGGGGTGCGGCCGATCGAGGTCAAAATCGTAGTCGATGGTCAACGGTGCGTGATCGCTGAAACGCTTCTCCTTATAGACGGCTGCGCTTCTGGCCGTTGCTGCTACGGCCGGGGTGGCGAGCTGATAGTCGAGCCGCCAACCGACATTTTTGGCCCAGGCCTGGCCACGGTTCGACCACCAAGTGTAGCCTTCTTCGCCAACGCTCGGGTGCAATTGCCGGTAGACATCGCACCAGCCTTCATCGTCCAGCAATTTACCGACCCAGGCGCGTTCTTCGGGCAGAAACCCCGAGTTCTTGCGGTTGCTGCGCCAGTTCTTGAGGTCGATTTCCTGGTGGGCGATGTTCCAGTCAGCGCAAACGATGACTTCGCGTCCGCTCGACGCGAGCGCCTGCAGATGCGGGTAGATGAAGTCCATGAAGCGGTATTTCGCTTCTTGCCGTAGGTCGGAACTGGATCCGGACGGTTGATAGAGCGAAACCACCGACAGGCCGGCAAAATCGGCGCGCAGATAGCGTCCCTCGGCGTCGAATTCGGCGCTGCCGAGAACTTCGCTTATCCGTTCGGGCTTCTTCCGGCACCACAGCCCGACGCCGCTGTAGCCCTTCTTGTCGGCATAGCGGTAGTAGGCATGAAAACCATGAGGGGTCTGCATTTCTTCGCTGAGGTCTGGATGCTGCGCCTTGAGTTCCTGCAGGCAAATGATGTCGGCGTTTTGCGCGGCGGCCCAGGGAAGAACGCCCTTGCGCCAGGCCGAACGAATGCCGTTGAGATTCAGGGTAATGATGCGTAACATAGGGCACCGGGCCGGGAACGGCCCTGATTCACAAGAAAGGCTGTATGGATTTTCGTCAGGACTTCATCGAGTTTGCTGTCGCAAAAGACGTGTTGCGCTTTGGTCAGTTCACGACCAAGGCCGGGCGGCCTTCTCCGTACTTCTTCAACGCCGGCCTGTTCAACGACGGTGCGGCGCTGCAGCGGTTGGCGGAATTCTACGCCATGGCGATCAACGTCAGTGGTATCCGTTGCGATTGTTTGTTTGGGCCGGCCTACAAAGGCATTCCTTTGGTGGCGGTGATTGCCGTCGCCCTGGCGCGTGCCGGGCGCAACCTGCCTTTCGCGTTCAATCGCAAGGAAGCCAAGGATCACGGCGAAGGTGGCAGTATTGTCGGCGCACCCTTGGCGGGGCAGGTTCTGATCGTTGATGACGTCATTTCGGCTGGCACCTCGGTGCGCGAATCGGTCGACTTGATCCGTGCCGCGGGTGCGACGCCCTGCGGCGTGGTGATCGCCCTCGATCGCATGGAACGTGGCCGTGGCGCCTTGTCGGCGGTGCAGGAAGTCAGGCGCGACTACGATATCCCGGTGATTGCCGTTGCCAGCCTGGACGACTTGCTGGCCTTCCTTCATGACCGTCCGGATTTTGCGCAGTACGAGACGGCGGTCGAACGCTATCGGCAGGAATACGGCGTTGCGCGCAGCAGCTAGCTTCGGCTTGCTGATGGCGCTGGTGGTGGCGGGTACTGGTAGCAGTTTCGCCGCCGCGCAGATTTTCTGTTGCCACGACGAGTCGGGCAAGCAGGTCTGCGGTGACATCCTGCCGACCGCCTGTTATGGGCGCGCCTATCGCGAGCTCGGACAATCCGGCAGGACGGCGAAAGTCGTCGAGGCGCCGCTGACCGCCGAGGAGCGCGCGGCAAAAGCGGCCGAAGCCAAGTTGCGGCAGGAGCGGGAGCGCGTCGAGAATGAGCAGAAACGCAGAGATCAGGCGCTGCTCAATACCTACGGTAGCGAAAAAGATATCGAGGTCATGCGTAGCCGCACTCTGGGCGACCTCGACGTAGCCATCAAGGCAGCTGAAGAGCGAATCGTCGAGATCCGCAAGCATCGCCAGAAGTTCGAGAACGAGGCCGAGTTCTATAAGAAACGGCGCCTGCCGGCGGAGATCGCCAAGGGTTTGCGCGATGCGGATTACGAGATTCGGGCACAGGAGTCGGTGATCGACTCGAAGAGGAAAGACCAGCAAGCAGTTCGCCTCAAGTACGACGAGGATTTGCGCCGCTTTCGCGATATTCTGACGCGGGCGGCGGCCGACCGCCGCTGAGCGCTCGGGCACGCTGCTGGCCCTGCGGCGCTACCGGGGGCTACTCCAGGGTTAGTGTGAAAGTCGCGCAAGCGACTCGCGAAACTCCCGTCTCCCCTCGCGGGAGAAGGGTCAGGGGAAGAGGGAAACGGTCATGACTTTCATGACTTGGGGTGTCCCCACATGTCATGACCGTTAGTGTGAAAGTCGCGCAAGCGACTCGCGAAACTCCCGTCTCCCCTCGCGGGAGAAGGGTCAGGGGAAGAGGGAAACGGTCATGACTTTCATGACTTGGGGTGTCCCCACATGTCATGACCGTTAGCCGAGCTTCTTGCGCAGCAGTGCGTTGACCTGTTGTGGGTTGGCCTTGCCGCGTGTCGCCTTCATCGCCTGGCCGACCAGCGCATTGAAGGCTTTTTCCTTGCCGGCCCTGAATTCGCCGACCATCGCCGCATTGGCCGCCAGTAGTTCGTCAATCAGCGTTTCCAGCGCTCCGCTGTCGGTGATCTGCTGCAGGCCCTGGCTGGCAATGATCTGGTCGGCAGAACTCCCTTCCCCGTTGCAGAGAGCGTCGAACACCTTGCGGGCAATATTCGTGGAGATCGTGCCATCGACGATGCGTGCGACCATGCCGCCGAGCTGCTCGGGCGAGACCGGTGACTGGCTGATATCCAGTTCTTCCTTGTTCAGACGAGCGGTCAGGTCGACCATCACCCAGTTGGCGCAAGCCTTGGCGCCGGCGCTGCCGGCCGCGGCAACGGCTGTTTCGTAGTACGCGGCGAGTTCGAGCGAGCTGGTCAGGAGCTTGGCGTCGTAGGCCGAGAGTCCGTACTCGGCGGCCAGGCGATCGCGTCGCGCGGCCGGCAGTTCGGGCAGTTGCTGGGCGATCTCGTCGATCCACTGGCGATCGATGATTAGCGGCAGCAGATCGGGGTCCGGGAAGTAGCGGTAATCGTGGGCGTCTTCCTTGGAGCGCATGGCGCGTGTTTCGCCGCTCTGCGGATCGAAGAGAACGGTTGCCTGTTCGATCCTGCCACCGTCTTCGAGGGTCGCGATCTGCCATTGCACTTCGTAGTCGATGGCCTGCTGCATGAAGCGGAACGAGTTCAGGTTCTTGATTTCGCGCCGGGTACCGAAGTCGGCCTGGCCGACCGGGCGAACCGAAACGTTGGCGTCGCAGCGGAAGGAGCCTTCCTGCATGTTGCCGTCGCAGATACCGATCCAGCGTACCAGCGCGTGCAGCGCGCGGGCATAAGCGACGGCTTCGGCCGAAGAACGCATGTCGGGTTCGGTGACGATCTCCAACAGCGGCGTCCCGGCACGGTTGAGGTCGATTCCCGTCCGGCCGTGGAAGTTCGCCCCCGGGCATTCATGCAAGGACTTGCCAGCGTCTTCCTCGAGGTGGGCGCGGGTCAGCTTCACCACTCGCTCGTGCTCACCCACCGTGATCGCCAGCTGCCCGCCAACGACCACCGGCAGTTCGTACTGGCTGATCTGGTAACCCTTGGGAAGGTCCGGGTAGAAGTAGTTCTTGCGCGCGAAAACCGATCGCGGGGCGATCGTTGCGCCGACTGCCAGGCCGAAGCGGATTGCGCATTCGACGGCGCCCTTGTTGAGTACCGGCAGCACGCCAGGCAGGGCGATATCGACGGCATTGGCCTGGACATTGGGCTCGGCTCCAAAGGCTGTCGAGCTGCCCGAGAAAATCTTCGCTTGCGTCGACAACTGCGCGTGCGTCTCGATGCCGATGACCACTTCCCATGCTTTCATCACTGCTTACTCACTCTTCAATAACGACGCCCGTGGCCAGCGGCCGGCGGGCGAAAGGGGAGAGCTGGCGCCGCCTGGGCGCACCCACACTCACTGGCGCTTCAGGCAAAGCCGGTCGGCTGCTGCAGATGCCAGTCGCTTACCTGCTGATAGCGGTGGGCGACATTGAGCAGCCGGCTTTCGGTGAAATAGTCGCCGATCAGCTGCAAGCCCGCCGGCAGGCCGCCGGCGAAGCCGCAGGGGATGGAAAGGGCCGGCAGGCCGGCCAGGTTGACGGCAATGGTGTAAATGTCGGAGAGATACATCTGCACCGGGTCCGCCGCTTTCTCGCCGAGCTTGAAAGCGGTGCTCGGGCTGGTCGGCCCGAGGATGACGTCGCATTGCTGGAAAGCTTTGGCGAAGTCCTTGGCGATCAGGCGGCGAATGCGCTGGGCCTGCAGATAGTAGGCGTCGTAGTAGCCGTGCGAGAGAACGTAGGTGCCGATCAGGATGCGCCGTTTGACCTCGGCGCCGAAGCCTTGCGCGCGGCTCTTGCTGTACATCTCGTTGAGGTCCTGGTACTCGGGAGCCCGGTAACCGTAGCGCACGCCGTCGAAGCGCGCCAGGTTCGAGCTGGCTTCGGCCGGTGCGATCACGTAATACGCGGCCACCGAAAGCTGCATGCTGGGCAGACTGACAGCGACCGTTTCGGCGCCGAGCTGGCGGTACTCGGCAATCGCCCCTTCGACCAGGTGCATGACTTCCGGACTACAGCCATCGTCAAAAAATTCTGCCGGAAGGCCGATTTTCAAACCGGCCAGGGGTCGGGAGCCCGCGGCGGCAGCGAGCTCTCTGCCGTAGTCTTCGCGCGGGCGTTCGACGCTGGTCGAATCGCGTTCGTCGAAGCCGGCCATGGTGTTGAGCAGGAGCGCGCAGTCGGCGGCCGAATGAGCCAGCGGACCGGCCTGATCGAGCGATGAGGCGAAGGCGATCATGCCGTAGCGCGAGACGACGCCATAGGTCGGCTTCATCCCGGTCAGGTTGCACAGCGCCGCCGGCTGGCGGATCGAGCCGCCGGTGTCGGTGCCGGTGGCCGCCGCTGCCAGGCCCGCGGCGACGGCGGCGGCCGAGCCTCCGGAAGAGCCGCCGGGAACGCGAGTGGCATCCCAGGGGTTTTTCACCGCTCCGTAGAACGAAGTTTCGTTCGACGAACCCATGGCGAACTCGTCCATGTTGGTCTTGCCGAGCAGCACCGCGCCGGCCGCTTTGAAGCGCGCGATGACCGCCGCGTCGTAGGGACTGACAAAGTTGCTCAGCATTTTCGATGCGCAGGTCGTCAGCCAGCCCTGGGCACAGAAAATGTCCTTGTGGGCGATCGGGATGCCGGTCAGTGGGCCACCTTCGCCCTTCGCCAGACGCTCGTCGGCAGCGCCTGCCTGGGCCAGGCTGGTGGCTTCGTCGACGCTGATGAAAGCGTTGAGCTGCGGGTTGTGGCGCGCGATGCGGTCGAGGTACTGGCGAGTCAGCTCGACGCTGGAAATTTCTTTCGTGGCCAGCGCCCTGGAGAGCGCCTGCAGACTGTCGGTGATCATTCGATGACTTTCGGCACCAGGTACAGGCCGGCCTCGGTTTCCGGCGCGACCTCCTGGAAAGCGTTGCGTTGAGCGCTCTGGCCCGACTCGGTGACGCGGTCTGCGCGCAGGCGCTGTGCGACATCCTGAGCGTGCGCCATGGGCTCGACGCCTTGCGTGTCGACTGCCTGCATCTCTTCGATCAGGGAAAAAATTTCGTTGAGCTGGCCGAGCGTGCTCTGCGCCTCGCCGTCGCTGATTTCAATGCGGGCAAGGTGGGCAACGCGGTGGACCTGTTCTAGGGTGAGCGACATGGTTTGGAAATCACTAAGGTGTCAAACGAGGTAGCCTTATAAGGTATCATAAAAGTTTTTCCCACCGCAGCCCCTGCGGGGCCATCACGGATTTCGCCAGCATGTTCAGTTTTCTGCGCAGTTATTTTTCCAACGATCTCGCCATCGACCTAGGTACGGCCAACACGCTGATCTATGTTCGCTCGAAAGGGATCGTTCTCGACGAGCCGTCGGTGGTCGCCATCAGGACCGAAGGCGGGCCGAGCTCCAAAAAAACCATTCAAGCCGTCGGCAAGGCTGCCAAGGAAATGCTTGGCAAGGCGCCTGGTGCGATTACCGTCATTCGGCCGATGAAGGACGGGGTGATCGCCGACTTTACGGTGACCGAGCAGATGCTCAAGCAGTTCATCAAAAAAGTGCATGACTCAAGACTGCTGTCGCCTTCGCCGCGGATCATCATTTGCGTGCCGTCGGGGTCGACGCAGGTCGAGCGCCGCGCCATTCGCGAGTCGGCCATCGGTGCCGGTGCGAGTCAGGTCTTTCTCATCGAGGAACCGATGGCGGCAGCGATCGGCGCCGGCTTGCCGGTTTCCGAGCCGACCGGTTCGATGGTCGTCGATATCGGCGGTGGAACCACCGAAGTGGGCGTCATTTCGCTCGGCGGCATGGTCTACGCCGGTTCGGTTCGTGTCGGCGGCGACAAGCTCGACGAAGCAATCATGAACTACATCAGCCGCAACTACGGCATGCTGATCGGCGAAAACACTGCGGAAAACATCAAGAAGCGCATCGGTTCGGCTTTCCCTGGTGCCGAAGTGCGCGAGATGGAGGTCTCCGGAATCAACAAGGCGGAGGGCATTCCGCGCAAGTTCACCATTTCCTCGAATGAAATCCTCGAAGCGCTTACCGAACCGCTGAACAGCGTCGTCTCGGCGGTCAAGTCAGCGCTTGAGAAGACGCCGCCCGAACTCGGCGCCGACATTGCCGACAAGGGCATGGTGCTCACCGGGGGCGGTGCCTTGCTGCGCGACCTCGATCGCTTGCTGATGGAGGAGACGGGCCTGCCGGTGATTGTTGCCGAGGAACCGCTGACCTGCGTGGCCAGGGGTTGCGGTATGGCGCTCGAGAAGATGGACAATCTCGGCAGCATTTTCGCTTCCGATTGAGGTGCGGCGGCCTGAGCGCCGTTGCTTGCCGGCCGCGATGATCGATTGATGGACCAACAGCCACCGCCTTTTTTCAAACGCGGGCCGGCCCCGGTCGCGCTGCTCTCGTTCTACGTCTTGTTGTCGATGGCGCTGCTGGTCGTCGATGCTCGCTTGCAGACGCTCGAGGTAGTGCGCCAGGCGCTGTCGATGTTCACTCACCCGGTGCAGAATCTGGCGCATCTGCCCGCGCAGTTTCTGGACAATGCGAGCAGCTATTTTGCCAGCGCCGCGAGCTTGCAGAGTGAGAGCGCGCAGTTGCAGCGCGCTCGCCTGGAACAGGCGGCGACGCTGCAGCGCAGTCTGCACGTCGAGGCCGAGAACGAGCGTTTGCGAAAACTGCTGGGGGTCAAGGAACGGCAGCAGGTCAGTGGTCAGGTCGCACAGATCCTCTATTCGGCACGCGATCCTTACGCGCGTCGGGTGATCGTCGATAAGGGCCAGCAGGACAGGGTGATCGCCGGGCAGCCGGTGATTGACGATATTGGCATTGTCGGGCAGGTGACGCGGGTGTTCCCCTTCGTCGCCGAAGTCACCCTGATTACCGACAAGGAGCAGGCGGTGCCGGTGCAGGTCGTGCGTACCGGCATGCGCTCGGTTGCTTTCGGGCTCGGCAACGGCGAGCTCGAAATGCGTTTCATGCCGCTCAATGCCGACATTCAGAACGGCGATCTGCTGGTGACCTCGGGGCTGGACGGGATCTTTCCGCCGGGTTTTCCGGTGGCCAAGGTGGTGCACATCGAAAGTGATACCACCTACACCTTTGCCCAGATCCGCTGTGCCCCCGTGGCCGCTGCCGAGCATTTCAGCGAAGTGATAGTGCTCGATCCGCGTCCGCCGGTGGCCTTGCCGGAGGAACTGGCGGAGGTAGTCGCCAGCAAGGATAGCAAAGCTTCGACGAGAAGCGCGCGGGCGAAAAAGAAGAGCCCGAAAAAGGACTGAACGCGATGCAGACCAGCTACTCCTCGTCACGTATTCTGCTGCCCGTGCGCCCGTGGTTCATTGGCTTCAGCCTGTTGCTGGCGCTCCTGCTCAACTTCCTGCCGACGTCGGTTTGGCCGGGGGTGCCGGATTGGCTGGCGCTGGTAATCGTTTTCTGGAGCGTTCGCGAACCCCGCATGGTCGGTATGGGACTGGCTTTTCTGCTCGGCCTGGCGATGGACGTTGCCGATGCCAGCTTGCTCGGACAGCATGCACTGGCCTATGTCCTCGCTGCCTACGGCGGCTCGGCGCTGTCGAGACGAATTCTCTGGTTTCCGCTCGGGCAGCAGGCCCTGCAGGTTTTTCCGCTGCTCCTGCTGGCGCAGTTGGTACCGTTCGCGGTGTGGGCGGTGGTCGGCGCCGAGCTGCCGGGGATGGGCTACTTTCTCGGGCCGTTTCTGGCCACTTTTCTGTGGCCGCTGCTTACGCTGATCCTGCTCCTGCCGCAGCACCAGCCGGTTGACCGTGATGACAATCGACCGCTGTGAAAGGCTGCGGCCGCTTTGCGGCCGCTGCGGAGTCTGCTGTGCTAGCTAGTCAATCGTCACTGCATGCCTCGGATCGGGAGCTTTCCCGCTTTCATTTTCGGGTCGTGCTGGCGGCGGTCGCGGTGCTGGCGGCCTTGTCCCTGTTGGGCGCCCGTTTTTACTATCTGCAGGTGCTCCAGCACGATTACTACAGCACCCGCGCCGAGGACAACCGCATTTCGGTGGTGCCGATCGTCCCCAACCGAGGGGTCATCGTCGATCGCGCCGGCATCGTCCTGGCACGCAATTACTCGGCCTTCACGCTGGAAATCACGCCGTCGAACGTCGAGGATCTGGAAGCGACGATCGATGGCCTGAGCAAAGTGCTTGACATCGAATCGAAGGACAAGCGGCGCTTTCGCAAGCTGCTGGAGGAAGGCAAGAGCTTCGAAAGCCTGCCCATTCGTACGCGCCTGACCGAGGAGGAAGTCGCGCGCTTTGCGGCCAATCGCTATCTCTTCCCGGGGGTCGAAGTCAAGGCGCGTCTGTTTCGTCAGTATCCCCAGGGATCGGTCGCCTCGCACGCCATCGGCTACATCAATCGCATCAACAAGCGCGATCTCGAAAAGATCGCCGAGAGCGAGCAGGCAGCGAACTACAAGGGTACCGACCATATCGGCAAGACCGGCCTCGAACACCACTACGAATTCGCCTTGCACGGCGAGACCGGCTACGAGCAGGTCGAAATCGATGCCGGCGGGCGAGCCATTCGCAGTCTGTCGCGTACGCCGCCGGTGCAGGGCAACCACCTGACCCTGACCCTGGACATCAAATTGCAGGAAATCGCCGAAAAAGCATTTGGTGATCGCCGCGGTGCGCTGGTGGCCATCGAGCCGTCGACTGGCGGTATTCTGGCGCTGGTCTCCAGCCCCACTTTCGACCCGAACCTGTTCATCGACGGTATTCGCACCGAGGACTGGGATGTGCTCAACAAATCGCGCGACAGGCCGATGCTCAACCGCGCCTTGAACGGCACCTATCCGCCCGGTTCGACGTACAAGCCGTTCATGGCCCTGGCGGCACTCGAAACGGGAAGGCGCACTGCCGGGCAGACCATTTCCGATCCCGGCTATTTCAACTTCGGTGGTCACCATTTCCGGGACGACAAAGTTGGCGGGCACGGCACGGTGGATATGTACAAGTCGATCGTCCAGTCCTGCGACACCTACTACTATCAGCTGGCCACCGACATGGGAATCGACGCCATTGCCGGCTTCATGGGCCAGTTGGGATTCGGCCAGCGCACCGGCGTGGACATCGACGGTGAGTCGGAAGGCGTGTTGCCGTCCCCGGAGTGGAAGAAGCGCCGCTTTCGCCGCCCGGAGCAGCAGAAATGGTATGCCGGCGAGACCGTCTCGATCGGCATCGGCCAGGGTTACAATTCCTACACGCCGATTCAGCTGGCGCAGGCGACAGCGACGGTCGCCAACAAGGGCGTCATGTACCGCCCCCATCTCGTCAAATACATCACCGACAGCCGCAGCGGCGAAAAAACGATGATCGAGCCGGAGCCGCTGCGCCGGCTGCCGTGGAAGCCGAAGCATGTCGAGACGATCAAGAACGCGATGGTTGGCGTCAACACCCACGGGACCGGTGCCCGCGCCTTCGCCGGCGCCGGCTACACCTCGGGAGGCAAGACCGGTACGGCCCAGGTGTACAGTCTGAAAGGTAGTACCTACAAGGAGTCGGCGGTGAAGAAGGAGCTGCGTGACCACGCCCTGTTCATCGCCTTTGCACCCGCCGAGGAGCCGAAGATCGCCTTGGCCGTGATCGTCGAAAATGGCGGTTTCGGAGCCCAGTCCGCGGCGCCGATCGCGCGCATGGTGATTGATTACTATCTGCTGGGCAAGCTCCCCAAGGGCGTGGCTGAGGAAGACGATGTCAAGGAGGACTAGCTGATGCAGGAGTTCCTGGCGCGCCTCTGGCGAGGCCTGGTCGCGCACGTCGACACGCCACTGCTGCTGATTACCCTGATGCTGATGGCTGCCGGGCTGCCCACCGTCTATAGCGCGACCTATGACGCCAATAGCCACCTCCTGCCGCAGATGCTGAACATGGCGATCGGCTTGTGTGCGATGTGGGCGGTGGCGCAGCTGCCACCTCAGAAGCTGATGCGTTTCGGTGTGCCGCTGTATCTGGTCGGTGTCGTTCTCCTGATTCTGGTGTTCTTTTTCGGGATCAAGGTCAATGGCGCACGGCGCTGGTTGTCGCTGGGCTTTACCCGCATCCAGCCGGCGGAACTGCTGAAGATCGCGGTGCCCCTGATGCTCGCCTGGTACTTCCACAAGCACGAAGCGGTGCTCAAGTTCCGCCACTACATCGTCGCCAGCCTGCTTCTGTTGGTGCCTTTCGCGCTGATCGCCAAGCAGCCGGATCTGGGAACCGCGATTCTCGTCGGCGCAGCCGGCTTCTACGTGATCTTTTTCGCCGGTTTGTCATGGCGGGTGATTGTCGGCCTGGTGGCGGTCGCCGGCGCTGCCGCACCGTTTGTGTGGACCATGCTGCATGACTACCAGCGAAAGCGCATCCTTACCCTGATCGATCCGACGACTGATCCGTTGGGTTCGGGCTACCACATCATCCAGTCGACCATCGCCATCGGTTCGGGTGGCAAGCTCGGCAAGGGGTGGCTGGAGGGCACGCAGACCCACCTGGAGTTCATTCCCGAGCGCCACACGGACTTCATCCTGGCCGTCTTTTCCGAGGAGCGCGGCCTGCTCGGCAACAGCATCCTGCTGCTCCTCTACCTGTTGCTGATTGGCCGCGGGCTGCTGATTGCCGGCAAAGCATCGACTCTTTTCGGGCGCGTGCTGGCTGGTTCGGTGACCCTGAGCTTCTTCACCTATGTCTTCGTCAATATGGGCATGGTCAGCGGCATCTTGCCGGTGGTCGGCGTTCCCTTGCCGTTCATGAGTTACGGGGGCACGGCACTGGTGACGCTGTCGGTCGGTATTGGTATGCTGATGAGCATTAACACGCACAGGATGCTGGTCAGGCCATGAGGCGAGGAAGGACGGGCTTGTTGGCTGTTCGGGGGGGCTGCGCAGTGCTCGCGCTGTTGGTCCTGCCGCTGCTGCTCACCGCTTGTGGCGGTTCGCCTGCGCGTTCCTCCGATGCCACTGCCGAGCGCAGCAAAATGGGCCGCAAGTCGGGTGTGGTCCAGAAGCGGGGCGGCGGCTACTACAAGGACGATGGCCCCGGCGACGAAATCCCCGACAATCTCGACGACATCCCGGATGCGCAGCCCATCCTGGAGCCATTGCATCGTTTTGCCAACCGGCCGTACGTCGTTCTCGGCAAAGCCTACCAGCCGAAAACCAGCCTCGAAGCACACCAGCAACGCGGCATTGCCAGCTGGTACGGGAAGAAGTTCCATGGCCAGAAAACGTCGATCGGCGAGCGCTACGACATGTTCGCGATGACGGCGGCGCATCCGACCCTGGCGATTCCCTCCTATGTTCGGGTGACCAACGTCGGCAACGGCAAGTCGGTGGTCGTGCGGGTCATCGATCGCGGCCCCTTCCATGCCGACCGAGTCATCGACCTCTCGTATGCCGCCGCTTACCGCCTGGGTTATGTGGACAACGGCAGCACTCTGGTGCAGGTCGATTCGATCGTGCCGGATGGCGCGACGAGCATGACTTATGCGCAGGTGATGCCGGCGCCGGTGCAGCGGCAAGCGCTGCTCGCCGGCGAGCGCGACGAGATTGAACGGCTGGCGGCCAACATGGGCGCGGAGGCCGTAGTGGTGGCATCGCCGCCGCCGGCAGAGGCAGCAATACCGTTACCGGTGCCTGTAGCAGAGCCGCCGGCGCCGCTCTCGTTCCCTGCCGCAGCGCTGCCGGCCATGCCAGTGGCGCTGTCCGGCGTCTTCCTGCAGCTGGGTGCTTTCGCCAGTGCTGAAAACGCCGAGAGTCTGCGCGTGCATTTGCTGCGCGAGCTGGACTGGCTCAACGAGGGAATCCAGATCAACGCCGGTGGGGGCATGCACCGCGTGCGCATGGGGCCGTATCAAAGCCGCGCCGATGCCGAGAAGGTCGCCGAACGCATTCGTCTGGCGCTGGGTTACAGGCCGACCTTCGTGACGCGCTGATCAGCTCTCGGTCGGGCCTTCGAGCACCGTCAGGGGACGGAAAACGCCCTGCACGATCTTGCGGCCTTTTTCGAGCTGTATTTCGTGTCCGATGATCTCCACCGGGATGATCTTGCCGTCGCGGTTGACCACCGTGCTGCGCACCACTGCGGCGCTGCCCTGAGCCGGCGTGAGCAGCTGGCTTGGGTCCAGGCCGTCGCTGGCGGCATGCAATTCGCTTTGCAGAAGGCCGAGCAGTTGCTGCAGCTGTCGTCCGAACAATTTCTCGGCCTGCGGGTTGGCGTCGAGAATGTGCCCGGTACTGGCATCCGAAATCAGAATCGCGTCGCGAGCCCCGGCAAACAGCGCCAGTCGCAGGCTGTTCGCATCGCGCAAATCTTCCTCCATTTGCAGCACCTGATGCTGCACCAGCGCCAGGCTGACCAGGTTGGCCACCGCGTGCGCGAACAGGCGCTGTACCGAAGTCCATGCCGAGTGTGGTCCGACGCGCTCGATACTCAGTACGCCTTGCAGTTCTCCGTTGACGTGAATTGGCGAGTTGATCAGCGCGCTGATCCCGTTCATCAGCAGGTAGTCCTCGGCGAATGCCCGGGTGCTGGGATGTTTCATCGCATCATCGGCAACGATTGGCTCGCCCTGCTCCAGCGCCCGGAAGTACTCGGGGTAGCGAAGCGCCTGCAGCGTTACGCCAAGGCTATGTCGGTTGCTCGAAAGCTCATAGAGATCAATGCACTCCAGACTTTCCCGTTGGCTGGTCAGCCCCCACAGGCTGACGCGCTCGATGTCGAGTATGCGTCCCGTCGCCGCAGTGAGTTGTCGCAAGCAGTTGTCCAGGTTGGCGCTGGAAAAGTTGCCTCGCGACAGCTGCGCGAAAGCGCCTTGCAGGTCGAGAGAGCTTGTGAGAGGTCGGGATGGTGGCAACATGTGGTCCAGAGAAAGCCACTTTTGAGTCGGCAGGGGTGCCAGGAAACAAGCCTCATCGTACTTGCCGGGAAGCGGGCGCGCGCGTGCGTTAAATCACGGAAGACGGCATCTTCGGTTGCGCACTGCCCACAAAATGCATGCAGGGCGGCGGCAGAGGGCTTGCTATAATCTGCCCCTTTGCCGTGAGTCTCGCCATGCTCAAGCTACGATCCCTGTTTTCTGCTCTGCTTTGTCTCCCCGTCCTGGCCTTTGCGCAAGCGCTGCCAACGCCGCCAGCCTTGGCCGCCAAGTCATGGCTATTGGTCGAAATGACGTCAGGCCAGGAACTCGCCGCCCAGGCGCCCGATGAGCGCCTCGAACCGGCGTCTCTGACTAAATTGATGACCGCTTATCTCACTTTCTCGGCACTCAAGCAGGGAACGCTCAAGCTCGACCAGGAGGTGCTCATTTCGCGCAAGGCGTGGAAGACAGGCGGTTCCAGGATGTTCGTCCAGGTCGGTAGCGAGGTCAAAGTCGAGGATCTGATCAAGGGCATGATCGTTCAGTCAGGAAATGACGCCTGCGTCGCCTTGTCCGAGGCCATTGCCGGCGACGAAGAAAACTTCGCACAGATGATGAATCGCGAAGCGCAGCGACTGGGCATGAAGGGCTCCCATTTCCGCAACTCGAACGGCTTGCCCGATCCCGATCACTACACCACGGCTCGCGACCTGGCAACTTTGGCCGCCGCGTTGATTCGCGATTTCCCCGAGGAGTACGCCAAGTACTACTCCATGAAGGAATATACCTATAACAACATCACGCAGCCGAATCGTAACCGTTTGCTGTGGATCGACCCAACGGTCGACGGTCTCAAGACCGGATACACCGTCGCCGCGGGCTACTGTCTGGTGTCGTCGGCGAAACGCGGTCCGCGTCGCCTGTTGTCGGTGGTCCTCGGCGCGTCGTCTCCGAGCGTACGCATCCAGGAGTCGCTCAAGCTGCTCAACTACGGTTTTCAGTTCTATGACGGCGTGCAGTTGTATGCCAAGAACGCACCGGTCTCCAACCTGAAAGTCTGGAAGGGCACGGAAGCCACGGTCAACATGGGCTTTACCGAGGATCTGGTGATTGTTGTGCCGAAGGGCTTTGGTCCGAAGATCCAGACCGAGCTGGTTTCCCAACAGCCTTTGCTGGCGCCGGTGAGCGTCGGGCAGACGCTGGCGACGCTGAAAGTCAGCGTCGATGGCAAGCCCTACGGCGACTATCCGGTTGTCGCGCTCGAAGCGGTGCCCCTCGCGGGAATCGTTGGCCGGATGGTGGACACTGTGCGCATGTGGTTCAACTAGCAGCGCGCCAGGAGTGATGAAGGGAAACGGCCGATGACGGCGTATCTCAACGGGCAATTCCTGCCGCTTGATGAGGCCAGGATTTCGCCGCTTGATCGCGGCTTCCTGTTCGGCGACGGCGCCTACGAAGTGATCCCCGTCTATGCCCGGCGGGCGTTCCGGCTCGAGCAACACCTGGCGCGGCTGCAACGCACTCTGGACGGTATTGCGCTGGCCAATCCGCATAGCGTCGGCGAGTGGCAGGAACGCCTGCAACGGGTGATCAGCGCCAGTGAATTCGACGATCAGTCCTTGTACCTGCAGGTGACGCGTGGTGCCGACAGCAAGCGCGAGCAGAGCTTTCCGAAAGATCTGCCGCCGACGGTCTTCATCTTCTCGACGGCCTTGCCGGTGTTGACTGCGCAACGCGAGAACGGCATTGCCGTTCTCAGTGCGGTCGACAACCGCTGGCTGCGCTGCAATCTGAAAACCGTCTCGCTGCTCCCCAACGTGCTCCTGCGCCAGCAGGCGATCGATGTCGGTGCCGCCGAAACGATCCTGCTGCGCGACGGTATCCTCAGCGAGGGGGCAACGTCGAACATTTTCGTGGTCAAGGACGGCGTGCTGCTGGCGCCGCAGAGGGACCAGCGCATGCTGGCCGGAATTACCTACGATCTGGTTCTCGAACTGGCGGCAGCCCATGCCATGCCATGCCAGCTTCGCGACATTGCCGACGCCGAATTGCGCGTCGCCGATGAACTGTGGTTGAGCTCCTCGACCCGCGAAGTCCTGCCGATCACCCGTCTCGACGGTCTCCCGGTCGGCACCGGCAAGCCCGGCCCGGCCGTACGCAGGATGCAGGCCTGGTACAGCGCCTACCGCGAGCGCGTCGCGCGCGAGGGTGCAGGCGGTGGTCGCGGCGATGTCTGAAGAACGCGACAGCCTGTTCGACTTCCCCTGCGCTTTTCCGCTCAAGATCATGGGCCTGGCCGACAGCGCCCTGGCCCAGGAAGTGCTCGCGGTCGTGCTGCGACACGCGCCGGATTTCGACGCCGCGACGATGTGCATGCGCGCTTCGAGTGGCGGCAAGTACGTCAGCCTGACCTGCACCATCAACGCCACCAGTCGCGCCCAGCTCGACACCCTGTACAGGGAACTAAGCAGCCATCCGCTAGTCAAGATCGTCCTATGAGCGACGAAGTGCGGCGCCTTGCGTCGTGTGCGGTAGATGCGGTAGAT
>Ga0209573_1002084_pt1 | contig 27105 bp, 23 predicted proteins | sample TNRBio252014_DNA_FD_185870 | JGI IMG/M metagenome (GOLD analysis project Ga0209573, IMG submission 185870) | Wastewater treatment Type I Accumulibacter community from EBPR Bioreactor in Madison, WI, USA - TNR Reactor_6/25/2014_ DNA (SPAdes)... | ecosystem: Engineered > Bioreactor > EBPR >... | reverse complement strand
ACTGGTCCGGGTGGACGATGAATACGATTTCGTAGTGTCGCATGCAGACTCCTCGCGGTTATTGAAACAGCCCCCCGGCATGCGAGTCCGGTGGAGCAAGGGAAGCCGGCGACTATAACAAGAAAGGCAGGAAAATCAAAGACTGCCAGGCCCACAATCGACGAGCACGGGCGGCAAGCACCGTTACAAAAGCCTGCTTACACTCTGCGAGCACCCTACGGCGCAGGCCTCGCCTAGTATCTGAAGCATCGGGGCCCTGCCCTGCAACAACACGAACGAGGCAGACCATGAACACCACCCTGACCCGCAAGCTCGTCACCGCCCTGCTCTGCGGCGGGATCCTCGCCGCCGCGGCCCCTGCCGCACATGCCGACAGGGACGACCGCGGCCCGCGCTGGAGCCATGAGAAGCACTATTACAAACACGATCACAAGCATCGCCGTCATTGGGATGAACGCACCGTCTATCGCGAAAAGGTCATCATCCGCGAAAGCCCGCGCTATTACCGCGAGGCGGAGATCCACAACCACTATTACGAGCGTCCCGCCCGCTCATACAGCTACAGCCGCGCGCCCGCCGTGGTGATCGGAGTCGACATTCCGCCGCTGGTGATCCCGCTGCGCTGAGCAGCCCGCACTCGCCCGCCTGCGCTTATCCCGCCGCGTCTGGCCCGATCCCGTCGCCGGTCAGCGCGGGCGGCTCTCCCAGATCTTCTGCAGGCGCTTGACCGACACGGGCATCGGTGTCTTAAGTTCCTGGGCGTAGATCCCGACGCGCAACTCTTCAAGTAGCCAGCGGAACTCCTCCAGCGCGGGCTCTTCCACACCTGCGCGCCGGCGCGCCAGGCGCTCGCGCTCCCACACCTGGGCAAGCTGCTTCCAGTCGGCCATCAACTGCGCGTCCCGCACCGGATTGTTGCGGAGTTTGTCGAGCCGCACCGACGCTGCCTTCAGGTAGCGCGGAAAGTTGGCCAGATGCGCCCACGGGAACGCGACCACGAAATCACTGGGGAGCAGCGCCGCGAGTTGCGCCTGGATGTCGGCCACCACCTCGGGGAAGGCACGCAGACCCGACAGGCGCTTTTGCAGGGCGAGGTATTCCGCGAGCAGTTGGCCGCTCAGGCGCATGAATTCCTGCGCGACCAGGCTGACCCGGCTCTTTGCCTCCGCGCAGCGCTTCGCGAACGCCTCGGCGCCGACCGGCAGCGGATCGAGCAGGCAGCAACGCGTGAGCGTGGCCTCGACCAGGCGCGCCTTGAGTTCGGCTTCGGTGCCAAAACTCATGTATTGCAGCGCCAGTTCGCGCAGCCCGGGCAGGCGCTCGACCGCACGTACCTGGTCCTTCAGGTTGAGCGCGAACAGGCGCGCGAGCCCGCGCCGATGCACGCGCGCAGCTTCTTCCGGCGTGTCGTAAGGGCGCAGCGAGACACTGTCGCCGTCGTCGTGCAAAGCCGGAAAACCGATCACCTCGCGGCCGCCGACACGGATTTCGAGGAGTTCCGGAAGCGCCCCGAAGGACCAGGACGTGAAGCCGGACAGCGACTGTGCAGACAGTCCTGCAGTCGCAGCGGACTCCGCCTCAGCGCCCGTCCTGCGCCCTGCGCCCTTGCGTGCGGCGGCCCCGCCGCCGCCCGCCGCCCCGACTCGACGATCCGCTGCAGCCCCGTTATCGGCGCCCCCTTCGTTCGAGCTGCGCCCCACCCTGGCAGCTGTGCCCCGCGCGCCCTCGCCAGCGCCCGCGCCCGACAGCGCACCCGCCAGCGCGCCACCGATCTTCGCCGCCGAGAAGCGCGCCGCCACCTGCTCGCGAAAACGTGCGCGCAGCTCCATCAGGTTGCGCGACTGACCCATCACCCGACCGTGCTCGTCGATCACTCGGAAATTCATGAAGCAGTGCGGCTTGAGGTTCTCCGGGCGGAAGCTCTCCAGCGGCAACTTCAACTGCACGCGGTCCTCGACGAAGCGCTGCAGCATCTTCAGCAGCGGCTCGTCGATCTCGAAGTCGCCCATCTCGAATGCCGCCATGAAGGCTGCCGCGCTCTCGGCGACCGGCTGCAGGCGGTGGCGGTGCTTCTGCGGCACGGTCTTCATCAGCGCCGCAACCTTCTCTTCCAGCAGCCCCGGCACCAGCCACTCGCAGCGGTTGGCGGGGATTTGGTTGAGCATGGCCAGCGGCACCGCGAGGGTGACGCCGTCGTCGGCCTCGCCGGGCTGGTGCAGATAGGTGAGCTTCAACTTCTGGCCAAGCACCTCCAGCGCCGGCGGGAAGCGGTCGGTGGTGACGCCCTCGGCCTCGTGGCGCATCAACTGCTCGCGCGACAGGTACAGCAGCTTCGGCTCGGCCTTCTCGGCCTGCTTGCGCCAGGCCTCCAGGCCCGCGAGGTCGCAGACCTCCGCGGGGATCCTGCTGTCGTAGAAGGCCTCGATCAGCGTCTCGTCCACCAGCACGTCCGGGCGGCGCGACTTGTGCTCGAGGCGCTCGATCTCCGCCACCAGGCGCTGGTTGTGGGCGAGGAAGGCCATCGCGCGCGCCGGTCCCTCGGCGATCTCGCCCTGCACCAGCCCCTCGCGGATGAAGAGTTCGCGGCATAGCGCGGGGTCGATGTCGCGGTAGGCCACGCCGCGGCGCGGATAGATCACCAGGCCATAGAGCGTGCCGCGCTCCCAGGCGCGCACTGCGCCGGAGGACTTCGACCAATGCGGCTCGAAAACCTGGCGATTGATCAGGTGGCCGCCGACCTCCTCCACCCACTCCGGCTCGATGCGCGCGATGCAGCGCCCGAAAAGGCGCGAAGTCTCGACCTGCTCGGCGGCCATGATCCACTTGCCGGCCTTCTTAGCCAGCGCGGAACCCGGATGCGGCCAGAACTTGATGCCACGCGCGCCGAGGTAGGAGCCCGCCTGTGGCCCCGAGGCGTCGTCCACCTTGCAGCCGATGTTGCCGAGCAGTCCGGCGAGCAGCGCCTTGTGGATCGCCTCGTAGTTCGCCGGCTGGGCGCTCTCCTTCCAGCCGTGTTCGGCGCACAGCGTATGGAGCTGGGCGAACACGTCGCGCCACTCGCGCATGCGCATGGTGTTGAGGAAATGCTTCTTGCACCAGGCCTTCTGCTTGCTGGAGGACTCGTGGCGCTGGACCTCGTCCCAGGCCTTCCACAGGTGCCAGTACCACAGGAACTCGGACTTCTCGTCCTGCTCCCCGCCGCGGAACCGGGCGTGCGCCTGGTCGGCCGCGCCGGGGCTGTCCTGCGGGCGCTCGCGCGGGTCCTGCACCGACAGCGCGGCGGCGATCACCAGCAGCTCGGCGAGCGCGCCGCGGTCGCGCGCGGCGAGGATCATGCGGCCGATGCGCGGGTCGAGCGGCAGCCGGGCGAGCTCGATGCCGGTCGGGGTGAGCTTGCGCTCGTCGTCGTCGGTGACGGCGCCGAGCTCGGCCAGCAGCGCGTAGCCGTCGCCGATCAGGCGGGAGCCGGGCGCGTCGATGAAGGGGAAGTCCTCCACCGCGCCGAGCTTCAGCGCCTTCATGCGCAGGATCACGCCGGCGAGCGACGAGCGAAGGATCTCGGGGTCGGTGTGCAGCGAGCGACGGTTGAAGTCGTCCTCGTCGTAGAGGCGAAAGCAGATGCCGTCCATCACCCGCCCGCAGCGCCCCGCGCGCTGCTGCGCGGCCGACTGCGCGATCTTCTCGACCTGGAGCTGCTCGACCTTGGTGCGCGGCGAGTAGCGCTTGATGCGCGCCAGCCCGGTATCGACCACGTAGCGGACGCCCGGCACGGTCAGCGAGGTCTCGGCGACGTTGGTGGACAGCACCACGCGGCGTCCATTGGAGGGCGAGAACACCCGCGCCTGCTCCTGCGCCGACTGGCGGGCGAACAGCGACAGCACCTCGGTGCCGGGCAGGTGGTGCGCCTTGCGCAGCGCCTCCGCAGCCTCGCGGATCTCGCGCTCGCCGGGCAGGAAGACCAGCACATCGCCCGGGCCGCAGCGCTGCGCCTCGTCGACCGCGTCGACCAGCGCGTCCATCAGGTCGCGGCTGTTGTCCTTGCCACCCGCCTTCGATTTGTCGCCCTCCTTGCCACCTTTCGCGGACGCGCGCGCCGCGGCCGCCGGGTCGACGTCCTCGCTCTCCACCGGGCGGTAGCGCATCTCGATCGGATACAGCCGCCCCGACACCTCGATCACCGGCGCCGGCTTGCCCGCGGCGTCGGCGAAGTGCTTCGCGAAGCGCTCCGCGTCCAGCGTCGCCGAGGTCACCACCACCTTGAGGTCGGGCCGGCGCGGCAGCAGCGTCCTGAGGTAGCCGAGCAGGAAGTCGATGTTGAGGCTGCGCTCGTGGGCCTCGTCGATGATCAGCGTGTCGTAGGCCGCGAGCAGCGGGTCGGTCTGGGTCTCGGCGAGCAGGATGCCGTCGGTCATCAGCTTGATGTGGCTGCGCTCGCTGGTCTTGTCGGTGAAGCGGATCTTGTAGCCCACCGCCTGACCGAGCGGGCTCCCCAGTTCCTGCGCGATCCGGCTGGCGGTGGCGCGCGCGGCCAGCCGGCGCGGCTGGGTGTGCCCGATGAGGCCGGCGACGCCGCGCCCGAGTGTGATCGCGATCTTGGGCAACTGGGTGGTCTTGCCCGAGCCGGTCTCACCGCACACGATGATGACCTGGTGCGCGAAAAACGCGGCGGCGATCTCGTCGCGGCGCGCGGACACCGGCAGCTCGGGCGGGAAGTCCGGCACCGGCAGCGCGCCGCGACGAGCGGCGAAGGCCGCGCGCGAGCGCGCAAGCTGCGCATCGAAATCGGCCTGCAGGCGGCTCGCCCGCGCCGCGGCCCGCTCATCCCGCGGCGACACCCCGGCCGCTGTCGGCGCGCCACCCGCGTCCTGATCCTGGACGCTCACGTCCTGTTGCGCCCCCGCCCCTGCGCTCCCGCGTTTGCCAGGCGCAGCCTGCACGCCACGCGCCAGATCCCGCGCCATGCGGCGCAGGCGCGGACGGTCAACGCTCAGGCAGTCGTCGAGATTCGGGAGCGCGGACGGGTGGCGCTCGCCCTTTTGTTCAGCCCTCATGGATCCGCAGTCAGCTTCGTCGGGCCGCGCATTATCCTCCGCATTGCCCCGTGCTGACGCGGCGGTGCCACAATATGCGCCTTCGCGCCCGACACGACCCGCCCGTCACCCCGAGTCAGACCATGTCCGCCCACGCCATCGCCGCCGTCGTCTATAAGCCCACCGACAATATCGAGGCCCTGCTCGCCCATGCTGCGCGCGCCCTCACCGAACGCGGCGTCCGCCTCGGCGGCGTGCTGCAGCACGACATCCCGACCGTCATCGAAGACCCTTGCGCGATGCAGCTCGAGAACCTCGAGACCGGCGAGAGCATTCCGCTCTCGCAGGAGCTCGGGCGCGGTTCGGTGTCGTGTCGGGTCGATCCCGACGCGCTCGCACGTGGCTCGGTCGCGGTGCGCGGCGCGATCGCGCGCGGGGTCGATCTGGTCATCATCAACAAGTTCGGCGCCCAGGAGGTGTCCGGCGCCGGCCTGCGCGACGAGATGGGCGAGACCGTGCTCGCCGGTGTGCCGCTGCTCACCGCAGTCGGCGAGCGCTTCCTCGGCGAGTGGAAGGAATTCACCGGCGGCGAAGGCGTGCTGCTCGACCCCACCCTCGACGCCATCCTCGCCTGGTGGTCCGCAGCGCAGCCAGACTGACCCCGGTGGATTGCCGCCCCGGCTGCGCCGCCTGCTGCATCGCGCCCTCGATCTCCTCGCCGATTCCCGGCATGCCCGGCGGCAAGCCCGCGGGGGTGCGCTGCGTCCAGCTCGACGAAGGCGACCGCTGCCGGCTGTTCGGCGACCCGCGCCGACCGGCGGTGTGTGGCAGCCTGCAGCCTTCGGCAGAGATGTGCGGCACGGATCGCAGGCAGGCGATGCACTTCCTGGCGACGCTGGAGGCAATGACTTCGGCGTAACGCCTCATCCGTGAACACCGCCCCCGCAGCGCAACATTCCGCCGGCTATAATCCGCCCTCCCTCTCGAATCCTCACTCCGGCCGCATGGACACCTCCCTTCTCCTCGTCGCGCTCGTCCTCGGCATTGTCGAAGGCCTGACCGAATTCCTGCCGGTGTCCTCAACCGGCCACCTCATCATCCTGGGCGATGTGCTCGGCTACAACGACGACACCAGCAAGGTGTTCAAGATCGTCATCCAGCTCGCCGCCATCCTCGCCGTGTGCTGGGACTACCGCGAGCGCCTGATCAAGGTCGCCAGCGGGCTCGGCTCCGAGCCGGGCGCGCAGCGCTTCGTGGGGCTGCTGTTCATCGGCTTCCTGCCCGCGGCGGTGCTCGGGCTGATGTTCCACTCCACGATCAAGGGGCTCCTCTTCAACCCGATCACGGTGGCAACCGCGCTGGTGGTCGGCGGCCTGATCATCCTGTATGTGGAAAAGCGCGCCTACCACCCGCGCATCGACAATGTGGACGACATGCGCTGGACCGATGCGCTCAAGGTCGGCTTCGCGCAGGCGCTGGCGATGATCCCGGGCACCTCGCGCTCGGGCGCCACCATCATGGGCGGGGTGATCTTCGGCCTGTCGCGCAGGACGGCGGCGGAGTTCTCCTTCTTCCTGGCGATCCCGACCATGTTCGCCGCCACCGCCTACGACCTCTACAAGAACTGGGCGCTGCTGCGCCTGGAAGACCTGCCGGTGTTCGCGGTCGGCTTCGCCGCCTCGTTTGTTGCCGCGATGTGGGCGGTCAAGAGCTTCATCAAGTTCATTTCCAACCACACCTTCATCGCCTTCGCCTGGTACCGCATCGTCTTCGGCCTTTTCGTGCTGGCGACCTGGTACTTCGGCTGGGTCGAATGGTCACAGCCCTGATGGAGTGCGCGCGATGATCGTCTATCTGCACGGCTTCCGCTCCGCCCCGGCGTCGATCAAGGCGCAGGCACTCAAGGCGCGCATGACCGAACTCGGCCTCGCCGGGCATTTCTGGTGCAAACAGTTGCCGGTGTCGCCGCGCGCCGCGATCGCGCTCGCCGAAGCCGCGATCGTGCGCGCCCGCACCGCCGGGCTCGTCCCCACCGTGGTCGGCAGCTCGCTCGGCGGCTACTACGCCACCTGGCTGGCAGAACGCCTCGACCTGCGCGCGGTGCTGGTCAATCCGGCGGTGGTCGCGCCGCTCTCGCTCGAGGCCTACGTCGGCATGCAGGACAACCTCTACACCGGCGAGCGCTTCGAATTCACCCGCGACCACATCGACGAGCTGCGCGCGATCGAGGTGCCCACGATCACCCGGCCGGAGCGCTTCTGGCTGATGGTGGAGACCGGCGACGAGGTGCTCGACTACCGTCACGCCGTGGAGAAGTACGCCGGCGCACGCCAGACCGTGCTCGAAGGCGGCGACCACGGTTTCTCGCACTGGAACGACTACCTGGACGAGGTGATCGGCTTCGCCGGACTCGGCGCAACCGACCCAGCGGGCAGACGTGGCGCGGAGGACTCACGATGACAAAGCCAACCGACCCGGTCCAACCCGGCTTCGACGCCCGCCGCTTCAAGGCGATGGAGCGCGCCGGCTTCAACCGCATCGCGGCACGCTATGCCGACGGCGCCCACCTGCGCGCCGATCTCGCCAGCGCGCTCCTCGAAGCCGCTGCGCTCGCCCCCGGGCAGCGCGTGCTCGACCTCGCCAGCGGCCCCGGCCTGCTCGCCGGCGCCGCGGCGCGGCGCGTCGCGCCCGGTGGCATCGTGCTCGCCACCGACATCGCCGAAGCCATGCTCGTCGAGGGCGCGCGCCGCTGCGGCGAGCATGCCGACGCGCCCTGCTTCGCGGCCGCCGACGCTGAACACCTGTGCGTGGCCGACGCCGGCATGGACCGCGTGCTCGCCGGCCTCGCGCTGTTCATCTTCCCGCATCCCGAGCGCGCGCTCGCCGAGATGCGCCGCGTGCTCGCGCCCGGCGGACGGGTCGCGCTGTCGGTGTGGGGGCCACGCGAGACCGTGCCGCTGATCCACCGCGCGCAGGACACCATCGCCCGTGTGCTGCCGCCCCCCAAGGTCGCACGCCCGTCGGTGTTCCGCTACGGCGAGCGCGACGTACTCGCCGCCACACTCGCCGCCGCCGGCTTCGACGACATCGACATCCGGCCGTGCACCTTCTCCTGCCACTTCGCCGACGCCGAGGCCTATTGGCAGGCCTTCCTCGACCTCGCCGGCGGCGCCGCGGAGGCACTCGGTCGCCTGCCCGAACTCACGCAACAGGCGCTGCGCAGCGCAGTCATCGACGACCTCGCCCACCATTGCTGCGACAATGGCCGTGACGGCTTCCTGCTGCCGGCACACACCCTGGTGGCGAGCGCACGCCGGCCAGCCTGAGCCCCCACGCTGATCCAGCGCCCCATCACTGCTGCGGCCGCGGGGCGTCTCATGCCTTTTCCAGCCCCCCCTTGTCCTCCACCCGCACACCCGCCCCACGCCCGACGGCCGACGCCGCCGCCGCCGCCGCACGCTTCGCCCGCCAGGGCATGTTCGCCGCGCTCGCCGCCTTTGTCACCTGGGGCCTGGCGCCGCTGTACTTTCGCGCCGTCGGCAGCGTGCCGCCGTTCGAAATCGTCGCCCACCGCGTGCTGTGGTCGGCGCTGCTGCTCGCGCTGATGCTGGCCTTGCTGCCTTTCACCGGCGGCTTCACCCGTGTGCGCCAGGCGATTGCACAGCCGCGCCTGCTCGCGCTGCTGGCGCTCACCTCGCTACTCACCAGCAGCAACTGGCTGGTCTTCATCTGGGCGATCGACGCCGGGCGCCTGCTCGAGGCCAGCCTTGGCTACTTCATCAACCCGCTGGTCAGCGTGGCGCTGGGCGCAATCTTCCTCGGCGAGCGCCTGCGCCCGCTGCAAGCGGTGGCGGTGGCGATCGCCTGCGCGGGCGTCGGCTGGCGGATCTGGCAACTCGGCAGCCTGCCGTGGATCCCGCTCTTCCTCGCCGGCACCTTCGGGCTCTACGGCCTGCTGCGCAAGCGCGCGCCAGTAGACGCAGTCGGCGGCCTGTTCATCGAGACCCTGGTGGTCGCCCCGCTCGCGCTCGGCTGGCTGCTATGGCTGCAGGCAAGCGGCAGCATGATGTTTGGCGCCGGCACGGCCGCCGACTGGCTGCTGCCGCTCACCGGCGTGATCACCGCGATACCGCTGACGCTGTTCGCCGTCGGCGCGCGCCGACTGCCGCTCGCCACGGTCGGCTTCCTGCAGTACATCGCGCCCAGCCTCAACTTCCTGGTCGCGGTGCTGCTCTTTCGCGAGCCCTTCGACACCCCCGAGCTCGTTGGCTTCGCGCTGATCTGGCTGGCGCTCGCGGTGTATTCGGCCGACCTGCTGCACGCCGGGCGTAAGGCCGGCAAGGCCTCGTAGGGCCAGCAAGGGGTTCGGGGGCTGCCGTGCAGCCTGTGCATGCAAAGGCTCGCGGCTGCCGCCGCTCCTACAGCGATCTGCGAGACGAGGCGAAGCCGGAACGGCGGCGAAGCCGGAACGGCGGCGAAGCCGGAACGGCGGCAGGAAACGATGCGGCGAGGCCGTGGGGCCGGGGCGGGGGTTGCCAACTTCATGAGCGCCGAGGTGGAGGGCGGCGCGGGGGAAACAAGGCGACGCCTGTCCGAGGAGCGCAGCGACGAGTTCGCGTCGCCGCCCCCGCGGCGTCCTCCACCGAGGGCAGCCGAAGGCCGCGAATGCAGGCGGCGACCCCCGCCCCGGCCCCGCGGCCGGATCGAAGCCACGCACGCCCCCCACGCCGAATCAAAGCCGCACATGCCCCAAGGCCGGATCGAGGCCACATGCCCCCGCTACCCGACCAGCACCACGCAGGCCCCGCAGCATCCGGCGATAGGGCCGGCGGCCCGAATCCAGTAAACTAGTGCGCTTGCTTTCTTCAGGCGGATGCCGATGTTCGTGCTGTATGAAGAGGACGGGGCCTTCAAGGCCGGTACCATCCTCGCCGATAACGAAGCCACGCTGCAGGTCGAGAACACCCACGGCAAACGGGTGAAGCTCAAGCGTGCCCATGTGCTGATGGAGTTCCGCGAACCCGGGCCCTCCGAACTGCTCGTCCGCGCCGACGCCGAGGCCGCGACGCTCGACATCGAGTTCCTGTGGGAGGTGTGCGGCGACGACGAGTTCGCCTTCACCGACTTCGCCGCCGAGTATCAGGGCCGCACGCCGACCACGATCGAGTCCGCCTCCGTCCTGCTGCGCCTGCATTCAGCGCCGATCTGGTTCCATCGCAAGGGCCGCGGGCGCTTCCGCAAGGCACCGGCCGACATCCTGCAGGCCGCCCTCGCCGGCCTCGAGAAGAAGCGCCAGCAAGCCGCCGCGATCGAGCACATGCGCGCCGAACTGGTTGCCGGCCGGGTGCCACCCGAACTCGCCGCGCTGCTGCCGCAGGCACTCTACCGCCCCGACCGCAACCGCCCCGAGATCAAGGCCCTCGAAGCCGCCTGCGTGGACAGCGGGCTGTCGGCCGCGCGCCTGCTGTTGAAGTGCGGTGCGCTCGCGTCCAGCTACGACTTCCACTACAACCGCTTCCTGTTCGAGCACTTTCCCGAGGGCACCGACTTCCCTGCCATCGAGGCCGCCACCCTGCCCGGCGACCTGCCGCGTGCAGACGTCGCGGCGTTCTCGATCGATGACGCCTCCACCACCGAGATCGACGACGCCTTTTCGGTGACGCCGCGCGCCGGCGGTGGCTGGCGGATCGGCATCCACATCGCGGCACCGGCGCTCGGCTTCACGCGCGGCTCGGGGCTGGACGCCATCGCGCGCCGACGGCTGTCCACGGTGTACATGCCGGGCAACAAGATCACCATGCTGCCCGACGAGGTGGTGCAGACCTTCACCCTCGCCGCAGGCCGCGACTGTCCGGCGGTGTCGCTGTACCTCGACATCACCCCCGGGCTGGCGATCGTCGGCGAGGAGAGCCGGGTCGAGATCGTGCCCATCGTGGCCAACCTGCGCCATCACGACATCGAACCGGTGTTCAACGACGACACGGTGCACAACGGCGGCCCCGACTTCCCGTGGAAACGCGAGCTGACCCTGCTGTGGGATCTCGCCACCGTGATGGAAGCCGGGCGCGGCAAGGCGGCGGGCAACGAGGACCGCATCGACTTCGGCTTCAGCGTGGACTGGACTCAGCACACCGCCGACGGCCCCGGCCTGGTCAGCATCGGTCGCCGGCTACGCGGCTCGCCGATGGACAAGCTGGTGGCCGAGATGATGATCTACGCCAACATGACGTGGGGAAAACTCCTCGACCGCGCCGGCGTGCCCGGCCTGTACCGCGCCCAGGGCGGCGGCAAGGTCCGCATGACCACGGTCGCCGCACCGCACGAGGGCCTCGGGGTGGATTGCTATGCGTGGTCGAGCTCACCGCTGCGCCGCTATGTCGACCTGGTCAACCAGTGGCAGATCATTGCGGTGCTGCAGGCCAGCGCGCCAGCCTTCGCGCCAAAATCCGCCGAACTGATGGCGGCGATGCGCGACTTCGAGCTCACCTACGCCGAATACGCCGAGTTCCAGCGCGGCATGGAGCGCTACTGGTGCCTGCGCTGGCTGCGCCAGCACGGTCGCGGCGAGGTCGAGGCCACCGTGCTGCGCGAGAGCGTCGTTCGCCTGAGCGAGATCCCGCTCGTGTTCCGCGTGCCGTCGATGCCGCTGCAGATGGCGGGCAGCCGGGTGAAGCTCTGCGTCGAACGCAGCGACCTGCTCGACGTCGAGGTCGAGGCGCGCTTCGTGCAGACGCTGGCCGAGCCCGACCCCGACACCGTCACCGAGCCCGGCTTCGGTTTCGCCTGAGCGGTCGATGAACGCGTCCGCCGCAGCCAGCCCCCCCGCCCGCGGCACTGCGCCGGGTGCGCTCAGAGGCCGTCTGCGGCGCTTCGGCGGAGCGCTGCTGGCGGGCGCGTTCGCGATCTCGATCACCCTGCACGCGCTGCTGCTGCTGATCCACTTCCGCCTGCCCGAGGCCAAGCCGGCGCGCGAGAAGGGCCTGGAGGTTGTCCTGGTCAACGCACGCCACGCGAAGGCGCCGGCGAAGCCCGAGGTGCTCGCCCAGGCCAATGTGGACGCCGGCGGCAATACCGAGCAGGACGTTCGTGCCAGCACGCCACTGCCGCCCCAGCCCAACCGCCAGGACGGCGACGCGCTGGTCGAGGCCAAGCGCCGCGCGCCAGAGCCCGTGCGCGAGCAGAAGCAGGTCCTGACCCGCGACAAGGCGCCCGCCAGGGTCGCTGCTGCGCCGAAAAAGATCGAACAGCCGGCCCCCACGCCCGAACCGCCACGTGCGATCAGCGGACTCGATCTGCTCGACAGCGCGGCCGCGGTCGCCCGCATCGAGGCACAGATCGATCGCGACCTGCAGGAACTCGCCAAGCGACCGCGCAAGAAGTTCATCGGCGCGCGCGCACAGGAATACCGCTTCGCGCAATACGTCGAGGACTGGCGGCAAAAGGTCGAGCGCATCGGCACCCTCAACTACCCCGAGGCGGCGCGCGGCCGCCTCTACGGCAGCCTGCTGCTGTCGGTGACGGTCCGCGCCGACGGCACGGTGGTCAAGGTGGGCGTGCATCGCAGTTCCGGCCACGCCTTGCTCGACGAGGCCGCGATGCGCATCGTCAAAATGGCCGCCCCCTATGCCCCCTTCCCGCCCGACATCCGCAAGGATTACGACGTGATCGAGATCACCCGCACCTGGACCTTCACCAACAGCGATCAGGTGCGCGCCAACTGAGAGCCTGCCCATGGACCGCTACGCCGTCATCGGCAACCCGATCGCCCACAGCAAGTCACCCTGGATCCACGCCGCCTTCGCCCGCCAGACCGGGCAGACGCTGCGCTACGAGGCGCTGCTGGCGCCGCTCGAAGGCTTCGCCGACGCGGTTGCACGCTTTCGCGCCGAGGGCGGGCGCGGGCTCAACGTGACCGTACCCTTCAAGCTCGAGGCCTTCGCCCTTGCCACGCAGCGCACCGCGCGCGCCGAGGCTGCCGGCGCGGTCAACACGCTCGCGTTCGGCGCTGACGGCATCCTTGGCGACAACACCGACGGCGCGGGCCTGGTGCGCGACCTATCGGTCAACCTCGAGCGCAGCCTCGGCGCTCGCCGCCTCCTGCTGCTCGGCGCCGGTGGCGCCACGCGTGGTGCCCTGCTGCCGCTGCTCGGCCAGCGCCCGACAGCGCTGACCATCGCCAACCGCACGGCGAGCAAGGCCGAGGCGCTCGCACACGACTTCGCGCCGCAGGCGGGCGACACTTGTATCGACGGCTGCGGTTTCGACGACCTCGGCGGACGACGCTTCGACGTGGTCATCAACGCCACCTCGGCCAGTCTCGCCGGCGAGCTGCCGGTGCTGCCGCCCGGCCTCTATGCCGAGGGCGCACTCGCCTACGACATGATGTACGGCCGCGGCCACACCCGCTTCATGCAGACTGCACTCGCCGACGGCGCGGCAGATGTCGCCGACGGCCTCGGCATGCTCGTCGAGCAGGCCGCGGAGAGCTTCGCGCTGTGGCGCGGCGTGCGCCCGGACGGCGCGCCGGTGCTGGCCGCGCTGCGTCGCCTGATCGAGGCCGGCTGACCCGGCGCGCCCCGATGTCCGCGCCCGCCTCCACACTGCGCCGCACCCTCCGCTGGCTGGGGCGCGGACTCGGCATCGCGATCCTGCTGGTACTGTTCTGGCAGGCGGTGCTGTTCACCCAGGTGGTGTGGTGGAGCCGCTTCGATCCCGGCGACACCAGCTTCATGCGCATCCGCCTCGCCGAACTGCGCCAGACCGATCCGAAAGCCGGGCTGCGCCAGCAGTGGGTGCCCTACGAGCGCATCTCGATCCACCTCAAGCGTGCGGTGGTCGCCGCCGAGGACGACCGCTTCCTCGACCACGACGGCTTCGACTGGGAAGGCATCGAGCGCGCGCTCGAACGCAACGCCGAGCGTGGCCGCATCGCCTCGGGGGGCTCGACGATCAGCCAGCAGCTCGCCAAGAACCTGTTCCTGTCGTCGTCGCGTTCGTGGCTGCGCAAGGGTCAGGAGGCGGTGATCACGCTGATGATCGAGGTCACCTGGGACAAGCGCCGCATCCTCGAGGTGTATCTGAACGTGGCCGAGTGGGGTAATGGCGTGTTCGGGGCCGAGGCGGCGGCCCGCCACTACTATGGACGCCCCGCCGCCAGCCTCGGCCCGGCCGAGGCGGCGCGACTCGCCGTGATGCTGCCCAACCCGCGTCGCTATGAGCACCAGTATGGCCCCCGCCTGGCCGCCCATGCGGCACGCGTGCAGCGCCGCATGGCGCATTCGCAGGTGCCGTGAGGGGTGAGCCGGACAAACGGCCATGGAACGCCTGCAGGCGCCGCGGCAGCCGCGACCGCCCCCTCCCCGCTCCGGTGCGCCTGCCGTCCATCATTTTCGCGTCCTGTCACACGTTCGGGGTCGCGTGCGCCGGGGCGAGTCCGTAGAATTCCGGCCTTGTGCCCTCCGCCGACGGCAGCGCGATGACCGAGCCCGAAGAACTCCACCCCGACGACGTCCAGCATCACCTCAAGGAGGTGCAGGAACTGCTCGCCCGCCAGAAGGTGGTGGAGGATCTCGTCCATCGCCAGGACATGCCGCGCCACGCACTGGTCGAGACCCTCGTCCATAAGCAGCACGAGGCCGCGCTGCGCGCCAAGCTTGAAAGCCTGCACCCAGCCGACATCGCCTACGTCCTCGAGGCCCTGCCGCTGACCGAGCGTCTCTATGCCTGGGACCTGGTGAAAGCCGAGCGCGACGGCGAGATCCTCCTCGAGGTCTCCGACGCGGTGCGCGAGTCGCTGATCGAGACGATGGCGCCGGCCGAGCTGAAGGCCGCGGCCGAATCGCTCGACGCCGACGAGCTCGCCGACCTCGCCCCCGACCTGCCGCCCGAGGTCATCGAGGACGTCTTCCAGTCGCTCGACAGCGAGGGCCGCGATCAATTGCGCGCGGCGATGTCCTATCCGGAAGACTCCGTCGGCGCGCTGATGGATTTCGACATGGTGACGGTGCGCGAGGACGTCACCCTCGAGGTGGTGCTGCGCTACCTGCGCCTCTTCGATGAGCTGCCCGACCACACCGACAAGCTCTTCGTCATTGATCGCGACGACCACCTCAAGGGCATCCTGTCGCTCGAGTCGCTGCTGATCAACGACCCCGAGACCCTGGTCGCCGACGTGATGCGCAAGGAAGCGGTAATCAGCTTCACCCCCGAGGACGAGGCCGACGACGCGGCGCAGGCCTTCGAGCGCTACGACCTCGTGTCCGCCCCGGTGATCGACACCGAGAAGCGCCTGATCGGCCGCGTGACGGTGGCCGAGGTGGTGGACTACATCCGCGAGGAGTCCGAGGCCGAGATCCTGAGCCACGCCGGCCTGCGCGAGGAGGAGGACATCTTCGCCTCGGTTTGGGACTCGGTGAAAAACCGCTGGGCCTGGCTGGCGATCAACCTGGTCACCGCCTTCGTGGCCTCGCGCGTGATCGGCCTGTTCGAGGACTCGATCGAGAAGCTGGTGGCGCTCGCCGCGCTGATGCCGATCGTCGCCGGCATCGGTGGCAACTCGGGCAACCAGACGGTGACGATGATCGTGCGCGCGATCGCGATGGGCCAGGTCGAGCCCTCGGCAATGACCCGCCTGCTGAAAAAGGAGCTCGGCGTGGCGCTGATCAACGGCCTGGTGTGGGGCGGCCTGCTCGGCGTGCTGGCGTGGTGGCTGTACGGCAACGCCGAGCTCGGTTTGGTGATGACCGGGGCGATGACGCTGAACCTGCTGCTGGCGGCCTGCGCAGGCGTGCTGGTGCCGATGATGCGCCAGCGCCTCGGCGCCGACCCGGCGCTCGGCGGCTCGGTGATGATCACCGCGCTCACCGATTCGGGCGGCTTCTTCATCTTCCTGGGCCTGGCGACGCTGATCCTGCTGTGAGGGTGAAGCGTGCGGGGCAAGATGCCGGCGGCGCCCCGGCTCCGCCCCGTGACGCCAGGGCCCTCACGACCGACGTTCACATCCGCTTTCCCGTATAAGCGCTATCAAGCGAAGCGCAGCGTGCGCGCGCGCGTGCCCACTACACTCCGGCGTACACGGGTGTCGCAGCACTGCGCTCCCGCAATGAAGACACCGCCGCACGTTGTCGTGCGCAGCGGCTGACCAACGCCAACCGGGAGCACCGCATGAGCTACGAAATCCGTTCGATCCTTTACGCCTCCGATCTCACCCCGCGCTCGCCTGCGGTGTTCCTCCATGCCGTGGGGCTGGCGAAGAAGTTCAACGCCAAGCTGCACGCGGTCACCGTGACGCTGCCCTCAAGCAGCCTGCCGTACGAGGAATTCCTCAGCGAAGAGAAGATGGAAGAGGTCAAGCTCGCCGGCCACAAGAAGGCCGAGGCCCTGCTGCGCCACCGCATCGACGTCTTCGCCGAGGCCAACCCCGAGCTCGATGTCAAGAGCGTGCTCGCCAGCGTGCGCGCCCTCGAGGGCGACGCCTCGCGCCGCATCCTCGACGTCGCCAAGCACGTCCTCGCCGACGTGATCGTGATGGGCTCGCGCGGCCACAGCACCATTGGCGAACTCCTGCTCGGCTCGGTGGCGCACAAGGTCACGATGAAGGCCGACATCCCGGTGATGCTGGTGCCGATCGACCGCTGAGCGCCGGGCCTTCGCGCCTGCCGGCGCGCCTACAGGAACCGGCACGCCATGCAGGAGCGGCGGCAGCCGCGAACATGGCCGTCCGACAACCGACCCGCGTTCCGGGCTCCGGTGCCGCATTCGCGCCTGCCGGCGCTCCTACGGGAACCGGCACGCCCTGTAGGAGCGGCGGCAGCCGCGAACATGGCCGTCCGATAACCGACCCACGTTCCGGCCCCCTCACGCCGCCGGCGGCGCGATCCGCCGGCCGCACTCCGACAGCAGGCGGCGCAGCCAGCGGTGGCCGGTCGAGTGGTGGTTGCGCTCGTGCCAGAGCTGGTAGAAGCGCATCGGCGGAAAGGCGATCGGCGACGGGATGATCGCCAGCGCCAGCAGCTTGGCGTAGAACTGCGCGAAATGCCGCGTGGTGGTGAACACCAGGTCGGTGCCCTGCAGGAGATAGGGCGCGGCGGTGAACGACTGCACCACCACACGCTCGTCGCGGTTGATGCGCATCGCCGCCAGCACGCCGTCGATCACGCCGCGCTGGCTGATCGAATACGGCATCGGCACCACGTGCGCGGCGCGCATGTAGTCCTCGGTCGTCATCACCTTCTTCGCCAGCGGATGGCTGGCTGCCACCAGGCACACGATCTCGTCCTCGAGCAGCATCGACAGGTGCATGCGGTGCGGCGGTTCGGGCCAGTTGCCGATCACCACGTCGAGGCCCCCCTCGGCGAGCGAACGCTCGAAGTCGAAGTTCGGCCCCAGCGCGTGCAGCGTCAGGCGCGCCTGCGGCGCCTCACGGCGAAAGCGCTCGGCGACGCCGGCGACGAACACCGGCGCCAGGTAGTCGGGCGAACCGATGCGGAATTCGTGCCGCGTGCTGTGCGGCTCAAAGGCTTCGGGCGCGTCGGTCATGCGGTCGATCTCGGCGAGCGCGCCCTTGGCATGCGACATCAGCGCCAGCGCACGCTCGGTCGGCACCATGCCGCCCTTCTCGCGCACCAGCAGCGGGTCGCCAAGGATCTCGCGCAGGCGCTTCAAGGCCGCGCTCACCGCCGGCTGCGACTGATTCATGCGCAGCGCGGTGCGCGATACGCTGCGCTCGGTCACCAGCAGCACGAAGATGCGCAGCAGGTAGGTGTCCAGCGGGTCGTCACTGCGCCGCAGGGTCATGATCGGTCTCCTCGCATTGTCGTTTTTTGGCATTGCCGCTGGGCGGACTCGGGCACCGGCCGCAGATACGCGAAAGCATATATCACTTATAAAACCATATGCGATCCGTTAACACTGCACCGGCTTACACTGCGCCTCACACGATCCCCGCATACCCGTACAAGATCAGGAGACAACAGCATGGGACGCCTCACCACCCACGTACTCGACACCGCCCACGGCAAGCCCGGCATCGGCATCGCAGTCACCGTAAATCGCCTCGACGGCGAGCGCCGCGAAGTCGCGCGCACGGTCACCAACCACGATGGCCGCTGCGACAAGCCGCTGCTCGAAGGCGCCGCACTCGAAGTCGGCAAGTACGAGATCATCTTCGCCGCCGGCGACTACTTCCGCACGCTGGGGCTGAACCTGCCCGAGCCGCTGTTCGTCGATGAGGTCGCGCTGCGCTTCGGCATCGCCAATGTGGACCAGCACTACCACGTGCCCTTGCTGGTGTCGCCGTGGAGCTACTCCACCTACCGCGGTAGCTGATCACAGCCGACAAAGGGACGAGATCATGGAAACCTACCTGCTCGACTGGGCCAACCTGCTGGTCCGCTGGCTGCACCTGATCGCGGGCATCGCCTGGATCGGCGCGTCGTTCTACTTCGTGATGCTGGACAACTCGCTCAAGGCGCCGAAGAACCCGAAAGACGCCGAGCGCGGCGTGTTCGGCGAGCTGTGGGCAGTGCACGGCGGCGGCTTCTACCACAGCCAGAAATACCTCACCGGCCCCAGGGGCGAACCGCTCACCCAGGACCTGCACTGGTCGAAGTGGGAGGCCTACACCACCTGGCTGTCGGGCATGGGGATGATGGCGATCATCTACTGGATCGGCGCCTCGAGCTACCTGATCGACAGCAACGTGATGGCGCTGTCGCCGGCGGCAGCGATCGGCATCTCGATCGCCTTCCTGGTCGCCGGCTGGGTGTTCTACGACGTCCTGTGCCGCAACATGGTCGGCAAGGACGGCCTGCTCGCGGCGATCGTGTTCGTGTTCGTGATGGTCGCCAACTATGTGCTGCACCAGGTGTTCTCGGCCCGCGGCGCCTACATCCATGTCGGTGCGATGCTGGGCACGATGATGGCGGCCAACGTGTTCTTCCACATCATGCCGGGGCAGCGCCGGATGGTGGCGCAGATCCACGCCGGCGAGAAGGTCGATCCGCGCCCCGGCATCATCGGCAAGCAGCGCTCGGTGCACAACACCTATTTCACCCTGCCGGTGCTGTTCATCATGATCAGCAACCACTACCCGATGACCTACGCCAACGCCAACGGCTGGCTGGTGCTCGGCGTGCTGATGATCGCCGGCGTGCTGATCCGCCAGTTCTTCGTGCTGCGCCACCGCGGCCAGGTGAGGTGGTGGCTGCCGGCGGCGGGCGTCGCGCTGATCGCGCTGCTGATGGTGCTGATGGCGCCGAAGCAGGTCGATGCCAGCGGCGACAAGGTGAGCTTCTCCACCGTGCGCTCGATCATGCAGCAGCGCTGCGTCAACTGCCACGCCGAGAAGCCGACCTACGAGGGCTTCGCCCAGGCCCCCAAGGGCGTGATGCTGCAGACCCCCGAGCAGATCGCCGCCAACGCAGTGATGAGCGCGCAGACCGTCGCCAGCGGCTACATGCCGCTCGGCAACCTCACCGGCATCACCGACGAAGAACGCGAAAAGATCGCCATCTGGTTCGCCCAGGGCGCGCCCACCGCGGACTGATTCGCCACGAAACCAGAGAACGGAAGAGACAGCATGAGCACCCACGCCCCCACCGCACCCGCTGCAGCCGACAACACGGCGGCCGCGCTGGCCGAACTCTCGCGCCTGCCCCAGGACGCCTTCGTCGCCCGCCTCGACGGCATCTTCGAACACTCGCCGTGGATCGCCGAGCGCGCCTGCAGCGCTGGCCCCTTCGCCAGCATCGACGCCCTGCACGCCGCGATGTGCCTGGTGGTCGACACCGCCGACGCCACCGAGCAGCTCGCCCTGATCTGCGCCCACCCGGAGCTCGCCGGCAAGGAAGCCGAGGCCGGCACGCTGACCACCGCCTCCACCGGCGAGCAGCGCGGCGCCGGGCTCGACCAGTGCAGCAAGGAAGAACTCCAGCGCCTGCGCCAGCTCAACAAGGACTACCGCGCGCGCTTCGGGTTTCCGTTCGTGGTCGCGGTCAAGGGCCTGACCCGCCACCAGATCATGGACCGCGTCGAGGGGCGCCTGGCCAACGAGCGCGACACCGAATTCCGCACCTGCCTCGCCGAGATCGGCAAGATCGCGAGGTTCCGGCTGGATGCGATGTTCGGAGCGAACAGCTGACCCGTCGGGCCAGCCGCTGTCCTTGTTCGCGGTTTCCGCCAGTCAGCCACCGATGGCTCTCTGTAGGAGCGGCGGAAGCCGCGAACACAAGGCCGACACACGCGGCCACCCGGGTGGTGCCGCCTCCTCGCCCTGTTCGCGGCTTCCGCCGCTCCTAGAGAAACCGCCGGGGCCCATCGGCCCTCAAAATTTCTGATCGCCTGTTCGGAAAAGACATCATGACTTCGAACCCTGCCTACCCCCGCGACCTCGTCGGCTATGGCCGCAACCCGCCGCACGCCGACTGGCCGGGCCGTGCCCGCATCGCGGTGCAGTTCGTGCTCAACTACGAGGAAGGCGGCGAGAACTGCGTACTGCACGGTGATGCCGGCAGCGAGCAGTTCCTCTCCGAGCTCTTCAACGCCGCCAGCTACCCCGAGCGCCACCTGTCAATGGAAGGCATCTACGAGTACGGCGCACGCGTGGGCGTGTGGCGCCTCCTGCGCGAGTTCGAGCGCCGCGGCCTGCCGCTGACCATCTTCGGCGTGTCGATGGCGCTCGAGCGCCACCCCGAACTCACCGCCGCGTTCAAGGCGCTCGGCCACGAGATCGCCTGTCACGGCTGGCGCTGGATCCACTACCAGAACCTGCCCGAGGACGTCGAACGCGAACACATGCGCATCGGCATGGAGATCATCGAGCGCCTGACCGGCGAGCGCGCGCTCGGCTGGTACACCGGCCGCGACTCCCCCAACACCCGCCGCCTGGTCGCCGATTACGGCGGCTTCCTCTACGACTCGGACTACTACGGCGACGACCTGCCGTTGTGGACCGAGGTGCAGAAGACCGACGGCGAGGCCGTGCCGCACCTGATCGTGCCCTACACCCTCGACACCAACGACATGCGCTTCGCGCTGCCGCAGGGCTTCTCGCACGGCGACGAGTTCTTCGAATACCTGCGCGACGCCTTCGACGTGATGTACGCCGAAGGCGAGGAGCGCCCGGCGATGATGTCGATCGGCATGCACTGCCGCCTGCTCGGCCGCCCAGGGCGCTTCAGGGCGCTGCAGCGCTTCCTCGACCACATCGAGAAGCACGACCGCGTGTGGGTGTGCCGCCGCGTCGATGTCGCCCGCCACTGGATCGAGCGTCACCCCTACAACCCGAAATAACACCCCCAAAAAGGAGAACACTCATGGCCAGCCATACCCCCGGCGCCCCCGTCATCGCCCCCGCTGCCGAGCTGCCCGACTGGGCGCTGCGCTCGGTCGACCTCGCCAACCCGCGCCTGGGCGCGAAGGCGCTCGCCGCCTCGGACGACTTCTTCGCCGAGGTCGCGCGCATGCTCAACCCCGAACCCGCCCAGTTCGTCCCGGGCAAGTTCGACACCAACGGCAAGTGGATGGACGGCTGGGAGTCGCGCAGAAAGCGCGTCGCCGGCCACGACTGGGCGCTGGTCAGGCTCGGCGTCAAGGGCGTGATCCGCGGCTTCGACGTCGACACCAGCCACTTCACCGGCAACTACCCCCCGGCGGTCTCCATCGAGGCCTGCGTGTCGGAGACCGACGACGTGGGAGCGCTCAAGGCCGCGATCTGGACCGAGATCCTCCCCGCCAGCCCGATGGGCCCCAACAGCCACCACATCCTCGAGTGCGCGAGCAGCGAGGCGTGGACCCACCTGCGCGTGAACATGTACCCGGACGGCGGCATCGCGCGCCTGCGCGTGTATGGCCGCCCGGTGAGCACGCTCGCGGCCAAGGCCGCCGGCGGCGAGCTGGTCGACCTGGTGGCGATGGAGAACGGCGGGCGCGCGCTGTCGTGGAACGACGCCAGCTTCGGCTCATCGGCGGCCGCCCTGCTGCTGCCCGGCCGCGGCATGAACATGGGCGACGGCTGGGAGACCCGCCGCCGCCGCGAGCCCGGCAACGACTGGTGCGTGCTCGAGTTGGGCGCCCCCGGCAGCATCGAGCGCATTGAAGTCGACACCGCCTTCTTCAAGGGCAACTACCCCGACCGCTGCTCGCTGCAGGCGGCGTATGTGAGCGGCGGCACCGACCGCTCGATCACCACCCAGTCGATGTTCTGGCAGACCCTGCTGCCCGAGCAGAAGCTCGAGATGGACGCCATCCATACCTTCAGCGAGCAGGTCGCCCAGCTTGGCCCGATCACCCACGTGCGCTTCAACATCTTCCCCGACGGCGGCGTCTCACGCCTGCGCCTTTGGGGCAAGGTCGAGGCGAAGTGAATGAGCGCCCTGCCGCTTTCCGTGCAGCCGCTCACCCGCGGGACCTTCGCCCCCTTCGGCGAGGTCATCGAGGCCAGTGATGCGGTCAAGCACTTCACCATCAACGCCGGCAACACCGAGCGTTACCACGACCTCGCCAACATCGAGCCCGGCGCCGACGGGCGGGTGATCGTCTCCATCTTCCGCGGCCAGCCGCGCAGCCTGCCCTTCACCGTGCACATGATGGAGCGCCACCCGCTCGCCTCGCAGGCCTTCGTCCCGATGTCCGGCAAACCTTACCTGGTGGTGGTCGCGCCCGCTGGCAATCCACCCGCGGTCGAGGACCTCCAGGTCTTTCTCGCCCGCGGCGACCAGGGCGTCAACTACGCCACCGGCGTCTGGCACCACCCGCTGCTCGCGCTTGAAGGTGTGTGCGACTTCCTCGTCGTCGATCGCAGCGGGCCGGGGCACAACTGCGACGAGATGCAACTCGAGCGCCAGGGGGTGATCGACGCGGTGTAAACGCCGGGTTGTAGTCGCATCGAAACCGCTGCATTCGCGGCTCCCGCCGCTCCTACAGAAACCAAGGCGCCCGGAAACGCGCGGCAGGAGCGCCGGAAGGCGCGAACAAACCATTGCGTCCCGGTTGCCCGGTAGGAGCGCCGGAAGGCGCGAACAAACCACGGCGCCCCGGTTGCCGCGGCAGGAGCGCCGGAAGGCGCGAACAAACCACGGCGTCCGGTTGCCCGGTAGGAGCGCCGGAAGGCGCGAACAAACCACGGCGTCCGGTTGCCGCGGCAGGAGCGCCGGAAGGCGCGAATGCAGTGTGCGGATTGGCAACGCCCTCACGCGCGCGGTCGCGGCGCCGGCCGCGCCTGCACCACCACGGTGCCCCTCGGCCCCTGCGCCGACCCCCCTCCCCACCATACGAATCCCCTGATCCGTCCTATAAGACCATCGGGGTTTCCATATCACGGCGTGATCCTAGACTGAGCTCATCAGCCCATAACGACAAGGAGACGCCGCAATGTCCGATCAATCCCGTACGAGCCGCCTGCCCGAGCTCGACCCGGTGGACCAGTGCCCGCCCAAGGGGCGGCTGTTCACCCTCGCCCTGCAGCACGTGCTGGTGATGTACGCCGGCGCAATCGCGGTGCCGCTGATCGTCGGCGGCGCGCTCAAGCTGCCCAAGGACCAGATCGCCTTCCTGATCAACGCCGACCTGCTGTGCTGCGGCCTGGTCACCATCATCCAGGCGCTCGGCGTCGGCCGCTTCGGCATCCGCCTGCCGATCATGATGGGCGTCACCTTCGCCGCGGTCGGGCCGATGGTGGCGATGGCGGGCAACCCTGAACTCGGCATCAACGCCATCCTCGGTGCGGGCATCGCCGCCGGCGTCTTCGGCATGCTGTTCGCGCCGCTGGTGTCGCGCGCGCTGCCGCTGTTCCCGCCGGTGGTCACCGGCTCGATCATCGCGGTGATCGGCATCTCGCTGATGCCGGTGGCGATCAACTGGTCGGCCGGCGGCCAGCCCAGGATCCGCGACGCCGCCAGCGGCCTGCTGGTCGACAACCCCGCCTACGGCACCCCCGAATACCTCGCCATCGCCGGCATCGTGCTGCTGGTGGTGCTGGCGGTCACCCGCTTCGGCCGTGGCTTCCTGTCCAACGTCGCGGTGCTGGTCGGCATGGGCGTGGGCTTCGCGATCGCGATGGCGATGGGCAAGGTCAGCTTCGACGGCCTTGCCGACGTGCCCTGGGTGTCGATCGTGACCCCGCTGCACTTCGGCATGCCGATCTTCGACCCGGTATCGATCGCCACCATGTGCCTGGTGATGGTGGTGGTGATGGTCGAGTCGCTCGGCATGTTCCTCGCGCTCGGCGAGCTCACCGGCCGCCGCCTCACGCGCGACGACCTCACCCGGGGCCTGCGCACCGACGGCCTGGGCACCCTGATCGGCGGCTTCCTCAACACCTTCCCGCACACCAGCTTCTCGCAGAACGTGGGCCTGGTCGGCGTCACCGGGGTGAAGAGCCGCTGGGTGTGCGTGGCCGGCGGCGCGATCCTGATGGCCTTCGGCCTCTTCCCCAAGATGGCGCTGATCATCGCCTCGGTGCCGCAGTACGTGCTCGGCGGCGCCGGCCTGGTGATGTTCGGCATGGTCGCTGCCACCGGCATCAAGATCCTGCTCGCGGCCGACCTGCGCAACAACCGCTTCAACCTCTACATCGTCGCGCTGTCGGTGGGCGCCGGCATGATCCCGATGGTGGCGCCGAAGTTCTTCCACCAGATGCCGCACGCGCTCGAACCGCTGCTGCACAGCGGCATCCTGCTCGCGGCGATCACCGCGGTCACGCTCAACCTGTTCCTCAACGGCGGCCGGCGCAGCGCCGACGCGGAGGCGATCGAGCCGGCGCTGGCGCACTGAAGCCATGTGAATGCCTGCGTCGAGCGCTGTCGGGGCGCAGGCACCCGGGCATGCCTCCTCGTGTGCGCACGATCCCGGGCGCCGCAGGCGCCGCCAGACGCCCCCGCCCCATCACGCACCCAAGGAGTGCTTCATGTTGCTCGGGCTGACCCTGCTCTACGTCGGTGCGGTGCTGATCCTCAACGGCCTGTGGATGCTCGGCCGCATCAGCGACCGCGAGATCCCGGTGATCAACCTGTTCTCCGGCGGGCTGACCCTGCTGGTGGCGCTGAAGCTCGCCCTTGGCGATGGGGCCGATGCGGTCTCGATCAGGAATGCCGCGTTCTCGCTGCTTTTCTCCCTGACCTACCTGTGGGTCGCCTACAACCGCTTCAGCGGCGCCGACGGCCGCGGGCTGGGCTGGTTCAGCCTGTTCGTGGCCATCACCGCAGTGCCGGTGGCGGTCGACACCCTGCGCGCAGCGGCGGGCCCCGGCGAGTGGTGGCTCGGACTGTCGTGGGCCGCGTGGGCGGTGTTGTGGCTGCTGTTCTTCCTGCTGCTCGCGCTGCAGAGACCGATCGCACGCCTGACCGCGACGATGTCGATCGTGCAGGGGGCGCTGACCGCCTGGCTGCCGGGCTACCTGCTGCTGACCGGCGCGCTGCATTGAGGGCAGCAAGAGTTCGCGGCGGCTGCCGCTCCTGCAAGCCCCCCGGCGCTTCCGGAAGCGCCTGCAGGAACGGCGGAAGCCGCGAACAGGGCGGCGCGGCGATCGGCGCGGGGGCGACGACGGCTGCGTTCGCGCCTTCCGGCGCTCCTACAGGGGGCACCGTGCCGTCGTTCCGCGGTTGCGCCGATTCGTCGATTCGCCATTCCATCGTTTCGTCGTTTCGCCGCGACGACGTTTCGCGGCGCGGCCTGCTGCGCGGCAAGGCCGTGTAGGAGCGGCGGAAGCCGCGAACCCTTTTTCACACCGACCAACCCGTCACACGCCAGCTGCTGCGGCGCAACAATATAAATTTCACTATTCGACTTATTAGCCAGGGCCGCACCCGCGGCCGAAGCGAATCCCTAGACTTCATCTCGACTCGACGCAGCGGCGCAGGGCCACGAGCCCACAGCCCGCCGCTCGGGCGAGGCGACCCGGATGAAGGACGAGGCGGCGAGGGGATGCACGACACCCGGCGTCGAGCCGTACTCCCCCGGTTGCTGACGGCAACAACACAGAGACAAACAAGTACAAGGAAGGAGACAACCATGCCTGACCTCACCCTGGAAGGCAGCGCCGATCGGGTCCACCCGGTCGACGAAAAACTGCCCAGCGGCCGCCTCGTCGCCCTGGGCATGCAACACGTGCTGGTGATGTACGCCGGCGCGATCGCGGTGCCGCTGATCGTCGGCCGCGCGCTCGGCCTCACCCCCGAGCAGGTCGCCCTGCTCATCTCGGCCGACCTGTTCTGCTGCGGCCTGGTGACGCTGATCCAGTCGCTCGGCTTCGGCAAGTATTTCGGCATCAAGCTGCCGGTGATGATGGGCGTCACCTTCGCCGCGGTCGGGCCGATGGTGGCGATGGCCAGCGTGCAGGGCGGCCCGGAGGGCGCGCGGGCGATCTTCGGCGCGATCATCGGTGCCGGCATCCTGTCGATCTTCATCGCGCCCTTCATGAGCCGGCTGCTGCGCTTCTTCCCGCCGGTCGTCACCGGCACCATCATCGCCATCATCGGCATCAGCCTGATGCGCGTGGGCGTAGGCTGGGCGATGGGCGGTCCGGCCCACCTGGCGCAGAGCGTGGATGTGCCCAGGCTGGTGCAGATGGTCGATGGCGCCAGGGAAAAGGCCGCCGCCGCCGGCACCGAGCTCACCCGGCTGCCGGGGGCGATTCCGATGGTCGACAACCCCAGCTACGGCGCGCTCGACACCATGGCGGTGGCAGCCTTCGTGCTGGTGGTGATCCTGCTGCTGGTGCGCTACGGCCGCGGCTTCGTGGCCAACATCGCGGTGCTGCTCGGCATCGTGGTCGGCTGCGTGGTCGCCGCGGTGATGGGCAAGATGCACTTCGACAAGGTCGGCAAGGCCGAGTTGTTCGACATCGTCACCCCCTTCGCCTTCGGCATGCCGACCTTCGACCCGGTGATGGTGCTGACCATGACCCTGGTCATGGTGGTGGTGATGATCGAGTCGGTGGGCATGTTCCTTGCGCTCGGCGAGATCACCGACAAGCGCATCTCCCGCACCGAGCTCGCCGCCGGTCTGCGCACCGACGGTCTCGGCACCCTGATCGGCGGCCTCTTCAACACCTTCCCCTACACCAGCTTCTCGCAGAACG
>Ga0209573_1002083_pt1 | contig 27108 bp, 23 predicted proteins | sample TNRBio252014_DNA_FD_185870 | JGI IMG/M metagenome (GOLD analysis project Ga0209573, IMG submission 185870) | Wastewater treatment Type I Accumulibacter community from EBPR Bioreactor in Madison, WI, USA - TNR Reactor_6/25/2014_ DNA (SPAdes)... | ecosystem: Engineered > Bioreactor > EBPR >... | reverse complement strand
CCACTTTCCATAAACGCGCTGATATTCAAAATACCCTTCGCCAGGCCGGTCACACCCTCGAATACCTCCCGCCTTACTCGCCAGACCTCAACCCCATTGAGCATAAATGGGCGCAGGCCAAAGCCATTCGCAAACAAACCCACTGCGCTGTCGATGACCTCTTTCGCTCCAATCAATTATGATCACTTTTATTCGATTTTTCTATAGACGGGAACCTCCTTGATGATGGTGTCGCCCTTCTCCCGGACGACGCGGACGCGGTCGACGTACTGGGTGACGACCTTGACGGTGGTCTGCGCCTGCCGCTCACGGATGGCGGCGGCCTGCAGGGTTTGTTGCTGGATGGCGGCATCCCACTGCGCTTAAACGTGGCCCGCGCCCTTGACCCAGATGAACCCAAGCAGCGCAGCAGCCAGAGCAGCCAATGCCAGCAGGCGTTACGGCCAAGGGATCAGCGTCGTGGAGTACCTTCCCACAGGCACTGGCGGTACTCGGCCTCGAACTGCTGTACATCCGTCAGCGCGCGGGCCAGCGCCTTCGGCGGCGTGGTCATGTCGCCTAGCTTCACGTCGGCGGTGGTGCCGAAGCCGATGGTCGGCACATCGTCCTTGACCGGAATCACCGCGCGATCGGTGTAGCCCTTGTGCAGCACGATGCCGACCAGCGCGGCGGCAGACAGCGTCAATGCGGCCATGGTTTTTCGTTGCGGTGGCCGGATCATCGGTGCATCTCTGGCTGCGCCACCAAGCGCGCGATGGCCGCACCGATGCTGGCGCTAAAAGCCAGCAGCACGAACACGCCACGCGGCAGCACGTCGCTGAACAGCGGCACCACTTCCGCCGCCGTGAAGAGGGCCGCGACGATGGACAGACGAATACTCCAGGCGCGGCGCGCTACTGGCCGCCAGTCGTCCAGCAGGCAGAGCTTCGGTGGGGCGGTCACGGAGCACCCGTCCATCAGTTTGAGCTTGATAGCCGTACCAACCAGTAGCGCGGCGATGATGCTGGTGGTCACGGCCTTGACGGTGGCCTGCCCCGCGGTGCGACGGGCATCGCGCCACGCTTCGAGCAGTCGACCGCGCAGGACACCGCGTTGATGCGGGCATTCGGACTGGCGCACCACTGGCAACGCCTGCTGGACGAGCAGCGGGCGGCGTTGGTGGACGAGATTGCCGAGGCCGAAGGCATGGACGTGACGTAGGTGCGCCGGGTTATGCGGCTGACGCTCCTGGCTCCTGAGGTCGTGGAACGGCTGGCGGGTCCGCCCGACGCTGTGCTGGAGAAGGTGATGCGCCGCCCCTGGCCCAATGCCTGGGGCGACCAGATGCGGGTGCTCGCGCCACCCGGGTGAGCGCGTCGCGCCCAGCGCCAGCAACCGCCTTCGGGCGGTTTTTTTGTGGCTGCTTGGCACTCGGTCGCCATCGCTACAGGAGTTGCCGACCACAACCGACCGCCTCTAAACCAGCGCCAGCAAAGGAAGTGGCCTCGAGAACGCTCGCGTGACCACCAGAGAAAACGGAGAACAGAGAGGCTTCGGCAGGGGCGAAAACGCCGCCTTCGCAGGGGTGGCGCTCGCGAGGCCATGCCCGGAAACCGTGCTAACACTGGGGGAATGGGCAAAAAAATCCCAACCGGATAAGGGTTGTGATTTCACATTATGGTGGAGGCGGGGGGAATCGAACCCCCGTCCGCAAATCCTCCGCCCTTGGCACTACATGCTTAGCCTGGTCTTTGTTTTAACCTTTCGTAATCCGACCGGCAGGACGACGAACGGCGGTTCCGGTTAGTTTTAGCGCCTCTCCCCCGGACAAGTTTGGCGCGAGCTTATGTTAGGTCGACCCCTGAAGCGCCCCGAAAGGCTCCGGACCTCACAAGCAAGTTCCGGTCAGAGGCTAGCGGGCTTTAGGCCGCCAGTGCGTAGCTATCGTCGTTGGCGACTATAGTTTGCAGCCAGTTTAACGAGGCGAGCTGCATCCTCGACATGCGCCTCAGGTTTTGCAATCCACGTCGAAACCGGATCGCCCCCATGCGAGTAGGTATGATAACGCAACAGCGCCAAAGTTCCCAATTACCGCTCCCGCATCAGCCGCTGTTTGTCGCGTTCCCAATCGCGATCCTTCTCGGTCGCTCGCTTATCATGCTCTTTCTTGCCGCGCGCCAGGCCCACCTCCAGCTTGGCGCGGTTATGTTTCCAGTACATCGCCAGCGGAATCAAGGTGTAGCCCTTACGTTCGACCGAACCGATCAGGCGACCGATTTCTTCCTTGTGTAGCAGCAGTTTACGGGTGCGAGTCGGGTCTGCATCGACATGGGTGGAGGCCGATGTCAGCGGGGAGATATGACAGCCGAACAGAAAGGCTTCACCGCCGCGCAACAACACGTAGCTTTCCTTAAGGTGGGCGCGGCTGGCCCGCAGGCTCTTGACTTCCCAACCTTGCAAGGCGAGACCGGCTTCATAGCGTTCCTCGATAAAGTATTCGTGATACGCTTTCTTATTGCTGGCAATCTGATGGTTTGTAGTCGTTTTCTTGCTCATAGTCTGTTTTTTGGGCTGGAGCCTAATAACAAATCGATAACGTCGCACCGGAGAACAATAGGTCGTGGCGAACGTCAAAAAAAGCGCCCTGGTGCTCTATTCAGCGGCAGACATGTATGCCTTGGTCGCCGATATTGAAGCTTATCCGCAATTTTTGCCCTGGTGTCGGTCGACGCATATCCTAAGTCGCACCGAGGACGAAGTGCGAGCGACCATTGAAATGGCAAAAGGCGGTGTGCATAAGTCTTTTACTACCTGCAACCGGATGCAGAAGCACAAAATGATCGATATTCGCCTGCTGGAAGGCCCCTTTAAGCGCCTGGAAGGTTATTGGCGCTTCGAGGCGCTGCGCGCGAATGCGTCCAAGGTTTCCCTGGACATGGAGTTTGAATTCGCCAATCCCCTGGTGCGGATGGCGATAGAGCCGATTTTCAAACAAATCGCCAATTCGCTGGTGGATGCCTTTTGTAAACGGGCGGTGGATTTATATGGCGCACGCTCCCTCTGATCGGGCATTCATCCGGGTGGAAATCGCCTACGCGCGCCCCGATGAGCAAGTGATTATCCCAATCGACGTGCCGGAGGGTGCGACTTTGGAGCAGGCGATTATCCAGTCGCGCATCCAGGAACGTTTTCCGGAAATCCAGCTTCAGAGCGCTAAAGTAGGCGTATTCGGCAAGCTCAGTAAACTCTCGGCCACCGTCCGGCCCGGCGACCGGGTGGAAATCTACCGGCCGCTGCTGGCTGATCCCAAAGAGGTGCGTAAAAAACGCGCTGCAGAAGGCAAGCGCACCCGCAAAGGCGGCGGCGATCTGGAGCCGGACGCCAGCTAATTCTTTGCGCTGTCGTTGTTTTGCGGGCTATCGTCGATCCGCTCGAGCGTATCGCCAGTGAAAAACAGGGTCACTCGCCGCTGCTCGGTAATTTTGCTGCCCTTGCCGTATTGGTAGTAATAATCCCAGCGGCTCTGATGGAACGGGTCTGCGACTAAGGGCGTGCCCAAGGTCCGCTGTATCTGTTGCCTGGTCATCCCAGGATGCAGTTGGGCGACGAGCGCTGTATCGATATAGTTGCCCTGACGGACAGGTGGCGTGTAAAAGCTGGGGATAACGCTTTTGCAGCCAGCCGTCAGGACCAACGACAGGATGCCGGCGGCACGCAGGAACATATAAGGCATGGAAGGGAGGTCCGGGTTGCTGGTTGGTCTGCGTCACATCATAGCGTACAACCGTAGCCTGTGGGTAAGCCCAAAACTTTGGAGAGCGCCGCGTGGGTTCCAAACAACTCAAACAAGCCGGTTTGAAAGTCACCTTGCCGCGCATGAAGATTCTTGACATGCTCCAGCAGCAGGATAGTGGCGGACATTTGACCGCTGAGGCCATTTACCGTTCCCTGGTGGATTCCGGTGAAGAGGTCGGATTGGCGACTGTTTATCGAGTGCTGACTCAATTCGAAGCCGCCGGTTTAGTCAAACGCCATTATTTCGAAGGCGGTCAGTCGGTGTTTGAACTGGATCAGGGCGAGCACCATGACCATATCCTGTGTCTGGAGTGTGGGCGCATTGAGGAGTTTTGCGATGAAGAGATCGAACGACGCCAGTCAGCCATCGCGACGCGGCGAGGGTTTGAGTTGGCACAGCATTGTCTGATTTTATACGGGCATTGTACTCGCGCCGATTGCCCTCACCGCTTGGCGGAAGGTGCAGAGGCAGAGCGTCAGTCGATGCTGGCTAAGGATTGAGGGTGAGGGAGAAGCGATGAATAGGGCGGGCATAAAATCACAAACGATAGCGGTACTGAGCGTTTCGGCGGGTGCAGGCCACGTCCGCGCGGCGCAAGCGCTGCAAGCGGCGGCTGAGCATTGGTATGCAGGGGTTCAACTCATCCATATCGATGTGATGGAACTGGTGTCAGGGCTTTTTCGCAAGCTGTATGCTGAAAGCTATATCGATATCGTCGAGCATCATCCAGCCTTCTGGGGTTATCTTTACACCCTGACGGACCGGGAGAAAGCCGATTCGCCGATGCGCCGGTTACGGATGGCCATCGAGCGATTAAACACCCGCAAGCTGGATCGCGTGCTGCGCGATATTGCGCCCGATCAGGTGATTTGCACTCATTTTCTGCCAGCGCAGCTTTTGTCCCGCGAACGGGGTAAAGGTGACTTGCAAAAGCCCGTGTGGGTCCAGGTCACTGATTTTGATGTACACGCCCTGTGGATTCAGCCCCATCTTACCGGTTATTTTGCGGCCAGCGACGAAGTGGCCTGGCGCATGATCGAGCGCGGCATTCCTCGCTCTGCCATTCACGTCACCGGCATTCCCATCATGCCGGTTTTTGGAGAAAGCCAGTCCCGTGTCCGCTGCGCCGCCGAGTTGGGGATCGATCCCAGCCGAACCACCTTGTTGATGATGTCGGGTGGCGCGGGAGTCGGTGGCATTGAGCGGCTGGCTGAACGCATTCTGGGGCTGGATCTGGATTTTCAAATCGTGGCGCTGGCCGGTCGTAACGAGACTTTGCTGGCGGAACTACAAGCTCTTGCCGCACGTTATCCCAATCGACTTTATCCGCTGGGTTTTACTCGAACCATCGAACGGGTGATGGCGGCGGCTGATGTGGCGATTACCAAACCGGGCGGCCTGACGACTTCGGAATGCCTGGCGGTCGGGTTGCCGATGCTGGTCATTTCCCCGATCCCGGGCCAGGAGGAGCGCAATGCTGATTATTTGCTGGAAAACGGCGCGGCGCTCAAAGCCTGTGATGAGGGCGCGCTGACTTATCGGGTCAACCGGTTGCTGTCAGAGCCCGGCTTGCTCGATCGCTTGCGCACCAATGCCGCTGCGCTGGGTAAACCGGATGCAGCGCGCTCCGTGCTGGATATTGTGTTGGGAATAACCACACCACACACTGCCTTATGAAGCGACCGGGCTGGCGGGCAGCCTTACTGCTGTTATGGATCGGCATTCTGGCGATGTTTTTCGCCATGGTGGAAATTCAGATTGAAGGCGCTCAGGGTTGGGCGGCTGGATTACCCACCTGGCGAATTGAGCAGCATTGGTTGCTGGAGTGGTTTTGGGGCGGCCGACCGATGACTGGCTATCACGCCTGGGTATTTTCGTTCATGCTGCTGGCGTTTCATCTACCGCCCGTGATGATGGGCGTATTCTCCTGGTGGCTGGAGGCTCGCTGCCTGGGCAGTGCCATGCTGTTTTGGGTGATTGAGGATGGATTCTGGTTTGCGCTCAATCCGGCTTATGGACTGGCTGCTTTAACCCCGCAACGGGTAGCCTGGCATAAACATTGGTGGCTGGGTTGGCCAAGCGATTACTTTGTGTTCGGCGGGCTTGGCTTGCTGCTGATCGGCTTTTCTTATCGGCAGCGCGCTATTGGCACTTCGTGCTGAAATTTTGAAACTTAAGCAGAGGTCGACGTTGCCGCCTTCTCAACCATTTCCTGGGCGTGTGCCAGCGTGTTGGCGGTCAATTCCAGGCCACCGAGCATCCGGGCAATCTCAGTGACCCGCTCATCCAGCGCCAACCGGCGTACTTCAGTATGGGTACTCTCGCCGTCAGTGCGTTTTTCGACCTTGAGCTGTTGATGGGCTTGAGCGGCAACTTGCGGCAGATGAGTCACGCACAATACCTGTCGGCCCTGCCCAAGCGCCCGTAATTGCCGACCGACCACTTCAGCCACGCCACCGCCGATCCCTGTATCCACTTCGTCGAAAATCAACGTTGGAATCCGGGCAGCATGGGCGGCGATCACCTGGATGGCCAGGCTAATGCGCGATAACTCCCCGCCGGAGGCGACCTTGGCCAAGGGTCGCAGTGGCTGGCCGGGATTGGCGCTGACCTGAAATTCCACGGTTTCGGCACCAGCGGCCGTTGGTTTATCGAGCGAAGTCAACACAGTGGCAAAGCGGCCGCCGGGCATTCCCAATCCGGCCAGCGCCTGCGAAATGCGCTCGTCTAACTCGCGCGCCGCCGCTATCCGCCGTTCAGTCAACTCCTTGGCGTGGCCTCGATAAGTGGCAAGAGCGTCTTTTACCGCTTGCTCCAGGGTTTCCAGGCGCGTTTCACTGTGGGTTAAGGTATCCAGTTCCGCTTCGAAACGCACGCGCAGGGCGGGCAGTTCTTCAGCAGCGACCCGGTGCTTGCGCGCCAGTTGATGCGCGGCGGTCAGGCGCTGCTCAATCTGCGCCAGGTGCGCCGGATCAAGATCAAGCTCCTGGACGTAACCGCGTAGTTCACCGGCGGCCTCCTGAATTTGAATCGAAGCCGCATTGAGCAATTCGCCGATCGCGCCAAGCCGAGCGTCCAGGCGTTTTAAAGACGCCAGATCATGCAGGCTGTGATTGAGTCGATCGGTGAGGCTATCGCCATCACTGTCGGTTAATCCCGCTAACAGCCGCTGACCAATTTCCAGAAGTTGACTGGCGTTGGCCAGCCGCCGCTGATCCGCTTCCAGTTCCGCGACTTCACCTTCGGCCAGATTGAGAGCAGTTAGCTCCCGCAAGTGGTAACCCAGAATATCGGTGCGGGCATCGCGTTCGGCGCTGGCTTGCCGTAGCGCTTGCAGTTCCTGGCGTTGCTGACTCCAGCGTTGGAAGGTACGAGACAATTCAGCGACTAGCGCCAGATGGCCGGCATGATTGTCCAGCAGTTGCCGTTGGCTGTCGCGACGCAACAGCGACTGGTGTTCATGTTGGCCATGAATATCGACCAGCAGTTCGCCTAGGTCGCGCAACGCCTGTGCAGGCTGCGGTACGCCGTTGATGTAGTTGCGCGAGCGGCCATTGCCAGCGATAACCCGACGCAAGTGACATTCCCGCTCTACGTCAAGATCGCGCTCAGCCAGCCAGGCGCGGGCTGTCGGTAGCTGTTCCAGATCGAATACGGCGCTGATATCGGCCCGCTCGGCACCCTGGCGCACCGTGCTGCTATCGGATCGATCACCCAGCAGCAAGCCGATGGCATCGACCAGAATAGACTTGCCAGCGCCGGTTTCGCCGGTCACCGCCGTCATTCCAGCCGCCAAGTCCAGTTCCAGGTCTTCGACGATGGCAAAATCGCGGATGCGCAATTGGATGAGCATGGGCGGCTTAAGGGAATGTCGAGGCTTCCGGGCCAAGGCCCCAGCGCAGTTTAGCCCGCAGCAATTTGAAATAATCGTGATTCACCGGGTGAATCAGCCGCACTTTGCGATCCTTTTTTCGAATCACGATGCGATCACCCGGCTCAATAGCCAGGCTAACCTGGCCATCGCAGGTAATCTGGGTTTGGGTGCTGTTGGCGGCGTTAAGTACCACTTCAATCACGCTGTCGGCTTTGACAACAATGGGCCGATGAGTGAGGGTGTGCGGGCAGATCGGTACCAAAACCACCGCTTCCAGGGCTGGATGGATGATGGGGCCACCACCGGCCAGGGCGTAGGCGGTCGAGCCGGTTGGCGTGGAAATAATCAGGCCATCGGCCCGATAGGTGTTGACAAAGCGCCCATCGAGAAACGTGTCGATCTCGATCATCCGCGCCACTTCGCGTTTATGGACGACCACATCATTGAGGGCGTCGGTCTCACTGGCAATGCGGCCTTCGTGGATCACCTGGGCGTGGAGTAAAGAGCGGTGGGCCTCACGGAATTGGCCGGCTAACACGCGATCCAGGCTATGCGGGATTTCGCTGGGCGATACATCAGCCAAAAATCCCAGGCGTCCCAGGTTAACTCCGAGAATGGGCACTTCGTAATTGACCAGTGAGCGAGCGGCGTTAAGCATGGTGCCGTCGCCGCCCATGATGATCGCCAAGTCGCACTGTTCGCCGATGGTGGTGCGGCTGGCGACTTCCAGGCCGTTATCTGGAATGAGGCGCGCCGAGCTTTCATCGAGCAGCACCCGCAACTCACGCTGGCGTAGATGGGCGGCGATCTGGTTGAGGGTTTCCGCAACATGAGGATCGCCGAACTTTCCGATAAGACCGATGGTATGGAAAACCGGGTTGGGCATCGTTTCGCGCTGGCTGATTGATAGCGGCAACTTATCATTTTCCGACAGAGAGCGCCAAGCGTTGGAAGACCTGACTGGGCGGCTCGTCCAAATCGAGACTGTCAGCCCCTGAAGTCAGTGGCGATAGCAGTGCTTACAGACTCACAAGTCAATTGATCTTTTGGACTTGTGGGCTATTATAAGTACATAAGTAATTTATTTATTACAGACGATTAGGGTGGATTAAAAGTAATAACCTCTTAAACTGTTTGTATTTACAAAGGCTCTCGTAGCAGGAGACAGAGCAAAATGAAGCCCAGGGGTCGGCTTGAGCGGGATGAGGTCGCCGGGGTCCCTCATAGCATTTTGAGAATCGTTCTGCTGTACGCAGGGCTGGCTGCTTTTTGGTTACTGGTGGCCAACGGATTAACCGGTTGGGTATTAAGCGACTCGGCGCTAATCGGCGCTGACCCCATTTTTTTAGGCGGTGGGTTATTCGCTATGGGCGGGGTGTTGCTGCTGGCGTGGCAACGGCGTCGCCTGGCGCAAAAAGAAGCGGCCGTCAGTGGATTACTTGCCACGCTGGTCCAGAAACCAGCGACGATCCTTCCCTCGATCAGGGCAGCGCAGGCGGATAAGAGTGGATGGGCGGGCCTTAGCTATGAGGCCAGTCGGCCCCTATTGAGCTTGCCATTCCTGGTTTTGACCGGGGTGATCACGGCGCTGGTCATCGCCGGGATTGCCTATACAGCACACCAGGGTCGCGAGAAGGAAGGGCTACGGTTACAAGCGATTGCTGATCTGAAAATTGACCGGATTGCAACCTGGCTTTGGGAATGCGAGAAAGACGCGCAATTTATCCGCAGTAACCGATTTTTTACTGAGCTTTATCAAAGATGGCGTAAAACCAACGATGGCGCGAGTCTGGAGCAATTACGGCAACAATTGCGCAATTATCAGCGCACTTACGCCTATCAGAGCATTTTGGTGCTCGATGAAAACGGCGTTGAGGTGCTGACAACCGAGCCCACGCTGCCCCGCGTTCCTGCACAGTTGCGCGCTACGGCCCGGCTGGCGATGACGCAGGGCCAGGTCCTGAGCACCGATTTGTATCGCGATGCCCATGCCCTACCGACAACGCATCTGGATTACGTCATACCGATGCAGGGGTTCGGCAACGCCGTTGGTGCGGTCATTCTCAGGATCGATCCGAGTACCACCCTGTATCAGATGATCCAATCCTGGCCGTTTGCCAACACCAGCGGCGAGGCATTGATCTTCCGGCGTGATGGTGACCAGGCACTTTATCTTAGCGAACTGCGGCGTCGGCCTGGCGATGAAGCGCGACTGCGTATCCCGATCACCGATCAATATACGCTAGGACCCCGCTTGCTACGGGGGGAACTGAAATTAGGTGCCATTGTGGACGCGCACGATTATCAGGGAACGCCGATCATTGCCGTGGTCAAAGCGATTCCGCTAACTGACTGGTTTCTCATCGTCAAGCTGGATCGGGACGAGTTATACGGGCCGGTCCGCCAGGATGCCGCCTGGATTATCTTGCTTGGGGCGATGAGCTTACTCATCGCCGCCATCGCTATGTTTCTGGTCGATCAGAACCGGTCACTGCGTTTATCAGTGTTGGAACAGCGTCAGCAGGATGAGAAATTACAAGCCTTACAACAACTCACCGATCAGCGCAGCCGCTTGCAGACCTTGTTCGAGCAGTCGCGTGATGGAATTGTGATTTTGGATAGCGCCGGGCGCGTGAGCGAAGCCAATCAACGCCATGCCGAAATGTTGGGCTATTCGCTAGCAGAAATGCGCGAACTGTCCGTTGCCGATTGGGATCGCGGTTGGCAAGGGCAACAAGCCGCCGGAGTCGGTCATGCCGACGGTCACTTTGAAACCCGCTACCGCCGCAAGGATGGCACGGTCTTCGATGTGGAGGTCGTCGCCACCCCGGTTGCCTGGGCTGGGCAAACGCTGATGTTCTGGGTATGCCGCGATATCAGCGAGCGTAAACGGACCGAAGCCCAATTGCGCAAGTTGTCTATGGCGGTCGAACAAAGCCCTAACAGTATTGTGATCATGGATGCGAGCGGGCGGATCGAATATGTCAACGCGGCCTTTGAAGCGATTTCTGGCTACACGCTTAAGGAAGCCCCAGACCATAATCCCTATCTTGTTGGTGCTGAGGGAACGCCGACACCGACCCATGTCGATCTTTGGCAGCGGTTGGCCCAGGGAGAAGCCTGGAAAGGCCAGTTTCAGAACCGGCGCAAAAACGGCGAGGAATACAGTGAATTCGCCAGGCTCAGTCCAATCCGTCAGCCCGATGGCCGAGTGGCCCATTATTTGGCGATGGGCGAGGACATTACCGACAAGAAACGCCTGGCGATGGAGCTGGATCGACATCGCCATCATATGGAAGAGCTGGTGCATCAGCGCACGCTGGAACTGGCCGATGCGCGGGATATCGCCGAGTCGGCCAGCCGCGCTAAAAGCATGTTCCTGGCCAACATGAGCCACGAAATCCGCACCCCGATGAACGCGATTATGGGGTTGACTCATCTGCTTCAGCGTACGGCGCGCGATGCAGATCAGCGAGAGAAGCTGCAAAAGGTCGGAGATACCGCACACCATCTGTTACAAATCCTGAACGATATTCTCGACTTATCCAAGATCGAAGCCGGTAAGCTGGCGCTGGAGCGAATCGAGTTTGAACTTGATAACGTGCTCAATAACGTTTGCTCGCTGGTCGCTGATCGGGCGAAAGCTAAGGAACTGGAATTGGTGGTTGAAATCGATCCTCACCTGTCCTGTGCGCAGGTGCTGCGTGGCGATCCAACTCGTTTGACCCAACTGCTGCTGAATTATCTGGGTAATGCGGTCAAATTTACAGAACGGGGTTCGGTTACGCTGCGCGGGCGTATCCAGCAGGAGAATGCTGCCGAGTTACTGCTGCGCTTTGAGGTCGAAGACACGGGGCCGGGCATTGCGCCGGATGTGCTATCGCGGCTGTTCGCCATTTTTGAACAGGCGGATGGTTCAACCACTCGCCGACACGGCGGGACTGGCCTGGGCCTTGCCATCAATCAGCGACTGGCGCGATTGATGGGGGGCGAAGTGGGCGTTACCAGTATCTTGGGGATGGGCAGCACGTTTTGGTGTACGGTGCGGATCGGTAAAAGTTCCCGGCCGCCCGCGCGGCGCTTGATGAGTGCCAATTTACGGGAGCGCCGCGTGCTGGTAGTCGATGACCTACCTGAAGCCCGTTTAGCGCTGAGCGACATGCTACAGGCGATGGGGATGCAGGCCGATGTCGCCCACTCAGGGGTTGCCGCTTTATCAGTGGTCGCCGCCGCCGACGCGCGGGGTGAGCCGTTTGACATCCTTTTGCTGGACTGGCGGATGCCGGAGCTGGATGGTTTGGCCACCGCTCAACGTCTCATGGAGCTAACGCTGGTTCGCCCACCGCTACTTTTACTCGTGACGGCCTATGACGATGCGGAGTTGCGCGATGTGGCTCGGCAGGCTGGATTACATGCTGTTTTAACGAAACCTATCACCCCATCGGCCTTACACGATGCCTTGTTGCAAGCAATCTCGGTACTGCCGTCGGCTGCGGATGTCGGGGATTCTCCTGGGGCAACAGAGTCGGCGGGAGAATCGGCAACGATAGCCGCGCGTAAGCCCCAGGCCGCAAACGACCCACCCGATCAGTACGGTGCCCGTCTCCTGCTAGCGGAAGATAATCCGCTCAATCAGGAAGTTGCCTTGGAGCTTCTGCGCAGCGAGGGTTTCGTGGTGGATTTGGCCGAAAATGGCCTGCAAGCAGTGGAGAAAGCGCGCGAGACGGCCTATGCGTTGATTTTGATGGATGTGCAGATGCCAGAGCTGGATGGTCTGGCGGCGGCGCGGGCGATTCGCCAGCTACCGGGGCGTGAGCGGGTGCCGATTCTGGCGATGACCGCTAATGCCTTTAGTGAGGATCGCGCTCGCTGTTTAGCCGCTGGGATGAACGAGCATCTGGGTAAGCCGGTCGAACCGGACGTGTTGCTGGCTACGGTTCGCCACTGGTTGGCTGGCAAGAATGGACGGACGGTTGTGGTTAATGCGGCGGCCCGCGCGCCGGTCGCTACGGATAACGCTGCCGCTCAGCCGCTGGCCCGCCTCGCCGCCATCCCTGGTTTGGAGCCGCGTTCGGGCCTTAGGCGGGTTAATGGCCGAATTGACGCCTATCTGCGCGTCTTACGGCATTTTACGACAGCACACGCCCTGGATCTGGCTGAGCTACGGCGGCGGCTGGCGGCGGGTGATCTGAGTGAAGCCCGCCGCTTAGCGCATACCTTGAAAGGTGTGGCCGGCACGTTGGGCGCGGTACAACTGCAAGGGTTAGTGGCGGAATTGGAGGCGGCAATTGGCGGGGGTCAGTCGTTGGCAGTTTTGGCACCGTTGCTTGATCGGGCCAGCGCCACACAGGCCGACTTGACTGCTTCATTGGATGAAATATTGGGGGTGCCGCCGCCAGAGCCATCCGTGGAGACCGTGGATTGGCACCAAATCGGTCCGATCCTGGTGCGACTGGATACGTTACTGGCCGAGGACGATGTGCGCGCTAATCAGGTGTTTCGGGAAGCAGCACCGCTTCTGCGCACCGCATTGGGCACAGTCGCCGCCAAGTTTGAGCAGCAACTTGATGGATTCGAATATCAGCTTGCTCTGGAGATTCTTCGCGGTTGGATGGCCGCTCATCCACCGGTAAAAGACACGATAACGAATTGATTTTATTAAATCGAAGCGAAGTTTGCCGTGCTGGCTCTCTTTCCTCGATCGGCTTAATTTTTTGGGTGAGCTTACCGGCGGCCCACCGAGCGCCTAGATTTGGAGCGATAAATTCGCGATAAAGCATAAGCGTGGCGGTCATCTGGCGGATTAAGTTGTCGAATAAGCCGATCAGCATGGATTTTTGAGGTACGTTGATGGGCCTGAGCGCTGATTCTGCCTGTTACTCGCGTCCTTGAACCATGGTAATGCTTCAGCGACAGTCAGAGAGTCTCTCATTGGGGTAAAGGGTCGGCTATGCATAACAATAACAAGGAATCCACCGTCGGGTCTCATCCCCATCTTAATGATCGTACGCAGCATCTGCTCAAGGTGCTGGTGGAGCGGTATATCCGTGACGGTCAGCCGGTCGGCTCCCGCACCCTGGCGCGCGATGCCGGGTTGGACTTGAGTCCGGCTACGATCCGCAACGTCATGGCCGATTTGGAAGACCTGGGCTATCTCCATTCCCCGCATACCTCGGCCGGTCGCGTCCCGACAGCGCGTGGCTATCGACTGTTTATCGACGCATTGCTCCACGTTCGACCTCTGGAAGATCGGGAAGTGGAAGTTTTACGCCAGCAGATTGACCAGCCTGCCCGCAGTGGGGTCGAGTTGGCGCGCTCAGTGTCAGATTTGCTTTCTGGAGTCACCCGGTTGGCTGGCATCGTCATGTTGCCACGCCGTAAGGTTGTCACGCTGCGCCATGTCGAATTTTTACCGCTGTCTGAAAGTCGGGTGTTGGTGATTCTGGTGTTGAACACTCAGGAGGTTCAAAACCGCATTATCCAGACCCAGCGGCCTTATAGCGCTGTCGAGTTGCAACAAGCGGCCCATTATTTGAACGAACAGTTTGCCGGTCGGGATATTCAGCAGGCTCGGGCCTCTTTGCTGCGCGATTTGCGGGAAACACGCGACCGCCTGGATCAGTTGATGCAAACCGTGCTGGAAATTGCCGAACAGACTTTTGAAGCCGAAGCCGAGGATTATGTAGTCGCCGGCCAGACGCATCTGATGCGCTGCACTGATTTGTCGGATGTCGACAAGCTGCGTCTGCTATTTGAAGCGTTTAACCATAAACGGGATTTGCTGCATCTGTTTGATCAATGCCTGCACGCTGAAGGCGTGCAGATCTTCATCGGCGATGAAGCGGGTTTCGAAGTGCTGGAAGGGTGTAGCGTGGTGACTGCCCCTTACACCGTCGAAGGGCAGGTGTTGGGGGTACTAGGCGTGATTGGACCAACCCGAATGGCCTATGATCGGGTCATTCCGGTAGTTGACGCGACGGCCAGGCTGTTGGCGGCTGCGCTCAACGAACAGGGTAATTGAAACCACGCCTTGCTTTGGCATCGATAGCCTCTCCTGCAAGCATCGGGCCTCGTCTGGCCCTGATCGGCGTTGGCTAGCTGATGCGCAGGGGTCAGACCCCTTGAATTTTCATTTTCATATCCCCACTTCTCCGTTATCAGGGGCAGCCGTGACTGACTGCCCCGACCGATTTAATCTGGCCTGGAGAAGAAAATGATCCCAACTGAACCTATTCCTAACCCTGGCGCGCGTCCAGGGGGTGTGGCCGCCTCCCCATCCCAGTCCGCTGCAACCGGTCCTGTTGCCAGCAACACCGCAGAAGACATCGTGGTCGACCGCGAAGAATTCGACGCACTGCAACGCGATCTGGATCAGGCCCTCGCCAAAGCCGATGAGAACTGGAAACTGTATCTGGGCGCTCATGCGGAAATGGAAAACCTGCGCAAACGCACCGAGCGGGACATCCAAAACGCCCATAAATTTGCTCTGGAGCGTTTTTTTAGCGAACTGCTACCGGTGCGGGACAGCCTGGAGATGGGTCTGGCGGCCGCCAGTGACAGTGTGGATATCGGCCAATTGCGGGAAGGGGTTGAATTGACCCTTAAGCAATTGACCACTGCGATGGACAAGTTCGGGATTCGCGAGGTGAACCCACTCGGTGCCAAGTTCAATCCTGCTGAGCAAGAGGCCATGGCGACGGTGCCGACCACGCAAGCTGAACCAAATACCGTCGTGCAGGTAGTCCAGAAAGGCTATGCCCTGAATGATCGGCTGATTCGACCGGCCAAGGTATTGGTCGCTCAGGCTCCCGCCCCAGACGGCCGGGCCGGTGCCCGTTAACCATCAGCATTGAAAATTGACCTTGTTGTCCCCACATCCCCTGGCAGGCAACTTTTGCAAACCGAATTCGCTGAGTTTAGGAGAATGTACCAATGAACAACATTATCGGAATCGACCTGGGCACCACCAATTCCTGCGTCGCGCTCATGGAAGGCGGTAAACCGCGCGTGATTGAGAACAGCGAAGGTGACCGCACCACGCCCTCGGTGGTTGCCTTTCTGGAAGATGGCGAGGTTCTGGTCGGTCAACCGGCCAAGCGCCAGGCCGTTACCAATCCGCAAAACACGCTATTTGCGATCAAGCGGCTGATCGGTCGTCGCTTTAACGAGCCGGAAGTCCAGAAGGACATCGGTCTGGTGCCCTACAAGATCATCAAGGCCGATAATGGCGACGCCTGGGTCGAAGCTCGTGGCAAGAAAATGGCACCGCCGGAAGTCTCGGCGCGGGTGCTGATGAAGATGAAAAAGACCGCCGAGGATTATCTCGGTCATCCGGTTACCGAGGCGGTCATTACCGTGCCGGCCTACTTCAATGACAGCCAGCGCCAGGCCACCAAGGATGCCGGACGGATCGCCGGTCTGGAGGTCAAACGCATCATCAACGAACCGACCGCAGCGGCGCTGGCCTTTGGCATGGACAAGTCTTCGACCAAGGATCGCAAGATCGCGGTGTACGATCTGGGCGGCGGCACCTTCGACGTTTCGATCATCGAAATTGCCGAGGTGGACGGCGAGAAACAGTTCGAGGTGCTCTCGACCAACGGTGACACGTTCCTCGGTGGCGAGGATTTCGACAAGCGGATCATCGACTACTTAATCGAGCAGTTCCAGAAAGAATCCGGCATCAATCTGGCCAACGATCCACTGGCGCTGCAACGGCTGAAGGAAGCCGCTGAAAAAGCCAAGATCGAGTTGTCCTCCAGCCAGCAAAGCGAAATCAATCTGCCGTACATCACCGCAGACGCCAGCGGCCCGAAGCATCTGAATCTGAAGCTGACTCGCGCCAAGCTGGAGTCACTGGTTGAGGATTTGATCGACAAGACCATCGCCCCCTGCCGGACTGCGCTGAAAGACGCCAACTTAGGAATTGGTCAGATTGATGACGTGCTGTTGGTCGGCGGTCAGACCCGGATGCCGAAAGTGCAGGAAAAGGTCCGTGAGTTCTTCGGTAAAGAGCCGCGCAAGGATGTCAATCCCGATGAAGCGGTCGCAGTCGGCGCGGCGATTCAGGGCGGGGTACTGGGTGGCCAGGTCAAGGACGTGCTGTTGCTTGACGTGACTCCGCTGTCACTGGGCATCGAGACCCTGGGTGGGGTGATGACCAAACTGATCGAGAAGAACACCACGATCCCGACCAAGGCGAATCAGGTGTTCTCGACGGCGGATGACAACCAGACGGCGGTCACGGTGCATGTGTTGCAGGGCGAGCGCGAGATGGCTTCGGCCAACAAGTCGCTTGGCAAATTCGACCTAAGCGATATTCCGTCCGCCCCGCGCGGTGTGCCGCAGATCGAAGTGACCTTCGATATCGACGCTAACGGCATCCTGCACGTTTCGGCCAAGGACAAGGCGACCGGCAAGGAAAACCGGATTGTGATTAAAGCCTCGTCCGGGCTGTCGGAGGCGGAAATCAAGCGGATGGTCGGCGACGCTGAGGCCCATGCCGAGGAAGACAAGAAGTTCCACGAGCTGGTGAATGCGCGCAATCAGGCGGAGAACCTGATTCACAACGCTGAAAAGACCCTGCGGGATCTGGGTGACAAGGTAGAGGGTAGCGAGCGCTCAGCCATCGAAGCGGCAATCAGCGATTTGCGCACCACGGCCAAGACGGACAACAAGAACGCCATCGAAGCCAAAACCCGGACGCTAGGCGAATTGTCCGGCAAGCTGGCCGAGCGGCTGTATGCGCAGTCGGGTGGGCCAGAAGGCGGTCCTGGCGGTCCCCAGGGGCCAAGCGGCGGTGGCACCAAGGCTGGCGATGACGGCGTGGTCGATGCCGAGTTCGAGGAAGTCAAGAAGTAAGCCTCAAACTCTATAAACTCTTGATCCGGGAGCGCTTCGGCCCTCCCGGATTTTTGGTTTTTAACCCGAACCGCTCTCTTATCGCTATCCGCAGTGGAAGATTATGTCCAAGCGCGATTATTACGAAATTCTTAATGTGGCTCGCAACGCGAGCGAAGCTGATATTCGGCAAGCCTATCGACGATTGGCGATGAAATATCACCCGGATCGCAATCCGGGCGATCAGGTGGCCGAGGATAACTTTAAAGAAGCCAAAGAAGCCTACGAGATCCTCGCCGATGCCCGTAAGCGCGCGGCTTATGATCAGTTCGGCCACGCTGGCGTAGATCACTCCGCTGGCGGTTATGGCGGCTCTGCGGATTTGGGTGATATTTTCGGCGGCGTGTTTCGGGATATTTTCGGCGGCGGCCGTGGCGGCGGCAGTCAGGGCTATCGAGGCTCCGATTTACGGTATACCTTGGATCTGACGTTGGAAGAAGCTGTTTTCGGTACCACCGCCAAGATTCGGGTTCCCACCCTGGTCAGTTGCGCTGGTTGTGCTGGCAGTGGCGCGAAGCCCGGTACTAAACCTACGACGTGTCCGACTTGCCGCGGCGTCGGTCAGGTGCGGATGCAACAGGGGTTTTTCTCAATTCAGCAAACCTGTCCGCGCTGTCAGGGTCGAGGGGCCATTATCCCGGAACCGTGCGAGACCTGCCATGGTAACGGTCGGGTGGAAGAACAGAAAACCCTCTCGGTCAAGGTGCCCGCCGGTGTTGATAACGGCGACCGTATCCGCTTGGCTGGCGAGGGCGAACACGGCGAGCAGAGCGGGCCGCCCGGCGATCTTTATGTGCAGATTCGGGTCAAGGAACACCCGATTTTTACCCGTGAAGAAAGTGATCTGTATTGCCAGGTCCCGATCAGTTTCACCACAGCAGCCTTGGGGGGTGAGTTGGAAGTCCCGACTTTGGACGGTCGGGTTAGTCTCAAGATTCCAGCAGAGACCCAGACCGGCAAGGTTTTGCGCGTGCGCGGCAAGGGGGTAAAGCCGGTGCGTGGTGGCGCAACGGGCGATTTACTCTGTCGCATCAATATTGAAACGCCGGTCAATCTCACCAAGGAGCAGAAAGAACTCTTGCAGCAATTCGCTGACACGATGGCGGCGGGCGGCAAACGCCATACGCCTCAGGAAGGAAGCTGGCTTGATGGCGTCAAGAAATTTTTCGAGGAAATGAAATTCTGAAAGCTTGCTAGCCGATTGCGGTTTGGCAAAGCTTCATCAGATTGCATAATTGGGCGGCGCGCCGGGTATTTCAATACTGCTGAGCGTCGCCCCTTCGCATTGAACGGCGATCGCTTTACCGATCCAATCGGGGCCAAATAGCGCGTTAAGACCATCAGCCAGTGATTGGGAGTCGGCCTGTAGCTCATGGCGACGGTGGCCGATGTCCAGAATCAGGGTCGCGGTGGTGCCGTTATCGATCACATCGGCAATGGTTCCAGCAAGGTACATCATGGCGCAATCTCTTCGGTTGAGCGGTGCGCCATTGAACCTCTTCCGTCTCTGGCACGCAAGCTGAACGGGTTTTGATCCGCTATTTTTGCAATCTTGAGCTTAGATGGAGGCAGTCAGCAAAAATGCTCTATCGCAATCCGCGCGCCCCGCGTCCGCAGCCTGAACAGGCGGGACGAGGTGAGAATCGCGAGCTGTTCCGCCTGTTGATGAGCGTGGGCTTGCTGATCGTGATCGGCGTGGCGATGATTGATCGCCTGACAGGGTGGCTCGCGCCCAAGTTGCCTTTCGCGCTCGAAGTTCGCTTAGCCGACAGCCTGTCCTTTAACGCACTGGTGGAGGCGGAAGCGAGTCGCGTTCCACGGGATGTCGAGCGGCGGCGAGCGATAACTGCTGATCTTCAGCGGCGCGGGCAAAAAATTCTCCGCGCCCTGCAAGCTCCACCTGATCTGACGATTACTCTGCATTATCTGGAAAGCGATACGGTGAATGCCGTAACCACCATCGGCGGCCATATCATTTTATTTAGTGGCCTGCTGGAGAAATTACGGTACGAGGAAGAACTTGACGCCATCCTGGCCCATGAGATCGGCCATGTCCTTCACCGTCATGTGGTGCAACATCTCAGTCGGGGCGTGACGATGGCGGTAGCGCTCGGTTTACTGGGCGTGCGCAATGTCAGCCTTAACCAGTGGTTGCTTGGGGATTTACATCAATTAGAACAACTGGCGTATAGTCGGGATGCCGAGCGCGAGGCGGATGAAACGGCGATCCTGGCCATTCGGCAGCTTTATGGCGGTACAGCGGGGGTCGTGTCGGTATTTGATTTGTTTAACAGCCTGCAACGGACGTCAGCGCCTGCCTGGACTCAGAGCCATCCCTTACCGGCGGAAAGAGCGCAACACGCGCGCGCGGTGGACCGGGTAGACCGCCAAACCAAGGCATTGACCCGACTCGCACCGCCGCTGAAGCTGGGCGCTCAAAATGACCGTTCCAGGCGATAAAACGCTTCGTAATCAGCGGCAAGCGGCGCGAGATCATACTGATAAACACCGAAAGCACCCCGAAGCAGGCTGATCTTGACCTCTTTACCGGGTGGCAACTGGCTCCAGTATTCCTTGTGACCGCTTTGCGAGTAGTACTCCAGCCGCAACGAGGGCCGCGCTGGGTCCAGGGGTTTGAGCGCTCCGCCTTTTTGGACGATATAGCGCACAGGTTGTGGCCCATCGCTCAAGAGCGCATTGAGCCGCAAAACGCCGAAATACAATGCCAAAACCAGAGCAGGGATAGTCAGGATGGTCATGACAATATAAGTGCTGGCCACCGTCTTGGCCTGTATCGCGCGCCAGCAGAGTAAACCTGTTACCCCTGCGGCAAGCGCCCAAAAGACTTCCCAGGGCGCGCCGAAAGCATAGCGCCATTGCGGTGCGATATGCCGGTCGCTGACCACTTCAAAGAACCCGTAAATAACCAAGATAAACCAGAAGACCAGCCAGTTACGGGAAAATCTGTGCTTGAAAGCCCGCTGCGGTTCGATAACCGGCAACTCCGGGCCAGGCCGATAGTGGAGTGGACTGTCGGCAATCAGGCCATGACCTGGGACGAGAGCAGTCCCATAAGCGAGCACTTCAACCTGGGTTGCTTCGCCGCCGCGACTATTGGAAATGCGGCTGGTGATAATGCGTACATTAAAAACCATGCTAGCGCCATGACGCTTGGCGGCTTGTTTGAGCCGGACGATCGCTTGACGACGGCCGCGCTCCATGAGCTGTTCATAGGCGCTATAATTGCCACCGACAATTTTCCGCAATCCAGCAAGAAAGAGTCGAAAATAATCCGAGCCAATCACCGCGCTGCCGCTAACCAGAACCGGGTCCAGCGGTTGCTCGGATGGGGGCGGATAGCGGGTGGCGAAGATCAGAATATCGGTCAGGGTGTCTTCCTCGGCATCCAGCAAGCGCAGATGCGCCCGCTCGTTACGGCGTCCACGCCAATAGCCGACCGCGATCAGGACCAGGAAAAGGCCCAGCTTAAACAGGAATTCCATGGCCAGCGCTTATTCGAGAATAACAGCGGTGCCGTAGGCCAGAATTTCGGCGGCTCCCATGGTGACGGAGGTCGTGGTATAACGGATATTAAGGACGGCATTGGCACCGATTTGCTGCGCTTGCGCTACCATGCGGTCGGTGGCTTGCTGACGGGCTTCGGTCAGCAGGGCGGTGTAAGCTTTCAGTTCGCCGCCTACGACGTTTTTTAGACCTGCCATGATATCGCTGCCGACATGCTTGCTGCGCACGGTGCTGCCCTGGACGATGCCCAGATGCTCCCTGATCTGCCGACCGGGCACTATTTCGAGATTGCTCAACAGCATAAAGTCCACCCCAACCGCCCGTTAGTCTCATTGCCCGCAGGTGTATCGCGGATTATTCGCTCAGGAAACTATACGCACTGGCGCTTAAAATGCCAAAAACTACCTATCGGAACGACTACGCGCCGCCCGCTTACCACATTCCGGCGGTCGATTTACGCTTTGAACTGGCTGAGGACTACACCCTGGTTGATGCGCGGCTACAAGTGGTTCGAGCAGCCACCGTACTACCGGGCGAGCCGCTGCTGTTGGACGGGCAGGCGCTTGAATTGCTCTCGCTAACGCTGGATGGGCACGTGCTGCCGCCGGAGCGTTATCGCCAGGATGAGCAGGGATTGCTGTTGCTTAATCCGCCAGCGTCTTTTGAGCTGGCAACGCGGGTGAAAATTCGGCCGCAAGACAATACCACGCTGGAAGGTTTGTACCGCTCCAGCCGTCTTTTCTGCAGCCAATGCGAGGCGGAAGGGTTTCGCAAAATCACTTATTTCCTGGATCGTCCGGACGTGATGAGCGTTTTTACCACCACGCTGGTAGCAGAGCGGACCGATTATCCAGTGCTGCTCTCAAATGGTAATTGCATCAATCGCGGCGAGATGGCCGATGGCCGCCATTGGGCCACTTGGCATGATCTCTTTCCCAAACCTTGTTATCTGTTCGCCTTGGTCGCTGGCCAGCTTGGCGTGCTTGAGGACACCTTCGTCACGGGTTCCGGCCGTAACATCGATTTGAAGATTTATGCCGAATCACCGCATTTAGATCAATGCGGCCACGCGATGGCTGCGTTAAAACAAGCCATGCGCTGGGACGAGCAGCGTTTTGGCCTTGAATACGATCTTGATCTCTATCAGATCGTTGCGGTCGGTGATTTCAATATGGGAGCCATGGAGAATAAGGGCCTGAATATCTTCAATACGAAGTACGTCCTGGCCAAACCGGAAACCGCCACTGATGCTGATTATCAAGGGATTTTGGCGGTCATCGGCCATGAGTATTTCCACAATTGGACCGGTAATCGGGTCACCTGCCGCGATTGGTTCCAACTGAGCCTCAAGGAAGGGCTGACTGTGTTTCGGGATCAGGAATTTTCCGCCGATCTGGGTTCGCGCGGCGTCGAGCGCATTGAAGATGTCCGGATCTTGCGCGCTAGCCAGTTTCCCCAGGATGCCGGACCGATGGCCCATCCGGTGCGCCCCGATTCTTACATTGAGATCAATAACTTCTACACCGTTACGGTCTATAACAAAGGGGCCGAGGTGGTGCGGATGCTGCAAACGTTGCTGGGTCGGGAAGGTTTTCGGCGGGGGATGGATCTGTATTTTCAGCGCCATGACGGTCAAGCGGTGACCTGTGATGATTTCGTCGCGGCGATGGCCGATGCTAACCAGGTTGATTTGGCCCAATTCAAGCGTTGGTACGCACAGGCTGGAACCCCCGAATTACAGATCAGCGATGCATATGACGCTGCTTTGGGGCAGTACACGCTGACGGTGCGCCAGGCGTGTCCGCCTACGCCGGAGCAACCGGATAAGCAGCCTTTGCATATCCCGCTCGCGCTGGGTTTATTGGGTGCTGATGGGCGTGATTTACCGCTGCAACTGGCTGGGGAAACGATGCCGGGCGCTACAACCCGCGTTTTGGAATTGCGCAATCCAGAACAGGTTTTCCACTTCGTCGGGGTGCCCACCCGACCGGTGCCGTCGCTGTTGCGCGGTTTCTCCGCCCCGGTCAAGTTAACCATGGATGAGCGGGATGACGATCTACGGTTCCGGCTAGCGCACGATAGCGACGATTTTAATCGTTGGGATGCCAGTCAGACGTTGGCGGTGCGCACCGTGTTAGCCTTGATCGAAGAGCGCCGCCAGGGTCGTGAGTGGAGCCTGCCAGCTTCTTTTAGCGCCGCCTTCGAACGGCTGTTAAGCTCTGATGCAGATCCGGCTTTGACAGCGCAGATTTTAACCCTTCCGGGCGAAAACTATTTGGCGGAGCAGATGGCGGTGGTGGATGTAGACACAATTCACGCCGCGCGCACGTTTGTACGAAGGACGCTGGCCGAACGGTTGCGCCCACTTTTCCTGAGCATCTATCGCTCTTTGCATGATCAAGACCCAGGCGCTTATCGGATTGATGCTGCCGCAATGGCGCGCCGCGCGCTGAAAAACGTCTGTCTGGACTATTTAATGCGGATCGACGATGCACCTGCGCGCGCTTTGTGCGTTGAACAATTTGAGACCGCCAATAATATGACCGATCAGTTCGGTGCCTTGGCGGCGCTTTCCGATTCAACTGGCCTGGAGCGGCGCGAAGCGCTCGCGGCTTTTTACCAACGTTGGCGGGATGATGCGCTGGTTGTTGATAAATGGTTGAGTCTACAGGCTACTTCGAGTCTGCCTGAGGTATTAACGGCGGTAAAAGCCTTGATGGCGCATGAGTCGTTTAGCTTGCGCAACCCCAATAAAGTCCGGGCGCTGATTGGCGCTTTCTGTCAGGCTAATCCCCTACATTTTCACGCGGCGGACGGGGAGGGCTATACTTTCTTTGCCGAGCAAGTGTTGGCGTTAGACGCGCTTAATCCCCAAATCGCCGCACGGTTAATGACCGCTCTTAGCCGCTGGCGCCGATTTGACGCAGCCCGCCAGGCTAAAATGCGTGGCCAACTGGAGCGCATTTTAGCGTCGCCGCAATTGTCTCCTGATGTCTATGAGATCGCTTCCAAGACCTTGGGAAGGGCATAATACAAATGACCGCAAGGAATTGCTGCACTGCAAAATAACTATTGACTCGCACCAGAGAAGGAGGCAAAATAAACCCATCAATGTTGCGATGCACAATCAGTAGTTAACCTGTTTTGTTAACGTGGAGAATATGTAATGTCATCGAATAATCCTTTCAATCCATTCGCCAATGTCGACCTGGGCAAATTCGATATGACTAAGCTTTTTAGCGATGTCAAAATCCCTGGTTTTGATATGAAAGCGGCGATGGATGCCCAGCGCAAGAACATCGAAGCGCTGAATGCGGCGAATCAAGCGGCTGTTCAGGGGATGCAGGCAGTTGCCCAACGTCAGGCTGAAATCCTAAGCCAGGCGGTCAGCGAAATTTCTGCGGTTGCTCAGCAGCTTGCCAGCGCGAGCAATAACCCGCAAGAACTGACCAGCAAGCAAGCGGAAGTGGCGCGCAAGGCGTTCGAACAGGCTCTGGCCAATGCACGCGAACTCGCTGAAATCGTCAGCAAGTCCAATACGGAAGCGTTTGCTATTATCAACAAGCGCGTTTCCGAAAGCTTGCAGGAACTCAAAGCGCTGGTTGCTAACAAGTAAGACAACGCACTAAGACGCAATTTCCGGGCAAGCCATGCGGTATCGCCGCTATGGTTTGTCCGTTTTTGCTGTTGGTTGTGCATTTGCTGTCCCTGTGGATGCAATGCGGGTAAAATAGCCAATCTATCGACCAAACCACCATAACGATGCGAGGAGTGATGCATGGCCGAGCAAAAAAGTAGCACCGATCTCAAGCTGCCTGAACTAAAAATGCCCGATCCCAAAGAGATGGCCGATCTGTTTTCTCACATCGCCGAGAAAAGCCAGGTTATCGTCAAGGAATTCCTAAACCGCCAGAAAAATGACGGTGCTTTTGATTTGCAAGATCAGCTCAGCCTGGGCAAGTCCTTCATGGAACTGACCCAGAAGATGCTGGCCGATCCGGCCAAACTGGCCCAGGCTCAGGCCAATCTTTGGCAGAACTATCTGGATTTGTGGCAGAAAGCCGTTCCTGCCATGTTAGGTGGCCAGCCGCTGGAGGCGGTTGTGCGCGAACCCAAAGGCGACAAGCGCTTTAAGCACGATGATTGGAAAGACAACGTGCTGTTTTCGTATATCAAACAGTCGTACCTGATGGCCGCCAACTGGATTCAGGACATTGTGGGCGATGTCGAAGGTCTGGATGACAAGACCAAGAAAAAGGTCGAGTTCTACACCCGCCAGTTTGTCGATGCCATGTCGCCGACCAACTTTGCCTTGACCAACCCCGAAGTGCTGCGCACGACGATTGAATCAGGCGGCCAGAATCTGATTAACGGCTTGAAGAACATGCTCGATGATCTGGAGCGTGGCAAAGGCAAGCTGAATATCCGGATGACGGATCTGAATGCCTTCGAGCTGGGCAAAAATATCGCTATTACCCCCGGCAAGGTCATCTTTGAGAATGGGATGATCCAACTCATTCAATATGAGGCCAGCACCCCCGAAGTCCACAAAAAGCCGTTTCTGATTTTCCCGCCGTGGATCAACAAGTATTACATCATGGATCTGCGGCCGAAGAATTCATTTGTTAAATGGATTGTTGATCAAGGCTTTACGGTCTTTTTGATGTCCTGGATCAATCCAGACGAGAAGATGGCCGATTGGGAATTTGAGACCTATCTTCGTGATGGGCCGTTAGCGGCGCTGGATGCCATTGAACAGGCGACTGGTGAATCAGAAGTCAATGCACTTGGCTATTGCCTGGGCGGCACGCTGTTAGCCATCACCAACGCCTATCTGGCAGCCAAAGGCACCCCGCGCATCAGCTCTGGTACCTACTTGACCACCATGATCGACTTCTCCCAGCCGGGTGAGTTGGGCGTGTTTGTCGATGAAGAGACCATCGCTTCGCTGGAAAAACGCATGGCGGCCAAGGGCTACATGGAAGGCTCGGAAATGGCCAGCACCTTCAGCATGTTGCGCGCCAATGATCTGATGTGGTCGTTCTTCATCAACAACTACCTGCTGGGTAAAGATCCGTTCCCCTTCGATCTGCTGTATTGGAACTCGGATTCGACCCGGATGCCGGTGAAGATGCACAGCTTCTATCTGCGCAACTTCTATCAGAAGAACATGCTCAAGGAAGCCGGTGGCATCTCCTTGCTGGGTACGCCGATCGATATGACGCAGGTCAAAGTCCCGGCCTACTTCTTGTCGGGCATTGAGGATCACATCTCGCCGTGGGATTCGAACTACATGGGTAGCCGCTTGTTCAGCGGTCCGGTCAAGTTCGTCCTCGCCGGTTCCGGCCATATCGCCGGTCCGATGAACCCGCCATCGGCTAATAAGTATTTCTACTGGACCAATCCCAAGCACCCTGCTGATGCGCAGGAGTGGCTGAAAGAGGCTAAGCAGACCGAAGGTTCCTGGTGGCCGGATTGGATCAAATGGCTGGCGAAGCTGTCGGGTGAGAAGATACCGGCTCGCGTACCCGGCACCGGCAAGTTACCGGTTATTGAGGATGCCCCCGGCTCTTATGTCAGGATGCGCATCATCAAATAGCATGACCGTCAGTTAGTGACTGGCAAAACGGCCGCCCTATTCGTAGGGGCGGCCGTTTTTGTTAGAGGAGCAGGCTATGAGTAAATTTGTGGAATGGTCAAATCAATTGAGCATGGGGATTGAAGAGATCGATGCTCAACATCAGGTGCTTGTCGATTTATTGAACCAAATCCACGATGCGATTCAGCATCATCAAGGGCTGGAGGTGACTGGCAGGATTGTGACGAAATTGGAAGAGTACACACGGATTCATTTTGCTGTCGAAGAAAGCCTGATGCGGCTATTGCATTACCCGCAATACGAGCGACATATAGCAAAACCAAATAGGGTTGATTATTATGAAGGGATGAGTTACTCACTGGATTTTCGTCGTAAAGTGCTAGAGGTCCGGCAACGGGAGGGGTTATCGATCGCCCAGGTGGCCGAGCGGTTTGC
>Ga0209573_1002081_pt1 | contig 27124 bp, 26 predicted proteins | sample TNRBio252014_DNA_FD_185870 | JGI IMG/M metagenome (GOLD analysis project Ga0209573, IMG submission 185870) | Wastewater treatment Type I Accumulibacter community from EBPR Bioreactor in Madison, WI, USA - TNR Reactor_6/25/2014_ DNA (SPAdes)... | ecosystem: Engineered > Bioreactor > EBPR >... | reverse complement strand
ACAGCCCGATCTGGGACAGCATCGACCCCGGGGTGAAGACCTGCAGGCCTGGCTCGGCCAGTTCCCAGCGGATCAGGCCGGACATCAGCCCCCCGACAATCCCCGCCATGATCGCGAAGAGCAGGTACAGGGTGCCGATGTCCTTGTGGTTGGTCGACAGGAACCAACGGGTGAAGAAGCCCGGCTTGTGGTCGTGATCGTGGTGGTCGTCGTGACCGGCCTGAGCGGATTGGACAGTTGCCATGTCTGTGTCGAGCCCCGGTCTTACTGGGCCGCCGGCGCGGAGGCCGTCGGTTCGGTTGTGGTTTCGCCCTCGGCGGTGGCCGCCTCGGCCCCTGCTTCGGTCCCGGCTTCAGTGGCGGCGGCCGTTTCGGCTGCAGCGGCGGCGGCGGCTTCAGCGGCCTCAGCGGCGGCGGCTTCGGCAGCCTGGTCGGCCAGGTAGGTCATCGAGCCGCCGCGCGACGCGACCCACTGCTCGAACTCGGCCTGGGTTACGACGTTGATCTGCAGCGGCATATAGGCGTGGTTGATGCCGCAAAGCTCCGAACACTGGCCGTAATAGATGCCCGGGCGTTCGGCCCGGAACCAGGTCTCGTTGACGCGCCCCGGAACGGCGTCGGTTTTCAGGCCGAAGGCCGGCAGGGCCACCGCATGGATGACGTCCGAGGCCGTCACCGTCAGACGGACGACCTGACCGACCGGCACCACCATCGGCTCATCAGCCGCCAGCAGATAGGGCACGCCCTGGGCGCGCGCCTCGGCCTCGGGCAGGACGTTGGAGATGTACTCGGAGATCCCGTACTCGGGATATTCGTAGCCCCAGTTCCACTGATAGCCGGTGACCTTCACCGTCACATCCGGCTCGGGCATGTCGTTGTAGGCATACAGCAGCCGGAACGAGAACACGGCGATGAAGGCCAGGATCAGCACCGGCACCAGGGTCCAGACCACCTCGATGGTGGTGTTGTGGCTCCACTTCGCCGGGGTCGGGTTGGCCTTCTTGTTGTAGCGAACTACCACCCAGATCAGCAGACCCAGCACGAGCAGGGTGATGCCGGTGATGATCGGCATCAGGATCCCGTCATGGAAGAAGTGTGCGTCATGCTTCAGAGGCGACGCGGCTTCCTGCAGGCCGATGCCGCCCGGAGTCGGCTGGCCGACGGTCGTACTGGCCCAGGCCGCGCCTGACAGCAGCGTCGCACTGGCCAGAGCTGTCAGGCCGGCGATCCCCTTGCCCATGCCTATTCCCCCATTCTTCATGACTTGACGGCCCGGATTTTCTCAACACCCACGCGCCAATGCCCGCGCGGGGCGGCGGAGGGATTTCGGGCTGACATATCGGGTCGCCTCGCACTTGCCAAGCCGTCTGACGCGCCCGACCGCACCGGGGCGATGCCGCATTACAAATCTGTATATTGACAGCTACCTTGCGATAAAAGATACCTTGCGATAACGAAATCAACCAGGAGAGCGTCTCCATGCCTGACGGCATCGACATTCAGCTGAAAAAAGGGGTGCTGGGCCTGTGCGTCCTGGCCCTGCTTTCGGCGCGCGACAACTATGCCTATGAGATCGCGGCGCGGCTGGCCGATGACATCGGCATGGGCGAGGGCACCATCTACCCCCTGATGCGTCGGATGCAGACCGATGGCCTGGTCGAGACCTATCTGGTCGAGAGCCCGACCGGGCCCTCGCGCAAATATTACCGCCTGACCGAAGCCGGACGCCGCGCCTTCGAATCCCAGAAAGCCGAATGGCTGGGCTTCTCGCGGGCCGTCGACGGCATCCTCAACGCCGCCACCCCTTCTGAGACTGGAGAGACCGCATGACCCGCGCCGAGTTCCTGACCCGGCTGCGGCGGGGCCTGAACGGCCTGCCGCCCGAAACGATCGACGAGATCGTCGCCGACCACGAGGCCCATTTCGTCGAGGCCCAGGCCAAGGGCCGGGCCGAGGCCGAGATCGCCGCCGCCCTGGGCAATCCCGAGCGTCTGGCCCGCGAGGTCCGGGCCGAGGCCGGTCTGGCCCGCTGGGAGGCCGACAAGACACCAGGCAATGCCGTGGCCGCCCTCGTTGCCCTGATCGGCCTGGCCTCGATCGACATCCTGTTCCTGCTGCCGCTGCTGGTCGGCGTGGTGTCGAGCCTGACCGCGATCTTCGTGGCCGGCATCGGGGTCTTCTTTGCCGGTGGGGTCGTCTTTGTCGCCGGCCCGTTCGCGGCCCCTCCGGGTGGCCCGCTGGTGGCGATCCTGGCCGGCGTCGGCGTCATGGCGCTGGGCGTGCTGATGTGCGCGGTCATGGCGGTCCTGACCGTCTGGCTCGTCAACTTCCTGGTCTGGTTCGGTCGCCTTCACTACCGGCTGCTCAAGCCGGCCCTGCAACAGTCCAACGCCGGAGACATCTGAGATGGTTCGCACCCTGCTCATCATCGCCGCCGCCAGTTTCGTGCTGATGCTGGTTTCCTTCGCCGGTGCCGCCGCCCTCGGGGGCCCCGAACTGCTCCGCGGCGGCTGGGCCGTGGACCTCAGCGACTGGGACAATGACGGCCACGCTTCGGTCGACTGGTCCGGCCCGTCTGTCGAGCGCACGCTGGAATGGTCCGGCACCGACACCCTGACCCTGGCCCTGCCGGCCGACGTCACCTTCACCCAGGGCGACGAAACCTCCGTCGTGGTCCGCGGCCCCGAAGGCGTGGTTCAGCGCGTGACCCTGGTCGACGGCCGCCTGTCCCTGCCGGACGGCGACGGTGACGACAACCGCATCACCATTCTGGGGCGCGACGAGGACCTGTCCGTCCAGATCACCGCCCCGGACGTCAGCCGCTTCATCCTGGACGGCTACGGCGACCTCACCCTGAACAACCTTGATCGCGAAACCCTCGAAATCCAGGTCGCGGGGGCCGGCGATGTCGAGGCCACCGGCCGCACCTCGACCCTGAACCTCATGATCGCCGGAGCCGGCGACGCCGACCTGGAGGGCCTGGTCGCCCAGACCGCCGACATTCGCATCGCCGGTGCCGGCGGGGCCGAGGTCCGCGCCGTCGAATCGGCCCATGTCGTCATCATGGGCGTGGGCAACGTCGACCTGGTTCAGCGCCCGGCCCGCCTGACCCAGGAGATCACCGGCGTCGGCGCGGTGCAGGTGGCCGGCGAAGAATGAGCCTCGGGAGGTGACGGCGACGGTCGGAGCGCCTAACTGATAGGCCATGACCATCGCCGTTCCCCCACCCCCCATCCTGGAAACCGCCGGCGTCTCGCCAGAGACCGCCGGTGCCGTGCTTGCAGAGGCCCTGACCGGTGCCGACGATGGTGAGCTGTTTCTCGAACGCTCCGAGAGCGAGTCCCTGCTGTTCGATGACGGGCGGCTGAAGTCCGCCGCCTATGACGCCAGTGAGGGCTTCGGCCTGCGCGTCGTCTCTGGAGAGACGGCCGGCTACGCCCATTCCAATGAAATCAGCGTTGAGGCCATGCGGCGGGCCGCCGATGCCGCCGCCCTGGCCAAACAGGGCCGGGCCGGAACCGCCGCCATCGGTCCCGCCGCCACCAACCAGAAGCTCTATGACGAGGTCGATCCGCTCGCCGCGCCGGCCTTTTCTGACAAAATCGCCCTGTTGCAGGAGATCGATGCCTTCGCCCGCGCCCGGGATCCGCGTGTGGTCCAGGTCTCGGCCTCCATCGCCGGCGAACGCCGCGCCATCGAAATCCTGCGCGCCGACGGGCGACGGCTGAGTGACGTCCGGCCGCTGGTCAGGGTCAATGTCTCGGTGACGGTCGAAAAGGACGGACGGCGCGAGAGCGCGTCTCAGGGGGCCGGCGGCCGCGCCGGTTTCGAGACCTGGATCGCCCCGGACCGCTGGCAGGACCAGGTCGATGAGGCCATCCGTCAAGCCCTGGTCAATCTCGACGCCATCGACTGTCCGGCCGGCGAGATGGATGTGGTGCTGGGCGCCGGCTGGCCCGGCGTGCTGCTGCACGAGGCCGTCGGGCACGGCTTCGAGGGCGATTTCCATCGCAAGGGCTCGTCGGTCTTTTCCGGCAAGATGAGCCACCGCGTCGCCGCGCCGGGTGTCACCGTCGTCGATGACGGCTCTATCGCCGGTCGCCGAGGCTCGCTCTCGTTCGACGACGAGGGCACCCCGACCCGCCGCAACGTCCTGATCGAGGACGGCATCATGGTCGGCATGATGCACGACCGCATGTCGGCCCGGCTGATGGGCATGGAGGCCACCGGCAATGGTCGGCGCCAGTCATTCGCCCACATTCCGATGCCGCGCATGACCAACACCTTCATGGAGGGCGGGTCCGATACGCTGGCCGACATGATCGCCTCGACCAGGCGCGGCCTCTATGCCGTCAACTTCGGCGGCGGCCAGGTCGACATCACCAACGGCAAGTTCGTCTTCCAGTGCACCGAGGCCTATCTGATCGAGGACGGCAAGGTCACCGCCCCGGTGAAGGGCGCGACCCTGATCGGCGACGGGGCCACGGCCCTTCAGAAGATTTCGATGATCGGCAATGACTTCGCCTTCGACCCCGGCGTCGGCGTCTGCGGCAAGTCCGGCCAGGGCGTGCCCGTCGGCATCGGCCAGCCGTCGCTCAAGATCGGCGGCCTGACGGTGGGTGGGACTGCGGTCTAGGACGCGCCTGATCACCAACTGCCGTAATAGGCAGCGAACCGGGCCCGCAGGGCATAGAGTTCGCGCTCGGCGTCCCGCATCCGCCATTGGGCGTCGCGGGCATAGTCCAGGGCCCGGTCGCGATCGTCTCTGAGCTGGCGGATGCGCCCTCGGATCGTGCGGCGCTGTTCGTCCGTCAGGTCCGGCCCTCCCAACGCAGCCTCTTCGTTTCGGATCTGGCCTTCGATGTCGCGCGCCCTTTGCAGGTAGCGATGTTCCTCGTTCAGGGCCTCATTGTAGGTGCTCTGGACCGCATGAACGAGCCGACCGTCCGAATAGCCGGCGAGAAAGTCACTCTCCAGATCGGCCGGGCAGACGCCGTCATAGCCGGACCCGTGCCGCCCCACGCGAAAGCCGCTTTGGGGCGTACAATAGCTCAGCAGGCCTTGTTGGCGGCCCTGTTCATACAGGAGGTGGTCGGGCGTGACGCCGTGCCGCTGACAGGCCTCGATATGCTCTTCCAGGCGCGCGTGGCTACGGCCCTGCGCCCCGTCCCCCTGGCCGATGCCGTACCAGTCGCCGACGACGCACTGCTCTTCGGACAGGGTGGCGCAGCCGTTGAGCGCCGCCCCGGCGACGGCGAGCCCACACAGCGCAATTATCGGCCCTGGACGCATTTTATTCCCCCGAACTGTGACAAGCTCAGACTAGCGCGTCCCGCGATGAACTGGCCATGAAACCTGACTTTGCGTCAGAGCCCGTCAGGGGTTAAAGGGCGCGCCTCCCCAGACGAAAGCCGCCGCCATGTCCGACACGCCCGCCCCCAAGAAGGTCGTCCTCGCCTATTCCGGCGGCCTGGATACCTCGATCATCCTGAAATGGCTTCAGACCGAATACGGGGCCGAGGTCGTGACCTTCACCGCCGACCTGGGTCAGGGCGATGAGCTGGAACCCGCCCGCGAAAAGGCGCTGAAACTCGGCATCAAGCCGGAGAACATCTTCATCGACGACCTGCGCGAAGAGTTTGTGCGCGACTTCGTCTTTCCGATGTTCCGGGCCAATGCCCTGTATGAAGGTCAGTATCTGCTCGGCACCTCCATCGCCAGGCCCTTGATCTCCAAGCGCCAGATCGAGATCGCCCGCATGGTCGGGGCCGACGCCGTCTGTCATGGGGCGACGGGCAAGGGCAATGATCAGGTCCGCTTCGAGCTGGGCTATTACGCCCTGGAGCCGGACATCCGCGTCATCGCCCCCTGGCGTGAATGGGATTTCAAGAGCCGCGAGGCCCTGCTGGCCTTTGCCGAAGAGCACCAGATCCCCATCGCCAAGGACAAGCGCGGCGAGGCCCCGTTCAGCGTCGACGCCAACCTTCTGCACTCCTCATCCGAGGGCAAGGTGCTGGAAGACCCCGCCGTCGAGGCCCCCGAGTTCGTCCACCAGCGCACCATCAGCCCCGAGGCCGCGCCCGATCAGGCCACCGTCATCGAAATCGGCTTTGAGCGCGGCGACGCCGTCTCGATCAATGGCGAGGCCATGAGCCCCGCCACCCTCCTGACCGCCCTCAATCAGTACGGCCATGACAATGGCATCGGCCGGCTCGATCTGGTCGAGAACCGCTTCGTCGGCATGAAGTCGCGCGGCGTCTATGAGACCCCCGGCGGCACCATCCTGCTGGCCGCGCACCGGGGCATGGAATCCATCACGCTGGATCGCGGGGCCATGCACCTGAAGGATGAGCTGGCGGTCAAATACGCCCACCTGATCTACAATGGCTTCTGGTTCGCGCCCGAGCGCGAAATGCTCCAGGCCGCCATCGACAAGAGCCAGGAAAAGGTCACCGGCACCGTCCGCGTCAAACTCTACAAGGGCAACGCCACCGTCATCGGCCGCGAAAGCGAGCACAGCCTCTATGACCAGGACCTCGTCACCTTCGAAGAAGGCGTCCAGGCCTATGACCACCACGACGCCGAGGGCTTTATCAAGCTGAATGCCCTGCGTCTGCGGGTGCTGGGGAAACGGGATCGGCGAGGGTAGGGGCGGTTCGCCCCGCTCGCCAGGCCCGCGGTGTCATGCCCGTCTCATCCTTGAAGGCCCGGTTGAACGGCCCCACCGACCCGAAGCCGCAATCCAGGGCGATCTCCAGGATCGACCGCTCTTCCTCCGGCGCGGCCAGCAGGTGTTTGGCCAGGTTGATTCGGTGGTGATTGATCAGCCGGTTGAAATTCGCAAATCCCAGCGCCGCGCTGATGCAGCGTGAAACCCGGTGCTCTGGCTCGTTCAGGCGCTGGGCAACATCGGCGATCCGTAAATCCGGGTCGGCATAGATCGCTTCACCGACCAGCAGGGCCGTCAGGCGCTCTCCAAGGCGGCGATCCTCATCGGTGGCCGGCTGCCGGGCCCGGGCGGCGTCGGCCTTTAGGGGATGCGAGAGGCGAAACACCGTCGCCGCGACCGCGCCCGCCAGACTGAGCGCCGCGCTGGCGACATAGATCGGCTCGGGCCGCAGCCACACCCCCAAAACCGAGATCCCGGCCAACAGAACGAAGGCGATGACGAACACGGCGCGGAACCGCTTCTCCGATGGCGGCGTCCGGCATCCGTGCGTCTGAAACGGTTCGATCAGCGTCATCAACAGGGCCGCAGATCCGCTGAGCACATAGAGGTTGCCCGCGACCCTTGCGGCCAGGTCGCCGTCCGAGCCGAGCACCGAGACGGCCCCCGAGACCGCCACCACCGCAACCACCGCGCGGGGCCAGACCGCGTCGTGACGCGCCGGATCGAACAGGGCCCGGGCAAACAACCAGGCCCAGCCACAGGCCGACGCCCCGATGGCCAGGAGCATCAGACCGACCGGGCCATCCAGCAAGCGCGCCAGGATGAAGGCGACGAACGACAGCCCGGCGATGACGGTGTGGACCAAAAGGCGCGCGTGTCCGCCGTCGCGCAGGCTGCGCAGAGCCGACACGGCGTCAGGGGCGGGGGCGGCGCTCATCGCGGGCTGGCTCACCGGCGAGTCCATGCACCTGCCCCCTGCCGCTGTCCATCGCCGGCCCCGGGCGACCGGGCGAAACGTCTGGCCGAATTCCAAATCGGCGAGACGCGCCTCGCGGACGCAAGCGATCGGATCGGCTCCGCCCTCCCCATGACTGGAGATCCCGAATGTCGTCACAATTACCCACGCCACAAGACCCGCCCGTGTTTGATCGGATACTCCGCTGGTCGGGGATCGGCTGGTTCAGCGTCGTCGCGACCGGTCAGCTCGCCTTCATCGTTTTCATTCTCGCCTTCTACGGCGTGCGAACGGCCCAACTAAACTTCCCGGGATGGAACGACAAGCCGCTGATCGACGGCCACATCGCCGGCGACAACGCCGGCAATGCGGTCTTCGCGATACATGTTCTGCTGGCCTCGGTGATGATCCTGTGCGGCCTGATGCAACTGATCCCGAGGCTGCGCCAGAGGCGACCGCGCCTTCACCGTTGGACGGGCCGGATCTATCTGACGCTGGCGGTGGTCGAAGCCTTGAGCGGCATCTGGCTGACGGTCGTGCGTGGCACCTATTTGTCGCAGATTTCGGCCGTCGCCATTCTGGTCGACGCCATACTCATTCTCGGTTTCGCCGGTCTGACCTGGAAAAATGCGGTCAAACGGCGATTTGATCGACATCGCATTTGGGCGATGCGAACCTTCATGGTGGCCAGCGGGGTCTGGTTCCTGCGTGTGGGGCTGATGGGCTGGGTCCTCATAAATCAGGGACCGGTCGGGATGAACGACACCCTGTCGGGACCGGCCGACATCGTCCTGACCTTCGGGGCCTATCTTATCCCCCTGGCGGTTCTGGAACTTTACATGGCGGCAGGACGCCTCAGCAATCCAGCCTTGAAGCTGCTGACGGCCACGATCCTGGTTCTGGCGACGGCCTATACGGCGATCGGCGTTTTCGGAACGGTCGCCCTGATGTGGGGCCCCTATCTGACCTGACGAACATCTCAGGTCCTGAGCCGACGAAAACTGACGATGGTTCCAGGCCTCTGTTCGGACTGTGCCAATCAGGGCATGTCAGGCCGGGGCGGGCTTAACCTTGATCTTCGCCACGGGCGCGTAATCCGTGGACACCGGCGTACCATTCGTGGCTAGTCTGGTGCCGCTTTTTCGCCGCCAAGACCGGCTAACGACCTCACGCACCCGGCAGACCGGGGCACCTTGGAGCTATCCCCCCATGATCATGCGTTCCGCCCTGGCCGTCGCTGCGGTCCTCGCCTTCTCGACGCCGGCCCTGGCCCAGGAAGCCGGCCAGCCGACCGCCCCCCAGGCACCTGCCCGCCAGCCGACGGCCGAGGACATTGCCTTCGAACAGGCTGCCCAGGCCTTCCGTGGCCGCATGCAGACCATGATCGGCGAGATCCAGACCATGTTGAGCGACGCCTCGACCAACGGGGCCCAGAAGCGCGCCAATACCGACACCATCCTGGCGTCCTATTCTCCCGAGATCGACGGCTTCGCCAACCAGCTTCAGGCCTATCTGCTGGGGGCCCAGTCTCGCGCGACCGATCCTCAGGAACAGGCCGCCATTGCCCGCGCCCTGCAGGAGGGGCCGGCCAGTGTGCGGGCCATCCCCAATGAGGTCCGCCTGAACGTCGCTGCGGCCATCGCCCGCGAAGAGGCCGCCGCCGCCGGTGCCCAGCCCGGTCAGCCGGCGACCACCGGCGAAGGGGCCGTCGCCGGGACCCTGCCGGTCCAGTAGGGCCGTATTCAAGACGACGCAATCAGGCCCGCTCCGGTCGCCGGGGCGGGCCGCTTCAATTGATCGTTGACGCCTCCGCCCGTTGCCGCGACACGGCGGCATGGACTGGCCCGTCGACCCGCATCGCTATCTGACCTTTCTGGGGGTCATGGCGCTGCTGGCCATGACGCCGGGGCCGGCCAATCTGTTCGCGGTCGCCACCGGCGTGCGCGACGGCAAGGCGGCGGCGCTGCTCGGCATGATGGGGATGAATGCGGCCACCCTGGTCTGGTTCGGGGCCGCTGCCCTGGGGCTGGGCACCCTGGTGACCGCCTTTCCAGCGATCTTCCGCTTCATCGCCATCGCCGGGGGACTCTACGTCGCCTGGCTCGGCATCCAGGCCATTTGCGGGACCGGCCATGCGCCGGGTGATCCCGGCAAGGCCCACCTGACCCGTCGCGGCCCGCTGATCGACGGATTCATGGTCCAGTTTGCCAACCCCAAGGCGGTGCTGTTCTTCACCGCCGTGCTGCCGCCGTTTCTGGATCCGGCCCGACCGCTGGCACCCCAGCTGGCGCTGTTTGCCGTCGCCACCATCGGCCTGGATGCGATCACCATGAGCGCCTATGGCCTGTCGGGTGCCGCCCTGACCCGCCGCATGACCGACCCCGCCTTCGGCTGGATCAGCGGCGGCCTGCTCCTGATCGCGGCGGCGATGATTATCTTCCGGCATTGAACCTAGTTTCCTCCCCATCTCCGATGGGGAGGGGGACCCCGAAGGGGTGGAGGGGCCGTCGACCGAAGGGCGACAGTGCGGCGGATAGAACCCCTCCGTCTCGGCGCGTATCCGCACCGATCCACCTCCCCATCACAGATGGGGAGGAGACAAGGTCAGTCCACGCTCATCATGGCTCGCAGGGCCGAGGCCCGGATCTTTTCGCTCTCGGACTTCAGCTGGCCACAGGCCGCCAGGATGTCGCGCCCGCGCGGGGTGCGGATCGGGCTGGCGTATCCGGCCTTGTTCAGAATGGCGGCGAATTTCTCGATCGTCTTCCAGTCCGAGCATTCATAGTCGGTGCCCGGCCACGGATTGAACGGGATCAGATTGACCTTGGCCGGAATGCCCGAGATCAGCTTGACCAGGGCGCGGGCCTCATCGGGGCTGTCATTCACGCCTTTCAGCATGACGTATTCGAACGTCACCCGCCGCGCATTGCCCAGGCCCGGATAGGCCCGGATGCCGGCCATCAGCTGCTCCAGCGGATACTTCTTGTTCAGCGGCACCAGCACATCGCGCAGAGCATCGTTGGTGGCGTGCAGGCTGATCGCCAGCATGGTCTGGGTCCGCTCGCCCAGCGCCTGAAGCTGGGGCACCACGCCGGAGGTCGAGACGGTGATCCGCCGTCGCGACAGGGCAATGCCTTCATTGTCCGAGATGATGTCGATGGCGTCGGCGACGTTGTCCAGATTGTACAGCGGCTCGCCCATGCCCATGAAGACGATGTTGGACAGCCGCCGGTCTTCCTTAGGGCTCGGCCATTCGCCCAGGTCGTCGCGCGCCACCTGGACCTGGGCCACGATCTCGGCGGCCGTCAGGTTGCGAACCAGCTTCTGGGTGCCGGTGTGACAGAAGGAACAGTTCAGGGTGCAGCCCACCTGGGACGACACACACAGCGCCCCGGCCCGACCGACATCGGGGATATAGACCGTCTCGATCTCGATGCCGGGGGCCGTGCGGATCAGCCATTTGCGGGTGCCGTCCTTGGACACCTGGCGCTCGACCACCTCGGGCCGCGCCAGGGTGAAGGCCTCGGCCAGCTTCGCCTGCATGTCCCTGGCCACATTGGTCATGGCCGCGAAATCGGTCACCCCATAATGATGGATCCAGCCCCAGATCTGGCTGGCGCGCATCCTGGCCTTTTCGGGCGGGCAGACGCCGGCCTCGATCAGGGCCTGGCGCAGCCCTTCACGCGTCAGCCCGGACAGGTTCACGGGCGCAGCCGCCTGCGGCCGCGCGGCATGGGAGATGTCGAGCGAATGGCTCAAGGGTCGATCCTGCGATAACGGGAGGCCGGGCTTATACCACCGATCACGGCGAAATTCAGCCAGCTGGCGACGGATCAGTACAGCCCGCCCGTTTGCAGAGTCTGATCTCGAAAGGACGTCTCGGCATGAGCAACGACACCCCGATCCGCCTGGCCTTCAATCGCCGCTCGCTTCTGGGCGGCGGCGTGGTCGCCCTGGGCGCCGCCGCCGCCGGCTGTGCCCCCGGCCAGGCCACGGCCGCGACCAGCGCGGCTCAGGCCACCACCGACACCATGTGTCTGCTGACGCCGCATTCGACCGAGGGGCCCTACTGGTTCGATCCCCATCTCGAGCGCGCCGATGTGCGCGAGGACCGGCCCGGCCTGCCTCTGGCGCTGGAAATCCGGGTGCTTGAAGGGGCCGATTGCGCGCCGATCGAAGGGGCCCATGTCCACATCTGGCATTGCGATGCCCAGGGTGCCTATTCCGGCTATGACGGCCAGGGACCGGACGGTTCCACCGAGGGCGAGGCCTTTCTGCGGGGCTGGCAGCCGACCACCGCCGACGGCATCGCGCGCCTGACCACCATCTATCCGGGCTGGTATCGGGGCCGCACCGCCCACATCCATGTGAAGGTCTTTCTGGATCGCAACGGCACCGAGGCCAATGTCCTGACCTGCCAGCTGTTCTTCCCCGACGCCCTGTCGGAATACATCTATGAGAATGCCGCCGACTATCGCCGGGCCGAGACCCGCGACACCCTGAACGCCATGGACGGCATTGCCCGCGGCCAGGGCTGGTCGACCTTCGGCGGGGTCAGCGAGACTGCCGACGGCTATCTGATGCGGGTGACCCTGGGCGTGGACCGGACGGCCACCAGCCGGGAGGTCGGCATGGGCCCTGGGCGACCGGGCGGACCGCCGCCGGGAGGACGTCCGCCGGGCCCGCCGCCGGGCGGGGGTCGCCCCGGTCAGGGTGGCCCCGGAGGATCACGCCTGACGCCCGAAGAGCGCGCCATCCGCATCTTCCCAGGTTCCGAGGCGGAATAGCATTCGCATCCGGGGGCTTGTCGCGTCGCTGCGGGCATGGTCATTCCGTTCGCGTTCGTAGCGAGTGCCTTTCATGTTCCTGTCTGTGTCCAAACTCGGCCTGGCGGCCGCCCTGTTTCTGACCGCCGTTCAGCCGCCTCCGGTTACGCTGGAAGGCGAATATCGGTTCGAGACCATGGACAGAGGTGCAGGCGGTCGCCCGGTCTGTACCGAAATCTGGACGTTTGGCTCAGAGGGCCAGATGACCGTGACCAGCGGTCAGGAGGTGGTCACCAAACGCTTCCGCACCGAAGTTGACGACGACGGGCGCTGGATGGTCAGCGAAAGCCTCACGACCAACGGTCTGCCCGACTGCATGGGCAACGTATCGGACGGTGTGACGCCCGGCGAGCGCCGGACCTATCTGATGCGTCGCAACAGCGGCAGCATCGTCGTCTGCGGCCCGCCGGCCAGATCGGCGGATGGGACACTGTTCGTCGGCCCCACCTGCTACGGCGAGATCTACCCCGTGGGCTAAGCCATCCACACGAAGCCAGGTTGCAAATCGCGCGCGCTGCCCCAGATGAGGGCTCCGATCCAACCGGAGCCCTCCCATGACCGATCTCAGCGCCTTTCCCATCACCGCTCGCTGGCCGGCGCAGCACCCGGACCGGATCCAGCTCTATTCGCTGAACACCCCCAACGGGGTGAAGGTCTCGATCATGCTGGAAGAGACCGGCCTGCCCTACGAGCCGCATCTGGTCGATATCACGGCCAATGAGACCTGGACGCCCGAATTTCTGTCGCTCAATCCCAACGGCAAGATCCCGGCCATCCTCGACCCCAATGGCCCGGACGGTCGCCCCCTGGCGCTGTGGGAATCCGGAGCCATCCTGATCTATCTGGCTGAGAAATCAGGGCGCTTCCTGCCGACAGATCCGGCCCTTAGGATCGAGACGATCCAGTGGCTGATGTTCCAGATGGCGGCCATCGGCCCGATGTTCGGCCAGGTCGGCTTCTTCCACCGCTTCGCCGGCAAGGCCTTTGAGGACAAGCGCCCGCGCGACCGCTACGTCGCCGAGAGCCGGCGTCTGCTGGGCGTGCTCAACGACCGGCTGGCCGACCGCGACTGGATCATGGGCTCGGGTGAGGACAACTACACCATCGCCGACATCGCCACCCTCGGCTGGGTACATCATCTGGTCGGCTTCTACGGGGCGGGCGACCTGGTCGGCTACGCCGACTTCAGCAACGTCGAGGCCTGGCAGGACCGGGGCCTGGCCCGCCCGGCGGTGCAGCGGGGATTGCTGATCCCGTCCAAATGACCCTTCTCCCGCAAGGGGAGAAGGATTTCAGAGGCTAGACGCGCACGCGCGCGTGCCCCTCTTCCCAATCCCTGACTCCTAGCCCTCCTCGTCCCCCGCCATGCCCATCATGTGGAAGCCGGCGTCAACGTGGATGACCTCGCCGGTCGTCGACAGGCCCAGGTCCGAACAGAGCCACAGGGCACAGCCGGCCACGCCTTCCATGGAGGTGTCTTCCTTCATGGCCGACATGTCGCGACCCTTGGACAGCATTCCGCGCCCGCCCGAAATCCCCGCCAGGCTCAGCGTCCGCATGGCCCCGGCCGACACCGCGTTGACCCGGATGCCGCGGGGGCCGAGGTCGCGTGCGATGTAGCGGGTGGCGGCTTCCAGCCCGGCCTTGGCCACGCCCATGGTGTTGTAGTTCGGGATGGCCCGTTCCGATCCCAGATAGGTCATAGTGATCATCGAACCGCCGTTGGGCATCAGCTCGGCGGCGCGGCGCGCCACATCCACGAAGCTGAACACAGAGATGTTCATGGCCAGCAGGAAGCTGTCGCGGGTGGTGTTCTCGACGAACGAGCCCTGCAGCTCGTTCTTGTTGGCGAAGGCCACCGAATGGACCACGAAGTCGATCGTGCCGAAGGTCTTTTCCAGCTCGGCGAAGGCCGCGTCCATGGAGGCGTCGTCGGTGACGTCGCACGGGATGATGGCCTTGGCCCCGACGCTCTCGGCCAGGGGGCGCACCCGGCGCTCCAGCCCCTCGCCGAGATAGGTGAAGGCCAGTTCCGCGCCCTGCGCCGCCAGCTGCTGGGCGATGCCCCAGGCGATGGAGTTGGCATTGGCCACCCCCATGATCAGGCCCTTCTTGCCCTTCATCAGCTCGCCCGCAGGCATGTTCCAGCTGGAGTCTCCGGCCATCTGTACGTCTCCCGTTGTTCGGCGCTCTTCTGGACGCTTCGGCCAGTCTGAGCAAGATCAGGCGGCCCGGTCGTCGATGGATCTCAGTTCGGCTCCTGCGGCGCGGCGAACGTGGCCCTTTCGCCGGCCGCCCGCCAGCGGGCCAGCCGCCGCAAGGCGGGGGTCGCCGTCACGCCGTGGATCACGATCGAGGCCAGAATGATGAAGCCGGTGATCGCCCACAGCCGCTCGCTGTCACCGAACTGGCCGTGGTTGATGCCGTAGGCGATGTAATAGATCGAGCCGACGCCCCGGATGCCGAGCACCGACATCAGCCAACGCTCCCGCCACGGATAGGGCGCGCCCGCCAGGGCGATCATCCCGGCGACCGGGCGCACGACCATGAGGATTCCCAGCCCGATCAGGGCGTCGGACCACCTCAGACTGTCCATCAGGCCATTGGCCAGGGCCCCGCCGAACAGCACCAGCAAGAGCATGATCAAAAGCCGCTCAATCTGGTCGGACAGGTCGTGCATGCGGTGGTGAAAGCTGCTCTCGCGTTCCGCCCGGCGAATGGTCAGGGCCGCCACGAACACCGCCAGAAACCCATAGCCGTGGACCAGCTCGGTCGCGGCATAGGCCACAAAGGTCGCCGCCAGCGCCACCAGGCCGTCGCCGGTGCGCGACAGGCCCCGCAGAAACAGCAGCCGCCCGAAGGAGAAGCCGACGAACCAGCCCATGCCCAGGCCGGCGGCGATCTTCCACACCACCTTGACCAGGGCCCATTCCACCAGACCGCCCTGCACCGCCAGCCCTCCCAGCGAGGCCAGGATAGCCAGATGCACAAAGGGAAAGGCCAAAGCGTCGTTCAGGCCAGCCTCGGAGGTGAGGGCGAACCGCACCTCGTCGTCATCGCCCGAGCCCGGCGGCCCGACCTGGACATCCGAGGCCAGCACCGGATCGGTCGGGGCCATCGACGCGCCCAGCAGCAACGCCATCGGCAGGGCAAAGCCCAGGCCCCAAATCCCGAGGAAGGTCACCGCCACAATGGTGATCGGCATGGCGACGGCCAGGAGCCGCCAGGTCGCGCCCCAGCTCTTCCAGCCGACCGGGCGATCCAGTTTCAGACCACAGCCCATCAGGCTGATGATGACCACGATCTCGGCCAGGCGCTCTGTGCGGGTATCCCAGGTGCGCGGATCGGGGTTGAACGACAGCAGCCCTGTCGAGAACACAACGAACCCCAGCCCGACACAGACGATAGCCAGGGTGATCGGCAGGTTCTTCAGCCCGACCGGGGCCCACGACACCAGCAGGATGACCAGCCCTAGGGCCAGCAGGAACAGGATGTAGGGATCAGCGTTCAGAGTCAGCTCCGACTTGGATTTGTGCGCAATAGAGCGCCGGGCGCGTCCCGGCGCAATGCACGGGTCATCACCGCAGAATTCTTTGACCGTTACAACATAACAGCCTAAGGGGTCGGCCAAGATGACCCTCCCGCTCGATCTGTCCGGCGACCTCAGCCAGGCGTCGCTACTGTCCCTGGCCGGGGCCGGCTTTGTGGCGGCCTTGCTGCACGCCGCCCTGCCGACCCATTGGCTGCCGTTTGTGGCGGTCGGGCGGGCCCAGGGCTGGCGAACGGCCACCATCCTGGGCCTGGCCGCCTTGGCGGGTCTGGCCCATATCGCCTCCACCGCCGTCATCGGATCGCTCCTGACCCTGGCTGGATCATCCGCCCCCTGGATCAACCAGATGCTGCCGGCCCTGTCGGCCCTGGTGCTGTTCGGGTTCGGCCTCTGGTATCTGGCACGCGGCCTGAGGCAACCGCGTGCCGCATCCGGCGAACCCGAGCCGGAACGATCTCGCGTCCCGGACGCCACCGCCGCCTGGGGTCTGGTCGGGTTTCTGGCCGCTTCACCGGGCGAGGCGCTCCTGCCGGTCTATGTCGGGGCCGGGGTTCATGGCTGGGGCGTCGTTGCGGTGCTGACGGTGGTGTTCGCGGCCGGGACGATGCTGGGCATGGTCGGATTTACGGCCCTGGCCCTGGCCGGGGTCCAGCGGTTCCGGCTTCAGGGTCTGGCCCGGTTCGACGGCGTGGCGCTAGGATTTCTCCTGATCGGGCTGGGCATCCTCGTCCTGATCCTGCACCGTCACTAGGCCGCTAGGTTATACATTTACAATCAAGGACTTGATTGACGCCGCCGGAGCACAGACCTACACAGACCCATGGCCCACGATCACAACGATCACGACCACGCGCATCACCATGATCACGGCCATGGCCAGGGTCATCACCACCCCGCGCCGCCCGACGACTGGCGCTATGGGGTCGGGCTGGTCGCTAATCTGATCTTCGTCATCATCGAGTTCGGCTATGGCCTGATCTCGCAGTCGACGGCCCTGGTGGCAGATGCCGGCCACAACCTGTCCGATGTGCTGGGCCTGGGTCTGGCCGGCGGCGCCGCCTGGCTGGCCCGGCGCGCGGCGACGCGGCGGCGCACCTACGGCTACCGCAAGGCGACGGTGCTGGCGGCGCTGGGCAACGGCATCCTGCTGGTCTTCGCGTGCGGGGCCATCGCCATCGAGGCCGTCCGCCGCCTGGTCGAGCCGACCGAGGTCGCCTCGGTCACCGTCATGGTCGTGGCCGGGATCGGATTTCTGGTCAATCTCGGCACGGCCCTGTTGTTCATGAGCCGGCGCAGTCACGACCTGAATGCGCGCGGCGCCTGGTTGCACATGATTTCCGATGCCGCGGTCTCGCTGGGCGTGGTCGTCGCCGGGGCGCTGATGCTGTTCACAGGCTGGAGCTGGATCGATCCCATGGTCGGGCTGGCGATCGTGGCGGTGATCCTGTGGGGCACCTGGGGGCTGCTGCGCGAATCCTTCGACATGGCGCTGGATTCGGTGCCGACCGACATCGACATCCAGGCCGTGCGGACAACGCTGGCGGGCCTGCCGGGCGTCATCGACACCCATCACCTGCATGTGTGGAGCCTGTCGACCACCGAGCGCGCCCTGACGGTGCATCTGGTGCGCGATGCGCCGGCCACCGACACCTTCTATGCCGAGGCGCGCGAGGCGCTTCAGGCGGGCTTCGGCATCGGCCACGCTACCTTCCAGGTCGAGACGACGGGCGGCGGCTGCGAGGACTGCTGAAGAGGAGGTTCTAGGTGTTAGGGGCTCGGGTCTAGGGACGAGAGTTGAGCCGAGCTAACCGTGAGAGCGCCTTCCTGACGCGACACCAGATCGCAAACTCAGCCCCTAGCCCGTGGAACCTAGCCCCTGGAACCTAGACCCTAATGCTGGCTTTCCGGCAGCCGCACGACCAAGCCGTCCAGGGCGTCGGTGACCCGGATCTGGCACGACAGGCGGCTGTTGTCCTGAACACCCTCGGCGAAGTCGAGCATGGATTCCTCCATGGCCGAGGACGAGCCGGTGGCCTCGCGCCAGGCGTCATCGACATAGACGTGACAGGTTGCGCAGGCGCAGGCTCCGCCGCAGTCCGCGTCGATGCCCGGGACGTTGTTGCGGATCGCGCCTTCCATGACCGATAGGCCCGGCTTGACCTCGACCGCGTGCTCGGTCCCGTCGTGTTCGATGTAGGTAATCTTGGCCATGGCCGGGCCAATAGGCGTTCGCGCCAATCCGGGCAAGGCCGGCGGCGGCGCGGGTCGCCCCCCACCGCCGCCTGGCCTTGCCTAGAAGGTCCAGCGCAGGGTGACCTGCCACACCGGGCCAGCGCTCTCGCTTTCCAGCTCATACTCGTCATAATCGCGGGCCAGCTGGTCGGCGACATTGTCAAACTTGTCGAAGATTTCGTCCTTGGAGGCGTTCAAGAGGTTCGTCCCGGTCAGACGCAGCACCACGTTCTCGGCGAAACGCCGCTCGACAAAGAGCTCCAGATTGTCGCCATAGGAGGTCCTGACCTCCTCGGCCAACACCCGATCAAAGGCGTCGCCCTGGTGATAGTAGGTCGCGCCGAACGCCGTCTGCCACGCCGGGATGTCATGGGTGAAGCCGGCCGACAGCACCTGGTCGGACTGACCGTTGAAGCGGCGCTCGCCCATGAAGTCGTTGACCTGCGAGTCCAGCCACGACCAGTTGAAGAACACCCCGGTATCCGGCAGGCCGAGCGCATCCAGCGGCGTCGACAGGTCCAGCTCCACGCCCCAAACCTGGCCGTCGCCGACGTTGTCGACCGAATAGATGAAGGTCCCCGGCCCTTCCGAGCCTTCCGCGCCCGTGTTCACCAGCTCGATCAGATTGTCGATGTCGCGATAAAAGACGTTGACCCCGGCCACGCCGCGCCGACCCAAGCGCCGCTCATAGCCCAGGTCAAAGCCAAGGGCGGTTTCCGGGTCCAGCTCGGGATTGCCGATGAAGTCCGAATCCCCGACCTCTTCCACCAGCAGCGCCGGCGACAGATAGTCGAAGCGCGGGCGGCGCACCGTTCGCGCAGCCGAGAAGGTGATGCGGTCATCCTCGCTGATTGACCAGCGGATCGCCGCCGACGGCAACAGCTCGGCGTAGTCCGATGACCGCACCCGATCCGCTGGTGCGGCGGTCTCGTCGGTGATGGTGGCCTCGGTCGTCTCATAGCGCAGGCCCGCTTCCCAGCGCACCGCCCCGGCCTCGCCCGAGACCATGGCCCAGGGATCGACGCGGGTTTCTTCGATGACCGCGTCGCCGCCCGCGACCGGTGCAAAACCCGAGAACGGCGGCACGGTGGGGCGCACGCCCGGCGCGTTGGGCACATTGAAGCGGATGCGGTCGGCCTCGACGATCAGGCTGTCGCGGGTCTGGCTGGAGCCGTCCAGGCCGAACTCAAGCGTCACCCCGCCCAGGTCGCGCTCATGGCTGATGCGGCCGGTCCATTCCTCATCGAGAATATCCACCCGCGTCAGATCGGCGGTGTAGCGGTCTTCATCCGGGAAAGGCGTCCCGTCGCGCAGATATTCGCTCTCGTCCTCGAACTCTTCCTGCTCGTCCGAGATATTGGCGTAGCCGAGCCGCAGCGTCGTCTCGCCGCCCTGCATCTCGCCGCGCCAGCGACCGCGCAGCGACAGGTTGTCGGTCAGGATGTCCAGATTGTTGTCATTGACGCTGAGCAGGTTCGCCTGGTCCTGGACGCCGTCTCGATATTCCCACGAATCCTCGTCCTGATAGCGGTCCGTGCGGACGAAGACGCCGGCCAGCTCCAGTTCGCCACTCAGGAACGGGACCTGATAGTTGGCGTTGAAGGAATAGTCCCGACCGTCTCGGACATCGGTCTGGACCTCGACATTGTCGAGCGTGCCGCCCGGCTCATCGAATCGTTCAGAGAACTTGTCCTTGGGGCTGCGGCGACCCTGCAGATTAGTCGAGACGATCAGCCGCCCCGGCCCGACCGCACCGCCCCAGGTCGCGCCCAGGGATTCGGCCCATTGACCGTCATCATAATAGAGGCCGCCGAGCCGCACATAGCCGCCGTCCAGGGTCATGGCGTCGCGCAGCACGATGTTGATGGCCCCGGCCACGGCATCGCCCGAGCGATTGGCCGAAGACGAGCGCACCACCTCGACCCGCTCTATCAGCTCGGCTGGAATGCGATCCACGAAGAAGGACCGATCCACGCCCGCGCCCGGCACCCGCTCGCCGTCGATCAGGATCTGGGTATAGCCGGGATCCAGACCGCGCAGGCGCGCGCCATCCGATTCCAGTACGTCCGACAGAAACGTCACTGACGGCACGCGGCGCAGCGCATCGCCGACGCTGAGCGGCTCGAAGCGTTGGAAGTACTGCTGGTCATAGGCCAGCACCGGCGCGGTCTCATTGGTCCGGTTGCGATAGGTCGCATGACCCACGACCACGACGTCGGCGACGCTGACCGGATCTCCACCCTCGGACGGCGCGGTCTCAATGACCTCCTGGGCCAGGGTCTGGCCGGCGAGCAGCATGGGCGCGGCGGCGGCTGCAATGAGAAGAACGCGTTTCATATTTCTGTCATCCCCAAGTAATAATTTAGCCGTTGACTGACTGTTGTTGATCTGTGAACTGACGCCGCAATAGATGATGACAATGGCGGATCACCAGTGATGTTTAATTCAAACAAATGTGTCAGTTTTATTCTCGTCACATTGGCGGCGACATCCGCCGTCGGATGCGCCGCGTTCGACCCGGAGGGCGTCTCGGATTCGGCGCGCATGACGCTCGGCGCCGGCACGCCGGTTCCGGCGGCGGCCGAGACCGTCGCGGTCGGCACGATCCGCGCCGACGCCGCGGACGATCCCGAGATTTGGGTCGATCCGACCGATCCGACACGGGCGGTCATCCTGGGCACCGACAAACAGGCCGGCCTCTACGCCTATCGGCTGGACGGAAGCGTGCTCGACTTCATCCCCGACGGGCGGCTCAACAATGTCGATCTGCGCGGCGGCTTTGAAACGCCATGGGGCGAGCGGGTTCTGGTCGCGGCCAGCGACCGGGGCCGAATGGGCGCGGCGCTCTATCTGATGCACCCCTCGACCTTCGAGCTGACGCCCTGGGGTGTCGTCCCGCTGGACTTGAGCGAGCCCTATGGACTCTGCGTCGGACGGCGCGGCGGCGACTTCCTCGTCTTCGTCAACTCCACCGACGGCCAGGTTCGGCAGCTGGCTGTTTCCGCCGGCGCCGACGGATCGCTGCAGGCTCGCGAGGAGCGCCGCTTCTCGGTCCCGACCCAGCCAGAGGGCTGCGTCATGGATGACGCGCGCGGGCGGCTCTATCTGGGCGAAGAGGTCGCCGGCATCTGGCGCTTCGACACCGCCGCCTCAGGTCCAGCCGAGGGTCGTCTGATCGAGCCGGCTCCGTCCGAACGCCTGGTCCCCGATGTCGAAGGCTTGACCCTGCTGCACGAGGCGGACGGCGCCTCGTGGCTGATCGCCTCCTCCCAGGGCGACGGCGCCTTTGCGGTTTACCGCGCCGACGGGCCCGAGCTGGTCTATCGCGGTCGCTTCTCGGTCTATCCGGCAAATGGCGTGGACGCCGTCACCGGCACCGATGGCGTGGCGGCGCTTGGCGGTCCGGTCGGCCCCTATGGGTCGGGCCTGGTGGTCATGCAGGACGATGCCGACACCGAAGGCGAGTCCCTTCAAAGCCGCCGCGAGCGCCAGAATTTCAAACTGGTCGACTGGGCCGAGGTGCGGGGCGCGCTGGGTCTATGACCCCGCCCTTCTCCCCTCGGGGGAGAAGGTGGCTCAGCGTTAGCTGAGACGGTTGAGGGGGGGGTCGTTCCGGTTCGCTCGTCGACATGGGGAGGCGCGGATAGCGCCCCCTCATCCGAGCCCCCGGATCAAGTCCGGGGCACCCACCTTCTCCCCCGAGGGGAGAAGGGTTCGATCAGTCTTCCTTCACCCGCTTCTTGCGGAAGGACGGGTTCAGCACCTGTTTCCTCAGGCGGATCGACTTGGGCGTGACCTCGACCAGCTCGTCGGACTCGATATAGGCGATGGCCTGTTCCAGCGAGGGGCGGCGCGGCGGCGTCAGGCGCACAGCCTCGTCCTTGCCCGAGGCCCGCACATTGGTCAGCTGCTTGCCCTTGATCGGGTTCACATCCAGGTCGTCGGAACGGCTGTTCTCGCCGATGATCATGCCCTGATAGGTCTTTTCGCCGGCCCCGACGAACATGACGCCCCGCTCCTCCAGGTTCCACAGGGCATAGGCCGCCGTATCGCCGTCGGAGTTGGAGACCAGCACGCCCTTCTGACGGCCTTCGATGGCACCCTTGTGCGGCTCATAGTGGCTGAACACCCGGTTCAGGACGCCCGAGCCGCGGGTATCGGTCAGAAACTCGCCCTGGTAGCCGATCAGGGCGCGCGACGGACACATCAGCTGGATACGGGTCTTGCCGGCGCCCGACGGGCCCATGTCCTTCAGCTCGGCCTTGCGCTGGCTCAGCTTCTCGATGACGACGCCGGTGTATTCATCATCGACGTCGATGACGACGTCCTCGATCGGCTCCAGCCGCTCGCCGTTTTCGCCGGTCTGATAGACCACGCGCGGGCGGCTGATCGACAGTTCAAAGCCTTCGCGGCGCATGTTCTCGACCAGCACGCCGAGCTGAAGCTCGCCGCGTCCGGCGACGTCATAGGCGTCGGCCCCCGGCGTCTCGGTGACGCGGATGGCGACGTTGGCCTCGGCCTCGCGCAGCAGACGGTCGCGGATGACCCGGCTCTGAACCTTGTCGCCTTCGCGGCCGGCCAGGGGGCTGTCATTGACGGCCACGGTCATGGAGATGGTCGGCGGATCAATCGGCTGGGCATCCAGCGCCTCGGTCACCTCAAGGGCGCACAGGGTATCGGCCACGGTGGCCTTGGACATGCCGGCGATGGCGACAATGTCACCGGCGTCTGCGCCCTCGTCAATCGGCTGACGCTTCAGGCCGCGGAAGGCCAAGACCTTGGTGATACGGCCCTGTTCGATCTGTTTGCCCGAGCGGTCCAGCGCCTTGATGGCCATGCCCGGAACCGCCTTGCCGCTCTCGATGCGACCGGTCAGCAGACGGCCCAGGAACGGGTCGCTCTCGATCAGGACGTTCAGAATCCGGAACGGCTTGTCGATATTGGTGGCCACCGCCGGCGGCGGCACATGGTCGACGATCAGGTCGAACAGCGGCGCCAGATTGTCCGACGGCTGGTTCAGGTCCAGCGTCGCCCAGCCGTTGCGGCCCGAGGCATAGATGTGCGGGAAGTCGAGCTGTTCGGGGGTCGCGCCGATGGCCTCGAACAGGTCGATGGTTTCCAGGTGCACCCGGTCGGGATCGGCGTGGGCGCGGTCGACCTTGTTGATGCACAGGATCGGCTTCAGGCCCATCTTCAGGGCCTTGGTCAGGACGAATTTGGTCTGGGGCATGACGCCCTCTTCGGCATCGACCAGCAGGACACAGCCGTCGACCATGCCCAGGATCCGCTCGACCTCACCGCCGAAGTCGGCGTGGCCGGGCGTGTCGATGATGTTGATGCGCGTTTCGCCGGCCTTGCCGTTCCACAGCACGCTGGTGGCCTTGGCCAGGATGGTGATGCCGCGCTCACGCTCCTGGTCGTTGGAGTCCATGGCGCGCTCGGTCGTCGCCTCATTGGCGCGGAAGACGCCGGACTGGGCCAGGAGCTGATCCACCAGGGTGGTCTTGCCATGGTCGACGTGGGCGATGATGGCGACGTTGCGAAGGTTCATTTTCAGGATCGGTCAGGGGCAGCCACAGAAGGTCCGGGCCGCCGGTCAGAGGAGGATTTCGGGGAAGCGCGCGCCTCATAGCCGCCCAGCGCCGGAAAAGCCAGACCCGCTGGCGCGCGACGGACATGTGGGAACCGACTGGAGGATTGCAATGCGTGTCACGGGACGCGGGAGCGTGCCCGGCCCTAGGCACCGACCAGCAGCAGCGCCGGCCCGAAGGCCAGGACGATCAGGACCAGCACCGTCAGGACACTGGCCGCCGCCACGCGCGGCCCGGCCCGCACCAGCCCCTGCGGATCGACGCCCAGCCCCAGGGCCGCCATGGCCAGGACCGTCAGCACCTTCACCCCCTCGCCGATCGAGGCGGCCAGGTTTTCGTCGATCCAGCCGAACGACCGCACCGCCAGAAGGATCAGGAAGACCGCGATGAACCAGGGCACCATATGCCTCAATCCCGGCCGCCGTGATGGGGCTTCTCCGGCGACGCCCTCGAGGCGCGGGGCCAGCAGTCCCAGGACGAAACAGACCGGCCCCAGCATCAGCACCCGGGCCAGCTTGATCAGGGCCCCGACCTGGAGTGCCACCGGTCCCATGGGAGCCGCCGCCGCCAACACCTGGGGCACGGCATAGACGGTCAGCCCGGCCAGCACCCCATAGGACGGCTGGCTCATACCCAGCGCCATCCCCAGCGGGGGCAGGAGCAGCACGACGATCACCCCCATCACGGCGGTGAAGGCGATGGCGGCGGCCACATCTCGCCCCTCGGCCCGGATCACGGGGGCGACGGCGGCGATGGCCGAGTTGCCGCAGATGGCATTTCCGGCGGCAATCAGGATGGCCATCCGGTCGGGCAGGCCCAATGCCTTGCCGATGCCATAGCCGACCCCCAGGGCCACCGCGACGAAGACCACGACCCCGGCCAGCAACGGCAGGCCGGCCGAAGCCAGGGCCTGGGCGCTGACGGTCGCGCCCAGCAGCGCCACGGCGACCTCAAGCACCGACTTGGCCGCGAACTTGATTCCGGGCTGAAACCGCGGCCCCGGCGTCCAGACCAGGCGGATCAGGACACCCAGAAGAATGGCCAGAACCAGGGGTTCGATCCAGGCCCGGCCGAACAGTCGGACCTCCAGATCCCCCAGGCCGAAGGCCACCAGCCCCACAGCTGCGCTGAGCATCAGCCCCGAGACCAGAGCCGGCGGCTGCGTCATCGGGCCGGTCTTCGGCGCGCCGTCCTGCATTGATCCCAAGGTCCCTTTTTCGGCCTCCGGCATAGCCCCTAAATGGCCACAGCGGCAAAAATTCCCGGTCGTCCCTTTCGATTCAGATCATTAGGCCCTTTAAGGGGGCATGACCCAGGCCGCCCCCGCGACCGCCGTGAAGATCGGCTTCAAGGAGCTTGTGGCCCTGGTGGCCATGTTGATGGCGCTGAACGCCCTGGCCATCGATTCGATGCTGCCCGCCCTGCCCGCCATCGGCGAGGCGCTGAACATCGCCGACGCCAATCAACGCCAGTGGGTGGTGACGGCCTATCTGCTGGGCTTCGGCGTGACCCAGATTATCTATGGCCCCTTGTCAGACCGGTTCGGACGACGACCGGTGCTGTTTGTGGGGGTGGCGATCTATGTCGTCTTCAGCCTGGCGTCGGCCTTCGCCTGGAGCTTTGAGAGCCTGATGGCCGCGCGGGTGATGCAGGGCGTCGGGGCCGCCTCTACCCGCGTCCTGGCCGTGGCCATCGTGCGTGACCAGTATGAGGGCCGGCGCATGGCCCAGGTGATGAGCCTGTCATTCCTGGTTTTTCTCGGCGTGCCGATCATCGCCCCCAGCCTGGGGGCCGTGATCCTGATGCTGGGGCCGTGGCGGTGGATCTTCCTGCTGCTGGGGCTCTGGGGCGTGGCCATTCTGGTCTGGGCCGGATTGCGTCTGCCCGAGACGCTGCATCCGGAAAACCGGATGCCCATCGATCTGGGGCGGATCGGGGCCGCCGCCGCAGAGACCGTCACCAACCGTCTGTCGATCGGCTACAGCCTGGCCATGGCGGTGATCGTCGGCTGTCTGTTCGGCTTCATCAATTCGGCGCAGCAGGTGTTCGAGGTGGCGCTGGGCAATGCGGCGGCCTTCCCGATGGTCTTCGCCGGGGTCGGGTGCTGCATCGCGATGGCTTCCCTGATGAATGCGGGGCTGGTCCAGCGACTGGGCCAACGCCTGTTGTCACACACGGCCCTGATCGGGTTCACAGCGTTCTCGGCCTTGCACATGGCCATCGCCCTGGCCGGCTATGAAACCCTGACGACATTTGCCGTGCTTCAGGCCCTGACCATGTTCTGTTTCGGCTTCATCGGCGGCAATTTCGGCTCGATGGCGATGACGCCCCTGGGCCACATCGCCGGCACGGCGGCGGCCGTCCAGGGCGTCATCTCGTCGGTCGGTGGGGCCTTGATCGGCTTTGCCATCGGCCAGCAGTTCGACGGCACCACCGTGCCCATGACCGCCGGCTTCACCCTGTGCGGCCTGACGGCCATAGGCGTCGTGCTGTGGACCGAGCGCGGGCGGTTGTTCGTAACCCGAACCGCCGCCCCGACGGGCGCGAGCTAGGCGGGTCTGGCCAGAAGGGAGGGGTCCAGATAGGCCTTGATCTCAACCAGATAGCCATCCGGGTCCATCAGCATCATCTTGGCTCGGCCGCACGCCTCATTGATCGTCGGCGCCAGCCGGAAGGGGGCCTCCGCCTCGGCCAGGCGGTCGGCGAGACGACGCCAGTCGCCCCAATCCAGGGTGGCCCCGAAATGCTGGGCTTCCCGATAGGGAGAGGGCACAACCGCCGCCGGTCGCGCATAGGCCGTCACCTGAGCGCCGAACAACCAGATATCCCACCAGTGCTCGGTGCGCCGTCCGATGCGCGCGTCCAACTTCTCACAGAACCGCCACGTCCGTTCAAGATCCGTCACCGACAGTGATAGATGAAAGGCGGGCTCCACTGCTTCACAGGTCCAGCAGGAACCGCGCCGGATCCTCCAGGTGCTCCTTGATGCGTACCAGGAAGGTGACGGCTTCCTTGCCGTCGACGATGCGGTGGTCGTAGCTGAGCGCGAGGTACATCATCGGGCGGATCACGACCTGACCGTCCACGGCGACCGGGCGCTGGACGATGTTGTGCATCCCCAGGATGCCGGACTGAGGCATGTTGAGGATCGGCGTCGACATCAGCGAGCCGTAGATGCCGCCGTTGGTGATGGTGAAGGTGCCGCCCTGGAGCTGGTCCAGCGTCAGCTCGCCGTCACGCGCGGCCCGGCCCAGATCGCCGATACCCTTTTCGATCCCGGCCAGCGACAGGGCGTCGGCAT
>Ga0209573_1002080_pt1 | contig 27134 bp, 21 predicted proteins | sample TNRBio252014_DNA_FD_185870 | JGI IMG/M metagenome (GOLD analysis project Ga0209573, IMG submission 185870) | Wastewater treatment Type I Accumulibacter community from EBPR Bioreactor in Madison, WI, USA - TNR Reactor_6/25/2014_ DNA (SPAdes)... | ecosystem: Engineered > Bioreactor > EBPR >... | reverse complement strand
CGACTAATGCCATACTTAGCTTGCAGCTTTCGGTACCCGCAGCCTTGCTCCAGGTATTCCTTAATAATTTGTTCTTTTAAGTCCATAAAATGGTTGTTTTTTAGTCAACCTATTTCAGGACGAGACATTACTGAAGTTGAAGTTAACAACAAAAAGCTAAATAGTAATTCGTCAGCCGGATAATAGATGATAGCGATATGCAGCTCATTGTTACTACGTCTGCCAGCATAGCAGAAAACCCAATGTTACCGGATGCCCTTCTGTTTGTCCAAACCACATATCATTATATAAGCAACCATTAAGGTTTGTGATATTGTTAGTACATAGGAGAAAATAACTTCTTTTTGATTTGGGGTTTAGAATGATACTTTTAAAACGTCAACCCCTTTAGCAGTAATGAATAAAAGTTTGATTTGTCCTACTGACTTATACCCTAACAATTCTTTCTGCTGAAGAAATTCAATCTCTTTATTTATGTCGGTTGGAAATAATTTTCTAATTGAACTGTCTTCCATTGGCTCATTCTTTATGGCTTCAAGAATTGACTGTTGTAAATCGGATAAAGTTATGTGTTCAATCTCCTTGATTTCTGTTGAACCATTTTGTGGTGTGTCTGGATGAATTTTGAAAATTGCTAAGAAGAAACTTCTTGCATCGTCAGTCAACAGTGTTGGAGCAGGTGAATCATTCTTTTTCAAAGCATCAATTATTGTTGGAATTCCTGTGGCGTATTTTTCAGCCAAGCGTAGATTCTTTAGCCACTCTCCCAAGCGAATGTTACGATAGTTCCTTGCGACAACTTTAAGTTGAAGCAAAGCGTTTTTATCAATCGGTGGAAGCGGTCCTGGATAGCTTAAAATTTCAATCCTTCGGTCTGCTCCGGTTTTGTAAATTCTGATTTCGTTTGGAGTTGGATTCTCATAGCTCCTATGATACAAAGCATTTACAACAGCTTCTTCAAGTGCTTGATATGGGTAATTAAAAAATCTGTCAACTTCCGATTTGGTTGTTTCTTTTCTTGTGTATCGCTTGATTACTGTTGAATCAAGATACTCCATGATTTGGCGAATTTGATTTTGAACCGGGCCTTTAAAAAGTTTTTCCGAATACTTCGTTCCGGCTTCATCTTCAAATTCAACTAAGTTGGTTTTGCATCCTTCAAAATATTTTTCCGGCTCTTTGCAGAAAAGAAGCAATCCAACATTTAATGGTCTAATATTTTCTTTTTGTCCTCTTACAATTTGCATCTTCAAGCTAATATCTTCCAATGACATTTTTGGAGCGTCATTGAAAAGTTGGCTCTTAACTTCTTGTAAATATGAAAGGATAAGTCCTAAGTCCAAGTCATTCAAAGTTGCTTTTGTATTTGCTCTGTCGTCAAAATGTCTGTACGCCGCCAACTCTCTCAATTCTGCTTCTAATTCAGGCGTTGCAATAATTGATGCTGATGCAGGCCGCACATAAATTCTTCTCTGTCCTTTTGCTCCTAAAGTTGTTGGGGCTGTATATGGTCGTTCTTCGCCTGTCGTTATCCAAATTACAATGATGTGTCGTCCTTGAAATATCACTGGTTCAATAACAGGGAAAAAATTTGGTTGAATTTGAAAACAAAGATTCAGTAGTTCCTTTTGTATCGGGTCAATCTGATTGTCGTTAAGTCCAACTGGTGGTAGAACTGCAACACCATCATTTTCATCAACACCAATTACAATATATCCGCTTCCGTATTCTCGTATGTCATTTGCGAATGCACAAATTGAGTGAACAATATCCTCCGGATTCCAACCTCTCTTGAATTCAATTCTAACTGATTCAACAGTTCGTGCATTTATTAAGTCGTCAATGTTTACTGGTAGTGCCATTTATTATTTTGATATTGAAAGTTCGTTAATACAGTCTGCAGTAGCAACAGGTTTTTCTACTTTGTAGTGTCGTCTCAACATTCCATGAAACTTGCTACCTAACCAAATTTCATGTTTCAGATTCATCCAAAAAGAATCCACTGTTTCATTGTGTGCTCTTAAAGCAGAAATTTTTACTGCCTTGTCAAGTTCATCACTCATTTCATTCACTCCAAGTGGTAACGGATTTGAACCAATGTCTCGGTGCATAAACAATCTTCTTAAAACATCTTCTCTCTTGAATCTCATTGAGTGAAATTCTCCGTGTGTTATTAAAACATGCTTTGGTTTTAGCAGCACTAAAAATGTTGGAAGTGCAGGAAGAGTAGATCCACAAGTATCCAAGTCAATCACATCAACATTGATTCTGTTTACTTTCAAATCAGCAGCAGCATCAATTGCATCACCTTGAAAAAAGAAAATTTTCTTTTTCCCTTTCACATACAATTTCCAAATGTTTCCTTTCGTGTCTTTTTTTACGAAACCATTTTTCTTTGCTGACTTTTCAAACTGACTCAATTTTGATTTCATTATCTCACTTGCAAAAACTTTGTCTGCAACTTCAATCCATTTAAAAGTTTGATGTCCTGCACCTGCATAAGCATCAAACACAATTTTCGGTTTTACTTTATTCGCAATTTTTGTTGTGAAATCTTCTTTGTCGTCTCTGTAAACTGCACCAAACAAGTCATGTTTTATTCTCAACTTTCTTACTTTGCTTCTTATGCTTGGCAATGTTCTTTTAGGGAAAAGCCCCTTCAGCTTCTTTGCATCAAATGATTCCTTCTTCAAGAAGGAGAGAAGTTTTTTTTCATCTTTTTCACTCCATGCAATAGGTTCAGTGTATGCTTTTCGTCTTTGAAGTTTCATATTACTTTTCCTTGCTTGCTTTCAGTTCTAAATTTTTCCTGAACGATTCCATTGGCTCATGTGGCAATGGTGGTGCAATGCTGTGAACTCGTATCCAGTCAGGTGTTCCGTTAAACGGACTTTGAATCCAAAACTGTCCTTGTCCGAAACTGTTTGCGATATATTCAAGTCCATCATCTAAGAATGCATACTTCGCATTTTTCGGATTTATTTTCATTACAATTCTTGTCGGACATTGCTCCGGCACAATTTCGTGAAGGTCTTTCGGATTTTGTGTGCTTAAAATTAAATTGATTCTAAACTTACGACCTTCTCTTGCAAGTTTCTCAAAGTTTGAACGCAAGCGTTCAAACACACCAGGCGAACCAAAACTGCTTGGTTTTGCAGGAATGATTTGATGTGCCTCATCAAAGAACACATATGTGTTGCTCATTTCTTTTTTGTGTTCGTAAATCCATTTCACCAATTGCATTTCCCACATCAATCTTTCATCTTGATTCAAATGGTCAAGGTAAAGGATAGTAGTTCCGTTGAACTCAAAAACATTCAATGGGTTTTGGTCAGTTTTTATTGCATCACTATCAATGTCAAAATATCGTTTGAGGTTCTGCAATGCTCTTCTTGCTGCTTCATAAGTGCTCCTGTAATATGACACTCCACTTGTTGGTAAAACAATCGTACTGCCTGTGTTGTTGCCTAACAATCTGTTTAGGGCTGCATCTAATCTTTCAATAGTTGGCTTTTCGTTTCTGCTCCTTAAACTCTCTGCAACATCATCCAATAAACCGGGTGCTTGTTCTGATGTTATTCTGAATAAATACTCAACATCAGATGGGTTTGATAAATCTTGTAAACGCAAACTGATTTCTTTAACTGTGACTCCTCTATTATTTGCAAGTCGTTTGAGCCGAACAAGGTCTTCGTCTTTTTCATCATTCTTAATTTTTGGAATCACTAATTGAAAGGGTTCAAGATGTTTTTTTGCTTGCTCCTTTGTTTCACGGTTTACTTTTCTCTGCCAAGCTAATCTTGGTTCTAAAATATTTTCTTTCCCATTTGCATCAGCGAAATCCCAAAACAGAAGTTGTGAAATATCTCCTTGTACATCTGTCAAAATCACTCTATCCTTTTTGTTTCGCTTTCTTATTTGGTAAGCTAAATTTTTAAGTAAAACAGTTTTACCAGAACCGCTTTCTCCAACTATGAAAACATGTTTGTTGTCTAAGTTTTCAATATCCCAGCGGTAAGTCAAAAATTTATCGTCAACTTCATAAGGGGCATTTCCAAAGCCAATCATTCCTAACTCCAGTCCTTGTTCTCTGATGTTTAAGATTTGTTCTAAAGATGGTGAAGGGTCTCCTGCAACTCTTGCAACATTCGGGAAGATTAATTTGCTTACAGCAGAAGGCGGTCTTTGAATTGCAGAAGAAATAAAACCATTTGAAGAGCTTTCATCACTCAACATTTCCCGAAGCATTTCAACTCTGATAATCATTGGCTGATGTGTGTGAGGTCCATTCAAATCATCCAAAGGTTTCAAAACTTCATTCACATCATACTGCTTGTCTTGGAGATAAAGCATACTTTGTTTCTCTGGATTAAACGGAGAAATTATTTTAAGCCCTGCAACTCTGCAAGCAATCCACATATCTTGGTTCTCTCTCCTGTCCCAAATCAAGGCGGTTGCACCAAGTGCCAATGATGGCATGTTGTTCGGGTCATGAACAATATACTCTGCAAACGCACCTCGTTCATCAACTCCAAAAGGAGAATTAACATCGTGATACGGTCTTGCGTAGAATTTCTGAAGGTTTGTAATTGGCTTTTCCATATTTTTAATATTGTTCTGCTAATTGAAGATTCTTAATACTCAATGCTGCTAAGGTCTGCTTTTCAAGCAACTCCTTTTCATAATTCAACTGACATAAATCGTCAGCTACTAATTGAATGTAAGGTGCTTTGCCGCCAAGTTCGTGTTGCCATGCAACAACTGCGATTGCTTCCTCTACAAGTTGTTTGTTATTCTCATACATAAAGAACGGAATTTCTATTCTGATAAAAGTTTGCGGTCTTGTTTTGCCTCTGTAGTAGCAACACAAAGGCATAAAATCTTTTTGCAATTCCTCTGTTGCCTTTTCGCAAGTTCCTTTTCTTGCAATTGGAACAGCTTTAATAAATGGGGTTCTATGTCCGGGTTTCAATATTCTTTGCAACAGCAAAGAATCAGTTCCGATGGAAAGAATATTGTCTCTTGTTATTTCGTCTCCGGGAAAATAAATCTGCAACAAGTCTGGGAATGAACAAAGCGTTTCTAAAATCAACTTTGAATCATTGATGCGTTTTGAAACACAAACTAATATTTGATTATTCCATTGAATAACTGGTCGTAGTCCATCAACCGTATCTTCCTTTGAACTGCTTGTTGAATAAAGCGGACCATCCTTAATGCAAATTGTTTTCTTTGAAGCATCTGTTTCAATATCTGCCAAACAAAGCAATTCTAATGTCTGTTGAAATTTTACAGCCCAACCCAAAGCATGACCGGAAGGACTTTTTTCACTCTTGGTATGGTCATAGCCAACCATGAATGGTTTTGAATTGTCCTGCTTGATGTAATTAAAGATGTTAACACTTTCTTCTCCCTGCTTTTGCTTTTTGAGTTTGTTGTTTGTGTGTTCAAGAACATTTTCTTTGAAAATGTTTCCGTCAATCCAAGTAACAGCACTTGCATCTTTTTGAATTGTGTAGAAGTATGGTGGCTCTGTTCCTTTCGTGTATTTGAAATTTACAATTGTTGCTCTTGCCAAAATAAAATAGAAGGAGTTCTTTTCTACTTTTTGATTTGAGCCATCAATTCCGCAAATAATTATTCCGTCAAGTTGGTCGGAATTTGGCAACACGACTGGTTTTGGAAGATTACTTTCTTCAATATCAATTTCAATGTTCCGGTGTGTTGCCGGATTATAGTTGTCGTCTTTCGCTGTTGATTCTCCATTCTCATTTAGTTCTCTTGCTTCAATCTCTGCTTCGGAAAGAGTTGCTAAATCTCTTGGCCCTCTTGGTGGCAACTTGACATACGCTTCTCCTTCTACCAGATTATCCAGCACTCCGTTGAAAGCATTTACCAAATTTATGTTTAAGCTGTCCATATTCTTATTGAGTTGAAGCAAGAAGTTCTTTAATATCCACTTTCAATATCTTGGCAATATCAACTAATGTTTCAACTGCCGGCTGTGTACTGTTGGTGCACCAACGGGAGACGGTTGTCTCATTCATTTTGAGTTGTTCAGCTAACCATTTGTTGGTCTTCTTCTTCTCTGCTAAAACAACCTTGATTCTATTTATTGACTTATTACCCATATTAATTAGCGTATGATGCAAATTTATTGACTTATTCGGAAAGTCCTACCAACAATTATAAACTATTTTTCAATAGGCATTTTAAGACTTTGGCAGTAAAAGCAGTTTAGGTTGTGTAGAATGTGTTTGAATGAAGGCTGTTTAAGGGCGGTCATTTAATGAACGAAATGTCGCTTTAGGGTTTCCGGTAACGAGCAGGGCTTTATGCAGGTTGGGAATAAGAATTCCGTCTGCCGATAACCGCTGCTGATTGAAAATATAAAGTTGAATTTAAGAACAAAAGCTCAAAGTTGCTTGTCCAGCCTGAACCACAGTCCGGCGATGCAATTAGCTGATGTTTGCTGGTCTTGCCCAACTTGCCTAAAACCCAATGTTGGTGGTAGTTGCTTTTAGTCTGTATTATTTGTTAGCCATTGTTTCATATATTTTAAATGTACTGGCTTACTGCCACCTGCATATAAACTATGATTGGCGTTGTCAAAGATTTTGAATTGTAAATTTGTGCTTTGATTGGATGATTTAACAAGTGTCATACTTTTATTTACTTCAATTAATTGGTCGCTTTGTCCCCATATAAATAATGTAGGAACTCTCAAATTCTTTGTAAACTCAGTGGAATTAATGTCCAACTTAGTTTTATACCACTTTGCCCATTGTCCATTTTCATTAACTGGTTGTCCTAATATTTCAGCAAACCATTCTTCATTTCTAAAACTATTAAACAAATTAATGTAATCGCTATATCCATTACCTGTTCTAACAAATTCATTCAATAAGTTCTGCAGTTTCAACAAGTCGTCCATTTTCTGTTGACTAACATTTGAAAACATCTTAATGCTTTGTGATTTCACAAATTTGTTCTGTTCAGCAAAGGTCATTGCAGTAAATGATTGTGCAATTACAAAATCAACCTCCTTATTTTCAGAAGCAGCCCATACAACAATGTTACTTCCTTCACTACCACCCCAAAGTCCTATTTTTGAAATAGTTGTGTCTGAAGTGAAGTGGTTGACAATAGATAATACATCGTCTTTAAGATATGAAAATGGAACAGTTAACCAATTACCTGTTGAACTGTCACAACCTCTTTTATCATATGTAATTACAGAAAATCCAATACTACAAAATTCTTTTGTGAGTAGTTTATAATACTCATTCTGTCTGTTGTCGTTGCCCGAACCGTGAACTAAGATAATAAGAGGTGAATTTTTTAGTCCAACTGGTTTGGTCAATGTAATAGCAAGTTTTACACTATCTTGAGTAATAATCTTGAAATTTTGTTGAGTTGTCTTCACTCCTTGTCCACAGCCACAAAGCACAATGTTCAAAAGAAACAACCAAATGAGATTAAATTTTGTCACTGTTTAATATTGAAATTAAGGTCGCTCTACAATTACCACCAACACATAAATTTATGATATAAGATGTAGTCTTCAAAAAAACACATATTGAAAATCAACTGTTTGATATTATACATTTTGTATTGTCATTAGGACAATACAAATATTCAATATCCGTGTATAAACGTTTAGAAGCGGTTGCACACGGATAATTAGAAAGTGAAAGAAGCTTGTAAGTTTATACGGCTGCAGCCGCCTCTTCTTTTTTCCATTCCCTGTCCATATAAAATGTGCCAAAGGGCAACAGCGAGGCAAGGCCGGCTTTTACCAGCCAGCTGAATGGTTTTTTGAAATTGTTTTTTACATCGAGGGCCAGTACACCAAATGCTACAAAGAGGATACCATGCAGGCTGCCCACTACGGTTACAGCTTTGGGCATATCACCAAAATATTTCAGCGGCATGGCAATAAATAATAAGATCAAAAAGGAAACCCCTTCTGCAAAAGCTACTTTTCTGAATATGCTGTATTTTGTTTTCATTGATAAAAATATTTATTGCTGCCATTTCTTTTCAAACTGCTGCTGCACTTTAATTGAAAGATAAACGGATAGTACGGCTGCTACGATACCAGCTACCACATCCAGCGGAAAATGTTGCGCCAGGTACACCCTGGAATATCCCGCCAGCGCCGCCACTGCTATAGCGGGAAAAATAACGAACCGCCCCGGAACAAGCAGCACAATCAGCAGGGCAAGAGAAAATGCAGTGGTGGTATGTCCTGAAGGGAAACTATTATGGCCATGTACAGTTACACCCTCTACAACATGAATCAGCTCTTTTTGTGCAATAGCTGCAGTGGGACGCAGTTCACCGGGGAGGATCAACTTTTTGGATAGTTGTGTGAACAGGGTTGTTAGTAATACAGCAGTGATCAGTAAGGGCAACCATTTCCATTTTCGGGTCAGCGCTAAAAAAATAAGCCAGCCAAACCACAGCGCCCCGTCTCCGGCATAAGTTATCCATTTGAAAAAGAAATCTGCGGATCGTCCCCCGTCTCCATTAAGTAGCAGGAAAAAACCCGTTTTGCCAAACAGGAAGGAACCGGCAAATAGTAGTACGGCTATCCCTATGCTGATAAGAGCAGCGTATTGAAAGTTCTTGTAATAAAAATTACCGGTTGCCTGCATAAATTACGGTTGTTGGTATTTCAAACAGGTCCTTGTGTTCGGCGAGCATCTTCAGCTGTAAAGAAGAAAGCTCATCCCGATACTCTTTTCTTGTTATAAGAATTGCATCAGTAGCCTGTTCCATAGCTTTTCGAAGCAAGGTAGTATCATGAAACCGGGTTATAGGTTTTTCAATATAAAAATTATACCCCGGGTTATAATTCTTGTAGGCAAAGACCTGCTGCCGGCCCTGCAGGAGGTGAATTGTTTGGGCTACCGGGTTCTGCTTATAAGTTGCAGGGTACAGGTAATGCAGAAAAAAGCTGTTAAATAGTAAATAGCAGGCTATGGCAGAAAGAAGTATTTGTTGGCCTGGTGAATTTTTTCGCAGGAGGATAAAAAGAAAAAGTAAAGCCGGAATAATAAGAATAGCCAGTAGTCCTTTCTCATAATTGATCTCATTTTCAGTACGGACCGCTATCCAGGCAGCTATGGGTACCAGGAACAGAAAAACCAACAGACTGATCTGCGGGTATGTCTTAAAAGCGGTTTTTCCGCTTAGCAGTTTTTCCAGGTAATGCCCGAAAATAATGGCAGCAAAAGGATAACAGGGCATCGGGTAGTTGGGAAGGCGGGTGCTGGAAATCGAAAAGAAAACAACATAGACCAGCACAACGATCGCTGAAAATTTCACCAGGTCTTCTTTAAAAAGGGTTTTCTTGTTTTTAATGACTTCACCTGTATAAAAAACAAATGGCAACATACCCACAAGAACAAACAGGACCGTGACAAAGAAAAAGCCGCCATGTCCTTCCTTCGGACTGGCAAACCGGTTAATATTATGATCTAAAAAAAACCCCTTTGTCCATTCCCCATTGGTAGCCCGGTCTACTGCCAGGTACCAGGGCAGTGCTACAAGGATAAACAAAGCAATAGCAGCGACCAGCTTCCAGTTAAAAACCGTTTTCCATTTCTTTTTTAAAAACACCCAGATCAGCAATGACAATCCCGGCAGCAGTAATGCTACCGGCCCTTTGGATAAGGTGGCTAATGCAAAAGCAAGGGCCGCAGCCATTATGAAAATAAATTGTTGCCGCTGCAAATAAGTGTAGGCAGAAAAAAGACCGGCTGTGGTAAAAAAGATAAGGTAGGGATCGGGCACCGATAAACGGAACTCGAATAAAAAATGTGACGAAGCAGTCAGTACTAATGCGCTGCAAAATGCTGTTAGCGGGTTTGCAAAACGCCTTACAAAGAAAAAGGTGATAAGTACGGTTAGAACACCAAAAATTGCTGAAAAAAACCGGGCTGAAAAAGCTGATACGCCAAACAGTTTATAAGCAACAATCATAAAATAATAATGTAAAACCGGTTTATCAGTGCGAAGCTCTTCATTAAAAGTGGGAACAACCCAGTCATTTCGTTGCATCATTTCTCTTGCGCATTGTGCATTCTTTGCTTCATCAAGAATATATATGGGAGCTGATCCCAGTCGCCAGAACAGCAAGAAAACAAGTACCAGTAATAAACCGGCAAAAGGAGCTCGCCGAAATGACAGAAGGTTATCCAAGACGAATTCTTTTAATGGGTTTAAATTTTATGCGGTGCAGGAAAGCGTCTTTTTAGTAATTGATTACTTGTTCTTCGATGGTTTCCGGGATCTCTCTCCACTCATACTGCTGGTTGCGCAATTGTGGCTCAAAGCCTGCTTCCCGGATGGCCTGCTGAATACTTTTATAAGTAAACCGGTGCGGGGCGCCGGCAGCACTTACCACATTTTCTTCTATCATGATAGAACCAAAATCATTGGCACCGGCATGTAAACAGATAGAAGCTGTTTCTTTTCCTACGGTGAGCCAGCTGGCCTGTATATTTTTTACATTCGGCAGCATGATGCGGCTGAGGGCAATCATACGGATATATTCTTCTGCCGTAGTGAGATTATGTACACCCCTGATTTTGGCCAGCAAGGTATCCACATCCTGGAAGGTCCATGGAATAAAAGCGAGAAAACCCTGCCTGCCGGCAGGCAGGGTTTTGCCTCCTTCTTTCGCCATCTCTTGCACTTCTCTTATTTTCACCAGGTGTACAAAGCGTTCTTCTATAGTTTCTACATGTCCGAACATCATTGTGGCGGAAGTGGTGATATTGAGTTTGTGTGCTTCATGCATAATGTCGAGCCATTCCTGTGCACCGCATTTACCTTTTGAGATCAAACGGCGTACACGGTCGATCAGTATTTCCGCACCGGCGCCGGGTAATGAATCCATACCGGCTTCTTTCAATGCTTTCAGCACTTCATGATGTGTTGATTTTTCCAGCTTGGTGATATGCGCTATTTCGGGCGGGCCGAGTGCATGCAGTTTGATATTGGGAAATTCTTCTTTTATCTGCCTGAATGTATCAACATAGAATTGTAATCCTAATTCAGGATGATGACCGCCCTGTAATAACAACTGGTCGCCGCCATACTTTAATGTCTCTTCAATTTTTTTGCGGTATGTGGGCATGTCAGTGATATAGGCTTCGGCATGTCCCGGTATGCGGTAAAAATTGCAGAACTTACAATTGGCAATGCACACATTGGTAGTGTTCACATTGCGGTCTATCTGCCAGCTTACTTTGCCATGCGGCACCTGCTTCTTTCGCAGTTCGTCCGCCAGAAACATCAGTTCGGCCAGCGGAGCCTGCTGATAAAGAAAAACACCTTCTTCTGTGGAAAGAAAGCCGAAATTAGCGGCCTTGTCGTACAACTCATTTAACTGCATGGTGCAAAGGTAAGCGCTGCTGCTATAATGTGTTGAACGGTTTAAGTCAGTGACGATATTAAAGTATATTTAGATAAACAGCAGCCTGTATTGCATCATTTTGCGAAGCAGGGCTGTCTTAAAGAACGATGATCGCTGCCAGGCACCTATACCAAATTGTAACCAGTTTCCTGCTGGGTTTGTTATCCCTGGCGGGGTTTACACTCGAAGCACAGGAAGAATTCATAGAACCACCATCCAGGCGGATCACTGCTGTTCCATTTACCCAGCTTACGGGTGGTATTGTCATCCTGCGGGCCAGGCTTGATAGCTTTCCGGATACACTCAATTTTATTCTGGATACCGGCAGCAGCGGTATATCACTCGACTCTTCTACGGTTGATTACCTGGGACTGGTTCCTACCCCGACAGACCGGACCATCAGGGGTATCGCCGGTATTAAAAAAGTAAGTTTTTTGTATGACAGGCAACTGCATCTTCCCGGTCTTACTATCGATAACCTCAACTTTCATATCAATGACTATGAAATACTGACTGCTGTATATGGTGAACGCATTGATGGTATCATTGGTTATTCTGTATTCAGCCGGTATATCATGAAGATGGATTATGACAGTATGAAAGTTACCTTTTTTACCAAGGGTACTTTTCGTTATCCGAGGGGAGGTTATTTACTGAAACCAGCTATCAGCCAGCTGGTGACACAACAGTTACGGGTAAAGGATGAAAGAACTATTTACTCAAGGTTCTTATATGATATGGGAGCAGGGCTCTGCCTGTTGCTATCAAGAGATTTTGTAGAGGATAGTGCCATTATCAGCAATAAAAGGAAGCGCTGGGTGAAGGAAGGCGAAGGCCTGGGAGGAAAAATTGATATGGAACTAACGGTCATGAAAGAGGTAAGAGTAGGACCTTATAAGTTCAGGAATGTGCCCATTTTTATTTTTGATGATGAATTCAATGTTACATCATACCCATATATGGGCGGCCTGCTTGGCAATGATATTTTGCGGCGTTTCAATGTGATCCTGAATTATGCAAAAGGAGATATTTATATTACGCCTAATACCCATTTTAATGATGTGTTCGATTATTCTTATTCCGGGGTGGAACTGTACCTGATCGGCGGACGAATCGTCATAGGAGATATTGCCAAAGGTTCACCGGCAGAAGCTTGCGGATTGAAAGAAGGTGATGAGGTGATCGCCGTAAATAAAAATTTTTCGCAAAACCTGAATCAATATAAGATCGCCTTACAGGCGCCTAATGAAAAAATAAAAATCATTGTGCGCCGGGATGGTGCGATGAAGGACTTTGAATTCAAGGTGAAAAGCATACTCTGATTTCCCCGGTTCGTGGCGCTACCCGTAGCAACAGCAGCCATATTTTCGGTACTTTTACTGCTTGTAACATTTCAACATCAAGATTGTTATTCTTTTATGATTCAGTTTGAAAAATTTACCCTCGCCAACGGACTGCGGGTCATTGTTCACCAGGATCTTTCTACTCCCATGGCGGTGATGGACATTATGTATGATGTGGGGGCAAGAGACGAAGATCCTAACCGTACCGGATTTGCTCATTTATTTGAACACCTGATGTTTGGTGGTTCTGTCAACATTCCCAGTTATGATGAGCCGTTACAGATGGCGGGCGGAGAAAACAATGCCTACACCACCAACGATCTTACTAATTATTATATCCAGTTACCGGCAGAAAACCTGGAAACCGCTTTCTGGTTAGAAAGTGATCGTATGTTGTCACTGGCTTTTGGCGAAAAGAGTCTGGAAACACAACGTAAAGTAGTGTGTGAAGAATTCAAAGAGCACTATCTCACCAAACCTTATGGTGATGTATGGCATAAGATGCGGGAACTGGCTTATACCAAACATCCCTATCGCTGGATGACGATCGGAAAGGAGTTATCACATATAGAAAATGCACAGCTGGAAGATGTAAAGGCTTTCTTCTTTAAACATTACCGCCCGGTGAATGCGGTATTGGTGGTAGCGGGTAATGTAACAGTTGAGAAGGTAAAAACGCTGGCCGAAAAATGGTTTGGTGATATTCCTTCCGGCGAAGCATATAAAAGAAACTTACCAGAAGAACCTGTGCAAACTGCAGAAAGAAAACTGGAGATAAAGGCCAATGTACCACTTGATGCCTTGTATAAATGCTGGCACATGCCCGGCCGACTTGACAGGAGATATTATGTAATTGACCTGCTCACGGATATACTCAGCGGTGGCGGCTCATCAAGATTATACCAGTCATTGGTAAAAGAGAAAAAATTATTCAGCAATATTGAGTGCCATCATTTTGGCAGTACCGATGCAGGGCTGGTAGTGGTGGAAGGAAAACTGGTGAAGGGAGTGAAGATAGAAGAGGCAGAGAAAGCAGTAGAAGCAGAACTGGATAAAATGAAAAATGAACTGGTGAGTGAAGCAGAGCTGCAGAAGGTAAAGAATAAAACAGAGAGCATGATCGCTTTTGAAGATATGAGTGTAATGAACAGGGCCAACAGCCTTGCTTATTATGAAATACTGGGCGATGCAGCCTGGATGAATTATGAATTGCAGAAGTATGGCACGGTGACCACCGAAGATATTTTACAGGAAAGCCGGGCTATTTTTCGTTCGGAAAATTCAAATACGATCCATTATTTGTCGAATAATTAATCAGGAAGAAGAAAAGAAAGGAACAATTATGCCAGACAGGAAACAGGCACCTGCTATCGTAGATGCCGTTAATTTTAAACTGAGCCTTAAACCTTATCAGCATTTTGTATTAGATAACGGGGTGGAAGTGTATGCCGTAGATGCCGGTGCCGAGGAAGTGATGCTGACGGAATGGGTGTTCTTTGCCGGCAATACACAGGAGGAGCAAAACCTGGTGGCGGCAACCACCAATTTTTTATTGCGCAACGGAACCACCAAGCGGACAGCCTTCCAGATCAATGAACATTTTGAATATTACGGAGCCTACCTCAACCGCAGCTGTTATAATGAAACAGCTACAATAACACTGCACTGCCTTACCAAACATATCAACGAATTGTTACCGGTAGTGAAAGAGCTGATCACCGAATCCACTATGCCTTCGGAGGAACTAGCGATCTACCAGCAAAACATGAAACAGCGGTTGAAAGTGAGCCTGAAAAAAAGTGATTTTGTTGCCGGCCGTTTAATTGATGCCTATTTATACGGAGAGAAACATCCCTATGGAAAGTACAGCAGTGCAGAAGAGTTTGATGCGTTGCAAAGAGACCAGTTGCTGAATTTTTATAACCAATATTACCTGCAGGGTAAACTGATCATGTTTGTGGCAGGAAAACTGCCTGCGGGTATTGACAAACTGATGAATCGTTTTTTCGGCGATCTGCCCAATAAGCCGGTAGAAGTAAAGTACCCTGCTTTGTATCCGGCTAGAGAGAAAAAAGTCAGAATAACAAATGATGCAGCAGGGGTACAGGGCTCCATTCGTATTGCCAGACCATTTCCCAACCGCCATCATCCTGACTTTTTAAAAGTACAGGTATTGAATGCATTGTTTGGTGGTTTTTTTGGTTCCAGGCTCATGAGTAATATAAGAGAGGACAAAGGATATACCTATGGTATACACAGCTACCTGCAAAATCATATTCAGCATTCTGCCTGGATGGTGAGTACAGAAGCAGGAAAAGATGTGTGTGAAGCGGCGATAACGGAAGTATATAAAGAAATGAAAGAGCTGAGGGAAGAACTGGTAGATGAAGAGGAACTGTTGCTGGTAAGAAACTACATGATGGGCTCCATTCTTGGCGACCTGGATGGCCCTTTCCAGATCATTGCCCGCTGGAAGAATATTATTCTGAATGATCTGACAGAACAATATTTTTACGATTCGATCAATACCATCAAAACAATTTCTGCAGAAGAACTGCGCAACCTGGCACAGAAATATTTGCAGCCGGAAGATTTTTATGAGCTGGTGGTGGTGTAAAAGTTTACTATTTGAAGTATAAGGTTTAAAGTTGTTCTACTGTTACCTTTGAACCTGAGACGTTAAACTTTAAATATCAAACGTTCATGATTTTCGACCGCAAAGATTTATCCGACGAACAGCTTGTCTCTTTTTATAAACACCTGCTCTGGCCCCGCATGATTGAAGAAAAAATGCTGGTGCTATTGAGGCAGGGAAAAATCTCCAAATGGTTTAGTGGTATAGGGCAGGAAGCCATTGCTGTAGGTGCTACGCTGGCACTGCAGGAAGAGGAATGGATAATGCCTATGCACCGCAACCTTGGTGTGTTCACTACCCGGCATATGCCTTTAAGTAAACTTTTTATGCAATGGCAGGGAGCCCGGGAAGGATACAGTAAAGCAAGAGAAAGAAGTTTTCACTTTGGAAGCCGGGAACACCATATCTGTGGAATGATCTCACACCTTGGCCCACAGATGGCTATTGCAGATGGAGTGGCGTTAGCATACAAGCTCCGAAAAGAAAAAAAAGTTTCATTGGCATTTACCGGGGATGGTGCTACCAGCGAAGGCGATTTCCATGAAGCGCTGAATGTAGCAGCCGTGTGGGATTTACCTGTCATATTTATCATTGAGAATAATGGGTATGGATTAAGTACACCGGTAAATGAACAGTACCGTTGTATCAGTTTGGTGGATAAAGCAAAGGGTTATGGTATGGAGGGAGTGCAGATAGACGGTAACAACTTATTGTCGGTCTATGATACGATAAAAGGAGTGAGAGATTTTTGTATCAAACACCAGAAGCCCTACCTCGTTGAATGCATGACATTCAGGATGAGAGGGCATGAAGAAGCCAGCGGTACTAAGTATGTGCCGCAGGACCTGTTCCGTTTGTGGGAACAAAAAGATCCTATAAAAAATTATGAGCATTACTTAATTGAAACAGGAGTGTTGAATGAAATGAAAGTGGCGGAGATAAGAAATGAATTCAAAGACAAAATAGAAAGTGAACTGGCAATAGGATTTAATACAAAACAGGTAGTGGCTGATACAGAAGAAGAGTTGGAAGATGTGTATGCAGGGAAACAAGCCGGAGGTCAGAAGTCAGAAGTAAGGATCATTGACAACTCAGCTTCTTATTCCGGTATCGGACCTTCGACCCCTGACCTCCGGCTGATAGACGCTATCAAACAGGGTCTTCATCAGTCCATGCAGCATCACTCTAATCTCATCTTAATGGGACAGGATATTGCTGAGTATGGCGGGGCATTCAAGATCACAGAAGGGTTTGTCAATGAATTTGGAAAAGAAAGAGTGAGAAATACTCCCTTGTGCGAAAGCGCTATTGTGGGAACTGCATTGGGATTATCGCTGGAAGGATATAAAAGTATGATGGAAATGCAGTTTGCCGATTTTGTAACGGTGGGATTTAACCAGATCATTAATAACCTGGCAAAAATTCATTATCGATGGGGGCAAAATGCAGATGTAGTTATTCGCATGCCGACAGGTGGCGGTGTGGGGGCAGGACCATTTCATTCACAAAGTAATGAAGCATGGTTTGTGAAAACACCCGGATTGAAAGTGGTGTATCCGTCTACGCCGATGGATGCAAAAGGCTTGCTGATCGCTGCTATCAATGACCCGAACCCGGTGATGTATTTTGAGCATAAAGCATTATATCGTTCTGTAAGCGGACCTGTACCCGAAGATTATTATGAGATTGAAATTGGTAAAGCCAGGCATGTAAGGGATGGAGAAGAAATTTCTATTATCACTTACGGTGCCGGAGTGCACTGGGCCGAAGACTATGCAGCCGGGCATCCTGAAATTTCTATTGATATACTCGATCTCAGAACCTTGCTGCCATTAGATTACTTAGCTATCCGGGAAGCAGTTCAAAGAACAGGAAGAGTATTGTTATTGCATGAGGATACATTGATCGGTGGCATCGGAGGAGAGATCGCTGCCTGGATTGCTGAGAACTGTTTTGGTTTATTGGATGCCCCGGTGATGCGCTGTGCTTCATTAGATACTCCCGTGCCTTTTAGTATTGAACTGGAGCAAAACTTTCTTGCTAAAGCAAGACTGGATGAAACGATACAACGGCTGCTTGCATACTAAATAGGAGTATGAAATTTTGGTAAGACCCGTCCTTAAAATGGAGGGGTCTTGTTGCTTAAATATTGCCTATCTTAAATAATTATTTCCTCCCTGCGCAGACTTCTCCGTACTTATTAACCACCTCAAAACAAAACCAACATGTCAGCTACCAATCCTGCGGCTAAAACCGCTGCACCTCTAAGCCAGTCTGAACGTATTATTATCCTGGATGCATTACGGGGGATAGCTATTTTAGGAATATTGTTGATGAACATTCCCGGGTTTGCCCTGCCTGAACCAGTTTATGGCGATCCTTCTGTTTTAAATGAAGCAGGCACTATCAATTTTAAAGTATGGTATTTTATTGATTGGTTTATGGAAGGCAGCCAGCGGGCATTATTCTCTATGTTATTTGGTGCGGGCATTATTTTGTTTGTCAGCCGGCTGGAAAAAAGAACCGATGGCTTGTGGCCTGCCGATTATTTTTTCCGAAGACAAATATGGTTACTGGTTTTTGGCTTGTTTAATGCTTTCATTCTTTTATGGTTCTGGGATATACTGTTTCATTATGCCTGTTTGGGGATGATTATGTTTACATTCCGCCGCTTATCACCCAAAGCATTATTAATAGGCGCATTCATCAGCCTTATACTAATGACAGCCAGGGAAAATGTAGATGCATACAGGGACCGTAAAGTAATATTCAAAGGAGAAGCCATTGCTAAAATGGATACTACAGTAAATAAACTGACTGATCAGCAAAAGGAACAACTGGGTGCAATGACTGAGATCAAAGAAAAATCAAGTGTTGAAGGAAGGAAGAAGAAAATGGAAAAAAGCCTTAATGCTGTCAAGGGTAGCTATGGCGGATTTTATGAATATCAGAGCGAAAGAAGTTTTAGAAGCGAGATCAACTACCTGTATTTTGGCGGATGGGATATCCTGGTCTTCATGTTTTTGGGAATGGCCTTTTACAAAAATGGGGTATTGCTGGGAAATGCAAAAACCAAAGTATACTGGGCCATGTTCCTGGCCGGGCTTGGAATCGGGTTAGTCCTGTCATACTTCCGGCTGCAGCCACTGATCGATCATAAGTTTAATTACTTCGACTATGCTAAAAGCACGACGTTTGAGTTTTATGAAATATCCAGAACATTCAGAGCCATCGGTATTTTTGGATTGATTATGCTGATGTACAAATCAGGCTGGTTCAACTGGTTGTTTGCATTGATGCGGCCGGTTGGACAAATGGCATTTACCAATTACCTGATGCAATCTTTATTGGTAGGATTATTCTTCTATGGTGTTGGATGGGGTTATTTTGGTAAGCTGCAGCGTCATGAGATATATTATGTAGTAGCAGCTACCTGGGCACTTCAGATTACCTGGAGCCATATCTGGTTGCGGTTTTTCCGTTTTGGTCCATTAGAATGGGCCTGGCGCAGTTTGACCTATTGGAAAAAGCAACCGATGAAAAAATCCAATACAAAAGAAGTAATGTCCGTATAAAATCCGGATAAGCCGTCTGTAGAAAGACTACTTTGCATTTAGCCGTTACCATGGGAATGGTTTAAATTAGTAACAAGTATACGGCCGTTGCTTTAAATATTTTCCTCACTTCAAAACTGCTTATATGAAAAGATTGTTAACCATCCTCGTTTCTTTGATCATTGTATATAACACGACTGCTCAAACAAACTGGAGCCCTGAACAATGTTTGAAAATAAAGAATATTTCATCCGCCAGGGTATCTCCAGATGCTGGTAAAGTATTATATACTGTTCGGGAAGCTGTCATGACAGATGACCGCAGTGAGTATGTAAACCAGGTATGGCTTTGCAATGCAGATGGCAGTAATGCTGTTCAGCTAACCAAGGGGGACAAAAACTCCTCCAATCCCAAATGGAGCCCGGACGGGAAATGGATAGCCTTTACTTCCTCGAGAGACGGAAAAAATAATTTGTATGTATTGCCGGTTGCCGGTGGTGAAGCAGAAAAAATTACAGATGCAAAATCGGGGGTGGGTGATTATGACTGGCGGTATGACGGTAATGCCATTGCTTTTATAATGGCCGACCATGCTGAAAGCAAAGAGGAGAAGGATAAAAAAGCAAAGAACGACTGGTATTTTATGGATGAGGAAATAAAACAAAATCGTTTGTATGTTTTGAGGCTGGATAAAAAGGATACAGCCGGAAAATATGTACAGAAAAAAATAACCACAGAGAATTATAATGTTAATGGCTTTGACTGGAGTGCTGATGGCAAACAGATCGTTTTTTCCCACGGCAAATCTCCAGAAGTAAATGATAATGTGTACAGCAATATTTCTTTAATCGATGTTGAGACGGGAACAATCAAGTCGATTGCAAATACAAATGCCGGGGAAACAAATCCACGGTTTAGTCCTGATGGGAAACACATTGTTTATTACTGTACGGCTGATCCTGTTGACTGGTCAGGGCCACGTCATGCAAGAATATATTCAGTAGCAGATGGAAAAACATGGAGACTGAAAGCCACCCCGGATGAAAATGGCGGCATCATCGGCTGGACACCAGACGGGAAAAATATTTTATGGACTGAGGCTAACAGAACATTGAGCAGTGTCTATGTATTAAGTGCCGATGGAAAATCAATTACTGAGTGGAATAAAGGATCAAAAGACCTGATTGGTGGCGTTACACTTAATTCAACCGGAACACACCTTGCTTTTGTTTTACAAAACTCCTCACAACTGCCGGAAGCCTATATCAGTTCAGTTACTAATTTCTCCCCGGTAAAAGTTACCAATATCAACGCCTCCTATGCAGGCAAACCTTTACCCAAAACTGAAGTGGTGAAATGGAAAGGAGCCGATGGAAAAGAAATAGAAGGATTGCTAACATACCCGTTGAACTATAAACCAGGGCAAAAAGTTCCTTTTATTTTAAATGTGCATGGCGGACCGGCAGGAGTATTTGCCCAGGCATGTGTTGCCGGTAACCAGGGTGCTTATTCTATTGCTTCATTTGCTGAAGCGGGTTATGCAGTACTGCGGCCCAATCCAAGAGGTTCGTCCGGCTATGGTGCTGAATTCAGAATGGCGAACCGTGCCGACTGGGGTGGCAAAGATTACCAGGACCTGATGGCCGGCGTGGATCATGTAATAAAAATGGGAGTGGCAGATGAAAATAAAATGGGAGTAATGGGCTGGAGCTATGGCGGGTTTATGAGCAGCTGGATCGTGGGCCACACTAACCGGTTTAAAGCTGCTTCGATCGGAGCACCGGTGATTGACCTGTCACATCAGAATCTTACAGATGACATAGAAGGCTTTTTGCCATCTTATTTCAAAGCCAATCCATGGGATGACTGGAGTAAGTATGATGCACATTCTCCGCTTCGTTATGTACAAAATGTAAAAACACCAGTGATGTTGCAGCATTGCGAAGGCGACCAGCGGGTACCGATCAGCAATGCAATAATGTTCTACAATGCATTGCGCCGCCTTAATGTACCGGTGCGGATGCTGGCGATGCCACGTCAGGGACATGGTCCGACTGAACCAAGAATGATGTTGAAAACCATGCAGACCAATATGGAATGGTTTGACAAATACATCGGAGAGAAAAAAAGCTTTTAATTATAAAAAAAGTAATACGGTTTAATAGTATGAAACATTTCCTTGTCTTTTTTTTAACAACCAGTTTTCTTTTTTCCTGTAAGCAAAACAAACAAACGGAAAAAAATACTTCTGTACAGTATGATTCTTTATATCATCCTGCCGTGTTTACGGATGCTGGCAGGATGGAAAAAATAAAACAGGCATTGCCTGTTATCGACAGCATTTACAGGAAGCATGCAGTAGTAAATAATTTTCCCGGTATTTCCTTTGGTATCGTAGTGGACGGGCAGCTGATCTATAAAAACAGTTATGGTTATACTGATGTGGAGAAGAGGATCCCTGTCACTTCTTCATCTATGTTTCGAATTGCCTCTATGAGCAAAAGTTTTACGGCGATGGCGATTTTGAAACTAAGGGATGAGGGAAAATTAGATCTTGATGATCCTGCTTATTTCTATATCCCTGAATTGAAAAATATAAAATACCCAACTGCTGATGCACCGCATATCACTGTACGGCACCTGATGACACATGGCGCAGGCTTTCCGGAAGACAACCCATGGGGTGACCGGCAACTGGCGGATACGGATAAAGAGCTGATGGAGTTTATTGGCAAACAAATTTCGTTTTCAAATCCGCCGGGCATTGCTTTTGAATACAGCAACCTTGGTTTCGCATTATTGGGAAAAATAATTACCAATGTTTCGGGCAAACGCTACCAGGATTATATCAAGGAAAGTATCTGGCAACCACTGGGTATGAAAAATGCCGAATGGGAGTACGGCAATGTGCCTGCTGATAAACTGGCACATGGTTACCGCTGGCTGAACAACAACTGGAATGAAGAACAATTACTACATGATACACCGGATGGAAGTTGGGGAGCAATGGGCAGTATGATCACTTCTATAGATGAATTTGCAAAGTATGTGGCTTTTCATTTATCAGCATGGCCGCCTTCAAATGATGCGGAAACAGGACCAGTAAAAAGAAGTTCGGTACGGGAAATGCATCATCCCTGGAGATGGAATGGATTTAATCCCAATTTTAAGTATCCCGATGGCAGAAATTGTGCTGTTACAGCTGCTTATTGTTATGGTCTGGGGTGGATGAAAGATTGTGATGACAAAACTTATATCTCACACAGTGGTGGTCTGCCGGGATTTGGCAGCCAGTGGCGCATTATGCCGGATTATGGAATTGGTGTCATTGCATTTGCCAATCGTACCTATTCACCATTTGGTACGGTGAACTTAAGAGTACTTGACACACTGATCAAACTGGCAGACCTGAAACCCAGTCAACTTCCGCCATCTGCTATTTTGGAAAAAAGGAAAAATGAACTGGTAAAGTTGTTACCCGATTGGAACAATGCTGAACAAAGCGGCATTTTTGCTGAGAATTTCTTTCCTGATTACCCGATTGATACGTTAAAGAAACATGCACAGGACCTGTATGTAAAAGCAGGGAAGATCGTTGCGATTAAAGAAATGAAACCAGAGAACCAGTTAAGGGGCTCATTTATTTTGCAGGGCGAGAAAACAGATATTGAAATCTATTTTACTTTATCTCCCGAAAATCCACCATTGATACAGGAGTACCATATCAGGGAATTGCCGAAAGAAAAGATTCCATCACCTTAAAGCAACTGTTATGTACATTGTTCGTGAAATTTTTCATCTGCAGTTTGGCCGCTACCGCGAAGCCAAAACACTGATTGATGAAGGCATGCAAAAACATTTACTACTGCAGCCTTCGGGAAGCCGTATTCTTACCGATTTTACCGGGGAAGGCTATCGCCTCATCATTGAATTGCCTTATGCCACCTTAGCCGAGTATGAAACTGATCTAAAAAAAGAACTTGGTGGTACCGGCTGGAAAGACTGGTATGAAAAATTCAAAGCCCTGATTCGCTATTCGGAAAGAGAAATCCTGAAGCAGGTCATGTAATTATTCACTGGCTTCCTTATCTTTTTTCCTGACCGTAAAGGATTTTCTTGATCGATTATAAAGTGGCATCAATCATTTATAGCCTGGTAAGTCAGTGCCCTGAATTTTTCCACCATTTCACCTTTAGTTGTGTTTTGCAACTGGCGGTAAAACAACATTACTATCTTTTCTTTTGGATCTACCCAATAAGAAGTGGCAAATGCACCGCCCCAGCTGAAAGTTCCGGCCTGGGCAGGAGTTCTGGCACTACCTCTTTCGGTAACTACCTGGAAGCCTAATCCAAATTTATCATCACCTCTTGACAGGTCACCTATCTGGTTCATGGTCATCATACGAACTGCATTGCGACTCAGTATCCTTTTACCATTGTACACCCCATTATTCAACAACATTTGTAAGAATATGCCATAATCATAAATAGTGGAAGACAGTCCCGCTCCGCCTGAATAATAAGTGCTGGCCTCAAGTGGGTAAGCCGGAGTTACGGTAACGCCATTGAGTAAATTACCGGGGGCCTTTACCAGTTTGCCGGTTGAATCTTCACGATATAAATTCACTAACCGGTTTGCTTTTTCTTTTGGCACTAAAAAGTAAGTGTCTTTCATTCCCAGTGGTTCAAAAATCCTTGTTCTGAAAAACTCATCAAGGCTTATACCTGAAATAACTTCCACCAGGCAACCTAACAGGTCTGTGTTCAAACCATAGGTCCATTTTTCTCCCGGCTGGTGCATCAGCGGTAATTTGGCCAGCCGGTTCATAGCATCGAGTAGTTTATCATCCTGTACACCAATACCAGCCGTTAGATTATGTTTGGCATAAATAGCATTGGCTTCTTTGGATCCGATCTGGGCATAACCCAATCCTGATGTGTGTGTCAGTAATTCCCTGATCGTAATTTCTTTTTTGGCAGGCACAGTGGTATAAGTTGTATCAGCTGCATTAAACTTGTCCAGCACCTGTTGTTTTTTAAAAGCAGGTATATATTTTGAAACAGGGTCATCCAGTAATAATTTTCCTTCCTCAAACAATATCATAATAGCCACACTGGTGATGGCTTTGGTTTGTGATGCAATGCGGAATATGTGTTCCTTTTGCATTGGTGTTTTATTATCGAGATCATTATATCCTGTGGCTTTATAGTACACAATCTTTCCGTTGCGGATGATGAGTGCAGCGGCGCCCTGCATCCATCCCTTTTCCACCCAGCTGTTCATTTCTCTGTCTATACGTTTTAGCCGCTCTGCAGAAAACCCTGCTGATTCAGGACTGGCGGCAGGAGTTATTTTTTGTGCAAATACAAGTGATAGCTGAAGAGTTGCAATTACAAACAGGACAAAATGTTTTTTCATATGTGAAGTATTATTGAAATAATCAAAGATAAGTCTCAGCACCTTTTATTATTGATCCGAAACCAGCATGTGCATTGTTGTTCAAAAGAATGATTGTTTTGTTTTTATCACCATAACGGATTATTTGTGTTTTATAACCCGGGTTATCACCGGTATGGTATACAATTTTTCCCAGTATAGAATCTGTTCTCAGTCTCCAGCCAAAACCATAGTACGAGAAGCTTCCGTCATTCAGTTTCATGGGAGTGAATGCTTCCTGGAGGGTTGTTTGTCTTATCAGTCTGTCGGTGTACAAAGCCTGGTCCCATTTCAGCAGATCGATGGTTGTAGAGCTAATACGACCGGGACCTTTACGATTTCCCAGCCAGATGGTATAATCAGAGGAGGGGAATGAATCTGCCCTTATATATTGATCCTTTTCTTTTACATAGATATGTCCTATTGCAAAATCTTTTACCGCTGCCTTTTCCTGCAGACTCCTGATACCGGTGTTTTTCATATTCAGCCGATGAAAGATCCATTTTCTGCATAGTGCTATAAAATCTTTGCCACTGGCTTTTTCTGCTACACTGGCCAGCAATAAATAACCGGTATTACTGTACTCATATTTTTCTCCTGGTTGAAAACGAACAGGCGGTGCGTATTTGTTTAAATAAGAAATACAATCTTCATTACCTGCTACTTTTGTTTTATCCCAGTATTTATCCATGATAGCCTGGTAATCAGGAAGGCCGCTGGTATGTGTTAACAAATGACGGATGGTGATCCCTTTGTAAGGAAGGGATATATATTTTTCCAGCAGCTCATCATACTTCAATTTTCCTTTTTCTTTCAGCATCATAATGATCATGGCAGTGAATTGCTTGGACACTGAGGCCATTTCAAAAATATCTGATTCCTGTAAAGTGATTTTCCCGGCAAACTCACGGTATCCAACTGCTTTATTATAGATAACGGCTCCTTTTTCTGCTACTAATAATACACCACTAAAACCTTGTGATGCCTGTTGTTGCAGCAGGCTGTCAAAAAAAAGAGTGGCCGGCTGCTGTGCTGTAACCCTCAGGGGTATACAAAACAGGAAGAGGAGAGATAACCTGCTAATGAAATTAATTACCATTTTGAATAAAACCTGGTCCATACAATGCTTTACCGGTTCTGGCACCTGTATGCTTTTCATTTTCCACCGCCAGTATTCCATTTACAATGACATAATGAAAACCTTTAGAATAAGCATGCGGCTTTTCAAATGTTGAAATGTCCTTTACTTCTTTTTCATCGAAAATAACAATATCTGCAGCCATCCCTTCTTTGATAAGGCCACGGTCCTTTAACTGGAATTTTTGCGCCGGCAAGGATGTCATTCTCCGGATAGCTTCTTCCAATGAAATAACTTTTTCATCCCGGACATATTTGCCAAGTATCCGGGCATTGGTACCGTAGCCACGGGGGTGCGGCATACCCACACCCAGTCTCCGGATGCTGGCATCGCTTGCAAACATGTTGAAAGGATATTTCATAATGAACTTAACATCTTCTTCACCCATTCCATGAAATACGGCGCTTGCTCCGCCGTTCATCATGATGTCCATCACCGTTTCTGCTTCATATGTTGCCTTATGTTTTCTTCCTTTCAGAAGGTTGATTTGTTCAATACTTTTTCCATTGTAAGCACTGTCTGCCGGGTAATTGGCCACCACTGCATAACCAAGATGTTTTAATTTTCTTTTTTTCAGCCTTGCCAGGATATGATTGGTTACCTGCTTTCTTATTTCAGGCCGTTGCAGCCTTGCTTTAATTGAATCCTGTCCGTCTGCCAACACCTCATCGGGTAATAAAGTGCTGATAGAAGTACTGCTGGCGGTATAAGGATATTGATCGATCGTTACTTCAATACCTTCTCTTCTTGCGGCTTCAATCATTGGTACGGTTATTTTACTTCTACCCCAGTTGTGCTGACCACTTAGTTTGAAATGCGAAATCTCTACGGGAATTTTTGCCTCTCTTCCGATTGTCAGCGCTTCTTCAATAGCATGTGTTACACTGTCACCCTCATCCCGCATATGCGTAGCGTATACACCATTATACTTAGCTGCAATTTTTGCCAGAGAAACAATCTCCGGTGTTTTGGAATAGGTACCGGGGATATAAATCAGACCGGTTGATAAACCAACGGCGCCATCCTTCATAGCTTTTTCGGTAAGTTCTTCCATCCGCTTCATTTCATCAGGAGTGGCATCCCGGTTGGCCCGGCCCGTCACTGCCTTGCGGATATCATTATGACCAATAAGCGTCGCGATATTAATAGAAAGCTTCAGCGAATCAATCCAGCGCAAATATTTTCCTATATCCACATTAGAAGAACCACAGTTGCCGGTAATGCAGGTGGTAACACCATCGTAGATAAAACTCTTTGCTTCCGGATCTTTGGTTTCATCGTCTTCCAGGTGTGTGTGCACATCAATAAAGCCCGGAGCCACAATAAGCCCTTTCGCATCAATGGTTTTTTGGGCTGAAAGGTTCAAGTCTCTTCCAATTTTAATAATCCTGCCGTTTTTCACCGCAATATTTCCGTAATACCAGCTGTTGCCGGTACCATCAATGATCTTTCCATTAGTGATGAGAATATCACAATCTTGCCCGAAAAGAACAGCCGGCATAAGCAGGAGACAAATTATCCATTTCATTCCTGAAAGTTACAGAAAGCTGAGGAGCTATAAAGAAGAAACAAGGCCGGGAGTTATTTTTTCAGGTATCTG
>Ga0209573_1002079_pt1 | contig 27134 bp, 22 predicted proteins | sample TNRBio252014_DNA_FD_185870 | JGI IMG/M metagenome (GOLD analysis project Ga0209573, IMG submission 185870) | Wastewater treatment Type I Accumulibacter community from EBPR Bioreactor in Madison, WI, USA - TNR Reactor_6/25/2014_ DNA (SPAdes)... | ecosystem: Engineered > Bioreactor > EBPR >... | reverse complement strand
CTGAACGTAGCCAAAGCCCGGTGGCTGAACGTAGCCAAAGCCCGGTGGCTGAACGTAGCCAAAGCCCGGTGGCTGAACGTAGCCAAAGCCCGGTGGCTGAGCCAAGTCGAAGCCATCCTTGCTCCGGCGGATTTTTCTAAGCGTTGACTAGCCATTATTGAACAACACATTATGCTATAAGATAGAGGCGATCTCAATAGGCGTTTCCCCTTTTGGCGCCCACGTTGATGCAAGAGACGACGTTAAGGAAATGCTACATTCATCGGCTTGACTGATGGTTCGCTCTTCTTACCCCGCTTTTTTTAAAATCCGGAAGTTCTTCTCCATACCGGCGCTCCTTCAACTCTTTGCGCTGGGCACCGGATTGGAGTTGTGGACGCTGACGTGTCCAATTATTACGAGCCAGAATACGCGAGATTTGGCGCCCACTATACACAATTTTAAACTTTTCTAAAATAAACTTGGAAATCCGTTTATGTGTCCAAAAATCATCTTCAAAACCGTGGTATTCCGCGCCATACTTTAGTTCTATAAACAATTCTTGCTCTTGTGCCGAACTCATTTTACGCGCTTGTCCGGGCGGTGGTTTCATTTTGTGCCACGTCTCTAAGTCTTCCGGTTTCACTTTATTCCTCCGCTGACACCATGTTTGCACGGCGTGAACCGAAACGTTAAAATCGGTCGCTAACTGCGCTTGAGTGCGATACAACGAACGGTCTTCCTTGCCACGAAAATAGGCATCGGTAACAAGTTTGCGGATCATTTCATATTCTTGCGAACTGTGTTTCCGAGGATTATCAGGGTTCTTAGCCATAGAGATTCTTGTAGGCTGAATTATAAGGGAATACAAAGAATGTTGAACCCCAAGTTTGAGGCGAAGTCTATATAAGATAGAGGCTTAATAAATATAGCTCAAATGGACTAATTTGATTTCGTCTCATGTGGTTCAACTATTTTAGGCATTTCCTTTGTTCTGTAAGTCACATAATAAGTTTCAAAATTACAAAACTGGTAATTAATTGCCTTGTTATTACTTTCATAATATCGTTTTTTTTTGCAATGTACGGCTAAGTTTAGGTGTGTAGTGCAGAAGGTAGGTGTGTAAAAGTAAAGAATTATTTTTCTCAATCAAACCAAGTTGCTTGAACTGAAATCATATTTTGTAATGTGAAAATTCAGATAGCAAACAATGAGAGGATCATAAATCCAAACAAAATCATGAAAGTCGAAATCAAGGTAAAAAAATAATAAGTTTTGTTTTGTTGTTTCTTAATGATGTGTGATTCCTTAATCAAGTGGATAAATGATGCGGCAATATTAATCAATTAGGGTTATACGAGATTGGCAAATTTTTTAAAAAAAGGAAACCAATTATTCGCAATATACATACATCATTGCCTTCTAAATTTGTTCAACATTTTCACTTAATTACTAATATAATGTCTCATTACAGCCTCGTAAAGGTATTCATTATTTGCTTTTCAGCAATGTTGATATCGGCCTGTGACATATTTACAGGTCCAGAGTCGTACCATCATATGGATACTACTGGTTTACGGTCGCTCATGGCAACAGCCTATGCCTCTATCCAACGTGAGGGAACCGTCCCACCTCATGCAGCACGTATCTATGCTTATACAGCAATCGCATATTATGAAGGGCTACGGTTAGGCTACCCTTCTACAAGGTCTTTAGCAGGACAACTAAATGGGCTATCGGCATTGCCAATACCTTCTAAAAAGCACTTAGACTGGAACCAAGTAGGCTTGGAAGCAGCGTCCTATGTGTTATCGGAGCTTTTAAAGCAAAACAAAGCTCTCCATCATGATACTGTTCAAGGGATTTCTGCATTATTCTCCACAAAGGCTAATACAAGCGAGGTTCAATATGGCGCATTGCTCGGTAAGGAAATTCTGGAGTATGCCAATACCGATGGATTTTTGGCGACGCGCGGAAAACAGTGGTCGGCTCCGGTCTCTTCACAAGCTTGGGTCCCTACTGCGCCTACTTTTGCACCCGCACTCGAGCCTTATTGGGGGAGTTTACGGCCTTTTGTCATGAAGCCGGACTACAGCGAATGCATCCCCAAGGCTATACCTTCATATAGCGAGGATCCGGAATCGGAAATGTATAAACAGGCAAAAACTGTTTACGACATCTCGAAGTCATTAACAGAAGACCAGCGAAGTATTGCTCTTTTTTGGGCAGATGCTCCCACTGAAACCGGTACACCACCTGGGCACTGGATAATGATTGGACGACAAATGATCGAAGAAAAAAAGCTCTCTTTATTAGAAGCTGCAGATTTGTTTGTGCGTTTAGGTATTGGTCTAAATGACGCCTTTATGGCTGGATGGTACTGCAAATACCGATTTAATTTACTTAGGCCAATTACAGCCATTCAACGGTTTATAGACCCATCTTGGGCACCTTTGCTTGTAACGCCCAATTTTCCAGAATACGTCTCTGGTCACTCGGTCGGTTCGGGAGCTTCTTCTTCTGTACTTACCTCGCTTTTGGGAACGACTGCTTTTATAGACAAGACTCATCTTTCACGAGGCTTGGGCAGCAGGTCGTTTCCGTCGTTCATGGATGCGGCCAATGAGGCAGCAAACTCTAGACTTTATGGCGGCATTCATTATCCCATGGGGAATTATGAGGGCTTGCTTGTAGGCCAATGTGTGGGTAGTTTGGTTAGTGTTCGGATTCAGACCCGCTAATAAACGATGTACTCTTGAAGCGGCTAAACTTCAGTATCGCCCGGCATAGCGGTTGTTCTTGTTCTGGGTATAATCACTTATGATCTGATGTCTGCTTGGCTTAATGTACGACCCTCTCCCGTCGCGACCAAAGAAAAACGACATCCGGGCTAGGGGCTTATGGCGCGGTAAAACTGTACATCAAAAGAAAGGGCGGCTTCGTAATAAAAGCCGCCCTTTTGCTGAATGTTCGAGGTTAAAACTACTTTGCCAATGCTTCTAATACCTTAAGTTCGGAAGAAGTTTCGACGCTCAAAGAACAATCTTCACACTTATTTGCAAGTTGATAGGCTTTTATGCCTTTCTGGGCATAAGATTGTACATCAAGTTTGGGATCCAGTTCATGCAATATGGACTATGTGTTAATCTAAAAAAACGGTTTGTCAAGTGGTAAAGTAAATACTATAGAAGTAATACTTCTTTTTTTATAACCTTAGAATTATGGTAAAAGCCTTGCTATTAAGGATATGGTATAAGTTATAGGCTTTAGTAGTGTGGTAGTCTTTAAAAGTATCTTTTTACATCTAAAATTTTCCAAATCATCGCCTTACGTTAGATCTAAGTAACGCTCTCTTTTGTGCTTGTTTGTTGGGATGTGAGGCTAACCAAGGTTCGTGTAAACGATTAGAGATCGAGTAGTTGCCCCGCGATAGGTTTGTTGTCTATCATGGCGACCTACAAGACACATTACATATGGGCTTTCGCAAAGCTTACGCACCGTCTTTTGATTTGGCAAGAATGTTTTTTTATATTGCTTGATTACCCTGCCTTCAGCGATACCTAACCTACGAAGAGTGTGGAAGCCGCCCCTTTATTAGAAGCCCTCGAACAGATTCTTCCCAAAGAGAAAATCCGTGCTCGGCTGATTGATCGTTATGCCTTTGCAAGCGACGCAAGTTTTTATTACATGATTCCACAAGTGGTGGTCATGCCGGATACGGTTGGGGAAATCCGATCGTTGTTTGGCTTGTCGCAGCGGATGGGTATTCCGATGACGTTCCGTGCGGCTGGCACGAGCCTTTCGGGGCAGGCTGTGACGGATGGTATTTTGGTGGATTTGAGCCGGAATTGGCGTAAGCTCTGGGTGGAGGATGAGGGCTGGCGCATCCGTGTTCAGCCGGGCGTAATTGGGGGTCATGCAAACAATGCACTAAGGCGTTACGGGCGCAAAATCGGCCCCGATCCGGCTTCTATCAATGCGGCCATGATGGGAGGGATTTTGTCTAACAATGCCAGTGGGATGTGTTGCGGTGTAGCACAAAATGCCTATCATACCTTAGAAAGTATGACATTGGTGCTGCCAAATGGCCAATCTTTTGATACGAATGTCCCTACGTCTTATACCCGATTTGAGCGGGAAGCCAAAGATATTTTTGACGGCATCCGTAAAATCCGGCGTCAGATTTTAGAAGACCCCGATCTTGTAGCGCTTATTCGCCAGAAGTACCGCACAAAAAATACGGTGGGCTATGGTTTAAATGCGTTTTTAGATTATGAACATCCTTTAGACATTATTGCCCGCCTGATGATTGGGGGCGAGGGTACATTGGGCTTCATTGCAGAGGCCGTTTTGGTTACGGTTCCGGATTATGCGCACAAAGCAACGGGCATTTTATACTTTCCGGATGCAGCGAGTGCCGGACATGCCATCCCCATTTTGCGTGAAACAGGTGCGGCCGCACTCGAACTGATGGATGGTATGGCGCTGAAAAGCATTGCGGAGTTGCCAGAAGCGCCGGAAATCCTTAAAACATTACCCGATGAAGCGGTGGGGCTTCTTTGCGAATACCATGCACCCGATGTGTGGAGTTTAGACCAAGCGATGGAAATTGCCGACGCTTCTTTTCTACGTCTCCGCATCTTGAACAAGCCCAAATTCTCCCGAAATCCGGTAAATCAGGCGAAGCTCTGGAAGCTCCGAAAAGGGCTTTACCCTTCGGCAGCGGCGCTTCGAGGGCGAGGCGAAGCCGTCTTGTTGGAAGACATAACGTTTCCAGTAGAAAAATTAGGGGAGGCCATACCCGATCTCCAAAAACTGCTTCATCAGCACGGGTACCCCAATCCCATTATTTTTGGTCATGCAAAAGATGGAAACCTGCACTTTGTGGTTTCACAGCCTTTGGAAGATGCCGACATTGGGCGATATGCGCTTTTTATGGAGGAACTTTCGGACTTGGTGCTGCTCAAGTACGGTGGATCTCTGAAGGCCGAACATGGCACAGGGCGGAATATTGCCCCCTTTGTAGAAGCTGAGTGGGGTGTCAAGGCATATAGCATCATGAAGCAAGTGAAGCGCCTCTTGGATCCCGATAACCTGCTTAATCCGGGGGTGATTCTCAATAACGATAAAGCAGCACATATCCGAAACTTAAAATCGCTGCCTGTGGTAGAGACCGAGGTGGACAAATGCGTGGAGTGTGGTTTCTGCGAAAACCGCTGCCCCAGTCGCGATTTTACCCTTTCTCCACGCCAGCGCATCGGAATCCGGCGGGCGATACGTCGCTTAGAAGCTACTGGAAAGCACGAGGAAGTACGCCAATTACGACAAGAATACCGCTTCGATGGCTTGGAAACATGTGCCGTAGATGGCTTATGCGCCTTGGATTGTCCTGTGGGAATTAATACGGGCGATTTGGTGAAGCGCCTTAGACGGGAAGGCCATTCGCGGTTTGCCCAAAAAATGGCCCTACAAGTGGCACAATCGTTCCGGAACACTGTCCGCGCTACACGTTTTGGACTACAAATGGGCGGTCAAGTAAACCGTGTTTTAGGGCGTAAAGCAATGGAGCGTATCACGGGTGTCGCAAAAAAGCTGAACCATACTTTTCCAAAATGGTCTGACCAATTACAAACACCTCCGGAACTGATTGCCCATACACCCGTGAAGGCCGATGCCGTGTATTTTGCCACTTGTATCACCCGTACCTTGGGTGACGGCGAGGGTGGAAAGCCGTCTCTTCTTCGCACCTTTATTGAGGTAGCCGAGCGTGCCGGTGTTTCTCTTTTCCTACCTACCAGCATTGGTGGCTATTGTTGCAGCCAAATTTTCTCCTCTAAAGGCTATACACAGGCACAAGAATACATGGCCAATTATGTGGTAGAAGCATTGTACCAGTGGACGGAAGGCGGAAAACTGCCCGTCGTTCTGGATGTTTCGTCGTGTACGCAGGCTCTTCGTGGCATTCGTCCGGTGTTATCCCCACGAAATCAGCGCTACTTCGACTCGCTCACGATCTATGATAGCATCGAGTTCATCGCCGAATATTTATTGCCACGCCTCGATATTCGGCATAAAAAGCACCGTGTTGCCCTTCATCCGGTTTGTTCGCTCCATAAAATGGGAACGGTTGAGGTTTTAGAGAAAGTGGCACAGGCTTGTGCGCTCCATACCTTCACACCGGAACATGCCGGATGCTGTGGAATGGCGGGCGATCGTGGCTTTGTGGTTCCGGGCCTGACGGCGGCGGCCACTGCACGCGAGGTCGAAGAACTCCATGCCGTTTCTTGCGATGGATATTATGCCACCTCCCGTCCTTGCGAATTAAGTTTGGGCGAAACCTCTGGTTTGCCTTTCGAGTCTATTCTTTATTTGTTGGAAGAAGTTACCCGCCCATAAATCGGGGATCCCATAAATCGGGGCATCCCTTTAATCGAAGGCATGTGAGAGATGATGCGTCAGTTGCAATGGATGGTCCTTAAACGCTTTCCGGCGCCTTTTTTGGCTGCCTTAGGGCTTTTTATGTTCCTCATTCTGATGCAATTTCTGATGCAAAACCTACCTAAAATTGTAGGTAAGGGCTTGGATCCGGTCGTCATCCTCGAACTCATCGCTTATAGCTTGGCTTATATGTTCACGTTGGCGGTGCCGATGTCTGTATTGGTTGCCACCTTGATCACGTTCTCAAAATTGGTGGAAACCCGTGCTTGGATGGTTATCCGAAATGCGGGCGTATCTTTAATGCAAATTTTGTGGCCTCTTTTGGTACTTGCAGGATTTATTACCGCTGGAATGTGGCATTTTGCCGGAGAGGTTTTGCCGGAAGCTGGATTTAGAAGTAGCGGTCTTTGGTTGGATATTGCCCGAAAAAAGCCGGACTTTCTTTTGGAAGAGGGGAAGTTTTATAATGGCTTGCAAGGATATACGCTTCTTGTGCGCGAAAAGTCCATTTGGAGCGGAGAATTAAGAGGTGTTTTTCTCTTCGATTATTCCAAAGGGAACCGGAGGCAAGCCACCCTCATTGCCGAAAAGGGGCATCTTACAAGTGTGGGACAAGACCTCCTCAAATTGACCTTAAAGAACGGAGAGTTGCACCGTAATGTCCAAGACCTACCCGCTCGCTACGAGCGCCTCCGGTTTGATCGCTACGAAACCACCTTCGACACCTCCGACCTGATGTTCCGACGGGAAAATAAAGAAGGTATTCGCGGAGATCGCACCATCCCAGTTTCACGGATTCTGACCATTGTGGACTCTATGGAGGTGCAATTAGAACGGAAAGAGCATGACTTTTTTCTTGATTTGCAACAAGGCGTTAACCTAAACCGAAAGGTTGACCAACTCGCTACCTTTGAGTTGGAAACACTGTTGGATACCATTAAAGTGGCAGAAACACCACAAACACCGCGAGTTCTACGTGGGCTTAGCCAGCGCAATCGTCACCAAGTTTATCAGAAAGCCATCCAATCTGCACAACAAAAGGCTTCGATGATTTCGGTGGAGCAGAGTAATTTTAAGTTCCAGCGTCAACGGATAGATGAGTACATTGTGGAGGTGTATAAAAAACGGACAATGGCACTGGCATGTTTTATTTTTGTGCTCATTGGTGCGCCATTAGGACTCCTCATCCGTAGAGGTGGCCTTGGCATGGTTGCCGCGATTGCGGGTGTACTGTTTATGTTGTTCTGGTTTGGTATGGTGAATGGAGAAAAGTTGGCCGATCGTGGCTTTGTCCGTCCGATGATGATGTGGGCAAGTACGGCACTAATGGCTACTGTGGCCATTTTTTTAATCCTACGCCATCAGTACGGCCAAATCGGGATTCCTATACGCCGCTATTTACAGCGTATCCCATTGCCGAAAATGCCAAAACGAAAAAAAACATCTATTCCTTCATCCTAAAACCTGCATTTTCGTGCTTTACATTGTCCCTACTCCTATCGGAAATCTCGAAGATATTACGCTACGTGCCCTTACTGTCCTCCGAGAGGCCGATGTGGTTGCCTGTGAAGACACCCGAACTTCCGGCGTGCTGCTACAACATTACAAGATCGAGACGCCGCGTACCAGTTTCCACGCTTTTAATGAGGCTGGAAAGGTAGATTTCCTCATCTCGCGTTTGCAACAAGGAGAAACAGTGGCTTTGATTTCGGATGCAGGAACGCCCGGCATTTCGGATCCGGGTTTTTCCTTAGTTCGTGCGGCGGTGCAGGCTGGCGTTTTGGTAGAGGTCTTGCCCGGCGCAACGGCCTTTGTTCCGGCGCTTGTTGTTTCTGGTTTACCGTGCGATCGCTTTGTTTTCGAAGGATTTTTGCCTGTTAAAAAAGGCCGCCAAACCCGTATGAAGGCACTTGCAGAGGAAACCCGAACAATGGTGTTTTATGAATCGCCTCATCGTATTCTCAAAACCTTAGATGGTTTTGTTGCCTTGTTTGGCCCGGATCGTCCTGCATGTGTGGCCCGCGAGTTATCCAAAAAATTTGAAGAAGTGGTGCGTGGAACCTTGTCTTCCGTTCGGACGCATTTTAACAATGATGCCAAAGTTCGGGGTGAATTTGTCCTCATCATTGGGGGTAAGCCCGCATAATCACTAAGGGGCTGTTTTCATGTCATGAATCCAAGCCCGTATCAACTCCAAACCCTCTTGATCTACCATTTTTCTTCCAAGTTCGGGCATCATGATTCCGGGGTCGGTGCTTTTCATGCGATAAAACAAGATAGAAGACTCCGGCTTTCCGGGAAGGATCGAGAACTGAAGGTTTCCGGCGCCTTTTCCCGCAGCAATGGGCGCTTTTAGAACCCCAATGCGCGCGGGATCGGTCTCGGTGGCAGAGAGGAAAAGCCCCGATGTACTGCCCGGCCCATTTGGGTTGTGGCAATGTGCGCAATTCCCATCCAAATATGCACGAGCACGCTTTTCGAGCGGGAGCGATGTGTCGTTGTAGTCTGCTAATTTAGGCACATTCGTTTGGGGTAAGCCCTCCAGCAAGTCCGCATCGCGCCAAGCCGTCAGTTGGTTCTCGCCATTGTGCATATTGCGGTTTAGCTGTTGTGCCGAGGGGCCAATGGGCGTAATCTTCTGGGCAGACTCGTGGCATCCCTTGCACTGATTCATGTTCGGAACGACATAGTTCAGATTTTGAATCGTTCCATCATTTTTGGTCCAAGACAAATCCATTCGTCCACCCGCGACCTCCAACGTAGCCTCCGTTTGGGCCTCGTTCCATATATAAGGCAGGGCTTTCCAACCATTTTCTTGGTGAATAAGCAACCGCGTTTCCAAAATACGTCTGTTTTCGGTCGGCCTACGGAAGTCAGCTGGGTAATAGAAATGCTTGATTAAGACCGTCCCAATAGGAAAATCCAGCGGCCCCGTATCCGTAAAACGGATTTTTGTATTTGTGGGCAAGAAGATAAACCGGCTTTTATGCGCATAGTCGGTAAAAAGTGGTGCATTTAGTTCATACGGAAAAACACGTTCGGCAGGTTTTAAATCCGCCAAATTCCCTTCAAAAAAGCCATATTCCGAAAGTTTTATTTTTAAGGCACGGGTTTCAGGAATTTGGTTTCTAAATGCAAGCAGCGAAAAGAGAACCAAAAGACCAAGAAAGGATTTTTGAAGCATAGCGCAGCGGGGTTTTCTTGTAATTCTTTAGCGGGTAATGTAAACCAACACACCAACTAAAGGTCATCTCGGATAAAAATGGCCGGGTTTTGGCTTATTGGTTTGCCTTCAAGTCCGAAGCGACCATTTCTTCGATCATTTTTTCGAGGGTATAGACGGGTTCCCAGCCCAATTTTGCTTTGGCCTTGCTATAATCACCCAAGAGCAGATCCACTTCTGTAGGACGGAAGTAGCGGGGATCTACCTCTATAACCACCTCGCCGGTATGGGCATTTCGACCTTTCTCGGTGACGCCTTCGCCTTCCCAAACCAGCGGAATGTCCACATGAGTAAAGGCTTGCTCGCAGAAATACCGTACCGTATGGGTTTTTCCGGTTGCCAAAACAAAGTCTTCGGGTTCCTTGTGTTGCAAAATCCGCCACATGCCTTCCACATAATCGCGTGCATGTCCCCAATCGCGTTTTGCGTCTAAGTTGCCTAAGAACAGTTTTTTTTCCAATCCCAATTTTATACGGGCGGCAGCTCGGGTAATTTTCCGCGTTACAAAGGTCTCGCCTCGGACCGGACTTTCATGGTTAAACAAAATTCCATTGCAGGCATACATATTATATGCCTCGCGGTAGTTTACGGTAATCCAATAGGCATAGAGTTTTGCTACGGCATATGGGCTTCGCGGATAAAATGGGGTTCGCTCTGTTTGTGGCGTTTCTTGCACCTTGCCATAGAGTTCGCTGGTGGAAGCTTGGTAGAAGCGCACTTTTTCCGTTAGCCCTAAAATCCGAATGGCCTCTAAGAGGCGTAAGGTTCCGGTGGCATCGGAGTTTGCGGTATATTCCGGTGTTTCAAAGCTTACCTGCACATGGCTTTGCGCCGCAAGGTTGTAAATTTCGTCTGGCTGTACTTCTTGAACAATGCGGATAAGATTGGTCGCATCTGTTAGATCGCCATAATGCAAAAACAGGTTTGCAGTATCCGTATGGGGATCTTCGTAGAGGTGGTCTATGCGTTGGGTATTAAAGAGGCTGGATCGTCTTTTGATGCCATGCACCTCGTAGCCTTTTCCGAGTAGTAGCTCGGCCAAATAGGATCCATCCTGGCCGGTAATGCCTGTAACAAGGGCTTTTTTTCGATTGCTCATAGCGCGTTATTTTGTTTATACCACTCATAGACCTGCCGGATCCCTTGTTCTAACGGGATTTGCGGCGTCCAACCTAAGTGCTTGATTTTTGTAATGTCTAAAAGTTTGCGGGGCGTACCATCGGGTTTGGTGGTATCCCAAACCATCTCACTGTTTCCGCCGACGACTTGATTCACCAAGGCGGCGAGTTCACGAATGGTGAGGTCTGCGCCGGTTCCAATATTGATCAGACGGTCTGGGGCAATGGTTTCGATGTCGGAAGTGGGGGTTTCCAATAGTTGTACACATGCCCGCCCTAAATCTTCGCTATGCAAGAACTCCCGCAAGACCGTCCCCGTTCCCCACAGTGTTACGGCAGTGTTGCGCTCACGGGCTTCGTGGAATTTACGGATGAGGGCGGGCAAAACATGGCTATTCTGAAGGTCGAAGTTGTCTCCGGGGCCATACATATTCGTGGGCATCAGGCTAATAAAATCATCACCATATTGGCGATGAAACGCCTGACACATCTTGATACCGGCAATTTTAGCAATGGCATACCACTCATTTGTCTCTTCGAGCGGGCCTGTAAGAAGGTACTCTTCCTTCAGCGGCTGAGGTGCCAATTTAGGATAAATGCAAGAACTTCCCAGAAAAAGCAACCGTTGGACGCCAAACTTGTGTGCGGCCTGAATTACGTTGTTTTGAATTTCGAGGTTCTCGGAGATAAACTCTGCTGGAAAGGTGCTATTGGCCACAATACCACCCACTTTAGCGGCAGCAAGAACCACAAATTCCGGTTGTGCTTCCTCGAAAAAGGCAAACACCGCTGCCTGCTTGGTCAGGTCTAATTCCGAACGGGTACGCCCGATAACCTGACGGTATCCTTTTGCTTGTAACGCACGGTTTATTGCTGAACCTACCAGACCACGATGTCCAGCAAGGTAAATTTTGCTATCCAGATTACTTAAGTGCATAAAAGCGGTTAGCTTGTTTCCCGAATACGGGTGATGGTTTTCTCGAATAATCCTAAGGATGCCAAGAGGTCTTCTGAAAAGGCCCTAAAAGCGCCCTCACCACCTGCAACCGATGTTACACGATGCACCTTTTTTTGTACATAAGTTGGGGCATTTGGCACGGTAGCCGACCATCCAACGGCTTCCAAAAGGTTTACGTCCATCACATCGTCTCCAATATAGGCGATCTGAGACCATGTTAAGCCTCTTTCCAAACGAAGTTCATCTGCAACCGCAAGTTTATTCCGAATACCCGTCCGTACCAATCCTATGCCGAGCCGTTCCGCACGGGCATGTACCACTGGGTTGTCATCGCCCGTGAGAATACCAACCTCAATACCATTCATGTGCAAGGCCAAGACACCAAAACTATCGTAGGTGTGGAATTTTTTTGCGGGTGGTCCTTCGTTGAAATAATACAAGCTACCATCCGTCCACACCCCATCAATGTCCGTCAGTACCAACCGAATATCTGGAGATTCCATGTGTTTGTTTTTTTCTTTGTCCGAATATAGCACAATTTCACATGGATTCGCCCAACTGCTCCGTCCAGACGGTTATTCACTTTTAGGAATTGGCCGCCATGTATAGCTTTTTTGGACTATTTTCCAGCGCCCCTCGTACTTCATCAACAACAAATAGTCTATAAATATCCGCCAGTTCGGAACTACAACTTCTACTTTGGCCATTGCTGCATCTTTTTCGTAGTCAAGGGCAATGATCCGTCCAATACGGTTAACCTTTACCCCCTCTTTGAAGCCCATGATATAGGCTTCGCCAGAACGGATCCGTAGGCTGTCTTGCTCGGTGACGGTGTAGAGTTTAAAGTCTGGATGGAAGGCCCGTCGCAATCTTGCCCGATCACCATTGGCCGTACCCTCGATATAGTCCATTAAGGTTGCGGTAATCTGTGCAATATCCGACTGATCGGAAGGGGTTTGGGCAGAGGTGCTCCCACTGCTCCCAAGGATCCAGAAAAAGCCTAAAAGAAAAACGCGCTTCATGGTCATATTGTTTGTTTGGTAAAAGGAAGGTGATTGTTAAGCAAGAACATCTTGGCCTTGAACAAATAGATATTTGAGGCAATGCCTTTATTCAATATCGCAAAGATGTATTCAAGGTGGTATAAAATGATGTTTAAGCCAGACGTCAGCGCATTTTATGAGGTTACACCAAAAACATGGTGCGGCTCCATAATGAAGAAACGCCCGTCCCACCGAAGCAAGACGAGCATTTCTTAAGGTCCCCTTTAACCTTTATCGTAGCCAAACAAGCAGCTAATTCGGGAATAGCCCGCAGGACCAGCGCCGTTGTTTGTATCCGCAGCAATTAGCGGATAAAGAGCATTTCTTGGTACGTGGGCAAAGGCCACACATCATCTGCAATGAAGGCTTCGAGACCATCTGCAAACGCACGGATTTTGGCCATTTCGGGCAATACCTCGTTTTTTAGATGGGCAGCATGTGCCAATAAATCCCCTTCGGTATCGTGATTGAGCATTTCCTCCATTTCATTCAGACTGTCTTGGAGATTCTTAACCGCCAAGGTCATTTTGTCTAAGGTTACGGTATCGAACGTAATCCCGACTACCTTCAGGTCGGCACAAGTAGAAGCCAATTCGCGTTGGTAGCGGATAGCCGCAGGGAAGATTTGTGTCCGCCCTATTTTTAGCATCATCTTTGCTTCCATTTCGATGGTTTTGATGTACTGCTCAAGGGCAATTTCTTTACGGCTTTCAAGTTCGGCTTTAGAAAGCACCCCAAACCGCTCAAACACTTCTATGGTTTCGGGATACGTCATGGCGGGCAGGGCATCTACGGTGGTTCGTAAATTCGGGAGGCCACGTCGCTCGGCTTCTTGGTGCCATTCTTCGCTGTATCCGTTTCCATCGAAGATAATTGAAGCCGCTTCTTGAGCAATCTCGGAAAGTACCGAGACCACATTGGCGTCAAAATCGCCCTCCATCGCTTCGAGTTTCGTCGAGATATAGTCCAACGACTCGGCCACAATGGTATTTAGAACGGTGAGCGGCATTGCAATGGCTTGGCTGGATCCTACGGCGCGAAACTCAAACTTATTTCCGGTGAAGGCAAATGGGCTGGTGCGGTTGCGGTCACCGGCATGTGCCGGAAGTATGGGCAACACATCAGCGCCCAAGTCTATGGAAGACGCCTTCAATGAGGAGGTGAGTTCACCGTTTTTCAGTTGCTCGAATACGTCGGAGAGTTGTTCACCGAGATAGACGGACATAATGGCCGGTGGCGCTTCGTTTGCACCCAGGCGGTGGTCGTTACTGGCAGAGGCGATAGCGGCACGCATAATGGGGGCATATTTATACACCCCTCGGATAACGGCGGTGGAGAAGGTAAGGAATTGAAGATTCTCGTGCGGTGTTCTGCCCGGTTCCAATAAATTGCCTTGCGTGCTATTGCCCATAGAGAAGTTTACGTGTTTGCCAGAACCATTAATGCCTGCAAAGGGCTTCTCGTGCAGGGTACAAAACAAGCCGTGACGATCCGCCACACGGGTGAGCAGGTTCATCAGCAATTGCTGGTGGTCGTGTGCAACATTAGCAAATTCATAGACAGGGGCTACTTCGTATTGCCCCGGTGCAACCTCGTTGTGGCGCGTTTTGATGGGCACGCCCAATTTGTACAGTTCTCGCTCCACCTCCAGCATAAAGGCTTTCACCCGCGTAGGAATCAGACCAAAATATTGGTCTTCAAATTCTTGTCCCTTCGGTGGCTTGGCACCAAAAAGCGTACGCCCTGTAATGTAAAGGTCTGGGCGGGAAACCGCGAAGTTTTTGTCCACCAAGAAGTATTCTTGCTCGGCTCCGGCAGTAGCAGAAACCATGCTCACTTGGTCGTGTCCAAATAACTTCAAGAGACGTCTTGCTTGTACATCCAATACTTGTTTAGAGCGCAATAGCGGGGTTTTATTGTCGAGTGCTTCGCCCGTCCACGAAACAAATGCCGTTGGGATGCAGAGCGTAACGCCATTCGGTGTTTCGAGCACATATGCCGGGCTTGTAGGATCCCATGCCGTATAGCCCCGTGCTTGGTGTGTTGCCCGCAGGCCGCCACTTGGGAACGAAGACGCATCTGGCTCTTGGCGCAACAAGGTTCCACCCGTAAATTCTACGATTTTCCCGTAGCCATCCGGCTCGAAGAAAGAGTCGTGCTTTTCTGCGGTACGCCCCGTCAAAGGATAAAAGATGTGCGCATAATGGGTAGCCCCTTTCGAGAGTGCCCAGTCCTTCATGGCAGAGGCCACAGCATCGGCAGTGGTCATATCTAACGGCTTTCCATCACGAATGGTGTCCATAAGCGAACGATAAACCTGCTTCGGTAAGACGTTCTTCATGACGTCTGGACTAAAGACATTCGTTCCGTAAAGCGCCCCACTTGGCTCGTTCATATAATCGAACGTATCTCCAACAGGGTCTGCATTGATGATGGTTGAGATCGCATTAAAGCGTTTAGAAGCACCCATTGTTTTGTTTATTAGCGTTAAGTATGGTTGATTTTACTGCTTAGTCTAAATCTTGGAATGGCAAGGTCATGGGTTCTACGGGAAGTTCGCGGGTTTCTTTATAGGTAGAAAGCACGACGCTGGTAGAAGTCCCATGTACATGCGGCCAAGACTGTAGCCGAGAGAGTAACTGCTCTAAGGTGGTGGTGTTCTTCGTCCGAATCTTCAGGATATGAGAACCTTCTCCGGTAATAGAGTGGATTTCCAACACCTCGGCAAGTTTCAAAGCATGGTCAATAAAGGGCTTGTAGTGCGCAGAGCCATCCACGGTTACGCGGATGTAGGCGGTGATGTCCATGTTCACCCGTTTGGCATCTATTACGGCATGATAGCCACGAATAACGCCTTTCTCTTCCAACTTTCGCATCCGTTCACTGACAGAGGGGACGGAAAGCCCGACTTTCTCCGCAATATCGTTCCGTTTCATCCGGCCATTGGCCTGTAGAAGGTTTAGAATCTGAACATCGGTGTAATCAATTTTGTCCATAGCAAGGTTAAAGGGTAGGTTGAATAAAGGGGATGGAAGAAGATAATCAATTATCGAAACTTTAAAAATTAAGTTTTATTTAATTAAAAGCCTTTTTTCTTTAGGGAAGCGTTTCCGAAGTCAAAAAAGCGTTTTCATTTTGTGCCCGCCACATCAAAAAAAAACCGAAGCCTATACAAGGACTCCGGTTTTTAAGATCAAGCAGGTTTTTTGGTTAACTTTCTTTTTTTCCGTAAGACGCTGGTACGTCACGAATTAGCCATGCCATCAGAAAACTTGGCAGCGTAGCCACCATTACCCAGAGGAAAAAGAATTTATACCCGATAAGTTCTTGCAACCAACCACTCCACATTCCCGGAATCATCATACCCAAGGCCATAAGCCCTGTTCCAAACGCATAATGTGCCGTTTTATGTTCGCCTTGTGCTACATACATCATATATAGCATATAAGCCGTAAACCCAAACCCATAGCCCAATTGTTCGGCAACAACGGCTGCTGTGACCACAAAAAAGCTCTTGGTTGGGAAAAGAGCCAATAAGACATAAACAATATTGGGAATATTAATCGCGAAAGCCATCGGCAAAATCCATTTCCGGAGACCTCCTTTAGCAATGGCGATCCCCCCAACGATCCCCCCAATGGTCAGTCCTAAAATGCCAAAAGTACCATAAATCAGCCCCACATCGGAGGTCAAAAGCCCCAATCCCCCTTTTTCGGGTGTATCCAATAAAAACGGTGAGGCCATTTTCACCAACTGCGACTCGGCAAAGCGATAGAACAAGAAATAGGCGGTAGCAACAAGAATGCCGGGCTTCGAGAAAAATGTAACGAACGTCTCCACAAAAGTGGCTACTACGCCTTTTTCGGGATTGATCGTCGGGGCATCGGTCTCCGGACGGGGCAATACCCATAAGTGGTAAAAGCAGAAGAGTAGAAAAATGGCCGCAATGGCTGCAAAAGCGAACGTCCATGCCATTGCGAAATCATTGTTATTGGCTTCGGCAATCTTACCCGCTGCATAGACAACCACTCCTTGCCCCAAGATCATGGCAGCACGATAGAACGTACTCCGAATACCCACATACAACGATTGATCCCCCTCCGAAAGTGCAATCATGTAAAAGCCATCTGCGGCAATATCGTGTGTGGCCGAGCTAAACGCCATTAACCAAAAGAAAGCGAGGGTCACTTGGAAAAAGAAGGAAGTTGGAATCGTGAAGGCAACACCCGCCAACGCTACACCAATTATAAATTGCATGGAAAAAATCCACCAGCGCTTCGTTCGGAAAATATCCACAACCGGGCTCCAGAACGGTTTGATTACCCAAGGTAGGTATAACCAACTGGTATAAAGCGCCAATTCGGTATTAGAAATGTTCAGGTTTTTGTACATAATCGTTGAGACGGTCATGACCATTACATAGGGCAGACCTTCCGCGAAGTAGAGGCTTGGAACCCACCACGAAGGATGTCTGGAGGTTGTTGCGGATTTCACGAATTTCTGGGGTTTGCAGGTTAGAAAGAGACATCGCTTTTTAGTTTTAAGGCGATGTATAATTTCCAAGATACACTTTCCTTCACCTAAAAGCCACAAGACCCCGCCGTAAAAATCCAAATTACGCTTCGCTCGTCATGGTATATTGCCTATCCCTCTTCCTCCAACATCATAGGTTATGCAAACACGGGCTATTTCCAGATTTTACGGATTGTTGTGTATTATCTACCTCATTTCTCAAAGCTTTTCGCCTCTTTCTTGGTTGCTTTGGATCCTTAAACCGCTCTTGGTTCCTACGCTCCTGCTGTTGGTGGTTACGGCTGTAAGTGGCCCACTTTCCGCCTTTTATCAAAAAACCTGCTTAGCCCTATGTTTTGGATGGCTCGGCGACGTCCTGCTGATGTTTGCAAATCGTGGAGAAATCTGGTTTTTATTGGGCTTAGGCGCTTTTTTGGTGGGTCATGTTTTTTATATCCTCGTTTTTCTTCAGACACCCAAAACACCCAATTACCTCCGGCTACATCCGTTTATGGCTTGGCCTATTGTAGTGTTTGCCGTATTGTTGCTTGTTGTGCTTGTCCCACATGCTGGGCACTTATGGCTCCCGATAACCGTATATGCCCTTGTTATCATGACGATGTCTCTCTTTGCGCTCAACCGTAAAGGCCAAGTGGCGGCTTCCAGTTTTGTTTGGGTTCTCGTCGGAGCCATCTTGTTTATGATTTCGGATGGCCTTATTGCCATTAACAAGTTTGTTTTTCCCTTCCCTGCATCGGCCTTCTTCATCATGTCCACGTACATGGCCGCACAATACTTAATTACGATTGGGCTTATCCGCCAAACCGTAAAATCCATTTAGAAATCGCTTTCTTTGGCATTTTCAAACAGGGATTTCATGGAGGGATCATGAGGGTGGAACGATACCGAGGTGAATTGCCCCTATTTTTATATTTTCGGACTTACTGCCTTTTGGTAGCCTCCTTTGGCATTCATTTTCTTCGGGTACATCATGGACTTAAACCTCCCGTCGGTAAACGAAACATACCGGATAAATACGCAACCTTTAAGCGTTCCCCAGCGCTTATTGCTCGGCCCAGGCCCTTCAAATGCCCATCCTCGTGTTCTTGAAGCGCTGCGTACCCCATTGGTTGGCCACTTAGATTCGGCTTTTCTGGGTATTATGAATGAAGTTCAAGACCTATTGCGGTATGTGTGGCAAACGTCTAACCTGCTCACCGTACCGATTAGCGGAACTGGGAGTGCAGCTATGGAAGCGACTCTTGCCAATGCCATCGAGACGGGCGACAAGGTGGTCGTAGGGGTAAATGGTTATTTTGGAAACCGTTTGGTGGACATGGCCGGACGTTACGGGGCGGACGTGGTGGCGCTCCGCAAACCGTGGGGACAGGTGTTTGGACTTGAGGAGTTAGAAGCTACTCTCAGCAAACACCGTCCGGCAATTCTGGCATTGGTTCATGCGGAAACCTCAACGGGTGCTTGTCAGCCGATGGAGGGCGTGGGTACACTTTGTCGAAAATACGATTGTCTTTTGCTCTTGGATACCGTCACCAGTTTAGGTGGCGTTCCGCTTTTTTTGGATGAATGGGGGGTGGACTTGGCCTATAGCGGAACCCAAAAATGCTTGAGTTGTCCGCCCGGTCTTGCACCTTTTACCATGAATGAACGCGCTATCGAGAAACTAAACCGACGGAGTGGTAAAGTGCCCAACTGGTATTTAGACATGTCTCTGGTGGCTTCTTATTGGGGTAGCGAACGCACTTATCACCATACTGCGCCCATCAGTATGAACTATGCCCTACGAGAAGCCCTACGCTTGGTCGCCGAGGAAGGGCTGGAAGCCCGCTGGGCAAGACACCGCAAAAATGCCGAGAAACTCTGGAAAGGGCTTGCTAATTTGGGTCTTTCTTGCCATGTGGATGAGGCTTTTCGCTTGACCAGTCTCACAACCGTGCGCGTGCCTAAAAACGTGGATGCGAAGCACATCAGTCAGCGGATTTTGCGTGAGTATAATATCGAAATGCCGGGTGGCCTCGGAGAATTGGCGGGAAAGGTTTGGCGGGTTGGGCTTATGGGCTACAACAGCCGCTCGGAAAATGTACAAACCTTGCTCAATGCCTTAAAAAATGTGCTTTGATGGTAAAATTTTAGTCGGATCATGTACAATATTGAGACAGCCTTTAACTTGTAACCATTTAACAGGTGTTTTGGATTAATCAAATCGAAGCCTGTTAACTGAGCGCATACAAGTGCCTGCCGGCGGCCTTCTTTTGTACGGCCAAAAGAAGCCCTGTGGCTGAGCGTAGCCGAAGCCATCCTTGCTCCGGCGGATTTTTCTAAGGGCCGCCCTGCCATTCAAGAATCATGGAGGAACTCACGGAATTGCGTAAATGCTGGTTTTTCAAGGGTTTGTTCTACTTTTTAATACACGGCAAAGCCCCGTAGGGGCGACATCTTAGTAGAAATCCGTTTCCAAATGCACGGCAAAGCCCCGTAGGGGTGACATCTATATATGGCAAGAATAGCGCTGGCTGAGCGTAGCCGAAGTTCGGTGGCTGAACTATTCGGCGGATTTTTCTAAGAGCTGCCATGCCATTCAAGAATCATGGAGGAACTCACGGAATTGCGTAAATGCTGGTTTTTCAAGGGTTTGTTCTACTTTTGAATACACGGCAAAGCCCCGTAGGGGCGACATCTTAGTAGAAATCCGTTTCCAAATGTACGGCAAAGCCCCGTAGGGGTGGCATCTATATATGGCAAGAATAGCGCTGGCTGAGCGTAGCCGAAGCCCGGTGGCTGAGCGAAATCGAAGTCATCCTTGCTCCGGCGGATTTTTCTAAGGGCCGCCCTGCCATTATAGAACAACACATCATACTATAAACTACTCGAACCGAAGCGTTAAAATCGGTTTCCAATTGGGCTTAGGTGTGATACAGCGGTTTGATGATAGATGCTATTGAGCAGTTTTTGGGTAACTTATTGCTGAGTTGAAAAGAACTAATTTTTCCCAATCAATTTCTCCATTTTCTTTGCAGAACTCATTTGAAAACGTTCTTGTAAATTTGTTTACCATTTGAGCGTATAATTTTATAAATTCGTCATTCTTTTCTTTGGCTTTATAACCGAGTGGCTCAATTATTTCTGTACAAAGTTGCGTGTTTCCTGAAATAAATTCCCAGAACCGTTGTCCACAATACTTGAAATAGTCTCCTTTATCAGGATGGTTGTCCCTTCCGTAGCAACAACCATTTACTGCAACAATATTAAGTTGTGAATTGCTTGTTCTTAAGGTCTTTTTTGCCGTCTTAAAATCGGAAATCATCTTGGATATCTGAGAACTATTTCCCCAGTTTGGCCCTGATTTAATGGTTACAATATTCCTTATTCCGTTGTTATCAAATTCCAAATCAATGCCCTTAATACCTGATTTAAAGCCGCCATAGACTTTACTATTAATAAAAATTGCAAGTCCTTCAAGCCAATCTCCAAAAACAGTTTCTTCATTGGATGAAATATGAGCATCTACAATTCCGCGAATGATTTGCTCGGCAGTTAATACATGTTTCGCCTTAAACAGATATGGGTTCTTACGTTTCAAAACTTGTGCGAGCTTTAATCCATCAAGGCTTTGAATACGTTTTTGATGGAAAGTCTCGATATTATGTTCAACATATTCCAATACATCTTGTAGGATCAGCTTATTCATAAATTTCCTCAAGGTTAAATTAAATACAAGTCAACGGGCTTTAGCTGTTGTTTTACGAACTCGTAATAGTCTGGGATAATGTCAATTCCTATGGCGTTTCGCCTCATTCTGTTCGCGACACTTACCGTTGTTCCTGAACCCATAAAAGGATCGAGAACGGTGTCATTTTCTTTTGTGAACAATTTGATAAACCATTCTGGTAATTCTTCAGGAAAGGCCGCACTGTGGTTTTTGTTGCTACACTCCGTAGCTAAATGTAAAACATTAGTCGGATACGCCTTATCTCTGTCTAACCAGTTTGAAATGTTTTTACCGAATCCGCTTCCTACTTTTGAATTGTCTCGGATTTTGTCTGTATCAGAGAGGTTTTTGAGTCTTGATTTTGACCAATTTCCCATTGGAACCATTACCTCTTCCTGATACATATTGAATTTTTTATGCTTATTAAACTGAAGAAGTCTTTCCCAAGCATCACGGAAACGATTTGGCCATTTTCCGGGATAGCAATTTTTTTTATGCCAGATAAATTCTTCCGTCCAAAGCCATCCTTGTTTTCTCATTTCTAAAATAAGTTCCATAACATAAACACTTCTTTCGCCGTCAACGACCTTTTCTTTAATGTTTAATACAAAAGTCCCTGTTGGCTTAAGAACTCTTAAAAGTTGTTCAGATATGGGTAGAAACCATTCAACGTATTTGTCCGGATGAATGCCACCATAAGTGCTTTTTCGTTGGTCAGCATAAGGTGGTGAGGTAACAATTAAGTCCACTGAATTGTCGGTTAATAACTTTAATTGTTCTTTACTATCCCCTAAATATAAATCCGTTTTAATTTCCATTGTTGTTTGTAATGTTTACCTTTTCAACCTCTTGAAAAAACGCCAGAATGCCAAGGCGATTTGCTTAAGCAACTTGGTGTACGTGTAATCCGGTTTTCCGTTCCTATCCTTTTGCCACAAATGCTCGTCTTTTTCAAAAAAAGCGGATTGTTGGTTGTTTGGTCATACAAGAGATCGGATTGGGCATGAGGCTTATTTACCCGCACGCAATCCACATCCTACGTTGTCTTAACGTAGTTTTCTCAGTGGGCTGCCACGCTGATTTTGGGTAGTTCGCAGCGCATTTGTGGAGGATTAATGGTTAACTTTTTAAACTTGTTCCCCGCATCCAAGTTGGCAAAGCGGATATTGTTTTCCTGCACACATACGCGGTGTTCGGGTTTATACAGTCCATCGGAGCCAGTGAGGGCCGGATTTAAGATGCCATCGTACACAACATGAGGTGTTTTCCTTTTGAATTTGAGCATAAACAACTGTCCCATACGGTTTTTGAGGTCTGGCGTGGAGCGGTTTTGTTGGTAAGTGTTTTTGTGAATAAAAATATTTGCCGGAAATGGATTGTACTCTTTGTCTTGAATGGGGATTTCCGTCATTAGGTAACTGGCAATGGCCACCGAGACGGTTTTATGGCCTTCGATACGGTTTCCTGTGATCTCAACGCCCGACGTGGCCAGGACAATAACCCCAGTTCCGGCGGGAACCGTAGCCACCATATTGCCTTTTGGTGCGAAGTTGCGGTAATTGTTGTTGTGGATATGGTTGTTATACACCTTCACATTCCCACCTTGTTTTTTGAGAAGGCCCGGTAAATCAAAAACCAGAATGCCGCCTGTATTTCCGGTAGATTCGTTGTCATAGACCTCGGCATTGGTGGTGTTTTCAATTTCGATACCTGCGACATTCTGAAATGCACGAGAGTTGCGTACAATCACCCGATCCGATTGTCCCACATAAATACCTGCATCGGAAGCGCCAATGGCTTCGCTGCCCTCGATGAGGACGCGGGTGCATTGCACGGGATAGAGCCCATATGCCCCATTTTTTTCACTTCCTTTGGCCGTCCAAGCTGTTTTGACGTTCCGAAACGTAATGCCATCCACTTTTTGTACCTTAATGGCGTCCCCCTTTGCATCTACCACCGAAAAATCTTCCAGCAGGATGTCTTGCCCGTCGGTAATCCGTATCCCCTCGGCGCCTTCTGTTTGACCTTTAAAGTTTAGAATGGTTTTGTCTTTACCAGCCCCTTTTATGGTAACGCGCTTTTTGCCATCCATCGAGAGGGAGCCTTGAATCTGAAACGTGCCTTCGGGCAGTTGAACCGTTTCGCCATCCTCTACCATAATCAGTTTGGTTTGGATTTGTTTTTCTACCTCGGCTTGAGCAAGCAAAACATGAGGCACTGTGCTTAGGATAAACAATAATAAATACTTACGCATGTTGATTTTGGTCAGCGTGAAAAAAAAAGGGTCTTATTAAAAGTCCACCTCCCACGTTAAGACGGGGATAAATTCGGACTGATACGAGAAATAATAGGTTTTTGATTGTGGATCGTATTGTTGCCACTGTGGGTTTTTCCGGCTACCGATATTCATCATGTCCAACGAAAGGGTATAGTTGTATGTACTACGGTTTTTGGTAAGGGCAACCCGGCCATCCACACGGAAATAATTTGGAACCTGTTCCGCAAAGATACGGTTTTCATCCGAGACATAGTATCCGGCCAAAGCAGATTTTTCATCGTCGGGAGGGGTGTAGCGGTTTCCGCCATTCCAAGCAATGCGGCTTCCTACTTGCAAAATGCCTCCTTTTCGTAGGGCAAATTCCTTACCCGCCATATAACTGGAGGTGAACCGGCTATCGTATTGGGTGGAGTAAGATTTTCCGTTTGGCAACTCAAAGAACGAGCGGAAAAATGCGCCCGTCAATAGAAAGAAATAGCGGTCGCCAAAATAGCGTTCCACCACCAAGTCAAGTCCATAATTGCGACCCATTCCCTTTGGCGTCAAGCCCGTTTGTCCAAATCCCTCCATATCGTTAAAAAACCAGTAGCTATTTTCGCCGGAGGCCAATGTAGGCACATTAAACAATTTTTGATAATACGCCTCGGTTTGGATGTGAAATTGCTCGGCTGGAACAAAATTATGGCTCATTACCACGTGGTGGGCCTTGGCAAAGGGCAGCTTATAGTTGGGCAGTGCAGTATCCGGCACACAGTTTGGGGTTGTGGTCGGACAGATATTGCGTTTAAAATAAAGGCCAATCGGCAAAATGCGGCTATGTAGGCCATAGGCGAGTGTAACCGTTTGGCGGGACGAAATGGTGGAGGTTAGGGCAATACGAGGTTCCACGCTTGAGGTTTTGTTCAGTGCAAACCAAAGCCCGTGAAGACCTGCAAGAAGCGCGGTTCGCGAGGATAAATGGTATTTGGCTTGTGCATAGACGTTGGCCTGCGCGGTAGTACCCGCTGCATCTATTGCGGTTTGCCAAAAATTGCGCACCAAACGATCAAAAAACAGGTTATACCGGAAAATGCTTGCATTAAATCCGGCTTTGAGCGATAAAAACGTTGAGACCTTTTGGCTATAATGCGAGGCCAAACTTAGGCGCGTATCGCGGGCATTGTTGTGTGCGGTAATGGCGGGCGTTCGCACATGATTGAGGGTGTCTTCTACAACCGAGTTGTAGTTATCCATCAGCGCAAGGGTGGTTTTGAGGTATGATTTTGGGGTAAGTAAATAGGTATTGGTCGCGCCCAAGACCCCCAAATTGGTTTCAAAATCCGACCTTTGGCGGTCTCCACGGGTTTTCCATTTGCTTTGGTCTTTTAATTCGGAATGGCGTTCCAAACTCAACCCACCAAAGCCAAAGATGGTGGTGGTAGATTTGCCGTTTGCCGAGGGGAAATAAAGCAAAAAAGACAGGTCTTGAAAGGTGTTACTCGTCCGTTCCGAAACAAAATTAAAACCCAAGCCAGATAGAATACCGAGGGTAGAATAGCGATAATTGGCCACATACGAGCTTTTCCCTTTTTGGATAGGCCCTTCGGCTCCCAATTCTAAACCAATAAGGCCAATACGTCCGGTATATTCGCGTTTTTCTGTGTTCCCATGCCGGAAGCGCATATCAAAAACCGCCGAGAGGGCATTACCGTATTCTGCGGCAAACGCACCAGAGGAGAAGTCAGAATTAGCCAAAAGGCTCGCCGAAAAGGCGCTAATCCCACCACCAGAAGAACCCGGACGGGCAAAATGATTGGGATTTGGGATGTCCACACCTTCTAATCGCCACAAAACGCCGGACGAGGTGTTGCCACGTACCACAATATCGTTGTTGTTGTCCTGTGTATTTGTTACGCCCGGATAGCCCGCTACCAAACGGCTGGGGTCATTGATGGTGGCCGCATACCGTTTGGTTTCCTCCACCGAAAAAGACCGCGCCGATACGACCGACATCTCGTTGAGCGGGTCGTTTTTCCGGCTTGCAACAATGGTTGTTCCGGCCAGTTCCGTATTTAGTTCAGACATTTCGATGGTTAAATCGGTTTCCTTGGCCGAAGTGACCTCAATTCTGTTCAAAATAACCTCTGCATATCCCAGAAATTGCACGCGAACGGTATAAACACCAACCGTTATCCCTTCTAATCGGAAACGTCCGTCTGCGCCGGAGGTCGTGCCTTTAAGGGGCTTGGATTCGGGCAGGGTAATGGTTGCGCCCGTGAGTGGGTGGCGGGAGGTTTTGTCTATGACCACGCCTTTCAGGGTTTGTTTTGGGCGTTGCGCCACCACAAAGAGCGGGCCTAACAAGAGGAAACACAGGAGATAACGGTACATGACGGCTTAGTTTGTGGAACCAACGGAATGTACTTCATGATTTCTGCATTTCAAATTAAAAAATGACTTCCCGTTCGGCGTCTTTAGAAGGCCACTGTAAATTTTCTATCGGCTTTTTACCGTATTATGAGCGGAATAGCGGTTTAACGCCAGTATCTTCTTCTGATACTCCGGAATTTTAAGGCAATGGATGGTAAATTATATTTGCCCAAGTGCGTGCTTTAATGGATTGTTTAGGTACAGTATTAAGTACCACCTTAGAGACTTACATATAACCTTACATCACTTTCCTGCATGATGGAAACCCCATTTTTTTCTAAGCCGAAAGAAACCTCGGAAGACAGGCTCCGCCCCTCACTAAAGACTATCGGTTTGGCGGCTTGGATCGGTCTTTCGGGCAGTCTTTATACCGCTTTTTGTTGTACTGTTGTGCTTATACACAACATGATTCGCCCCGGACTTGCCACTTTCCACCAATGGAGCAGGCGTTGGGGGCGTGGAATGCTGGCCCTGATGGGCATTCGGGTACTGGTAGAGCGGTCTTATGCCTTAGACCCCGCAAAACCTTATATTTTTCTGGCCAACCACCAGAATGTATTGGATATTTTTGTCTCCACCGGATTTATTCCTGTTCCGTTTGGCTTTTTGGCAAAAGTGGAGTTGAAAACCGCTCCCTTTATCGGTTGGGTCTTACAACGCTTCTGTATTTTTGTGGATCGTTCTACGCCGCGAAAAGCGGTCGAGAGCATCCAAGCGGCGGGCAAAATGGTGCGTGATGGACATGCGGTGCTGGTGTATCCAGAAGGTGAGCGCACTTGGAGCAACCATATGGTTCCTTTTATGCGGGGCGCTTTTGAGATTGCGATTGCGGCGGGTGTGCCCATCGTACCCATCTCTTTTATCGGCTTTTATGCCTTTGCCGATGAGCGCCGTTATTTGGTTTCGCCCGGAAAAATACGGGTCGTATTCCACCCACCCATCGAAACCACAGGACTTACCCGAAAAGACCTTCCGGCTTTGATGGAAACCGTTTTCGGGATCATTCAGCGTGGACAAGAGCGGGATTAGCGATTTCTAATTTTTCGGCAACGTCACGGATTACGTGCAGCAAATCATCTATCGCCGCCTTGTCTTTCCGGTGGTTGATGAGGCAAGCACGCAAGACAAATCGCCCTTTTAGTTTGGTTCCCATAATAAAAACGCGACCATCTTTTTCTAAAGCGGGAACCAATTTTTTATTCAAAGCCTCTATCGCCACCGCTGACGTCAACTTCCCCCGATACCGGAAGCAGCCCACAGCCAATTTTGCAGATGCAACCCACTCAAACGCTGGGTCAGCCATTACGCTTTCTTTTAAATATTAGAGATTATATTAGGTTAAATTTTTAAATTACGCGCGCGCGAAGCTATGAAATACGATCAATGGTTAAAAAATCCGATTCGCTTCTTAGCCATGACAGGCTATACGCTTGAGCAGTTCCGTACTTT